>Ga0163144_10012358_pt1 | contig 17943 bp, 8 predicted proteins | sample OliLak19BULKMAT1_FD_123175 | JGI IMG/M metagenome (GOLD analysis project Ga0163144, IMG submission 123175) | Freshwater microbial mat bacterial communities from Lake Vanda, McMurdo Dry Valleys, Antarctica - Oligotrophic Lake LV.19.BULKMAT1 | ecosystem: Environmental > Aquatic > Freshwater > Lake...
CAGAATTGCCGCTGTCGACGTTTTGCCTCGCGCAAACGACCGCGGTGTCATCGTCAACGAGGCGAGAAGCTCGCGGTGGGCTCCGCTGCTTACGGGGATGCCCGTCCTAGTCGATCCGAACCCCAGCACCCCCTCGGATGCCGTGCTTTCGGTTGAGTACATCACCAACGCAGCGCAAATTGCTTCGCGCTGCAATGCCACAGACATCCAAGTTCAGCTGGGAATGAATGCGACTACGACGCCTCCAGTGTCGAATGCTTCCTGCCTCAACGGGCCTGCCGTGGATGCCCTGCCCCAGCGGAACTGGCTGCCGCTGACCCAAGCAATCATCGACTCTGACGGCGCGAGCATTGTTGCGCTTCGCTTCGTGATCACCAGCAGCACCGGTCTCGTCCCCGGCCAGAAAATCTCGATCACCTACCGATCACAGACCGCGACGGCCCCCGAGATTGCCGAGAGCGCCAGCGGCATTGATCGCGACTCGATCGCTTACAACTCGATCGCTACGGCCGCACTCGGCGATGACAACGGAGAACCGCGACCGAACCGATTCGTCATCGAACCCCGCAAGGTGGGTGTCGCAATGGCGACCGGCGGCGTGGAGCTTGCCAAAATTGTGGATGGCGCGAACGCCGGGGCTGCCTACCTTGAGGAGGACTATCTGGTCACCTTGACCTGCACCTCCAATGGGGTGCCCTTCGTCCTGCGCACTTCAGCCGGAGCACTCCGCAACCCGTTCACTCTTACCCGTGGCGCTGCGGCGACACTCATTCAGGGTTTGCCGCTCTATGCCAAGTGCGACGTAAGCGAAGCGAACTACGGCTCGGTTCAGACAATCGCCCCGCCGATGGTTATTGCCCAAGCCGCGCGGACCACAACATCGGAGGTGCACGACCCCCAACCGGCGTTTGGGCTGGGTGGGCCGCGACCGCCGATCGAACGCTCCACGGTGACAAACACCTATGACTTCGCCGGCTTTACCGTGACGAAGACGATCAACAATGGCGGAGCGGTCAACGCTGCGGGGACTCCGATCCAGTACAACAACTTCACCTTTACGGCGGTCTGTACGTTCTTTGACGGCGTGACCACCAACACGGTGCTTAATACCTCCTTTACACTCACCGCCACGCCCGCGGTTCCGTCGCCGACAACCTCATATGCGAGTCTGCCCGCCGGCTCGGTCTGCACAATCACCGAGACAAACAACCGGGCAGCGGCTTCGACTATCGTGAGCTCGACCGGCGGAACGAACACCACCCTAAGAAACTCCTCCGTCGGCCCGACAGTGAACGCTCGGGTCGTGACAACGCTGACCGCCAACACTGGCCCTGCCAACGATGTGATTGTCAACTCAATGGGGTTCATCAACAACTTCACGGTCGGCCAACTCACGATCAACAAGGTGATTAATGGCCTCGGGGGCACACTGTACGGTGGCGGCACCTTCACCATCAACGTCAGTTGCACTCGCAACCTGAGCGGTTCAAGCGTGAATGTGTACACCAACTCGTTCACCTTCGATCGGGATGACGTGTTGACCCGAACGATCAGCAATCTGCCGACCGGAGCATCCTGCGCGGTGACCGAACCGGCGGGCGCCGGGCGCGCCGGTGCGACGTCAACACCCACAGTGACGCCAGCCGGTAATGCGACTATCGGCAACGCGACAACCGCCACTCGAACGGTCACTAACACCTTTGACTTGGCCTCGCTCGTTGTGACGAAGGATGTGGTGACCAATGCGAGCGACGCGGCGGGTGACCTGGTGCTTCTCGACGCTCCGTTCACCGTGCGCGTCGTCTGCAGTTTCCAAGGCAGTGACTGGCTAGCGACGGGGTACACGGCATCTCCGATGGTGCTCATTCTTGATGATGACCCCGCTACCGCCATACCTAGATCGGTGTCACTGACGGGGCTCCCGGCGAACGCATCATGTCGTATCGAAGAAGACCAGCCACTGCACACGACTTCGACCGATATATTCGTGGACCGCGGATCGCCCATCGTCAGAACGCCGTTCATCGGCACGCGCACCGCAACCTTCACTCTGAACGCTGACGTTGCGGGTGTAGGCCGCAACGAGGCTGTCGTGAGCAACAATTACGGTGTGGCTACGTTCTTGGTTTCGAAGGAAATCCTTGGGGCCGGCATTGACCAGTTTGTTGCTGGCGCGCCCTTCGGGAGCGCAGAGTTTGACGTGCAGGTTACCTGTACAGCCCCCGGCGGCACTGTTGGTTCGGCCTATAACGGTGTCGTCACCTTGACTCGTGCAGTGCCGACCAGAGCCATCACCACAATCGCTCTGGATTCCACCTGCTCGGCTGTGGAAACCAACGTTCTCACAAGCGGCGCAAACGCGACCGTGTACCGCAACGGCAACGGTGACGTCATCACTGAGGGTGACACCGTCACTGTCGGCGACCCCGCCGTGCCGTCGGTCATCACCATCGAGAACTGGTACCTCACGGGCTCGATCGATGTCACGAAGACGGTGGGTGGCGCGGCAAAAGACAAGTTCGGCGGCGGACCGTTCCAGGTGACTCTGGCGTGTACTTTGGACGCCACGCAAGACAGCATCGCCAACCCGTTACCGGTCGTCGTACTCAACCCGCTCCGCGCAATTCTGGACGGTGGAACTGTAACGTACACGCGACTGCCAGCAGGGGCTCAGTGTGTACTCACCGAGTCAGATACGGGCGCTGCGACCTCGAGTTTCATCGTGCGCGACGGTTCAATCACCCGCGTAGACCCCCCCGCCGGGTACGACTTCACGATCGACCAGATCAACAACTCGATTCTTGCCTCGACCGATCAGGTGCAGAACGGGTTCGACATTCAAAACGACTTCGAATTCGCCGAGTTGACAATCACCAAAGACGTGATCAGTGCCGCTCGAATCAACAACGTGGACGCCAATCCCGTGCAGTACGGACCGTTCGCTGTGACAGTTGGTTGCACGTTCAACGGTCGCGATGTCTACGCGGACGGGTACGGAATCGGCAACCCGATGGAGGATCTCACCGTCAGCGACGGCGACTCGTGGATTCTCACCGAGCTGCCGGTCGGTGCCGAGTGCACGATTCAGGAAACTGATCCCAAAGATGCTGCCGGCGTCTCCATTGTCACGGGGACTGGTTCAACGAGCGGCGCAGTGGCCGTCGTCACTCTTCAGGCCAGCAACCCCGTAACGGTGGTCAACAGCTACGACGTGGGATCCATCGAACTCTCGAAAGTACTGACTGGCGCTGGTGTCAATGCTTGGGGCAACGAGAGGTTCAGCGTCGACGTCGTCTGTACTCTCACGGATGCCACGAGCCCGACCACGCCGCGCCAGACATGGAATGAAATCTATGCGTTCCAGCGCGTTCAAGGTGTCGTTCTCCCGGCGCGCGTGGTGCTGCAGAACATTGCAGCTGGCTCGGTGTGCGTTGTCACCGAGTCGGGCACGGGGGCAGCGAATGCGACACAAATCGCGGTCGGCGCAGCATTGCCAGTCGTTGGTACTGCCGTCAACGTGACCGTGACCAATGCGGCTGCTCCGCAGCAAGTCGTCGTGACCAACTTCTTTGACCTGGCGGAAATCGATGTCAATAAGGTCATTATTGGTCCGGGTAGGGACTTGTACGGCCAAGGTCCGTTTGAAGTGTCCATCACGTGTACGCGCGACGTGAATGGAACGACAGTAACGATCCCCGACCAAGAGATCCCGGGTGGGCCCACTCGCTGGTTGACCGCCGACACGAGTCCAATCGCATACGTCGCCAACTACTCCGGCCTGCCGCAGGGTGCATCGTGCGAAATGGTTGAGACTCAAACCGGCGGTGCTGACGGACCGGGCACGGTTACCGTGGGAGGAGTTCAGGGTGCATTCGTGCTTGGGGCTACCGCGTCAGACGTGACGGTCACCAACTTCTTTGGAGACCCGACCATTGTTGTGCGCAAACTCTTTGCAGGTTCTTTGGACGCGCGAGCGCTCTACGGTGCGGGTCCGTTCCAGGTGCGCCTCGACTGCACGCGAGTAGTCAACGGAGTGACGATTCGTGTTCCGATTCCCCATGCGGCGAGCACGACGAACACCGCGGATGACCCCTTCCGCACCCTCAACGCCGCAAACAGCTTTGAGGCGAGGTACGAGTTCTTGCCGACGTTCGCGCTGTGCGAGATGACGGAGACTCAGACGGGCGGCGCCCTCACGTCGGTCGTCAGCCCAAATCCCCCTGACTACCCCTTCATCCGCGATGGAGTCTTCCAGCTGGGCGCTGACCAGACGGTGGGTAGGGTCGACATCACGAACACGTTCGAGTTCGCGAACTTCGATGTGGCCAAACGTGTCATCGGAACTGCCGCAGGCCCTAACCAGAACAAAGAGTTCACGGTGGAACTCTCGTGCGAGGTGCAAGTTGACCTCAACGGCACGATGCGCCCCGTCGCAATTCTCGACGGCGAAGAACGTACTTTCCACAACGGTGAAACTGTGACATGGAGGGACCTGCCAGCCGGGGCAGATTGTGCCGTCACGGAGACAGACTCGGGCGGCGCGAATGTCATTGCCCTCTCGTATCGAGGCGCGCCGGTGACGGGCAGTACTGTAGCCGTGACGCAAGGAGACTCTGCAGCGGTGCTCACGAACACGTTCCTGCTTGCGTTCACCGGAGCACAGCTCGGGCCGTGGATGCTCGTGGGCGGTCCGTTGTTGCTTGTTGGACTCGGCTTCTTGTTTGTGAGCAGGCGACGCCGAGGCACCGCCGAGCCAGTCACCGAGTAGGAATCCGCTACTCGGACGGGGCGACGCGCGGCGATCCTCCCGCGGAGAGCTATCTGTCGGGCGGCGGTTAGCGCCCGCGGCGCTGACCGCCGGTGGTGTTGCTGCGCACGACTTGGCCGACACGGATGGCACCGCCTGAGCCAGCGCCGCCAGGGGACGAGGCGCGGCGCGAGCCTTGCCGCGCACGAGGCGTGGCGACCGGGGTGTCGGAGTGCCGAGCCGTCGCAGCGGTACTGCCGCCGTTCCCGCCTTGACCGCCCTGACCACCTTGACCGCCCTGGCGGCCGTGACCTCCGGAGCGCGCGCCGCGTGACTGCCCGCCAGCAGCCTGCCCGTCGCGTCCCGCCCGCTTGCGCTGCGCGTTCGCGCCTTGCGACCGCCCGCCGCCCTCTGGCTGACGGCGCAGCACCTCGGGCATGGCGTCGGCTGTCACGCGGGGCGCGACCTCGCCGATCAGGTTGGTAACCGCGGCGGACTCGCTCGTGACCTGTTGCGCTTGCACGCGAATCGCGGCTTTGCGCAGCAGATCGGCGGTATCGCGACGCTGCTCTGGCAGCACAAGGGTAACGACATCACCAGCGGCTCCGGCACGCGCGGTGCGACCTGAGCGGTGCAGATATGCCTTGTGTTCCATGGGCGGGTCGACGTGGATCACGAGCTTGATGTCGTCCACGTGAACACCGCGCGCCGCCACATCCGTTGCGACAAGCACGCGAACACTGCCATCACCGAACGCGGCGAGGTTGCGGTCACGGGCCGGTTGCGAGAGGTTGCCGTGCAGGTCGACCGCCGGAATGCCCTGCTCGGTCAGTTGCTTGGCGAGCTTCTTTGCCGTGTGCTTGGTTCGCATAAAGAGGATGCGACGGCCGGTACCAGAGGCGAGCGCGGTGATCATGCGCTTCTTCTCTTCCGCCCCAGAAAGCTCGAACACGTGGTGCGTCATGTCGGCGACGTGACTCGTCGCCTCGTCGACGGAGTGCAGCACCTCGTTGTGGAGGTATCGGCGCACGAGCTTGTCGACTCCGTTGTCTAGGGTCGCGCTAAACAGCATCCGCTGGCCGCCTTGCGGGGTCTTGTCCATGATGCGGGTGACAACCGGCAGGAATCCGAGGTCGGCCATGTGGTCGGCCTCATCCAGCACGGTGATCTCGACAGCGTCGAGGTGCGCGAAGCCCTGCTTCATGAGGTCTTCGAGGCGACCCGGGCAGGCGACGACAATGTCGACGCCGGCCTTGTGCGCTGCGACTTGGCGCTGCTGCGAGACGCCGCCGAAGATCGTGGTCACGGTGAGCCCCGCCGCGGTGGCGAGTGGCTCCATGGCTACAGTGATCTGCGTCGCAAGCTCGCGAGTCGGAGCGAGGATGAGCCCGAGCGGGCGTCCGGCGCGACGCTTGCCGCCAGCGAGTGAGCCCTCTAGGCGCGCGACCATGGGAATGGCGAAGGCGAGCGTTTTACCAGAGCCGGTCTTGCCGCGCCCGAGCACGTCGCGCCCGGCCAAGGTGTCCGGCAGGGTATCGAGCTGGATCGGGAAGGGCTCGGTGATGCCGCCAGCGGTGAGCGCAGCAACGATGTTGTCTGGCACGCCAAGCGCGCCGAAGGGTGAAACTGACACAGGTGTCCTTTGATCTGAAATGGGCGATGTCGACGAGTTTGTCGACACAGAGTCGCCGTGAAAGTGTCTACAACCCGCTTGGCTTGTCGGCCAATACTCGGGGAGAAGAGGAAGCGTTCTACGACGCATGGAGGCCGTCGTGGCCTCGCAAGTGAACTAACCGTATCAGACGAGGCCGCGCCTGCGGCTGTGCTCCCGCTTAGCCATCGTCCCCCTTACTGGGGCTGTACCCCAAAATGTCCTCCTATATATTTAATGAGGCAGTTCGAGGCCGAACCCTGCGCTTTCCGCGGGTCAACTCGGCGCCCCGCACGGGAGAGAAGACAGCCCGAGAAGTGATCTTAGGAGTCCCACGCTATGCCACGCCACACAGGCCGTCCGCGGCACTTCTTCGTTCCGCAGGCGACGGCGGGCTGCAGTGGCGCAACCGCACGGGTCCACGGCGGCAATGGCTTGCGATCTTGGGTCGCCGCGGGCACGGCCGTGCTTCTCGCGATTGCGGGCGTAGTCGGCGGTGTCTCGCCAGCCTGGGCAGCACTTGGAGACGCCAGTCAGATTACCCTCGGCAAGAGTGTCGACTCCCAAAATGCAATCACGGCCTTTCCCGGCGATAGCTTCACGTTCGGGCTGCAGATCGGGTGCGACGACGATCCCTGTATTGACGCCGTGCTCCAAGATCCCATTCCCGCGGAGTTCGCGGGATTCACGATTGACTCCCTGCAGATCAGTCCTTCATCGGCGCCGGTTACGGCCACACTCACGGGTTGCACCGTCGGGGGGGTAGTCACCGCATCCTGCCTTTTGGAGGCCGACTTCCGAGCTCCGCTCGGTGATCTCGCTGGTGAGCCGCAGTTTGGCATTCCTGATGGCACCACCTACTCCATCAACCTCCGGCTCACGGTTCCCCTCGACCTGCCAGCGACCTGGCCGTTCAACGGTGTCCTCATCGTCAACACGGCAACGGCCAGCGACACCACCTCGATCATCAGCCCGGTGCGAGACAGCGCGACCGTCACGGTCAGGATCCCCATCGTGGTCGATGTGACGCCGACCAAGTCGTGGACCCCCTCGAGTCAGCTCTACTCACCGGGGGCCGCCTCCAGCTTCACGATTGGCGCCCAGAACTCCTCGAATCTCCCAGCCGAGAGTCTTATTTTGCAAGACCCGGTGGTGGCGCTTGATGGCGCGACCACGCTCGAGGCAAGCAATCCGTTCACCTTCGTGGATTTCGCAGGGCTGTGTCTACCGTCGACTCTGCCGGAGGGAGCGGACCGGGTGCAGGTGGACCTCTATGTTCGCCCCGCCCCCGGCGATCCCTGGAACTGGACTACGGGTTCACCAGCGCCGACAGCCGCGCTGCCGATCTACACGGGTGAGGTCGGGGGCATCCGCCTCAGCTACACGAGCACCACCGGTACCACCATCGAGGCCGAGGGCACCGCATCCGCCCAGTGTGTCTCGGTCGTTCAGCGCGCCAGCAACCGCACGACGGGCGCGACACTCATACTCGGCGCAACCGCCAGCAACACCGTGGGCGCCACGGTCAGCGTGCCCGGCTACGATCCCGTTTCTGACAGCGCATCGGCCGCACTCACCATCGGCCCGTTAGACATCGTCGTCACTCCCGGCAAGACCATCGAGCCCCCGATCATTCCCGCGGGCGCGCAGTTCACAGTGAACCTCAGTGCACGAAACCAGTCCAACGGTCCACTCACATCGCTCACGATCACGGAGCCCGCACCAACACCCGCCGGTGGTCCGTTCCTGTCGGACGCGTTGCGGTTTGCCTCGTTCACCTCCTGGACTTGGCCTACCGGGGCGACGGCCGGAACCTTCACTTGGCAGTTTGAATCCGCAGCCGATCAGCCGGTGCCCATCACCCCGGCTGGCGGCGATCCCGCCGTTCCCACGCCTGCGGTGGGTGACTGGATCACTGGCTTTACCGTCACGTACACCGGCTTGCTCGACGCGGGCACGACGGCCGGGATGATCTACTCGGTCACGTCGACTGCTGGCATGATCGCGAACGTCGCACCATTTTTCGAGGACTACACCAACGTCATCGAGGTATCGGGAACGAATCCCGCCGGCACCGACACCGAGGTCGAGCAAGACGACGTACGCATCTTCTTTCCTGAAATTGGCTTGACCATCAACAAGACTGTTCGCCCCGCACTGGTCGCCCCCGGCGGAACCGTCGTCGCCGAGCTGGAGACAACGACATCGACGAACTCGGCGCGGGTGAACCCGACCCAGATCGTCGTCGAGGATGTCTGGGACGGCACGTCGGCGACGGACTTTTGGGACGCCTTCCGGGCGCGTGAGCTCCCGTTCATCGCGATCCCGAGCGGGTCGACGCTCACCGTTCGGTACACCACGGATGATCCCGCCACCGATCCCATCGCCTGGTCTGACTTGGTCGTCAGCACCTCGGGTACGGGCGGTCTCTATAGCGACGACCTGTCGTCGGTGCCGGACCCCGACCTCATCACAGGATTCCAGTTCGTCTTCGACGACCCCGCCGGCTTTTCACAGGGCACCATCGTGAAGCCAAACATCGTCTTTGAGGCAGCCGCGACACTGCGCGACAGCGGCGATCCCACGACGACCCTCCCGTTCGTTTCTGTTTCGTACGACAACGTTGCCGTTGCCGATGGCGAGGGGGTCTCGGGTGGCGAGGTCATCACCGCGAACGAGGTGCAGGACTCCGCCATCACAAGCATTGTGAGCTTCGGAGGAGGCACCGGTCCCGGCCAAGGAACACTGCTTGCTGGCAAAGACTGGGTGCAGCCCAACTGGACTACTGACCTGACGGCGCCCCTGCCCTCTCAGTCGGGTGCCACTGCCCGCACCGCTCATGGCTGGGGGGTGGCGGTGCCGGGTTACAGCAGCGTCGTGGTGAGCGATCCGCTTCCCGGTAGCGAGAGCAGCCCCGCAGCTACAGTCTTCCAAGCATTCGATCTGGCCGGTATTCGCGCGGTCACCTTCGCGCAGGATCCTCTTATGCGATGGGACACCGTTCAGGCTGTCGAGATCTATGTTGGCGGCACTTGGACGATTATTCCCGCGCCCGGCGGTACTTGGATGACCGGCTCTGGCTTCACGGGGTACAACCCAGCGGGCACCGAGCTGGACACGCTGCGCAGCGCGACCGGGGTTCGCATCACCATCGTGCCCAACGACGCAGCCCGCACCGCGAGCACTGAACCCGGCCGACCCGCAGCGGGCACCGGCGTGGCCGCGGCCGCCACCGAGCGCCCCGTGTGGCTGCAGTGGCAACTGCGTAACAGCATGCGCGTTCCGACTGGCTCCGGCTGGGTTACCGCAACCCAAGGCTTCAATGAGGCCGATGCGGGCACCATCCGCAATGACTTCCGCGTCGCGGGAACGTCGACCACTGGCACGTTTGGGAGCGACGCGGCTGACAGCGTAGTGCTGCTGGACAACCCGCCAGGGGTAGGCGTCGCGAAGAGCGCGGCCACAACTCCGGGCACCACGCCCACCACGGTTGTCGTCCCCTTCCCCGGTGACGTCGACCCCGCCGACTTTCCGACGGTGCGGTTCACCGTCGACGCTTGGAACACCGTGGTTGCCCGCGCCTCCTACCTGCGCGTCACCGACCCGGTTCCCTGCGTAAGCGCGGCTGCCTGTGTCACCCCCGCGAGTGAGTTTGACCCGGACGTGTTCACTGGCAACACCTACAACCCGACCAGCAACCCCTTCGAACGGTTCACGATTGTGGGAGTGGACTTCGTCGTACCCGGTGCCGTGCCGATCGACCCGGTCGCCACGCAGGTCGCGGTGTGGCAATTCAACGGGACGGTGGACACCATGACGATGGCCGCCCTCGACGCGCTCCCCGCCGCCGCCCTGGCGAACGTGGTCGGCATCGGCATCGTGTACCAAAGCACCGATCCCGCCGCAACGGGCGGTCTGATCCCGCAAGGCACCGCGTCAAGCAATCAGATTCGCATGGTGCTCGACACCAGGCTGCGCGACACCCTGCGCAGCAACAACGCTGTACTGGTTCCCGGTGGGGTCCAGATCGAGAACAACGTTCTTGCGCAGTCGTACGATCCGGTACTTGCTGCTGCGTCTGCTCCGAACGCGTCAGCCCTCGCGCCAGTCGATCTGAGCGCCGCGCGGCTCGACGTCACGGCGAGTAAGCAGATCAGCCCCTCCACAATCCTGGAGACCGACCCCGGAGTGCCGGTCACGGTAACCCTCCTCGGTACCGACGGCTCCGCCACGGCAGCGGCGGAGTCTGTGACCATCGCTGACACTGATGCGGACTTCTGGAATCAATTCGAATTTGTCGCTCTGGGCGCCGTCACCCGGCCCGCGGGAGCAGACTTTGCCCGAGTCGACGTGCAGCTAGACGGAGGGTCAATCTGGATCCAAGGCGCTGCGACAACCGCTCCCACGGCTCCCACGTTGGCCGGTTCGCTCACCCTGCCCGTCGACCTTGATCGGATTACCGGAATTCGCTACGTCTTCTCGAACGACCCCGTTCGACCGTTCTCAGCCACTGCACCCTCGGCAGACTGGACCGCTGAGGCAGTGTTCACCGTGCGGTTGCGCGACGGTGCCGAGTTTCCCGGCTTCGCCGAGAACACCGTGAGCGTGACTGCGGAGCACAGGGGTCTGCCCTTGGCGGTTGCTGCAGCTACCGATTCGATCAACCTCAGCACCGGTATCCCGCGCATCGATGTGCAGAAGGAGTCGATCACCGGAGGGCCCAAGATCGTCGAACCCGGTGTGGTCTACCCGTGGACGCTCGAGTTCGAGAACGTTGGCACCGCGTTTTATACCGTGAACGAGGTGTTCGACAACCTCGGCCCGTACCTTCGCTATGACGGTTCCGCCGTGCTGTATGAGACCAATGGCACCGCCATGCCCACGTCCGGAATCACCGTCAGCCAGGCTGCCGCGGATGGCATCACCTTCACATTCCCTCCCGGTGCAGTCCTCGCGCCGGGAGAGTGGTACCGCATCACCGTGAACATCACGTTGCTTCCGGGCCTGGAACCGAGCCAAAGGGCGGTCAACGCCTTCACGGTCGACACGGACGTGGTCTTCGCGACCGGCGACTGTGTCAACACGTCGGGCAATGGACAGGGCGTGCTTGCCGGCGTGGACCCCAACCAGTGCGGCACGACCAACTTTGTGAGCCCACAGGCTGGCCCGCTTCTGTTGGCAGAGAAGGAGGTCCGCGGCGAGGTCGACGGCTCTCTCGTCGACGGCGCCAGCAACATTGTGAACCCAGCCCTGCCCTGTTTGCCGAGCAGCGGCGGATTTTATAAGGCGTCGTGCGTCGCTCACACTGCAATTGGTGTCGCCGACGAGTGGCGTATCGGTGCGGTCAATACGGGCACCACCGCGTACAGCCGCTTGGTGTTCGTCGACGTGTTGCCGACGCCGGGCGATCGCCTGTTGGCGACGGGAGGACCGCGCCGATCAGAGTGGCGGCCCGTCTTCGACCTCGGCTTCGGCATTCAAGATCGGGTCGTCCCCGGCTACGCAGACGAGGGGGTTCCCTCCGGCACGACCACAACGATGCAGATCACCACCGACACCGCTCCATGTGTGGGTAGCGCAGCGGGCTCGGCGTGGCCAGCAGATTCGACCTGCGACGCAAACTTTTGGCAACCGCTGACTGGTTATGCCGGCGATGCGGCAGCGATAACCGGTCTACGGATAATCCTTGATTTCACGTCGACTAGCGCGGGACGTCTCGCCCCTGGGGCGAGTATGCACTTCGTGTTCCGCACCATCAACACTCCGCAAGAGGCAGGAAGTACCCCGACAGCGCAGGCTGTTCGCCCCCAGTTGAACACGGGTGCGAGCCAACTCGCGTGGAATCAGTCGGGTGTGACTGCGACGCAGGCAAGTGCGGGCGACCCTATCAGGCGGGCACCGGCGAAGGTAGGCGTTCAGCTTCTCACCGGCTCGGCCGCCATCCAAAAGACGGTCACTGGCGCCACCTCCCTCGCCCCCGCCGGAGTTACCGTCGATGCAGCCTGTACCGTGCCCGGGGGAGCGACGGGTCCGCGAGTTTCGGTTGACTTGGGTGGGCTCGCCACGTTGCCGGTACCCACCGGTGGCACCGCACGTCTCGATGGCATTCCGCTCGGTGCGCAATGCAGCTTCACCGAGAGTGGACCGCTCGGCGCCTTCGGGGAGGCTCAACGCACGCCGACCGGACCGCAAACGGTGCCGATTAACGTGGCCAGTAGGTCGAGCGATCCCATCCCCGTCGCGCAGGGGGTGTCCTTCAGTAACCGATACGCCGGAGCGCTTCCTTCCACCGGAGTTGACAGTGCCGGAGCGATCCCACTGGCGTTGGGCCTACTCGGAGTGGGTTTCCTGTTTACGCTGGTCGGACGTCGACGTGCGCGGAAGCACGGGTAACCGTCACGGGCTTGGATGCGCTTTCGCTGGTGCCTAGAAGCCTGGGGCGAGTCGCCTGAGACGGGCGGCGCGCCACTGCCAGAAGGCCCAGAATACGGGTACCATCAGCGGCGTGAGCGCCCCAGCCCCGAAAACTAATTCGTCGCGGTAGAGGGTGCGGCCATCGTGTGTCGCCGAGACCGCCATCGTATGACGCCACGAGGTGACGAGCGCCAGAGGCCCGCTGAGACCGCGCCCCGAGTCGCGCACCCAGCGGACCCCCTCAGGCGCTGGCGGGAACGAGATGTCGATGATCTGATCCCCCATCGGGAACACGCCGAACGCGCGGCCCCGTACGGGATGCTGTCCCGGCCCCCAGAGCTCCGGAAAGCCTTTCGGTTCGAGCGAGGTGAAGGTCGTGAGGGGCCACGAGACGGCACGGAACACCACGGGGTCGCGAAGCGCGCGCCACGCGGCATCCGAGGTGCAATCGAGCAGGAGCTTGAGGTGGATGCGCATGGCCTATTCTCTCCCGCCCTGTCGGGGAGGAATTCAGGAGCCCCCGCTAGCGTTGAGTCCACCACACGACCGACGGAGGATCTCATGAAGGCAGTAATCGGCGACACGATCATCGCGGAAGCACCGAACGACGAACTCATCAAGATCGAAGGCAACTGGTACTTTCCGCCGGCAAGCGTGAACCACGAACTCCTCGAGAAGAGCCCGACCCCGTACACCTGCCCGTGGAAGGGTGACTGCCAGTACTTCTCGGTCAAGAGTGGCACTGAACTTCTGCAGGATCGCGCGTGGAGCTACCCCACGCCGTACCCGGCATCGTTCGACCGTGTCGGCAAGGACTACTCGAACTACGTTGCGTTCTGGAAAGAAGTCAAGGTCACCGAGTAGCGCTGCGTGCGGCATAGTCAGTCTCATGACTGATCGACGCGACGCTGCTGCGGGCCGCGAGGTGAATAGGCGCAGCGCGGAAACAACTAGCAAGACACCGGGCAAGACGCGGGACGCTGGCTGGGAAGTCGGGGTGCGCACGACCGTGCCAGCCCCGCTGCCAGCGGTCTGGGCCTACCTCGTCGGTGAAGGCCTCCCGCTGTGGCTCGGAGACATTGGCGCTCTTCCGACCGAGAAGGGGGCCCAGTTGCGCACTGCCGACGGCGTCAACGGTGTCGTACGCAGCTACACCCATCAGGTGCGCGTGCGCATGAGCTGGCAGCCGGATGATTGGCCACACGACACCACGCTGCAAGTGTCGGTGAAGGAGGCGGCAATAGGAACGACAATCGGCATCCACCACGAGAATCTCGCCGATCGCGAGGAGCGCCGCATGATGCTCGGTCACTGGAAGAACGTGACCGCCGCGCTCGCCGCGCACTTCAGCGCCTAGTCCAGACGATGACGTGAGCCGGGTCGAACTGCCGGACGCACTTGCCGCAGGCGAGCTGACGTGTCGGGGTGCGATATCGATAGTGGGTGTGGCCACCGCGACACGACCCGATCCACGGCGCGAGTTCTCCAGCGATCGCACCGTCGTGCAGACGCTTGCCCTCGTACCCAAGCTCAGCCGCCACGACCTTCCATCGCGCCCCGTGACCCGCACCGACCCCGGCGATAGCGTGCGCCACCTCGTGCAGAAGTACTTGGTGGATTTCGTCGTCGGCATACTTCGCGGCAAGGTAGCGCGAAACCGAAATGCGCTTGGCGGTGTAGTTGCACAGACCGGCTCGGGTCTTGGCGTGGTCGAATTCAAAGTTCCAAGAAGCATCCAGATGCAGTGCGATGAGCGCGTTCGCCCATCTTCGTACTCGCTCCAACTCAGCCACAGATCGAGGCTAACCGGCAGGCGCGACACTTGACCGCTCAGCCCGCCGATCTGGGGACAAGTCGCACCTGAAGAATTCGATCATCCCCCTCGGCTGGATTTCCGCGCCCGCCCGTGTTGTTGGTCAACATCCACAGGCTTCCGTCTGGCCCGGCGACGACATCCCGGATGCGGCCGAACTGTCCGGTGTAGAAATCGAGTGCCTCTGTGCCCGCGGCATCGGGGTAGATGCCCCAGAGTCGCTGACCCCGCAGTGCCGCCATGAAGAACGTTTCACGGGTGAATGCAAGGCCGCTGGGGCTCGCGGCATCCGTCGGCCACTGGTAGACGGGATTGACGAAGGCGGGGTCCGAACCGATGCCCTCGACGAGCGGCCAGCCGTAGTTCGCGCCAGCATTGATGATGTTGAACTCGTCCCAAGTGTTCTGACCGAACTCGCTAGCCCACAGTTGGCCATCGAGGTCCCAAGCGATACCTTGCGGGTTGCGGTGGCCGAGGCTGTAGACCAGCGATCCCGGAAACGGGTTGTCGCTAGGTACCGAGCCGTCAAGCTGCATGCGCAGGATCTTGCCGCTCAGGCTGTTCGGATCCTGCGGAGCGTCAAGGTCCTGCACATCGCCGACGGTTGCGTACAGCATGCCGTCCGGCCCGACCTTGATGCGGCCGCCGTTGTGGGTGTCGGCTTTCGGGATGCCGGTCAGGATCTCCGTCGCAGCGCCAAGCCGGTAGCTCCCCGGGCGTCCGAGGAGGTCGAAGGCAATAATGCGGTTATCGGATGCCGTCGTGATGTACGCGAAGAGGGTCCCGTCGACCACCTCTAGGCCCAGCAGTCCCCCCTCGCCACCGGCAACGACTCCGGGCACGTCAGCCATCTCGCGCACGGAGCCGTCGGCACGCACCTCCATGATGAGCCCGGTATCGCGTTCGCTCACCAGGGTCGAGCCGGTCTCGAGGCGCACCATCGACCACGGAACCCTGAGTCCGCTCGCGATGACGGTCGGCCCACCGGACGGTTCCACTGGGCCGACCGTGAGCGGGTCCGGCGCCGGGTCGGTCGTCTGCGTGGGAGTGGACGTCGGAATCGGTACGGGTGCTGGCTCGCCCGTTTGGGCGGCACACCCAACGGTCAGGAGGGTGACGGCGGCAAGCACCGCGATCGTTGTGCGCATAGGACTATTTCACCGCACTTGGAAGATGTTCTTCGAAGGGGGCGGCGATGGCACCGCGGTCGCGTCGGTCACAATCGCGGCGCCGGCGATAAACTCGCGCAGCTCGGCTCCGGCCACGACCTTCGACGGATGGGGCCCGGCAGCGAGGAGTCGTGGCATCCAGTCGAATGGAAGCGGGCGAGCTGATCCGACAAGCACAATGTTGCCGAAGCGGCGACCTTTGAGTATTTGCGTTTCGGCGAGCGCCGCGACGTGCCCGAGCGCGGCCGACAGGGTGGCGGCTTGCCCGCGCGCGAACGCGAGTCCAGGTCCGTCTGCGACGTTCACGAGCAGGATGCCGTCGGCCGACAGCAGTGCCGCTGCCGCCTCATAGAACTCGATACTCGTGACATGAGCCGGGGTTCGCGCCCCGCTGAAAACGTCAGCAACGAGCAGGTCGACCGTGCCGCGCAGGCCAGCCGGAAACTTGCCGAGCACCTCACGCGCATCCCCGTGGCGCACGCGAATTGCAGCGTGACGTGACCACGGCAGTTCGGCTCGGACGAGGTCGACGAGATCGGTTTCCAGTTCGACGACCTGTTGCCGGGACCCCGGCCGGGTTGCTTCGATGTAGCGAGGAAGCGTGAGTGCGCCAGCGCCCAGATGCACGGCGGTGATGGGTTCACCCGGCATGCGCACCTGGTCGATGACGTGGCCCATTCGCTGGATGTACTCGAAGAACAGTTGGCTCGGGTCGTCGAGGTTGACGTGCGACTGGGGCGTGCCATCCACGACGAGCGTGAACGCCCCCGGGACCCACCGGTCTGCCTCGATCACCGCGCGGAACCCGCTCACGGCGAGAACTCGGTTAGGGGATTGCGTCACGGGATTGACTTTGCCACAGCTTCACGAAGCCACGGCGTAGCACTGGAGACGCCACTCTCGCGGCCGTGAAAGAACTCAACCGATCGACTTATAGCCGAATTGAAGAAATCCGTCAAGAAACAACTTGCACGGCGGGCGCGTCGGCGCTTATAGTTGACCCTTGCGCTCACATTCACCCATGCCGTCATATTGCGGACAGCTGGCGTGCCCCGAGTATAGCGGCGGGGCAGATCTTTCTTGGGTTCTGGTGAGCATTTCATTACCGATCGCCGACTATTCGGCATGAGAACCCGACGGGGTTCACGGAGGTTATTTCCTTGGCTGCTGCGCGCACTGCGTCCAATGCTGGTTCATCAAACAATGCTGGTTCATCAAGCAATGCTGGTTCATCAAAAAAGAACGGGTCCCTCAAGAACGGTCGCACCGCATCGCGGCTGTCATTCGCCAAGATCACTGACACGCTGACGGTCCCTGACCTTCTTGCGTTGCAGACCGAGAGCTTCGACTGGCTCGTTGGAAACGACGACTGGCGAACTCGTCTTGACGCCGGTCTCGCGGCTGGCCGCACCGACCTTCCTGCCCGCAGTGGCCTCGATGAGATCTTCGAAGAGATCTCGCCGATCGAGGATCTCGGCGAGACAATGCAGCTCTCGTTCACCGAGCCAGAGCTCGAAGAGCCCAAGTACACGATCGACGAGTGCAAGGAGCGCGGCAAGACCTTCGCCGCTCCGCTCTACGTGAACGCAGAGTTCATGAACCACCTCACCGGTGAGATCAAGACGCAGACGGTCTTCATGGGCGACTTCCCGCTCATGACCCCGAAGGGCACGTTCATCATCAACGGCACCGAGCGCGTCGTCGTTTCGCAGCTCGTGCGTTCGCCCGGCGTCTATTTCGACCGCACCCCGGAGAAGCTCAGCGATAAGGACATCTTCTCGGCTCGCATCATCCCGAGCCGCGGTGCATGGCTCGAGTTCGAGATCGACAAGCGTGACCAGGTCGGCGTTCGCATCGACCGCAAGCGCAAGCAGTCCGTCACGGTATTCCTGAAGGCGCTCGGTCTCACGAGCGAACAGATCCTCGAGGAGTTCAAGGGCTTCCCCTCGATCGAGCTCACGCTCGAGAAGGACAACATCCTCACCAAAGAAGAGGCGCTCAAGGACATCTACCGCAAGCTCCGTCCGGGAGAGCAAGTTGCTGCCGAGGCCGCTCGCGCCCTGCTCGACAACTTCTATTTCAACTCCAAGCGCTATGACCTCGCAAAGGTTGGTCGCTACAAGATCAACCGCAAGCTCGGCATCGACGC
>Ga0163144_10012360_pt1 | contig 17942 bp, 12 predicted proteins | sample OliLak19BULKMAT1_FD_123175 | JGI IMG/M metagenome (GOLD analysis project Ga0163144, IMG submission 123175) | Freshwater microbial mat bacterial communities from Lake Vanda, McMurdo Dry Valleys, Antarctica - Oligotrophic Lake LV.19.BULKMAT1 | ecosystem: Environmental > Aquatic > Freshwater >...
CCTACAATTTGCGCGACCTCGCGCGCGTGCCCGAGGGCGTGCGGCAATCCTACCATCTGCTCGAACGCGACATCTATGCCGCCGATCTTTTCCACGAAGTCCCGCGCCTCGACGTGCCCGCCTGGTTCCTCATGGGGCGCCACGATACGCTCGTCAGCTCCACCATCCTGGCGCGCTATTTCCGCGCCCTGCGCGCTCCGCGCGGGAAACATCTCGTGTGGTTCGAGCACGCCGAGCACGTGCTGCACCTCGAGGAGCCGGAGAAATATCGCGCCGTGATGAAGGAGATCCGCGACGCCACCGCCCGCTAGCCCGCGCCGCCGCGCGCGACATACACGGTGCTGGCGGAGTCGCGTTCGAGGAGCGGGTTGGCAAAGGTGACGACGTGCGCCTGCGCGGTGGCGAAGACGGTTTGGAGCGCCGCCAGAAACGTGTCGTCGGGCGGGTCGTCGGACCACAGGGCGAAGACGCCGCCCGCGTGCAGATGCCCGGCCAGCGCGCGGAGCCCGGCGGGTTCGTAAAAGGCGCGGTGGCGCGGGTGCAGGAGATTCTTCGGCGAGTGGTCGATGTCCAAAAGCACGGCGTGAAAACGGCGACCGGGTTGCCCTAGATCGAAGCCCGCGACGGAGGCCGCCAGCGCGAAAAAATCGCCGTGGATGAAGCGGCAGCGCGGGTCGCCGGTGAGCTGGCGGCCCAGCGGGACGAGGCCGCGCTCGTGCCACTCGATAACCGCATCCAGCGCATCCACCACCGCCAGCGAGCGCACCGCGGGGTGCGCCAGCGCCGCCACCGCCGTGTAGCCGAGCCCGAGTCCGCCCACGACCACATCCCAGTCCCCCGCCCCGAGCGCCGCGAGCCCGAGATCGGCCAGCGCCACCTCCACTTCGTGAAACATGCTCGACATCAGAAACGCCTCCCCAAGTTTCACCTCGAAGACCTCCAGCCCACCCAGCGCGGCCACCCGCCGGCGGCGCAGCGTCAGCTCACCGAGCGGCGTCGCGCGGAAATCCAGCTCCTCAAAGTCCCGGCTCATCGGCCCGTCCGCGCGCTCACGGCAGCACCGCCCAAATCTCCACGATGCGATTTTTTTCGAGGTTCTTTTCGTCGAGCATCTTCGATCCGCCCATGCCGACGGTGTGCATCACGTTGATCACCTCGCACTTTTCGCGCATCGCCTTCAGCACCACATCGGCGCGCGTCTGCGAGACGATGAGATTCTTCTGCGCGTCGCCCTTTGGGTCCGCGAAACCGAGGATCACAAAGACCGCCGTGGGATCCTGCCGCAGCTTGGCGATCTCCGGTTTCTCCAGCTCGGTCTTGAGCTTTTGCACGTCGCCCGCGCTGAGTTCCGTCTTGCCTGAGCCAAAGGGAATGGTCAGCACGATGCCCATGCTGCGCGCGCGCTCGACCGCCGTGTAGAGCTTGTCCTTGTTTGGGTTCGAGACCTTCGGCATCAGGTCCACGCGCTTGAGCACCTCGGCCTTCACGTTGCGGTTTTCCTTTTTCGCCATGTCCATGTCGATCTTCACCGGCGCGGTCACCTCCTTCGGCACCTCGGCGGCGGGTGTGGTGGAAACGGGCTCGCCATTCGGCCCCACGAGCGGCTCTGGCGCCGGCGAATGGTCTTCCGCCACGGCGGGTGCGGGCGTGGCCTCCTGGTCGCCTTTCGGTGGTTTGAGCAGCGCCCGCGTCTTCGGCATCGCCAGCAGCGCGATGATGCCGATTCCGCCCAGCACGGCGATTCCCGCGAGGTATTTAATCCACATCGCCGACGGCGGTTTCACGGCGGTCAGCGGCTTGCCGCACTCCGCGCAGATGAACGGCGCACCGTCTTCGATCTCCGTCTCCTCACCGCGATAGGCGAGGAGGCAACCTGCTTGGTTCTGGCATTTTCCAAATCGGGACATGCCGCGGTTTATAGGGCGGCGCTTTCGGGAGCCGCCAGCAAATTCTCCTCCGCCCAGACCGCGATGTCCGCCGCCAGCGGCGACTCCCACGCCAGCCCCAGCGCGGGCAGCCGCAGCCCGGTGGAATGCAGCGCATGCCGCCCCAGCAGCAGCCGCGCGGCCAGCGCGGGCGTCCAGCCGGTCTCGATGAATTCGAGGTAACACAGTTCGTCCGGCCCGTAGATTTTGTCGCCCACGACGGGATGCCCCGCGTGCGCGAGGTGGACGCGGATCTGGTGGGTGCGCCCGGTCTCGGGAAAGGCGCGGACGAGGGCGAAGCGGTCGCCCGCCGTGGTCGCGCCCGTGAAGCACCGCTCGACCCGGAACCGCGTGCGCGCCGCCGCGCCGTCGGCATGCACCGTCTGCTTGAGATGAATCCGCGACGGCTCGCGCGTGCCCTGCCGCAGCAGCGGCGCCGCGACCGCAAACTCCCGCCTTTGCGGCCAGCCCCAGACGAGCGCGAGGTATTCCTTTTCCACCCGCCGCGCCATCATCTCCAGCCCCAGCGCCCGCGCCGCCGCGGCCGATTTCGCGATCAAAGTGAGCCCGCTCGTTTCGCGGTCGAGCCGGTTGATGATCGAAGCCTGCCCGCCATTCGCGATCTCGTACGCGAGCAGTTCGCGCACGCCGTCCCACAGCGTGAACCCGCGCCCCGGCTTGCTCGGATGCACTTCGAGGTACGGCGGCTTATCCACCACGATCCACGCCTCGCTCTCGGCGATGACGCGGAAGTCTTTCACAATTTTGTTCACGGTTTCGACGCACTGTTTCCGCTCCACCCACGATTGCGAGTCGAAGTTCGCCCGTCCCGACCGCATTCCCCGGCCTCCGTCAATCGCTCCAGACGCCACTCCTCCGCAGCCAGCAGGAAAGGATGGCTGGGTGGTTTTCCACTAGCCTTTGGACGGAGCGGGGCGCAGTCTCTGTCTGCTTGAAACCGGGCGGATGTTTCGACCCGGCGAAGGCGCAATGTTTTTTCCACCACCCGGAAGCCGCCGCATCTCCTCCCTCTGGTCCGCCAATGCCTATGAACCCCAGCCCGCTCCGCATCCTGCTCCTCGAAGACTCGCCCACCGACGCCGAACTCGTGGCGCGCGCGCTCGGGCGCGGGGGAATCGAGGCCGCCGTGGAGCGGGTGCAGACCGAGGCGGACTTCCGCGCGGCGCTCGCCGGTGCCCCGCCGCAGGTCGTGCTCGCGGATTACAATGTGCCGGGCTTTCGCGGCGACGCCGCTTTGGCAATCGCGCGCGTGGCCGCGCCGGAGCTGCCGGTGATTTTCGTCTCGGGCACCATCGGCGAGGAGTTGGCCGTGGAGCTGGTGAAAAATGGCGCGACGGATTACGTGCTCAAGGATCGGCTGGAGCGGCTGCCTTTCGCCATCCGCCGCGCGCTGGATGAAGCCGAGGAGCGCGCGGCCCGCCGCCGTGCGGAGGAGGCCGAGCGCCGCGGCGCGGAGACGCTGACCGTCGCGCTCGAGGCTTCGCAGATGGGGACGTGGGATTGGAACATCGCCACAGGCGAACTCGACTGGTCCGACCGCTGCAAGGCGCTCTTTGGCATCCCGGCCGATGAGCCGATGAATTACGGGCGCTTCCTCCGCGCCGTGCATCTGGACGACCGCAGCCGCACCGATGGGGCGATCATGCATTCGCTCGCGGAAAAACTCCCGCACGATCTCGAATACCGCGCCGTCTGGCCCGATGGCACAGTCCACTGGATCGCGGCGAAAGGCCGCGCGCTTTATGACGAAGCCAGCGGGCGACCGGTGCGGATGGCGGGCACGGCCATGGACATCACCGCGCGCAAGCGGGCCGAGGAAGAGCGCCAGCAGACGGAAAACAAGCTGCAGGAAACGCAGAGAATCGAGAGCATCGGCGTGCTCGCCGGGGGCCTCGCGCACGATTTTAACAACCTGCTGACCGGCGTCATCGGCAACACCTCGCTGGCGCTCATGGAGCTGCCGAAGTCCTCGCCCCTATACCCCTGCCTGGAGCAGATCGAGGAAGCCGCCCAGCGCGCCGCCGAGCTTTGCCAGCAGATGCTCGCCTATGCCGGCAAGGGCCAGTTCATCGTGCAGAATATCGAGCTGAGCGGGCTCGTCCGGGAGACGGCCCAGCTCCTCGAACGCTCCATCGCCAAAGGGGTGGAACTCCAGTTCGATCTCGCCGCCGACCTGCCGGCCGTGCGCGCCGACGCCACGCAGCTCCGCCAGGTGGTGATGAATCTCGTGCTCAACGCCTCCGAGGCCATCGTGGGCGGCGGCACAGTGTGCATTACCACCGGGCTGCGGCCCGCGTCTCCCGACGACCTGGACGCAGCCGGTTTGCCGGCGGGCGACTATGTCTTTCTCGAAGTCCGCGACACGGGCTGCGGGATGACACCCGAGACGCGCGCCAAGATCTTCGACCCCTTTTTCACGACCAAGTTCACCGGTCGCGGGCTCGGACTCGCCGCCGTGCAGGGCATCGTCCGCGGGCATCACGGCGACCTCAAAGTTTCGAGCACGCCGGATCGCGGCACCACCTTCCAGGTTTTGCTCCCCTGCCTCCAGGCGCGTCCGAACCCGCCGCGCAGCGCGTCCGCCGAAGCTACGGACTGGCGCGGCTCCGGCACGGTGCTGGTGGTGGACGACGAGGTGGTGATGCGGGTCGTCGCCGCGCGGATGCTGGAAAGGATGGGTTTCCGCGTGTTGCTCGCGGACGATGGACTCCAGGCGGTGGAGCGCTTCCGCGCCGAGGGTGAAAACATCCGGGCCGTGCTGCTCGATCTGACCATGCCGCATCTCGACGGCGAAGGCACCTTCCGCGAACTGCGCCAGCTCCGCGCGGACCTCCCCGTGGTGCTCATGAGCGGCTACAACGAGCAGGAGGCCATCCGCGGTTTCCTCGGACTGGGCCTTGCCGGTTTTTTGCAAAAGCCTTTCACCGCCGCCGATCTCGGCGCGCGGATGCGGGAAATCCTCAGTTGAGGCGGACGCCGCCGTCGTGCTCCGAAAGGGGGGATCGCCGCGCTCAGGGTGTGCGCACCGGTAGCTCGTTCAGCAGCAGCCAATACAAGCCGAGCTTGCTGACCGCCTCGGAGAAGTTCTCAAACTCCACGGGCTTCACGATGTAGCTGTTCGCCCCGAGCTGGTAGCTTTCGATCACGTCGCGCTCCTCGCGCGAGGAGGTCAGCACCACGATGGGCAGCACCGCCGTGCGCGGGTCGGCGCGGAGCTGGCGCAGGACTTCGATCCCGTCCACCTTCGGCAGCTTCAAATCGAGCAGCACCACCTTGGGCTGATCGCTGGCATCGCGCCCCTCGTGGGCTCCGGCGGCGAAAAGGAAATCGAGCGCCGCCTGGCCGTCGGCGACGTGGACGAGATGGTTCGCGAGGTTGCGCTTGCGCAAAGCGCGGATCGCCAGTTCGGCGTCGTGCAGGTTGTCTTCGACGAGGAGGATTTCGAGATGGTGGTTCATGGTATTGGGGTTGGCAGGGTGAAAGAAAAGGTGGCGCCGCGATCCACTTCGCCCTCCGCCGCGACACGCCCGCCGTGGCGCTGGACGATGCGCTGGACGAGCGCCAGGCCCACGCCGGTGCCGTCGAATTCCTGCTTCGTGTGCAGGCGCTGGAAGACGCCGAAGAGCTTGCCCACATACCGCATGTCGAAGCCCGCGCCGTTGTCTTTCACGTAGTACTGCGTCCCGCCTGCCGCGTCCTCCCGCGCGCCGATTTCGATTTCGCCCACGGCGCGCTCGCTGGTGAACTTGATGGCGTTGCCGATCACGTTCACCCACACCTGCCGGAGCATCGCCGCAGTGCCGCGGGCGGGCGGGAGCGGGCGCAGCTCGAGCCGCAGTTGGCGCTCCGGTTCCAGCGCGGCCAGTTCGTCAAAGACTTCCCGGGCCAGAGCGTGCATGTCGATCAGCGTCGGCTCGATCTGCTGCCGGCCGAGCCGGGCAAAGGCCAGCAGGTCATCAATCAGCCGCCCCATGCGCCGCGTCTCGCTGCGGATCACGCCGAGCATGCGCCGGCCTTCGTCGTCGAGCTGCGGCCCGCAGTCTTCCACCAGCATGCGGGAATACCCGTCCACCGCGCGCAGCGGCGCGCGCAGATCGTGCGAGACGGAATAGCTGAATCCCTCGAGTTCCCGGTTGGCCGCCTCCAGCTCGGCGGCGCGGCTCTGGAGCGCTTCGTTGAGTTTCACGATCTGCTCCTCGGCCCGCTTGCGCGCGGTGATGTCGAGATTGATGCCCACCACGCGCGCCGCCTTGCCGTCGGCCCCCGGCACCACCATCTCGGCCCCGTGAATCACGCGCACCGCCCGGTCACCAGCGCGCACGATGCGGAATTCGCGATGACTGCGCCCGCAGGTCGCGACGGTCTGCTGGAGCACCGCCTCCTGCTCCGCCAGATCGGCCGGGAGCACCGCGGCCCGCCAGTCCGCGTAGGTGGCCCGGCCTGCGGGCGCGGGTGGCAGGCCGTAAATCGCGAACATCCGCTCGTCCCACTGGAGCGCGTCGGTGCGGACATCCCACTCCCACACGCCGGTGTCCGCCGCCTCCGCCGCCAGCCGCATGCGCTCCTCGCTGTCGCGCAAGGCCTCCTCCACCTTTTTCCGCCGGGTGATGTCCGTACGAATGGCGATGAACTGCACCGGCTTTCCGCCCGCGCCGAGAAAGGGGACGATGGTGCTGTTCACCCAATAGAAGGAGCCGTTCTTCGCGCGGTTTTTGATCTCCCCTTTCCACACCCGCCCGCTGGTGATCGCCTGCCAGAGATCGCCCATGAAGGTCGGCGGATGATGCCCCGAATTGACGATGCCGTGATCCTGACCGAGCAGCTCCGCGCGCGCGTACTGGGAGATCGCGCAGAAGTTGTCGTTGGCGTAGGTGATCTTCCCCTGCGGGTCGGTGATGGACACGATGGCGTGCGCGTCGAGAGCGGCTTTGAAATCGGTGAGCGAAGCATTCGCGGCCTGCAACTCCGCGGTGCGCGCCGCCACCCGCTGCTCCAGCTCGGCGGTCAGCGCGTGGATTTTCTCGTCCGCCCGTTTGCGCTCGATGGCGATGCGCGTGACATGCACGGCCCGGACGATCAGCTCCAGCTCGGCGGGCGTCGGATGCCGCGGTTCGCGATAGTAAATGGCAAACGTGCCGAGGACTTTGCCCGCGCTGCAATGGATCGGCGTGGACCAGCAGGCGCGCAGGCCGTGCCCCAGCGCCAAGTCGCGGTAGTCCGCCCAAAGCGGGTCGCGGGCGAGGTCGGCGACGATGACCTGGCGGTTGCTGAAAGCCGCCGTCCCGCACGAGCCGACCGCGGGGCCGATGGCCACGCCATCAATGAGCCGGTTGTATTCCTCCGGCAGGCTCGGGGCTGCGCCGTGCCGCAGCCGCCCGCCCTCTTCGTCGAGCAGCAGGACCGAGCAGAGCGCGCCCGGCGACTGCCTTTCGAGGCCCACCATCAATTCATCCAAAACCGGGTGCAGCGACGCGGTGCCGCCGATCAGTTCGAGCGCGCCCTTTTCCCAGGCCAGCAACTCCGTCCCGCGCTGGCGCTCCGTGGCCTCGCCGTTGAGCCGCAGCACGCCGACGCTCAGCAGGATCAGGCTCAGCAGCACGCCCGCCGGCAAGAGGACAAAGGCGCGCGCGGTGGTCGCCTGCGCCTGCATCTGGCGGGCGGCGAGCTGGCGCTCTTCGCGCGCCACCATCTCCCCGAGGCGCAGGCGGAGTTCATCGCTCAGCGCCTTGCCCTGCCGCGTGGCGACCTCCTCCACCGCCGCCGCGGGTCCGCTCTTCCGGCGCAGCTCGATGATCTCTCGCCAAAACTCCTCCCGCTCGGCGATCTGACTTTCCACCACGACCAGACGCCGCAACTGCGCAGCATTCCCGGCAAGAAGCGCGCGCAGCGCGCGCTCATCCTGCCGGGCTTCGGGGACCGCCGCTTGGTAAAGCGCGAGCAGGGCCTCGTCCCCCGTCAGCAAAAATCCGCGCACCCCGCTCTGCTGCTGTTCGAGATCAATGCCCACCTCCCAAAGTTTGCCAATGACCGCATGCGCCCGCTGCACTTCCGCGGCGCCATCCACGAGCTGGCGGGCGCTTCGCTGCGAAAAAATCGCGACTCCCACCAGCAGCAGCAACCCGCCGGCCAAACCCGCCGTCTGCCACGGACCGATCATCCAGCGCTTCCCCGCATCCTGCCACGCGAAGCGCAGCACCGCCGCACTCAGCAGGACGAAAAGCGCCGCCGCGTGGACCGCCATGCCCGGCAATCCCCACCAGCGGTAGCCGAGCCCGAACTCCGCCGCGTAACCCAGCAGCGCGAAGAGCCCGATCCCGAACCCGCCCGCGCCGAGCCAGCCGAGGATCAAGGGCCGGCGCGGCTTGCCGGGCACCTGGCTCATCAGCCAGAGCGCCGTCGCTGTGAGCAAAAAGCCGAGCGCGGAGTTCGGCGCCATGCGCCCCGGCGGCGCGTCCGCGACGGGCGCCCGCACTAGGAACTCGTCCAAGCCGAGGCTCGCCCCGGCCGCGTATTCCGCCAGCGTGAGCAGCGCGATCCCGCCGACCACCAGCACGCACCCGCGCGCCGCGTGCCGCGCCCACGCGGCGCGCAGCGTCAGCAAAAAAAGCGCGCCGCCGCTGAGGATGAAATTGAGCGCCGCATTCGCCTTCATCGTCTGCCCGCCGGGAATGAGGCCGAGCAGCAGGGGGAAGTCGCACAACCAGGCTGCGAGCACCACACCGCCGACCACGGCTACCACCGCGCCGACACTCCGCGAAAAGCCGCGGCCTGCGGGGCGGGTTGGGGAAATGGAAAGCGCATTCATACAAGCATCCACGGGCGAACGGGCCGAGCATGCGACCCCGTCGCCGAAAAGCCAAGCCTCCATCCGCGCGGGCCGAATCTCCGGGCAGCCACGCGGGGGCAGGCGGGACGCCTGCGATACGGCAGGCCGGAGGCCCGCGCTACGAAAGCTCCGGCGCCGGCGCCGGCTTGCCGCGCCGGCGTCCGCGCGCTGGCGTCGCGCGCCGGCGTCCGCGCGCTGGCGTCCGCGCGCTGGCGTCGCGCGCTGGCGTCGCGCGCTGGCGTCGCGCGCTGGCGTCGCGCGCTGGCGTCGCGCGCCGGCGTCCGCGCCGAGCCGTAGCGCAGGCGTCCCGCCTGCCGTATCGCATGCCTCCGGCTTGCCCCCGCCGGCCAGCGGTCCACTCGCCGAAACTCGCGCCCCGAGAACGGAATTGTCGGCGGCGCGTTTTGCCTTCATCTTCCGCGCTCCCAACTCCAACCCACCCACACCCAACCATGAAACTCCCGCTCCCCATTTCGGTCCGCACCTTCTGCCTCGGCACCACCCTCGCGCTCGCCGCGATCCTCGCCGGTTGCAAGCCGCCATCCGCCGACACTCCCGCCTCCGCCGACAAGGCGGGCGGCAAAGGCCTGACCGTCGGCTTTGCCCAAGTCGGCGCGGAAAGCTCGTGGCGCACAGCGGAGACGAAGTCCATCCAGGACGAGGCGGAAAAGCGCGGCGTGACGCTGAAATTCTCCGACGCGCAGGGCAAGCAGGAGAACCAGATCAAGGCCGTGCGCGGCTTCATCGCGCAGGGCGTGGATGCGATCATCCTCGCGCCGGTCGTCGAGACGGGCTGGGAGCCGGTGCTGCGCGAGGCGAAGCAGGCGAAGATCCCCGTGGTGCTCGTGGATCGCGGCGTGAAGGTCGAGGACGAGTCGCTGTTTGCCACGCTGATCGCGTCGGACTTTGTGGCCGAGGGCCGGATGGCCGCGGAGTGGCTGGTGAAAAAGACGGGCGGCAAGGCGCAGATCATCGAGCTGCAAGGCACGCCCGGCGCGGCTCCGGCGATTGATCGCAAGCGCGGCTTCGAGGAGGGCATCAAGGCTTCGCCCGAGATGAAGATCATCGCGTCGCAGAGCGGCGATTTCACCCGCACCGGCGGCAAGCAGGTGACGGAAGCGCTGCTCAAAGTGCATGCCGGCGTGACCGTGGTTTACGCGCACAATGACGACATGGCGATCGGTGCGATTCAGGCGCTGGAGGAGGCGGGGAAAAAGCCGGGCACCGATGTCATCGTGGTTTCGATCGATGGCGTGAAGGGCGCGTTCGAGGCGATGGTCGCGGGCAAACTCAACTGCACCGTGGAGTGCAGCCCGCTGCTCGGCGCGCTGGCTTTCGACGCCGTGGAAAAGGCGAAGGCCGGCACCGCGATGGAAAAGAAAACCGTCGTCCCGGATCGCGTGTTCGACCAAAGCACCGCCGCGCAGGAATTGCCCAACCGGAAATATTGAGCGCCTCCGCCGACCACCCGCATCGCCGCCGGAACGCGCTGACTGGCGAGTGGCTGCTCGTCTCGCCGCAGCGCACCCAGCGCCCGTGGCAGGGTCGCCGCGAGCCGGTCGCCGCGGACCCGCGCCCGCCGCACGATCCGCAGTGCTATCTCTGCGCCGGCAATGTGCGCGCCAACGGCGAGCGCAACGCCGACTACGACACGACGTTCGTTTTCGAAAACGACTTCGCCGCGCTGCTCCCCACCGCCGCCGCCGCGCCCGCGCCGGACCCGCTCTTCCACGCCGAGCCGGTGCGCGGAGTTTGCCGCGTGATCTGCTTCTCCCCGCGCCACGATCTCACGCTCGCCCGCATGCCCGTGCCGGACATCCGCCGCGTGGTGGACACCTGGGCCGAGCAGACCGCCGCGCTCGGCCGGGACTGGCACTGGGTGCAGGTCTTTGAAAACAAAGGCGACCTCATGGGCTGCTCGAACCCGCATCCGCACGGGCAAATCTGGGCCAGCGACCAACTGCCCAACGATGTCGCCAAGGAAGACCGCTGCCAGCGCGCTTACCTCGCCGAAAACGGCACGCCGATGCTCGCCGACTACGCACGCCGCGAGCAGGCCAGCGGCGAGCGCCTCGTGGTGGAAAATGAGCACTGGCTCGTGGTGGTGCCCTACTGGGCGGTCTGGCCTTTTGAAACCCTGCTGCTCCCGAAAGCCCCCGTCGCCCGCCTGCCCGATCTCACCGCCGCGCAACGCGACGCCCTTGCCGACATCCTCCTCCGCCTGCTCACGCGCTACGACAACCTCTTCGAGACTTCCTTTCCCTACTCCATGGGCTGGCACGGCGCGCCCTTCGCCGACGGCGACCACGGCCACTGGCAACTCCACGCGCACTTTTACCCGCCGCTGCTGCGCTCGGCCACGGTGAAAAAATTCATGGTCGGCTACGAAATGCTCGCCGAGCCCCAGCGCGACCTCACCCCCGAAGCCGCCGCCGCCCGCCTCCGCGAGCTGCCGGAGCAGCACTACGCGGCGGACTGAGGGGCATTTACCCGACGTGGCCTTCGAGGAAGGCGAGCGCCTTGTCGTAGCTGCAGCGCTGGAGAAAATGGGCGAGTTGTGGATTGACCGGCGCGGGTAATTGGGCGGCGGCGGTGGCGATCTCGGCCGAAACGGCCTGAAGCCGTGCGAGGTGTCCGGTGGGATCGCGCTGGTAAAACTCGCGGTCGGCGATGAGGGCGAGACGCTCCTTCAAGGCGGCGATCAACAACGGGCAGGGAACTGAGGATGGGGTCACGGGCGAAAGGAATTCACTTCGAGGAAGGGCGCTTCTTGACCTTGGGTTTGGCGGCAGCGGGCGCGGCGCGGAGTTGCCGCTCGGCTTCCAACCAGTCCTGATGTTCATCACCGGGCCGGCCCTCGCGGTGGCGATTTTCCGCGATGAAATAGGCGCGGGTGGCGATTTCAGCGGTGCTCAGCACGAGCTTCACCGGCGGCGGAGTTTTCAAGACGCGAGGCGGTTTGGTGCCGCCGGCTTTCGCTTTGGCGGTGGGGGCTGGCTTGGCAGGCCGCAGGCTGGCTGCGGTCGCTTTCTTGGTGGTGTCGGTTTTCTTGCGCATAATCTTTGGTCGTTGAATCGGCAATTTTCCGTTCTGGGGAAAAATTCCGCGGCTCGCGCCGCGAAAGAAGAACAATGGGACGTTACGTTTTTGCGCTCGGGCGTGAATAGCGAAATCTCACCTTTTTCGCGAGGCGACCTGCTGGCCCAGCCTTTTTCCTTGGCGGAAGCGCGCGAGTGCGCGCATAGAACGGGCGGTGCCTCAAGCACCGTGTTTTCGCAATTTTTCTCACCCCACCATGTATACCAAACAAGTCCTCGAAATGTTCGTTGACCAAGGCGTCCTTGATGCCAGTCAGATCGAAGACATCACGCAGGAGGTCAACCACAGCGGCAAGTCGCTCTCGGAAGTGCTCAGTGACTACCAGTTCTGCACGACGCAGCAGTTTTACGAAACCATCGCGAGTTCGCTCGGCGTGGACTTTGTGGATCTCGCGACATTTGAGCCGCCGCAGGAAATCATCCGCCTGATCCCTGGCGGGCTGGCGCTGCTGCATCGGGCTTTCCCGCTCGGGGTGGAGGAAGGCAACATCCAAGTCGCGCTGGCCAATCCGCTCAATGCCCAGACGGCGGAGGATCTGCGGTTTGCGCTCGGGAAAGAGATTCAGGTGGTCGTCGCGCCGGTGTATCAAATTGATGATCTCATCAAGCGCTACTACGGCACCGACGCGAGCAGCATGGACGACATTCTCGCGCAAATGGGCGGCGATCTGGAGTTCGGGATCGACGCCAATGGCGAGGCGAAAAACATCGAGGCCGAGGCCAACGCCGTGCCGATTATCCGCTACGTCGATCTCATCCTCTACCAGGCCATTCAAGATCGCGCGTCGGACATTCATTTCGAGCCGTTCGAGACCGAGTTCAAAATCCGCTACCGCGTGGACGGCGCACTTTATGAAATGGCTCCCCCACCCCGCCACCTCGCGCTGCCCGTGATCTCGCGCGTGAAGGTCATGTCGAACCTGAACATCGCCGAGCGCCGCCTGCCGCAGGACGGGCGCATCCAGTTGAACATCGCCGGGCGGCAGATCGATCTGCGCGTCTCCACGCTGCCCACGCAGTTTGGCGAAAGCGTGGTGCTCCGCGTCCTCGACCGCACCACCGTGAACCTCGAAATCGAGGCGCTCGGGATGCCGGACTACATCTACCACTACCTGCTGCGGACGATCGAAAAGCCGAACGGCATCTTCATCGTCACCGGCCCCACCGGCTCGGGCAAAACGACCACGCTTTACGCCTGCCTGAACAAGATCAACACCATCGACTCCAAGGTGCTCACCGCCGAGGACCCCGTGGAATACGACATCGAGGGCATCATCCAGGTGCCGATGGACGAAAAGATCGGCCTGACCTTTGCGCGCACGCTGCGCGCCTTTCTCCGGCAGGATCCGGACCGCATCATGGTGGGTGAAACGCGCGACGTGGAGACGGCGCAGATCGCCATCCAAGCCTCGCTCACCGGCCACTTGGTTTTCACCACGCTCCACACCAATGACGCGCCCGGCGCCGTTACCCGCCTCATTGATATGGGCGTCGAGCCCTTCATGATTTCCTCCTCCCTGGAGGGCGTGCTCGGGCAACGGCTCATCCGCAAAATCTGCCTTAATTGCAAGACCGCCTACGAACCCAACGAACATGCGCTGGCGCAACTCGGCCTTTCACCGCACGAGATCGGCGACAAGAATTTCTACTACGGCCGCGGCTGCGAAGCCTGCAACCAGACCGGCTACAAAGGCCGCAAAGGCATCTACGAGCTGCTCGACATGAGCGATCCCATTCGCGAACTCATCAACAAGCGCGCGCCCGGTGTCGTCCTCAAACAGAAAGCCGTGGAACTCGGCATGACCACGCTGCGTCAGGACGGTCTCCGCAGCATCTACGACGGCGAGACGACCATCGAGGAAGTGCTGAAGTACACCTGACGCGGCTTTCGCTGGACGGTCTGGGAATAGACCGGAAATTTCGCCACGCTACGTCGTGACGGGCGCAAAGTTCTGCGGGGAAAAATTTTCCAACGACCGCTACAACCATTGCGTGCGGCGGTTCTCTTGAGGCTGACAATCAGGTCACTCGCTCCGTCGTGGAGCACGTAGCTCGCGCTCGCGCAGCCAGGCAAAGATGACGGGCGTGACGATGAGGATGTGCAGGAGGCTGCTGACCATGCCGCCGATGACGGGCGCGGCGAGCGGTTTCATAATCTCCGCGCCGGGCCGCGTGCTCCACATGATGGGGAGCAGACTGGCAACGATGGTAGCCACGGTCATCACCTTTGGGCGGAGGCGGAGGCGCGCGCCGGATTTTATGGCAGCTAGGAGGTCGTCGCGGGAAAGGGACGAAGACAAAGGCGAAAGGCGAAAGGCGAAAGGCGATGGATCGGATTTCTCCAGAAGCTCCGCCGCGACTGACACGCCATCGCCTTTCTCGTCTCCGCCATCGCCTTTCGCCTTTCGCCTTTCGCCTTTTTCCGCCGCAGCATTGCGCACGGCCTCTTCCAAATACACCACCATCACCACCCCGGTCTGAATCGCGGTGCCAAAGAGCGCGATGTAGCCGACCCAGACGGCGACGCTAAACGGGTAGCCGAGGAGGTATTGCAGAAACACGCCGCCGGTCAGCGCGAAGGGCACGGCGAGGATGACGTGGGCCGCTTCCTTCGCGCTGCCATAGACGATGTAGAGCAGGACGAAGATGATCCCGAGGACGGCGGGAACGATGATCTGCAAGGTGCGCCGCGCGCTGAGCTGGTGCTCGTATTGGCCGCTCCACTCGATGGTCATGCCGGAGCCCTGGGGGACGAGGTTCGCTTCCTCGATGCGGCGGCGCGCTTCCTCGACGAAGCCGCCGAGGTCGCGGCCCTGCACGTTGGCCTGCACGAAGACGCGCAGGCGGCCGTTCTCGCTGGCGATTTCGCTCGCGCCGATGCTGCGCCGGATGTCCGTGAGCTGGCCGAGCGGGATGTGGGTGCCGGCGGGCGTGGCCACGAGAATGTCGCCGAGCCGTTCGATGTCGTCGCGCTCGTCGCGCTCCAGACGGACCTGAATGGGAAAGCGCTGGCGACCCTCGATGGTCGTGGAGACGTTGCGCCCGCCGATGCCGGCTTCGACGGTGTCGAGAAGCTGCGCGGCGCGGAGGCCGTGGCGGGCCATGGCTTCGCGGTTCACGGAGATTTCGAGATACGGTTTGCCCTGCACGCGCGACGGCGCGACGCCGACGGCGCCGGGGATGCTGCGGACGATCCGCTCGACCTCGAAGGCTTTGGCCTGCAAGGCGTCGAGGTTGTCGCCGAGAATCTTGATGCCGACCTGCGCGCGGATGCCGGTGCTGAGCATGAGGATGCGGTTTTCGATCGGCTGGAGAAAGCCGGGCACGTAACCGGGGACTTGCGTGAGCTTGGAGGTCAGCTCGGCGACGAGCATGTCTTTGGTCATCCCTTTGCGCCACTCGGACTCGGGCTTGAGCATGATCGTGGTCTCGATCATCTCGACGGGCGCGGGGTCGGTGGCGGATTCGGCGCGGCCCAGTTTGCCCGCCGCGGAGACGACTTCGGGCGTTTGGGCGATGACCTGATCCTGCCACGACATGATGCGCTTCACCTCGGTGAGCGAAGTCTGCGGCAGCAGCACCGGCATGAAGAGCAGCGAGCCTTCATTGAGCGGCGGCATGAATTCCGTGCCCATGCGCGGGATGAGCGCAAGCGCGCCGAGGAGCATCGCGGCGGCGAGCGCGAGCACGCTTTTGCGATGCCCCAGTGCCCAGTCGAGCGCGGGATCGTAGAGGCGCAGGAGCGCGCGCATGACCCAGTTTTTGTCCTCGGAGTGAAACGGCCCGCGCACCAGCAGGGCGCAGAGCACCGGGACGACGGTGACGGCGAGCAGCGTGGAGCCGATCATCGCGAAGGTCTTGGTGAAGGCGAGCGGGTGGAAGAGTTTCCCCTCCTGGCCGGTGAGCGCGAAGACCGGGACGAAGGCGAGGATGATGATCGCCATGGCGAAGAAGATCGGCCGCCCGACCTGGCGCGAGGCGGCGAGGGTGACGGCGAGCGTTTCGCGGGCGGTCAGCCGCACGTCCGGGTGGAGCACTCGACCCGAGTGCTGTTGTCGGCGACCCGCCGACAACGCCGTGAGCGCGCCGCCGCCATCTGCCGCTGAACCCGAAGACGCGTTGCCCGGTGCTTCCGGCGAGTCGCCGGAAGCAGCACTCGGGTCGAGTGCTCCACCCGGAGCCGAAGTCAGTCGCGCCGCTTTTTCCCGCTCCGCCTCCTCGGCGTGCCGGATGACATTTTCCGTCATGACGATGGCCGCATCCACGAGCACGCCGATGGCGATGGCGATGCCGGAGAGCGACATGATGTTCGAGGTGATGCCGAACTGCCGCATGAGGATGAACGAGATGAGGATCGAGACCGGCAGCGGGAAGGTGACGATGAGAATGCTGCGGAAGTGAAACAGGAAGATGATGTGCGCGAGTGTGACGAGGATGATCTCCTCGGTGAGCGCGTGCTTGAGCGTGTCGATGGTGCGGTCAATCAGCTCGCTGCGGTCGTAGAAAGATTTGATGGTCACGCCGGGCGGGAGGCTGGGCGCGATGTCCTTGATGCGCTCTTTCACGCGCTCGATGACCGCGCGGGCGTTCTCGCCATTGCGCAGGACGACGATGCCGCCCACGACTTCGCGCCCGTTCACGTCGAGCGCGCCGCGGCGGAAATCGCCGCCGATCTGCACGGTCGCGACGTCGCGCAGGTAAATGGGCGTGCCTTCGCGCTGCGCGAGCACCGTCTGTTCGAGATCGCCCGCCGAGCCGATGAGCCCGATGCCGCGCACGACAAACTCCATGCCGTTTTCCTCGATGACCTTGCCGCCGACGTTGAGGTTGCTCTGCCCGACGGCGTCCATGACTTCCTGCAACGACACGCCGGCCGCGCGCATTTTCATCGAGGAAACCTCGATCTGATACTGCCGCACGAAACCGCCGATGCTCGCGACCTCGGCCACCCCGGAGACGGCATTGAGCTGATAGCGCACGAGCCAGTCCTGCACCGCGCGCAACTGCCCGAGATCGTAGCCGCCGGCGGGGGTCTTCGCCGGGTCCACATCGAGGTAGTATTGGTAAATCCAGCCGAGTCCGGTGGCGTCCGGGCCGAGCTTCGGCGTGACGTTTTGCGGCAGCAGATCGCCGAGGGAATTCAGCCGTTCGAGCACGCGCGTGCGGGCGAAGTAGTTGTCGATCTTCTCGTCGAAAATGACCGTGAGCAGCGAGAAGCCGAACATGGAATTGGCGCGCACCGTCTTCACGCCGGCGAGGCCTTGGAGGTTCACGGAAAGCGGATACGTGATCTGGTCCTCGACCTCCTGCGGGCTGCGGCCCGGCCAGTCGGCGAAGACGATGACCTGGTTTTCGCTGAGGTCGGGGATGGCATCCACCGGCGTGCGGCGCAGCTCGAAAAGGCCGAGCGCGATGACGACGAGGACGGCGCAGGCGACGAGGAAACGGTTGCGCAGCGACCACGCGATGAGGTGCGCAATCACGGCGCGATCTCCTTTCCGCATTCGAGCATCTCCGCGCCGAAAAACGGATTGCGCAGCGGGCCGGCGGCCTGCACCCAGCGGCCCTGATTGGTCTCGGCACTCGGCACCGCGCTCTTGGCCATCGGACACTCGAAGACTTTCACCGCGACGGCTTTTCCGTCCTGCTTCCGCGCCTGCACGGCGATTTCGGACACCACCATGCTCAGCGGATAAAACTGCTTCCGCGCGGCAGTCAGATCTTTCGCCGGGCCGACCTGCGCCACGCCCGCCAGGCGCTGCCCGCGGTCGCCGAGTTCCGTGCCGAGCGCCAGCGCCGCGGTGTGGAGCGCGGCGATGCGCGTGTTGTGCGCGGTGAGGTTGTCGCTCGCGAGCGCTTCGCCGACGGCGGACGCCGCGAGGAAGAGCTGCTCCGCGCTGGCCCGCTGCGCGTCGGACAGCAGCACCGCGGTTTGCGAAACCGTGACGTGCGCCGGCTGATCGAGCTGCGCCTGCGCATCCACGAGCAGATTGCCCGTGGTCACGACGCGCTCGCCTTCCTCCAAACCGGCCAGCACTTCCCAAGAATCATCACCCGCGCGGCCCAGCGTGA
>Ga0163144_10012363_pt1 | contig 17940 bp, 10 predicted proteins | sample OliLak19BULKMAT1_FD_123175 | JGI IMG/M metagenome (GOLD analysis project Ga0163144, IMG submission 123175) | Freshwater microbial mat bacterial communities from Lake Vanda, McMurdo Dry Valleys, Antarctica - Oligotrophic Lake LV.19.BULKMAT1 | ecosystem: Environmental > Aquatic > Freshwater >...
GCCGCCGCGTCCGCCGACTCGCCCCAGTTGTCGTTCGTGGCGATTGGATTGGGGTTGCCCGCCTGGAAAAGTTCAATTGTCGGGTCCGGCAGGGAGCCCGTGAGATTGAACGGGGCCTGTCCAAGCGTCGGTCCCTTTGCGTTGATCAGCACCCGCTGCGGACCGTCGCCTTGGATGATGAAGCCTCCGATCATGACGTTGTCGCCGGTCAGCACGACTCCGCGGGTCGAGATGTTGAGCAGGGGAACCTCGGGTTTGTCGAGTTCAAACACCTCGACGATGGCAATTCCGGAGGTTTCTCCAACGCCCGTGAGATGAACAGTGTAGGGCACGCCGGGATTCACGGTGGTGAGGATGGCCGCTTCGGCCGGGTCTGAAGGCGCTTGTCCCGAGTTCGTGATTTCAGCGGCGTTGCTCGCGGTCTGCCAGTTGTCATTGAAATCCACCGGCGTCGCTCCGGAAAACAGCCGAAGCGCCGGATTAGCCAGAGCGCCCGGCACTCCGAGGGCGGTCAGGGAAGGACCGCGTCCGCGAATGATCACCTTCTTGGGGCTTCCCGCGCCGACGATGAATCCGCCGATCAGGATGTTGTCTCCGGTGGCCACGAGACCACGGGTGGAGATGTTCACAAGCCTTGGAATGGTTGTGCCCGCCAGTGTCGTCAAGGTAGTGGCTGTGCCATAAGCCGTGCCGAGGGCGTTCGTGGCGTAGGGCTTGAAGGTGTAGCCGGTGGCTGCGCTCAGGCCAGTGGCAGTGGCGGTGAAAATTCCGGTCGTGCCGGTGGCCGTCACTTTACTTACCGCCGTCCCGCCGATGAGGGGGTTACCATTGGTGGCGGTGACCGAGAAAACCACGCCCCGTTCGGTCACGGCTGAACCGCCGTCGGAGGTGACGTCGCCGCCGAGTGTGGCGCCGGTGGCGGTGATGGCAGTGCTCGTGGGACTGCCAACCGTGGGGGCGCTTGCCTGAGTGGCTCCGCCAAGGGCCAGGGTCCACGCCCCGCGACCCAGGGTGCCTGCCGTCACAACTCTATCGGTTGGGTCGTAGTGCAGGTCGAATACGAGGACCTTGGAAAGTCCGATTCCGAGTTTGGCCCAGACCCCCTCGGTTGTCGGGTCCATTTGAAGAACGCCCCCGTAGCCGCCCACCAGCAAAGCCGCGGGTGTGCCCGAAACGAATTCAAGTGTCGCAAACTCGGTGCCGGTGGGGAGGTTCCCGGTGATGTCGCGCCAGGTTCCGCCCGAATTGCTGCTGGCGTAGATCTTCTGGGCGCCCGTCGCAAGCGAAAGGACATAGACCTTCGCGCCATCGGTGGGGTCGATGGTCAGGTCGATTACCGTGCCTCCCGGAAAGACGGTCGCGGTTTCGGCGAGCGCGTTGCCGGCCGTGGTCCTGACGTAAACCTTGTCGCCGTCGGGGCCGCCGCCCGCGTAGAGGATTTCGGCATTGTCATTCCCCGCGGTCTTACCACCGTAGGCAATGGCATTGACGCGGCCCTCGTTGCTGGCCTCGGTGAGGCGGGTCAGGGTGTCCCCGCGGTCGAGCGATTCGTAGAAGAAGTTGGAACCCGAGAACACCAGGCGGGCGGGGGTGATTGCGTTTTGGACCACGGGCGTGACGAAAAGGGGAACGAGAGCCGGGGCTCCGCCCTGCACGGCCAAAGCCGGATTATCGTCGCTCTGCATCACTGCTCCGGCATCGAAGGTCCGGCGGCGGAACCCCCCCAGATTCTGGGCGCTCGAGTAGCGCGTGGAGCGGCCGGCCGCAGTCGCCGGGTCGATGGCGATGTCACCGCCATCGCCCTGGTTGATCGTGTTCCAGACTGCGCTTGCCTTTGCGGATTGTTCGGCGCTGCCTACGTCCTGGGTACCGCAGACCGCTATGTCGGAAACCGTGTCGTAGCCGACATCGTGACACTCATTGACGGCAAGGTTGCCGTTGAGACTGAACCAGTCGCCAAGCCCGGTGGGAGTGGTGCGGCGATAGACGCCCCCATCGTCCACCTGGATGATGTGCCCGTCAGCATCGGTGGCCATGTCACGCGAGTCGCCGTGCGGCGCCGAATTGTTGTTGGTGCTCTGAACCCCGCCGCACCCTGCGGCCGGCGTAGGCCCGCAATGGGTCAGGGAACTTACCTGGGCGCCCACCGCCTTGGAGGCGTCAATGCGGAAGAGACGACCCGTGTAGTTCTCGGCGCCCAGGGTGTTGGGAAACCCTCCCTCACTCCCGCCACCTGGTTGGCGGTCGCCGCCAACGTACACCACGTTGACGTTGGTGCGGTCTGCCGAAATGGAGAAGTGAGTGGCGCCCTGTCCTCCGGGGTTGATGCCATACGCAACCCCACCGTCGGTGGTGGTGGGAAGGTCAAGCGGGGTCCAGGAGGCGCCATTGTCGGCGGAACGGAAGAGAGCCGAGAGCCGCTCGGGCCGGGTGGTGACCGTTCCCAGGTAGACGTGGCCCGACCGGTTGACGCTGAACTCCACGTTCGACGAGCCCCCGAGGAGGGTGTCCATGGCCGCGCTGCTCACCTTGGTCCAGGTGGCCCCGGTGTCCGCAGATCGGTACACTCCGTCGGTAGTGCCGCAATTGGTCGTGCCCCGCAAGGAGGTGTAGAGAACCGCGGGGTTGGTCGGATCTGAAGCCAGGTCGTTGGCGACGCCCCCGCCGAAACCGCCACCGCTCACCTGCGTAAACGTCGCTCCGGTGTCGGTACTCCTGAAGACGCCGATTTCGGGACACGCGAAGTTATCGGCGATATTGACGGAGACCACTATCGTGGCCCCACGGGCGGCCACGCCGGTGATGTTCTTGCCCGCCAGGCTGGGGAGCAGCGTCCAGTTAGCACCCCCATCGGTGGTCCTCTTGAGGCCTCGCCGCGGCCCCCCGCGGCCGGCAAATGCGCTCACCTTGGCAATGGCCGCGATCAGCGTGTTGTGGGTGGCATCGGTAGGGTCGTATTCGAGCGCCCCGATCGAGGCGGACTCAAGGGTGTCCGTGAGGCGCGTCCAGGCCGGGGGCGAAGCCTTGGCGTTGATGGTCTTCCAGATTCCCCCGTTGGCGCCGCCCACGTAGAGAATGTCAGGATTAGTGGGATGGGGCGCTACTGCATGGACGGCCCCGACGACGGCATTGTCGGCGGTGGGAATACCCTCGACCTGGCCCTTGGTGATCGGCCCAGGGCCCTGAGGAGTCCAGGTGACTCCGAGGAAGGAGGGGCTCCCTGCGAGATCGGCTTCAGGCGTTGGGGCTGGCGTCGCAGGCACGGCTGCGGGAGCGGGGCCCTTCGCAGGGGTTGGAGGCTGGGCCTTCGACGGTGCGGCCAACGACGGCGACTGGGGCGGACGCTTCGGGGAGCCCGGACGTGGCAATCCCTGGGAAGGCTGGAGTGTGCGAGGGGGCATCGGTCCGCGGTATTCCGTATCAAGGAGCTCCCGAGTCCACAAAACCGCGCCGGAATCCACTGAAATCGTCCGAAGCTTCAATGGTTCCTGAACCCAGTCGCTTCCCACGCGATGGCCGAATGCGGAGGCAACGTGCAGCAACGAACGCTCCGCGATCGCGAACGCTCCGGGAGCGCCTCGGCCGATCATTTCCGCCACTCGGGTGCCGGTCGAAGAATCATGGAGCGTCCACGTAGTTTCGTTAGCCCGCTCGGTCGCCCGGCCGGCGATGATGTAACGGCCGTCGAATGAGGGATATGGAACGCTTAGCCCGCCCTCGGAGAGCAGGATGTCGGCGAGGGGGGCGCCGCTTGTCGCATTCCAGCGACGAAGCACCAACTGGTCGCGGTCGGGAAGCGGGGAGCGCTGCGCAGTTGAATACACGCCGCCAGAAAGCGACGGCGTGCTGCCGTTGAGTGAACCCGAACGGAAGGCCTGCCCCAGGAGTCCGGGAAATGCAGGATCGCGGGGGGCTTCGACGCGGGTTGCCGTCACGCCTCCGGTGACCGGGTCTACGCGGAACGTACCCTGCTCGGGAGCCCGCGAGAAGGGCTGTGGCCCGTTCAGGTCTGTTCTTGTGGCGAAGCTCCAGGAGACCACGACCGCGGATCCGGAGAGCGTAGCGGTGACGCGAAAGGACTTCCCAGGCGTGTCCACCACCGTCGCCGTCACCTCGGCGGGCAGGCGGGCAGAAATGTCGCGCAGCAGGGCGCCACTCGTGCGATCGAGGATTCGGAGCGCCAGGGTCGAACCCGATCGCGATTCATGGGTGATCAACATGTCATTGATTACGGCCAGCGGCTTCCGCTCTCCTTGAAGCGACCACAGGGTCGCCCCCGAACCTGTGCTGATCGCCTCGAGACCCTTCGGAGTCAGGGCGTAGACCACGCCGCGATCCATCTCCATCACAACCCCGTCGCGGAGGGCCGTCTGGGCGGCCGCGGGAAGCGGGACAACGGCAAGGATCGCGAGCAAGGCGCAACGGACGTTCATAGACACTGGGGAATCTCTTTCATGGTGGGGGCGCGGCGGGCGTGTAGGCAAGCCACGAGGGTTTGGCAGCCATAAGCTGCCGACCGGGACCGGAGGATACCGTGTTGGTGAGTATCAGGGAGAGCGCGGCTCACGAGCCCACAGAAGAGGGCCTGCGCCATCATCAAGGCCGTGCTCACCACCCCCGCGGCGATCGTCTCTCGCAGTCCCCACCGATAGGCCGTGGCCAACAACGCGAAACCCACGAACAGGAAGAACGGCGAGTTTGGGCCATCCGTGAAGAAACTGATCGCCGCCGGCCACAGCAGGTCCACGCCATAAACGATTCCGGAGAAGAGGGGCGGCACGTTCTTCGTGGCCGATCGCCCGTGCCTCACGTACCACAGCACGATGACGGCTTCCGCAAAGTAAAGTCCCAGCAGTGCGTAGGCCATCGAGGCATAGCGCGAAGGTTCGGTGGGATCTATATAGATCGCCACCATGGAACCCGATGCCAACACCACGCGCGCCGCTGCCAGCACCGATTCCATGTGCCAGCGGTCCGCAGGCGTGTGCGGCACCCTCGCGGACAGAAAGTCGTTCTTCCTGGAAAATATCAATGGAACCGGTTCTCTCTGCTTTTTCTCAACCTCGGACTCTGCACCAAGGAGCCTCCGCGGAAACCGCGGGCCACTATCGGCGGGCGATGGGGACTCGGGTCAGCGCCACATTGCCGAAAGCATCGGTGGCTCGGATAACGACCGCGGCCGTGGTGCCGTCGATACGGAACTCGAAGGTCTCCTCGCGGGAGTCGGCCACACCGTCGAGCGGGGTCATGTCGGCCCAGCCGCCGGCTTCCTTCGCCCATTCCGCTTTGCGAACAGAGTTGATCGCATCCGTCACGACGACCTTCACCAGACCTGCGGTCACGGTCGCGGCAATGGTGGGAGGATCGTTGTCGACGTCGAAGACCTCCGTATCCTTCTCATAGGACAGACCGCGGCCTTCCGGATTCGAAACCTGATCCCGTGCGACCACACGGAACAGGTAGCGGCCGGACGGGACCGTGGCGGTATCCCAGGCAAAGACCGGGTCATCGAGAGCGTCGCGCAGTTTCGTGAACGTGGATGCTCCCTCCGAGCGGTACAAAACGTCGTAGTTGAGACCGTCCCCATTGGCATCCTCCGCGCGCCAGCTCACCGTGCGCAGCGACTTGAAGAAGACCTTGCGTCCCAGGTTCGGCGCGTCGGTCGATCGTCCGCCGAGCGGAGCCGGAGGCTTGATCTCCGGTGTGCCGGTTTCGAGGCCCGCGATTTCCGGCTCGCCGCCTGAACCCCCGGTCGAGCGCTGAAACGCATCGCCCGCGGGATACAAGGTGAGTTCTCGGATCAGAGGGCGGATGTTGCGCTGCACATAGGCCAGTTGCAGCCAGGACAGCGAAGGGTTGTCTGAACCGCCCGTCACGGTTGCGCGGAGTTGCGCGAAACGAGCCTGCGGTGAGCCCAAAGGCGGCTTGCCGGCCTGGACCGGCCCCCAATTGGTCCATGTGGTGTCGGGCACCGCGGCGTTTCCGGTACGGATCTCGTAGGTCACGGCAGAGGACGCCGTGCTGACCTCGAGCGCGCCCACCTGCGACACGTTGTCGAAGTCCTTGGCGCTGGACGTGAAGGTGCCCTTCGCTTCGAGCTTCGTCGAGAGGTATTGGAGCTTCCCGGGATTGGAGGAAGCAATGAGCGTATCGCCTCCCGGCATGGGCACCGCGGCGGTGAGTTGCTCCTGGGGCATGGTTCGAATGAGGGTGTAGGTGCGATCGTCGCGCACCTCGTACACGCGGCCCTTCGACCCGGTCCCGAAGAGGATGGCGTCGTTTCGCTTGAAGAGGAAAAACGGCGATTCGTCGCCGCTCCACAGTTGGTCGGCATCCCCGAGCGCGCTCACCAGGAAGATGGCACCGCGCGCCGGGCCCGAGCCGCCGCGCGCCGTCTCCGGACCGCGTCCAGGAGCGGTGGGGAAGGCGAACACCTCGATGGATGTCGAGGCGGTGGCGGTTTCGGGGCCGGGCGTGGCGCCAGGCGTCGGTGTGGGCGAGGGACGTGGGAGCGTGATCTCGGAGCGGCCATCAACCAGGGCGATGTAGACCGAGCCGTTCGGCAGGGGAAGTAGCGCCTTTACCTCGCGGTAGTTCGAGTCGTAGAGAACCCGGACGTTGTCCTTGGCGTCGATCGAATAAACCAGACCCGAGGGAGAACTGCCGGCGAACATGGTGCCGCCCGCACCCGCGGCGAGCGAAGTCACATGCGCGTCCTGGCTGGTCAGGATCGAGGTGCTCTGGCCCTTCGAGTCCACCCGATAGATCTTGCCTTCGCCGCCGGTGCTGACCCACAGGCGTCCCTGCGAATCAAAAGCAAGGGCCCAGATGTAGCGCTCCTCGGGGTCGAAGAAGACCGTGCTCTTGCCTGCTTTGTCGAGGACGTAGACCTTGCCCTCGGGGTTGGAGGCCGCGAAAAGGCGACCGTCCGGCCCCAGCACCAGCGCCTGGACTTCGGGCTCCGGCGTTTTGTAGAAGGTCTGAGTGGTTCGGTTCTCGACCTTGACGATCCGCCCGTCATTGCCGGTGCCCGCGTAAATCGTGCCCTGAGCGTCGGCCACCAGGGCCCAGACCGCGGAGGCCCCCAGATCGGGGCCAGTGATCGCGGCGGGAGCGAGCGACAAGCGGCCGGAGGAATCGACGGACAAGCCTTCGATCTCTCCCTCCAGGAACTCTCGCATGGTGGAGATCTTCAGGAACTGCGGCTGGACCGCGAAAGTCGAAACCGCGACGAAGGTGAGAACCAGAGACGTGGAAAATCTAGAGGGCATGAAATCCTTAAATCAACGCTCAATCTGAAGGGCGAGAAAACGCGCACCCTTAACGGAGTAATCGACGGGCAGTTCGCCGTCCCACACCACCGTGGTCTGGGTGCGGATCACCGGCTCGCCGCCCTGGCTGCCGCCCAGCACCTGCATCATGGAAGGAGGCAATCCGGGAAGGAGCGTGCCCGAGATCGCGGCACCCTCTTCGAACCGTTGGAGCCGGACGTAGATCTGAGTGCTCTTGCGGATCGAGTTCACCGCGCGCACGATCTGGTCGAGGCTTTTCGGAACGAAGGCCTGGCGCATTTCCCGTTGCTCGGAGGCCGAAAGCCCGGCACCGTCGGAAACGAGGACCACATACCGCCCCGGAGAAGCTCCGGCCGGCACATCGATCGGGACCGTGACCACCACTTCCTCGCCCCGGAAGGTGCGAAGGGCGACCTTCATTGGGATGGTGGTTCCCGGACGCACGGGTCCATCACGCTCGAGCCAGGCGCGATCGATGGTCGCGGTTTCCTGCGCTTCCTTGGCGATGAGGTTCACGGTCACCGACTCAAGGGCGACCCTGCGGAACTCGTTGTTCATCACGAAGGAGATGGCGGCTCCCACCAGACCTGCGGCCATGGCCCCCGGCTGTCCTTCGGCGAACTGGTCCTGAAGCCGCATCGCGGGAATACTCGTGAAGTTCACGGTTGCATCGAGGGTCACGGTGGAGGGCCCGGCCGCTCGTTCCTGCCCCTGGAGAACCGACAACACGCTCGCGTACACGGTGAGCGGGGTGAAAAGGTCGTCCTGGACGACGGAGAAGGAATAGTCCTGCTTCATTCCCGGGCGATTCTGCAGGGTCACCTTCACCGGGATCATCCGCGGGCCGGGGCCGAGCGTGCCGGAGATGCCGGTGGCCCGGTCTTGCTGGAAGCGGCCGATGGTCTCGTGGGCGCTCGAGATCTTGAACGACTGATTAAGGCTTGGAAACACGTCGTAGACCCAGGCCTGCCGCATCGGGAAGTCGATGGGGCCGATGCCGAAGAAGGGATGTCCGAAGGCGTATACCGACTCGCCGTCGATGTGGGTGACGGTGCCGGTGGCGGAGAAGTCGAAGTCACCCTGAATCAGCGACACCGCAACCGGCCCGCCGGCTTCGAGTGCTCCAACGGGCCCTGGGGCCTTGCCCTTCGCGGGGACCTGAAGCGGTGCGAATCCCATTCGAGAGAAGAGGCCCTTAGCCGCGTCGAAGGCCGAACCCGACAGGCCGGAGACGGACAGAGGAATGGGGAGAGGCGACATGCCGGCCACTCCCTGACTGCCGCGAGCGCCTGAGCCCGCGGTGTTGAGGGCCTCGTTGAACTTCGCGACCAGCGAACCCGGATCGATGGGAAGGGGAAGACCGGTCATGCGCAGAGGAATCGGTCGCATCGCCCCGTCGGCCCGCGAGTCGGCGGCGCCCGAGGTGGAGGCGCGGAGCAGGATGTCGTTCATGCGGGAGAAACCCTTCATTTCGACATAGGGCGTGATTCCCGCGATGGCCTCCTTAGAGAACCCGAAACCGAATGCCACGGCGCCGAGGAGTTTGCCGTCGATGTACACGGGGGAGCCGCTCATCCCCGCGATCACTCCGGTGTTGGCGAGGGGGCCGCCCTTGAGGCGGGCCATCACCATGGTCTGTTTCGGGGCGGAGTTTTCGAGGGCGCCAATGATTTCGACCTCGAACGTCTCCAGCTTCTGATTGGCGAATACTGTACGCCCCACCCCTTTCATCCCGGGTTTGAGGTCGCTCAGGGGGAAGATCGCGACGTCCGATGGGATCCGGGCGAGGATGGGGCGGGGCGAATCTTCGGTCGAGGCGGGAGCGGAGTTCGCGGCGAAAGACGACGCCGCGAGGACGAAAAGCGAAACGGCGAGTCTCAACATTCCTTCATTCTCCTATACGTCCCGCGTTCGTGGAGCTTGGAGAGGGTTTCCGAGGCCAACCTTGGATATCCTCCGTCTAAAGCGAGGTACTTGATGAAACAGGCGAGCTGCGGTGTTGGGGTGGCGCTCAGGGTAGTGGGCATTCTGGCCTTGTTCACTTTGGACGTACGAGCCGCAGTTTCGGTCCAGACTTCATCGCAATCGACTCCAGCCGCCGCCCCGGCTCCCACGACCCCGGTCGACGCGCTTCGCAGTGAAAATCCCGCGCTTCGACGCAAGGCAGCCGAGGCCCTCGGCAAGTCCCGGTCGCCCGAGGCCCTGCCGCGTCTCGCCGAACTGGTGCGGGACCCGGACCTGAACGTCCGCCTTGCGGTGTTGCGCTCGATCTCCTCATTACGGGATGTTCTCGGTGTTCCGTCGATGGTGGTCTTTATGAACGATGCCGAACCGCGCGTTCGCCTGGAATCGATTGACGGCGTGGTCGAGATCTACACCCACCGCGATCGCCCCCGGTCGTCGAAGTTCCTGGCCATTTTCTCGGATGGCCGCGACAAGCCGGAGCCTCTGCTGGTGGCGGCGGTTGATTTCGAGGTGTATCGGTCGCTGGCTGCGCGACTCAAGGATGCGGATGCCGAAGTACGCGAACACGCGGCCGAGGCCATCGGGATCCTGGGCGGGACGGAGGTCGCGGTCGATCTCGTCGCCGCACTCAGAGACCCCGCGTCGACGGTGCGTCTCGCTGCGGTGAGCGCTCTTGTAAAGGTAGGCACGTCCGCGGATGGCGAGGCCCTGGCTCCCCTTCTTCGCGACAATGCGGGCCCGGTCAGGCGCCGCGTGATTGCGGGTCTGGGCCGCCTGAAGGTGGTCGATGCCGCTCCCGACCTCCGGGCGCTATTCGAGCGTTCGCCGGATTCCGAAGAGGGCAGTCTGGGGTTGAATTCCCTCGCCCAATTGGCCCTGATTCAAGACCGTTCTCTCTTCCAGCGCCTCGCGTTCCTGGCCGACCCCAAACGCCGAAGGCCTGCCATCGAAGCCTTGGCGCGTCTTGGAGACAAAGAACACGAGAGCCGGTTCAAGCGAGGGTTCCAGCGGGAGAAGAACGAGGAACTGCGGGCGGCTTACGCCTTCGCCATCCTGCTGTTTGGTGACCGCCCGTTCATAGATACCGTAATCCTGGGGCTCTCAGAATCGAGGGACCGCGCCCGCCAGTCTCGTGGTTATCTGGAAGAGCTTGGAGCGCGGGCCCTTCCCGAGGCGCTTGACTACCTTCGCGAGACGGATCCGCAAATTCGCGCGGGCCTGTGCGCCGCCCTGGGGAACGCCGGCGTGACCGACGCCCTGGCGGCCATGGAGCCACTGACCAAGGACAGGGACCCGCAAGTGGCCGCGAGTGCAATGCGGGCGGTCGCGATCCTCGGGCGTCAGAAGCCCTGAGCTGACTCGCTAATGAGGCGTTCGACCCTTCCCGCTGGCGTCGATGTAGATCAGGCCCTGTTCGCGCGTGCCCCCTGCGTTCTGGATCGAAACAATCCTCTCGCCGCCGATGATGAGACGGTCGGCTGACACGCCGACGGTGGGGGAGTCGAGTAGGAAAGGATCGACGGCGTACACGCGGTAAGGGTCAACGCCAGGGAAGTTGATCGGGACGTCGGGCACCGTCGCGGTCCAGGTGTGGTTCGCGGTCTGAGTCAGAGTGATGTGTGAGCCCAGAGTCATCCAGCTGGCATGGAACGTGACCGGTCCTGCACAGGACGAAACCGTGTTGATACAGCCCACGGGGCGCTGGTAGACCACGAACACCGCGACCGTCGAGGGCAGCTTGATCGCCGGAGGATCCTCCGGCCCGACGGTGTGAAAGTCGTAGCAGGACGGCAGGGCCAGGACAAGGGTGAGAACCCCGAATCGGTTCAGTTTCATCGCGGGAAAAGATCGTAGCAGGAAAACACGCGAGGCCCACTAAACTCCCACACCTCGGCCCAATCGCATTGACTGAAGTCATCCCTCGAGCGTCTTTGGATGTATCTCCTGGACCCGCGTCCGCAGATGGCGGAGCCGCCTTGAGAGACGGGCGGGACGAGCGGGCTCAGGCCAGGGGAGCCCAAGCCCCAGCGCCGGCTCCACAACCGAAGGCCACTTCCTGGCAGCTCACCCGCCGCCTGTTGGGATACGCGAAGCCGCACCGGTCCCTCATTTTCACGGGTTGGTTCGCCACCGTCCTCTACGGCCTGTCGAACGCGGCGCTGGTGTCGATGATCCGCCCGATCGTGGACGATGTGCTCATCAAGACAGTGCGCTTTTGGGAAGTGGCGATCGCGATCGTCTCCCTCTATGTGATCAAGGGGCTGGGGGCGTACTTTTCCACCACCCTTTTCTCCGAGGCCGGCCAGAAAGCCGTCCTCGACCTGCGGCGCGCCATCTACTCTCACATCCTCGATCAGTCCTTCGATTTCTTCGCGAAGCGGACCACGGGCTCGCTGATGAGCCACCTGATCACCGACGTGGAAAGGATCCAGAATGCGCTCGGCGAAATCACCGGCGACCTGCTGAAAGAGGGGCTGACCGTCCTGGGCCTCGTCTTCCTCCTCTTCTATCTCGACTGGCGCCTCGCCATCATCGTTCTGGTGTTGATGCCTTTGGCCTTCGCCCCATTGGTCAAGCTGGGGAGGCGCCTGCGTTCATCGAACGAAAGTTCCATGCGCCGAGGCAAAGACATCGCGAACCTCCTTCAGGAGACGTTTTCAGGCTTCAGGGTGGTCAAGGCCTTCGGGATGGAGGCGTTTGAAAAGGCCCGGTTCGAGAAGGCCCTGGAACGGCTCCAGGGTGTGAACCTGAGAATGACCCGCACCACCGCGTTTCTGCCGCCTCTGATGGAAGCAGTCGGTGGTCTCTCCGTGGTTTTCGTCCTCGGCTATGGCCAGTGGGCGATCTCCCGAGAGATCATGACCCCCGGGTCTTTCACTTCTTTCCTGGCCGGCCTCTTCGCTCTCTACACTCCGGTGAAACGACTGTCGAAGGTGAACGCCGCGCTTCAGGGGGCGCTCGCCGCCGCCGAACGGGCCTTTGCTCTACTCGACACGCACTTTGAGATCCGCGACTCGCCGACCGCGAGGTCGATGGCCCCGTTCCGAGACATGGTGGAGTACCGGGACGTTTCATTCCACTACGACAAAAACTCGGGTCCCGTCCTCTCCCGCGCTTCCTTGAAAGCGCGCAAGGGCGAAATCGTGGCGATCGTGGGGATGAGCGGCTCTGGAAAAACCTCGCTTCTGAATCTGCTGCCTCGTTTCTACAACGTAACCTCGGGTTCGATCCTGGTCGACGGAGTGGACATCCGCGATGTCACGATCGAGAGCCTTCGCCGGCAGATCGCCCTGGTGAAGCAGGAAACCATCCTCTTCAACGACACCGTGCGCGCCAATATCGCATACGGAATGGCGGGCGTTGAAGGCACCCTCGTCGAAAGTGCAGCCCGCGCGGCCTTCGCCCACGACTTCATTCTCGACCTGCCGCGCCGCTACGACACGGTCATCGGCGAACGTGGCTCGCGCCTTTCCGGAGGCCAGAAGCAGCGTCTCGCCATCGCGCGCGCCATCCTGAAGGACCCGCCCATCCTCATCCTCGACGAGGCCACCTCGGCCCTTGATACCGAGTCGGAGAGTCTGGTCCAGCAGGCTCTTTTTAATCTCATGAAGGGCCGGACGACCCTGGTGGTCGCTCATCGGCTGGCCACCGTGCGGCGTGCCGATCGCATTCTCGTGCTGGAGAAGGGCGAGATACGTGAAGAGGGTTCTCACGACGAACTTCTGGCCCGCAATGGCATCTACGCGCGCCTGCACGACCTTCAGTTCCGAACCGACCCCGCAGTATGACCGAGCCGCTGCTGATCATCATTGCCGCCCCTTCGGGTGGCGGGAAATCGACGGTCCTCAAGCGGGTTTTCGCGGAGGTCCCCGATCTGCTGTTTTCGATCTCCCACACGACCCGCGCTCCTCGAAAAGGGGAGGAGAACGGCCGCGAGTATTTCTTCGTGGACGAAACGCAGTTTGAAGACCTGGTGGCGAAGGGCGCCTTCCTGGAATGGGCTGAAGTCCATGGTCGTCGCTACGGCACGTCCCAGGCCGAACTCGACCGCGCTCGGACCCAGGGTAAGGACCTGGTGCTGGACATCGACGTGCAAGGGGCCGCGCAGATCTTGAAGGCCCATCCAGAGGCGTTGTCCATTTTTCTGAAGCCTCCTTCCGAAGAGGTGCTGCGCGAACGCCTCCGCGGGCGCGGTTCCGAGTCGGAAGAGTCCCTGGCGGTGCGGCTTCAGAACGCCCGGGGCGAGATGGCGCGAGCCTCCGAGTTCCGCCACGTGGTCGTCAACGACCGACTCGACGAAGCGGTCGCCGCAGTGCGGGGGATACTGTGGGACGCCCGGGCCAGGCGGTAGCGACCAGCGATCGTAAGTAAGGTTGTCGGGGGCCGGATGAGGGCATGCGAAGAAGGCAACGTTTCGATCAACGCCATCGACGAGATGGCGGCGAAGGTCGAGCAGATAAGTTAGGCTAGACGTACACTCTCGTTTTCCAGACAGCCATTCGCCACCTCCCGATGACGGGAAGACTTCGCGGATCGGCCCGTTGGCATGACACCTGGGTCAAAAGAATGCGAGAGGCGGAGATAAGCTTTTGAAGAACTCAGTGATCATGGCAAGGGTGGCCGGAGCGGCCGCCCTGCTCGGAATGGTGGCCTGCACATCGATGTTGAGCATGGACGCCATCAAGTCCTCGATCAGCGAGGGCGTGAAATCACAGTTGGGGCTGCAGATCGCCTCTGTGACCTGTCCCGAGTCCCATCCCATGAAGGTGGCGGACAGCTTCGAATGCACCGCCACGCCTGCCGTCGGGGGCCGTCTTGTGGTGAAGGTGACTCAGAAGGACGATAAGGGCAACATCAGTTGGGAGGTTGTCAAGGCCGAAGGGTTGCTCGATCTGGCTGCTCTCGAAACGGTGATCAAGAACGGGCTCAAGGAGACGGACGACCTTGAGGCCACTGTTTCCTGCGGCTCAAAGTACCGCGCGACCGAGCCCGGCAAGTCGTTCGAATGCACCGCGACCGATGCCGAGGGCGCCAAATCGCAGGTTGCCGTTCTCATGAAGGACGCCTCGGGCAACGTGACCTACAGCCTGGTCCAACCCCAGTAGGAATCGGTAGCCTTCCATCGGTGGTAGGCGGGATGGCCGGTTTGACGGCGACCGAGCTTCTGACCAGGTCCTGGATGGCCTGAAGGCTGCGTCCGAGTACGGCTCCCGTGCTCCCGCCTATGCCGAACGTTCCCTTGCGGAGGAACCCAGGGAGAGCAACGCCTCAGAACGAAGGGCCGAGCTTGAGATGAACTCTCGTCCCCTCGGTGCTTCGAAGCACATCCACGCGGAACCGGACCTTCCGGGGCGACTTCAGCCGAATTCCCACACCAAAGCTGCGTTCGAGTTGGCTCAGGTCAAACGCGCTCATCTTCGAGAACACTTTTCCGGCCTCGTAGATGAGGGCCAGTTCCACCTTCGGCCGCAATTCGAAGCGGTACTCTCCGGCCAGGGCCAGAAGCTTGTCGTCGCGGAATCGCGAGGACGGGTATCCACGCAGGAGGAGGCTTCCGCCCAGTTTGGACTGAAGGTAGAAGGGCACGCGGGCCCCCGCATCGGGCTGGTCGAGCGAGGTGACCTGGCGGAGCGCGATCACGTGGCGGTTCGAGCCGAGGGGAAGGTATTCCCTCAGGTCCACGGTGACGCGGTTGAATTGGAAGGCGTTTCCGCTCCGATCGTTGAACCTGGACGCGGCGATCCCCAGGGAAAGGCCTCGGTGCGGGTTCGAGGGCTCGTCGCGTCGCTCGAGCCAGGCACCCGCGGAGACATGGATGAAGTCGGGTGAGCGAAGGAGTCCGGGCGCGGTGCTCTCGTTGCCGGAGAGTCCGGTGTCGGGGAACCCAGAGTCGAGGCCTGGATGAATGGAGGTCTGGAGGAGACCGGCGCGTCCCATGAAGGAAACGCTCCCGGCCGAGAATCGCACGATGGCCTCATAAAGGGCGTCCTTCAGACGGTAGTCGGTTCGCGCCGCGCGCAGGGAGGCGGGCCCGCTTCCGAAGAAGTCTTCTCGTGGGTAGTCGCGATACTGGGCGGACGCGTATACGTTGAATCCTGCAAGGGCCGCGGTTTTCTCGAGGTCTGAGAGGGGGAAGAGCGCGTTAGTGCCTCGTTCTTCACGTGGGACGCGTTCCCCTTCATGAGGCACGAGCCCGATCTGGACGTCGTAGTGCTGGTACCGGTAGATCGAGTACGACGCCGCGGCGTGGATATCGAAGGACGTCCCCGCGATATCGGGAGTCCAGAAATGAAGCACGCCGGCCGGCCCGCCTCCCGAGCTGACGATCTCTATGCGGGGAGCGAAGGGGCCCCAGTGGATCCCGCGTCCTCCACCCTCCCCATCATCGAGAAAAGCACGGAGCCTGCGCTGCACGAGTCCCGGCTCGCCCGCTTTCGACGGTTGAGGCGTGGCCTCAGGGTTCGTGGGCGAAAGCGCGGAGAGCAAAGCGGCGAGGAGGAAGGGGGCAATCATCTACTCAGGTCTCTCATGACTGAAGGGTGAGAGCAACGCACGTGCCACCCGTGCGGCGCGGGCCTGCGAATGTGGCATCAGGGGTCTTCGCGACCCCTTGCCCCTCCCCTGATCGACTTGTACTCTCCCTCAACGTGTTCCGAGTCACCTTTCGCCCTGCGGGAGAGCGCGTGCGACGTGGAGCGGCTGGTCGCAGCCATGACGATTTCTACATTCGTCATGGCCGAAGAAGGCCTCCGTCCGTCACGATGTGCGCCTAACTTCTTTAGCGTTAGCTTCCACCTCGTGGCTCGGGACTTGCTCTTGCCGTAGCGGACGGCTCGCCCTCCTCGCCCAAGAGCCGTCCGCCGATTCGTTCTCCCCGAGTTCAAGCCAATTGCGGCCTTGGTCGCGGGACGTGGTGGTTTTGGAAAAAGAAAGAAGAGCAAGACAAATGAAGAAGATGATGATTCGTTCAGTGATGGCAACCTTCGGCTTACTCACCCTCGGGGCGGAAACCAAGGCGGCCCAGAGCGGCCAGCAGTACGAACAGAACTATGCGCGTCCCCGCGATCTCGCGGCCCTGCAGAACGACCTTCAGGTGCTCGACGACGTGATGGCGACGGTTCCTCAGCGAAACCGGAGGGCCCGAGAGTTTGAGCAGCGGCAGGAGGTCATCCGCCAGAGTGTGACCCGTCTGGCCGAACAAATGCGCGAGCAGGGCGACTTTCCGGCCGACGACCGTCGTGACGGACGGGGCTATGTCCGGGTGAGCAGCAACGAAGTGACAAGCCTTCGTCGGGACATCGCGGCCCTGCGCGACGACGTCGAGAACACCCAGGCTCGGCGGCGTGGTCGCGGCAACAACAACGACGTGATTCCCGCAGGAACCGAGATCCAGGTGATGCTCGACCAGGATCTGTCGTCCCGCTCGTCGAATCTTCGGGATCGCGTCTCGGCGTCCACGGTATCCGCGATCCGCCTGAACGGGCGCACCCTGATTCCCGCGGGAGCGACGGTGTCGGGCGTGGTTAGCGAGGTGCGGTCCAAGCATCGCGGACAGAATGACGGCTGGCTGAAAGTCGATTTCGACAGCATCACCTCGGAGGGCGGACGTCCCGTGGCCATCCGATCGCAGGTCATTTCAATTCAAGAGACGCGCGGCGGAGAAAACGACAAGATCCGTAACACTGGTCTCGGCGCCGTTTTGGGTGGTGTGATCGGGGCCTTGATCGACGGCAAGAAGGGCGCGCTGATCGGCGCGGGCGTGGGCGCAGGCGGCGGACTTCTGGCGAGTCGCGGCACCGACGACGTGGATCTGCCCGAGGGAACGCTCCTCACCCTCCGCCTCGATAGCGCCATGAACCACGCCCGTCGTTAGAAACCGACGACGGCAGGAGAGCAGGAGCCGTTCCGTTCGCCTAAAACGCCTGGGCGGAGCGGTTCCCACTTCGGCTCCCCGCCGTAGGGACGCCCACACCCCGGTGGCCCGCCACGGCCGCCTTGCGGCGCGAACTCGGGATCGGGAGGGTGAAGTACAACTCGGTGCCCTGGCCAGGCGCTCTCTCTGCCCATATGCGCCCGCCGTGCGCTTCGACGATACATCTCGAGATGTAGAGGCCAAGACCCATGCCCGTGCGGTCGCCCTTGCCCATCTGCCAGAAGCGTTCGAAGATCGCTTCGAGCTTCGCCGCGGGGATACCCGCGCCGGTGTCGCTGACGCAAAAGCGAAGCGCCCCACGAATTGGTTCGACGCTGAGAAGGATCAGGCCTCCGCTCGGCGTGAACTTGATTGAGTTCGCAAGCAGGTTGGCGAAGACCTGAAGCATGCGGTCGTGGTCGAAGACCGCGAGCATGGCGCCTTCTGGAATCTCCGCTGAGAGGGAAATACCCTTACCGAGCGCGGCCGGTTGGAACGTGGCCATAGCCTCCGCCATCAGGGCTGCGGCGTCAGTCTCGACCGGCTCCACGGCCAGCTTCCCTGCGTCGATGCTGGTGACGTCGACGAGGTCTCCGATCAGCCGATTGATCCGGGCGACGTAGCGCCTTATGCGGACCTTGCCGGCGGTTACGTACGCGGGCGGCTCCTCTTCCCCGGGAGGCCGGATCGTTGCGAGGCCGAGCATGACGAGATGGAGCAGGTTGCGCACGTCGTGCGCGACCATCCCGAGGAAGTCGTCCCGGTTCGCGA
>Ga0163144_10012364_pt1 | contig 17940 bp, 18 predicted proteins | sample OliLak19BULKMAT1_FD_123175 | JGI IMG/M metagenome (GOLD analysis project Ga0163144, IMG submission 123175) | Freshwater microbial mat bacterial communities from Lake Vanda, McMurdo Dry Valleys, Antarctica - Oligotrophic Lake LV.19.BULKMAT1 | ecosystem: Environmental > Aquatic > Freshwater >...
GTCGCCCGACCAGCCGAACGCCAGGCAGGTGTCGCCATTGGCCAGGTCGTTGATGTACTGGCTGGAGTGGAACTTGCGGATATAGGGGCGGATCTTCTTCAGTTGCGCCTCGGCCTTGGCCAGCACGGCGGGGTCCTTGCTCAAGGGATTCTCGCCTAGATATTTCAGCACCGCCGGCACCACCTCGTCGGGCGCGTCCAGCAGGTTGACGCCGCAATCGGCGAATTTCGAGACAATGGCGGGATCGAAGATCATCGCCAGCGAATTGGCCGGCGGGTTCTTCATGCGCTGCTTGATCTTGTCGGCGTTCAGCCCGATGCCGGTGGTGCCCCACAGGTAGATCACGGCGTATTCGTTGCCGGGATCGTAGTTCGCCATCCGCCCCATCAGCTCCTTGTCCATGTGGACCAGGTTGGGGATCTTGCTTTTGTCCAGCTTGCCCAGCACGCCGGCCTGCACCAGCCGGACCAGGTAATTGTTGGTCGGCACCACGACGTCATAACCGGTCTTGCCGGCCAGCATCTTGGTTTCCAGGATGTCGTTGGAATCGTAGGTGTCGTAGACGACCTTGATGCCGGTCTCCCTGGTGAAATCCTCAAGGATCTTCTCGTCGATGTAATCCGACCAATTGTAGACGTTGACCACCTTCTGCTGGGCGGCCGCGACGTTGGCCAGCCCGGTCAGGGCCAGGCCGGTGAGAAGGGCGGAAATGGCAAGCCGCATTGGTGTCTCCCCAAGTCTAAGGTTGGCGTCGAAAGTCCCCATCCGGCCGGTTGCGCGGCGCGGTATTCCGATTAAAGAATGCCGTCCCGCCGGCCCATGTTCAATAAAAACAAGGACTTGGTCGCAAAGTCCGATGTTCCTAAAATGTTCTTGAGTTTTGATCCTATTTAGGGTATAAGTCCTTATACTTTTTTGGGAGACATCATGTCTGCAATGCCGCTGCCGCCGGGACAGGATCCATTATTTCGTTTGCGCCGCCGTTATGAGCCGGATGCCTTGGGCCGACTCGGACGGGGCATTTGGCGCGACCTGCCGCCGCCCGAGGAAGAGGCGGCCGATTCCGATACCGTGGTGGATGCGCTGCGGGGCCAATGGCGCGGGCAATGGCGGGGACAATCGTTTCCCGCTGGCGGCTTTGGCCTCGATCTCGCCGGCGCCGTCGGCCGGGGTGCCCACAACGAACGGGCCGACGTCGCCCGGCTGGAAACCCTGCTGCACCGCGCCGGCCACTATGACGTAAACGGCACCAACGGCCCGACCGGCTATTTTGGCGGGCCACAGGAGGACGCGGTCCGCGCCTACCAGAAGGCGCGTGGCCTGACCGTGGACGGCCTGGTTTTGCCAGAGGGCGAGACGATGGCGGCGTTGAGCAGCGAGCAGCAGCACCCGGCAGCGGAACCCGGTTCCGATGAAGCGCCGCCTGCCAATCGTGCGCCAGACGATCAGGTGGCCTGGGTCGCGCCGGCCGCCGGCGCGGCGGCCGTGGCCGGGACGGCGATTCTCGGCGGCGCCATGTGGCAGCAGGAACAGGACCGCCTGCGCCGCGAAGGCAAGCTGCCGACAATGCGGGGAACCAACCTGCTCGACTTTTCGGCGCCTAAGCCCTGGCGCGCCGGTGCCGGGCGCGAAGCGCGGCATTGACCTCCTTGAAGCGCCAAAGTCCACGGCTCTATCGCCAGCCGAGAACTTTACCCCGGCGAAGCAGCTGCCGCCCCAGCCGGGCCTCATCCCGCCGGACTTGAACCTGCCCAACCACACCGGCGGCGCGCCGCCGAAACTGCCCGACATGACCATCACGTCAAGCCCCGGCACGCCCATGCCGGTCGAGCAACTGCCGCCGACAGTGCGCCCTGAAGCCAAGCCGGAAGACTTCATCGAAATCTACCCGGATCAGTCGGATGAATTGGCGAAGGGCACCGTTCTGGAAAGCTATCCCGGCGGTCCAGAAACAAAGGATCGCGTCGATAAGCAAGTAAAAATAGCTCAAAAGGTGGGCGGCAAAGACATGGAAGTCTGGGTCGGTGGCTTTGATGAAAAAACCGGCCTGTACCGGAGAGAAAAAGTGTTGCGTCCGGCGGGAGAAAAAGGCGTAACGGGGTTTGTCTTTCCCGATGTCATTCTTCGCCATGTGCCAACGGGACGTTGGATTTATCTTAACGATGCAGCAGTCTATGCGGACGGAGCAACGCTCACTCCCAAAGAAAAAAGTGCAATGCAGCTGATCGAAAAATTTAAGCGACCAGAGGACTATTCGGTTAGCACATCAAAACCGAAGCCTGGTTCTACCTTTGACGATGATGTATTCGAAGATCAATTCCGCGATCTTTGGAATCGAGTAGAAAAAGGTCAAAAGCAAATCAAGGGTGAGCATTGAGGTACACTAAAACCCAAGTAGGAAAGGTTCGATGAGTGAGCGGCCCCTGCAAGCCAATCTGCGGAAAATGCGCGGTCTTGTCATGCTGCACGAAGACACCCGCGAGTTTTCCGCAGCGTTGCAGCGAGAATTCCCGAACATCCGGTTTCTCGAACATGACTATTGGCTGGCGCGGTTCTTTACGCCCACAGCCGAAGCGCGTGCGTTTCAGCAGCCGCCCGATCTTCGCATCCCTTATCTGCCTGATCTCGTATCTTCGATTGACTATATTAGCGTGGGTTGGTTTGAACCTGAAAACTGGACACCGCATTGGGTGTCGCGTCCGCAATCATTGGACCAGGCGGGCAATGCGCTGTTTCACGCCGACAATGAGCCGAATTGCCGCTTTGGCTATTCCGCTTTTCAGCCAAGGGCTGGTCATCACGACATCGATTACGGTCAGATAACGGGGGAATATGCGCGCGGCGACAAACATCAGAGAGCTATAGTCAATAGGGTCTGGCGCGTGCTGGAGAGATACACCACAAATCGCCTGGCTCTTGTCTATGACGACACCGGTCGCTTTCGCCGTGAAACGCCGTCGGGCAGCACCGTATGGGTCGGCCGGCATGCCTTGGCGTGGTGCGCGGGACGGCCCGAACGGCGAATTTGGCAGTGCCATCGCCCGATCGATGCGCCTGAAGCAGCGCCAATTCCGCGAAACGATTGGCGTGCTCGCCGCTGCGAAGTGCGTGAGAATGGCTACGATTTTGCGCATATCCAGGCAACGCTGCAGGAGTACCGAGAGAAGTGGCCCAAGCACGAGGCGAAGATGCGCCGGGTGCTCCTCGGCGAGGATAAAGACGAGGAGCCAGCACCGCCCGCAACCAAGACCGACCGCTGAATCCATCGGCCCTGCAAAACTATAACAAACTATAAGATTCTATAACGAAACGGCCCGTGGTTTTTCCGCCGTGTATCCCGTCCGCCGCTAGCGCCCGCCCGAGGTCGCGCCGCGCTGGGGTGGGTCGATGAACACGAACAGCCGGCCGGGAAAGGTCTCGTTCAGGGCGACATCGTTTAGATTGATGTTGGTGGTCTTGCCCTGGGCGTCGACGATCTGCCACTGGCGCAAGGTCAGCGGCCCGTCGCTGAAGGTCAGGATCAGCTTGCCCTCCTTCGGCCGCGCGGTGTCGAACAGGGTCAGGCGCAGCACGCCGCGCTGGCGTTCGACCGAATCGACGCTCAGGCCACCCGACAGCTTCACCTCGTCGCGCAGGATGAAGGCCAGCGGCGTGGCGCCCAGCGGAATGCGGTCTACCTGGCCCAGTTCCTTGTCGTGGAAAATCACGAACGTGCCGTCGCCCACCACCAGGATCGGCACCGGCGGGTCGTATTCGAAGCGCATGCGGCCGGGCCGGCTCAGCCATACCTTGCCTTCCGACGACAGCCCGTCCGGGCCGACCTGGAGGAAGCGGCCCGACAGCGTCCTAAAGCCGTTCAGATAGGTTTCCACGCGGGCCACGTCGGCCTTGTCCTGCTCGGTCAGCGGCGCGGCAAACGCCAGCGAAAAAGGGGCCGGGGCGGCAACGGCCAAAAGGGCGGCAAGAACGAAGCTCAGGAGTTTCATGGTGTGGGATTAGTCCCTCGGCATGGCGGAAACAAGGCGTAAGCGTAAAAGGCTACCGCAGGAAACGCTGCCGGCGCAGGCCGGTTCCGGGCTATTCTGCGGCGGCCCTTTCAATCCCACGAGGTACATCATGCAGCTTTACTACAGCCCCGGCGCCTGTTCGCTTGCACCCCACATCGTCCTGCACGAACTCGGTTTGAAGCATGACTTGGTCAAGGTCGATGGCAAAGCCAAGAAGACCCCCGATGGCGGCGATTTCTGGGCGGTAAACTCCAAGGGCCAGGTGCCGGCGCTGCGGCTCGACAATGGCGAGGTGCTGACCGAGGGGCCGGTGATCTCGCAATACCTGGCCGACCAGCAGCCTGGCTCGAAACTGGCGCCCGCCGCCGGCACGATGGAGCGCTACCGGCTGCAGGAATGGCTCAACCTCATCACCTCGGAATTGCACAAGGGGATTGGCGGCCTGTTCAACCCCGCACTGACCGACGACATGAAGAAGGTGCTGCGCGACAAGATGGACCGGCCGCTCGACTGGCTGGAAAAGAAGCTGGCCGGCAAGTCCGACTTCCTGATGGGCGGCCAGTTCACCGTCGCCGACGCGTACCTGTTCACGGTGCTGAACTGGACCAAGATGGTCGCCATCGACCTCAACCGCTGGCCGGCGGTGAAGGACTATCGCTCGCGCATCGGCGAACGCCCCTCGGTGCAGGCGGCGATGAAGATGGAAGGCCTGATCAAGTAAGGCGGCGGGGGCGGGCATGCTGCTCTATTACAACAAGGGCGGCTGCTCGCTTTCGCCGCACATCGCGCTGCACGAGGCCGGCCTGCCCCATGCGGTGAGCCATGTCGATCTGCATACCGGCAGGACCGCCGACGGAGCCGACTATTGGGCGATCAACCCGAAGCGCTCGGTGCCGGCGCTGCGCCTCGACGACGGCGCGGTGCTGACCGAGGGCGCCGCCATCGTGCAGTACATCGCCGACCAGGCGCCCGCCTCCGGCCTGGCGCCGCCGGCCGGCACGATGGAACGCTACCGGGTGCAGGAATGGCTCAACTATGTCGGCACCGAACTGCACCGCGGCTTCACGCCTTTGTTCAGCGCCAGCATCGCCCCGGACTGGAAGGCGATGACGCTGGCGGCGCTGGCGAAGAAGTTCGACTTCGTGTCCGACCGGCTCGCCGGCCGGCCCTATCTGATGGGCGAAGGCTTTACCGTCGCCGACGCCTACCTGTTCGTCATCCTGCGCTGGCGCGACTATGTGGTGGTCGATCTGTCGCCCTGGCCGGTGCTGACCGACTACATGGCCCGCGTCGCCGCCCGGCCGGCGGTGCGGGCGGCGATGAAGATGGAAGGCCTGATCAAGTAGTGGTGCAACGGCCTTGCCCTTCGAGACGCCGCAAGTTGCGGCTCCTCAGGGTGAGGCCGACTGCCGCCGTTTGCATAGCCTCATGCTGAGGAGGTGCGCAGCACCGTCTCGAAGCATGTGCCACCGCTCCGCTACAACAGCCGCCTCAGCCGCAACAGGCCGAAGCTGGCGATGGTCACGCCGTCGCGGATGGTTCCGTCCAGCATCATCCGCTCCACCTCGGCCAGCGGAAAGGCGCGGGTGATGAGGTCCTGTTCGGACTCTTCCAGGCGCTGCGGTCCGGCGGTCAGGTCGGTGGCGAGGAACAGGCGGTAGCTCTGGCTGGCGGTGCCGTACAGCGGATGGATCTGCCCGATCTCGACCATGCCGCCGGCGCGCTGGCCGGTTTCTTCCTCAAGCTCGCCGCGCGCCACGTCCACCCACGCCGCATTCGGGTCGTCCCACGCGCCTTGCGGAAATTCCCACTGCCGGCTCTGCACGGGATAGCGGAACTGCTCGACCAGGTGCAGGCGCCCGTCATGCCACGGCGCCACCACGACGAAGTCGGGCTTCTCGACCACGGCGTAGAGGCCTTCGCCGCCATCGCGCCGCCGGATCACGTCCTCGCGGACCCGCAGCCACTTGTTGCTGTAGGCGACGCGGCTGCTGACCGTTTCGATGTCCGGCTTGCTCACGTCCCGTAATTGCCCTCGGGCGCCAGCACTTCGCGCTTGCCGACGTGGTTGGCCTTGCTGACCACGCCTTCCTGCTCCATCCGCTCGACGATGCGGGCGGCGCGGTTGTAGCCGATCTGCAGATGCCGCTGCACGAACGAGGTCGAGGCCTTGCGCTCGCGCGCCACCAGGGCCACGGCCTGGTCGTACAGCGTGTCGCTCTCGCCACTGGCGCCGCCGTCCATGCCGGGCAGGCCGCCTTCGTCGGGCTCGGCGGTGACGCCCTCGATATATTCGGGCTCGCCCTGCGCCTTCAACACTTTCACCACGTCGTCGACTTCGCTGTCCGACACGAATGGGCCGTGCACGCGCCTGGTGCGGCCGCCGCCTTCCATGAACAGCATGTCGCCCATGCCCAGCAACTGCTCGGCGCCCATCTCGCCCAGGATCGTGCGGCTGTCGATCTTCGACGTCACCTGGAAGCTGATGCGGGTCGGGAAATTGGCCTTGATCGTGCCGGTGATGACATCGACCGAGGGGCGCTGGGTCGCCACGATCAGGTGGATGCCGGCGGCGCGCGCCATCTGCGCCAGGCGCTGGATCGCCGCCTCGATGTCCTTGCCGGCGACGATCATGAGGTCGGCCAGTTCGTCGACGATGACGACGATGAACGGCAGCGGCGCGAGGTCCAGCGGCCGCTCCTCGAAGGTCGGCTGCCCCGTGGTGGAATCGAAACCGGTCTGCACGGTGCGGCCCAGCTTCTCGCCCTTCGCGCGCGCCTGCGCCAGCCGCTCGTTGTAGCCGGCGATGTTGCGGACGCCCAGTTCCGACATTTTGCGGTAGCGCTCCTCCATCTCGCGCACCGTCCACTTCAGCGCGACGATGGCTTTGCCGGATTCGGTGACGACCGGGGCGAGGAGATGCGGGATGCCGTCATAGACCGAGAGTTCCAGCATCTTCGGATCGATCATGATGAAGCGGCACTGGTCCGGCGTCAGCCGGTACAGCAGCGACAGGATCATGGTGTTGATCGCCACCGACTTGCCCGAGCCGGTGGTGCCAGCGACCAGCAAGTGCGGCATGCGCGCAAGATCGGCGATGACCGGCGCGCCGCTAATGTCCTTGCCCAGCGCCAGCATCAGCTTGGCATTGCTGTTTTCGTACTCGGCGGAGGCCAGCAGTTCGCGGAGATAGACGGTTTCGCGCTTGGCGTTGGGCAATTCGATGCCAATGGCGTTGCGGCCGGGGATGACCGCGACGCGGGCCGACAGCGCACTCATCGAGCGCGCGATATCGTCGGCCAGGCCGATCACGCGGCTCGACTTGGTGCCGGGCGCCGGCTCCAGCTCGTACAGCGTGACCACCGGGCCCGGGCGCACGTTCGGAATGGCGCCCTGCACGCCGAACTCATCCAGCGTGGTTTCCAGCAGGCGCGCATTCTGCTTCAGCATCTCGTCGTTGACCTTTTCCACCCGCTTGCTCTCCGGCGGCAGGGTCAGCAGGTCCAGGGTCGGCAGGTCGAACGCGCCATTGCCCAGCTTGAGGGCGACCTGCGCCTCGGCGGCGGCGCGCTTGCCGGTGCGCGGGCGCTCGCTGCGCTTTTCCACTTTCGGATCATGGTCGGCGGCGGACGGGCGGTGCGCCGCCACGGGTTCCTTTGTCAGGGAGCGGCTGGCGCGGCGCAGCACGGTGGCGATGGTGCCGTCGTCGGGCACGTCCTCCGGCTCGCCGCGCTTCAGGCTGGGTTCGCGGCGCAGCGACGCCAGGCCGTTGCCGATCGACGCGCCGACGCCGCGCCCGAACGTGGCGATGGACTCGCCGGCCCGGCCGACATTCTGCCCGGTATTGGCAACGCCCCTGGCGGTCCAGCGCAGCCCGCGAAAAATCCCGCGCCATTCGGTCCACGACAGGCCCAGCATCAGCGCCAGCGGCATAGCGGCGAATACGCCCACCACGGCCGCGACGGGCCACGGCCCGATGGTCCAGCCAAAACCTTGCAGCGCCGGCATGATCAGGCCGAACAACAGGGTCTGGCCCATGAAGCCGCCCAGCCCGGACCGAAGTGGCCAATTCGCCGGCGGCTGCACAACCGCCAGCGCCAGCGCCGCCAATATCAGCGCCACCGGCACGATGGCGATGTTCAGCCACCAGTGCGGCAGGCCGCGATGGGCGACGATGCGCCAGCTCCACGCCGCCAGCGCCAGCACCGGCAGCACGGCGGCAGCACCCAGCGATTGCAGCAAGAGGTCGGCGACATAGGCGCCGGGCAAGCCCAGCAGGTTGGTCGCCGCCACGCTGGTGGCGTGGTTGAAATTGGGGTCGGCGGGATTGAACGACATCAGTGCAGTGGCCAAGGCCCCGGCCACCGCGAACAGGGCCAGGCCGCCCAATTCCACCGCGCGCCTGCGCAGGAAGTCCTTCAGGCTGGCCGGCAGGAACGTCACCCTTGCCCGGCCCTTGTTGCCCATCACGCCGCGTTGCGCCATGTCGGTTCCCCTGTCAGCCGAAGGTGTCGGCGATGCGTTCCATCGCGGTGGTCGTGGCGGCCACCGATTCCACCATGGCAAGGCGCAGGTACGGCACGCCCGCCGCGTCCGCTGTTGCTTCGCCGGTTTCCTTGGTCAGGTATTTGCCGGGCAGGGCGCGCACGCCCGCCTCGGTCCACAGCTTGCTTGCCGCCGCCTCGCCGTCGCCCATGTCCAGCCACAGGTAAAAGCCGCCGGCCGGGCGATAGAAACCGAAGCGGTTGCCGACGATGCGCTGGGCCGCGTCGAACTTCTGGCGATAGAGGGCGCGGTTGGCCTCGACATGCGCCTCGTCCTGCCACAGCGCGACGGAGGCGGCGCAGATCGGCAGCGGCAGCGGCGCGCCGCCATAGGTGCGCAGCTTGGCAAAGGCGGCCATCAGTTTCGGGTCGCCGGCGCAAAAGCCCGAGCGCAGTCCCGGCACCGACGACCGCTTGGACAGCGAATGGAAGGCCACCACATTGCTGAAGTCGTCGCCCGCCGCTTCCAGCCCACCGGGCGGCGGCGCGGCGTCATAGATTTCGGCGTAGCACTCGTCGCAGACCAAAATGAAATCGTACTGCCGCGCCAGGGCGATGGCTTTCCGGAGGTAATCAAGATCGGCGACATTGCCCTGCGGATTGGCCGGTGAGCAGAGGTAGAGCAGCGCGGTGCGCTCCAAGGTGGCGCGCGGCACGGCGTCGAGGTCGGGCAGGAAGCCCCGCCCGGGCAGGGCAGGCAGGAACACCGGCTCGGCCCCGGCGGCCAGCGCCGCCCCGGCATAGACCTGGTAGAACGGGTTTGGCATCAGGGCGACCGGGCGGCCGCCGCCCTTGCTTTCCGGCACCGCCGCAAGGGCGATCATGAACAGCCCCTCACGGGTGCCGTTCAGCGGGATGACGTGCCGGTCGGGCTCAATCGCGTCCGGCTTCAGCCGGTAACGCCTGGTCAGCCAGGCGGCGACGGCCTGGCGCAATTCCGGGGTGCCGGCCTGGGGCGGGTACTTGCCGTACAGGTGGCTGTTGGCGTGCAGCACCTCGGCCACGAAAGCGGGATAGGCGTGCTGCGGCTCGCCGATGCTCAGGTTGATGGGGGCCAGCCCGGCCGGCGGGGCGGCCACGTCCAGCAGCCCGCGCAGGCGCTGGAACGGATAGTCCCTCAGTTCGTCGAACCGGCTGTTCAGCATTCCCGCCGCTCAAGTCTTCCCGGCTGGCTTCAACTGAAGCAGCCAAATACCCATAGCTGTTGGATAATCTAGGCCCAAGTGGGCTTGGCCTCAAGGGAAAACTACGGGATATGTTCCTGATTCAGCCGGTCAGATCAGGAGCCGGCCTAGGCAGCGCCTGGGCGGCAGCGGCGGCCAGGGTGGCGGGATCGTGTCCGCCGGTTCCGCCCAAGGTATTGATCGAAACCATGGATTGGGCGAATTCCACGCCCTTTTCCGCGAACGCCAGGTAGATGCGCTTGACCGCCTGGCGCTGGATCAGGCTGGGGTTGCTGGGCCGGACGGTGAACTTGAAGCGCAGGACCAGGGCGTTGTCGATCACGTCGGCGATGCCCTGCAGCTTGAGTGGCTCCAGGAACTCGTCCTTGTATTCCGGCTCCTCGGCCATGGTCAGGCCGATTTTCTTGACCGTCTTGCGCACCAGCTCGAGGTCGGTGCCGCGCGCCACGCGCAGGTTGAACTTCACCGTAGTCCAGTCGCGGCTGAAATTGGTGATCGAACCCAGTTGCCCGAACGGCATGGTGTGGACCTGGCCGTTCTGGTGGCGCAGGCGGAGCGAGCGCAGCGTGAAGCCTTCCACCGTGCCCTTCACCTTGCCGGTATCGATATATTCGCCAACCCGGAAAGCGTCGTCGGCCAGATAGAAAATGCCCGAGACGACGTCGCGCACCAGCGCCTGGCTGCCGAACGACAGGGCCAGGCCGAACACCGAGGCGCCAGCAATCAGCGGCGCGGTGTTGACCCCCAGTTCCGACAGCACGATCAGCACGGTCAGCACGAAAATCGTCACCGCCAGCGCCGCGCGGAACACCGGCATCAGGGTGCGCAGACGCGACCCCGTGGTCGGCGGCTTGTTGTCCTCGTCGGGCTCGCCGAACGCGGTGGCCACGGGATGCAGGGCGATGTAGCGGTCCATCTGATAGCGCGCCACCTGCCACAGCACATAGCCGCCATAGACGACGATGCCGGCGGTGGTGACGCCGCGCCGCAACAGGCTCCATTCCAGCGGCGTCATCACGCCCAGCACGGTGACCGACCAGGCTTGAACGATGACCAGCGCCACGAACACCCGCACCGCCACGGCGATGCAGCGGGTGATCACGTCCATGGCCGTGTTGGCGCCGGCCGCCGCCGGCGCATGCCGCCGCGCCAGGTAGTCCAGCAGGGTCTCGAAGAACACCAGGGCCAGGACCAGCGTCAAGGTCAGCTCGATGCCGCTTGCGACATCGAAGCGGCCCATCAGCACGCCGCGCGCCTGGGCCAGCGAAAACACTGCGAACAGGGCGATTGCCAGCCACCACCAGTATCGCGCCGCCGCCAGTTTCAGGCCGCGAACGAAGCCGCCTGCGGGGACCATCGACACGAACCATGCCGCTACCGCACTGCGCGAACGCACGATGGCGGTTACCGCGCTTGCCACGATGATCGCATTGGCCAGGAGGCCGCCGGCGGCGGCCGCATCGCTGGACACGCCGCCACCGGTGAGGTGCGCGAACAGCGCCTTGATCGACAGGATGATCAGCAGCACGGCGGCGATGCGCCAGTAAACCGCCGCCGCGTCGGCATCGCCCAGCGGCACAATGCGCGCCCCCGCCGCCTCAGGTCGCAGCCAGGCGCGCACCGCCAAAAGGTAGGTTCGCCACGCCAGCAGCAGGGTGAACAGCAGCACCAGCAGGTGCTGCTGGTCGGGATTGGCTGGCGCGGCATGGCTGCCCACGCCGCGCAGCACAGCCCAAAGCCCGGCCACCGCTACCGCCTCGACCAGCAGCAGGGCCATGAGCCAGCCGAGCGGCGCCGTGGTGTTGAGATGCGCCGCCAGCCTCGCGCGCAACGGCCGCAGCGCCAGGCGCAGGCCGAATTCCACCGCCAGCGCGATCGCCATGACCAGCGCCAGGCGCAGCAGAAAACCAAGCGCCGAAGGCCCACCCTTTGCGCCGGCATCCAGCCTTGCATAGGCCGCCCGTGTGGCGCTGCCGAAATCGGGCATGGCCAGCAGCACCGCCCGGACGCGGGTCAGCACGGCGTCGGCGGCATTCAGATTCATCGGCGCCGCCGGCATCGCCAGGTCTGGCGGGGCGTTGGCAGCTACGGGCGCCGCCACGGCCGGGGTCTTGCCCAGTTCGGCCAGCACCGACTTGGTGATCGCCGCCACCAGGGCGTCGAACTGCTCGCTGGAAATATTGATGGGCTGGGCGGCGGCGCTGCCAAGCGCCAGCCACGTCATGCTGCAAGCCAGCAGCACGGCCCGGATTGTCCTGATCATGTTTCTACCCACGCTCCCCAATGCGGCGGCAGACTAGGACCGTGCCGGGCGGAAATGCAAACGGCCCCGACTAGCGTCGGGGCCGTTAACGTCGCGAGGCTTGGTTTAGAGCGCTTCGGAATCCGTCTCGCCGGTGCGAATGCGGACGACTTTCGAAATGTCGTACACGAAGATCTTGCCGTCGCCGATCTGGCCGGTCTTGGCGGTCGACTGGATGGCTTCGACCACCCGGTCGGCCAGTTCCGACTTCACCGCGACCTCGACCTTCAGCTTGGGCAAGAAGCTGACGGCATATTCGGCGCCGCGATAGATTTCGGTGTGGCCCTTCTGGCGGCCAAAGCCCTTCACCTCGGTGACGGTCAGGCCTTCGACGCCAAGCGAAGTCAACGCCTCGCGCACTTCGTCCAGCTTGAACGGCTTGATGATGGCCATAACGAGTTTCATGGGGACTTCCTTCTCGATCTCATGTTGCGCTGCAATGTGCGGGTCGCGCCCGCCGCTGTCGATGGGTAAGTATCAAGAAGCGTGCCGAAGACGGTGGAAGGTCCAAACCTCTTGGAAGTTCCCGATTATCGCGGACTAGCCGCAACCTTCCGCCTTAAACAAAGCCGACTTGACTATTTTATAGGCATATTGCGCTGCCGTTGCAGGCTGGACATGGGGTGCCGCGCGATGGAACGTGCAGGGATGATAGGTGAAAACGACGTCATTATCGTCGGCGGCGGCATGGTCGGCCTGAGCTTGGCCGTGGCCCTGGGCCAGGCCGGGCTGACCGTGGCGGTGATCGACCGTGAGGATCCCGCCCGGGTGGTGGGCGCCGCCTTCGACGGCCGCACCTCGGCCATTGCCGACGCCTCGGTGCGGATGCTTGAGGCGATCGGCCTCTGGCGGCACGTCGATGAGGCCCAGCCGATCCATGACATCAGGGTATCCGATGGCGCCTCGCCCCTGTTCCTGCACTACGACCATCGCGACCTTGGGCCCCGGCCATTCGGCCAGATGGTGGAAAACCGGGTGCTCCGCCAGGCCTTGCAGGCGCGCCTTACCGAACTGCCCGGCATCCGCCTGCTGGCCCCCATGGCCGTGGCCGGTGTCGAGCGCGGTCCTGGCCGGGTCACCGCGCGGCTGGGCGATGGCACGATGCTGATCGCGTCGCTGTGCATCGCCGCCGATGGCCGTTTCTCAGCCCTGCGCGAGGCCGCAGGCATCGGCACCACGGCATGGGACTACGACCAGGCCGGCATCGTCTGCACCGTGACGCACGAGCGGCCGCATGAAGGCGTCGCCCAGGAACGCTTCCTGCCCGCCGGCCCGTTCGCCATCCTGCCGATGACCGGCAACCGTTCCAGCCTGGTCTGGACCGAGCGGAAAGACCTCGCCCCCGCCATGCTGGCGCTCGACGATGCCGGCTTCGACGCCGAGATCGCGCGGCGTTTTGGCGACCATCTGGGCGCGGTGCATGCGGTCGGGCCGCGCTGGTCCTATCCGCTGGCGCTGCATCTGGCCGAGCGCTACGTCGATCACCGCCTGGTGCTGGTCGGCGATGCGGCGCATGGCATTCATCCCATCGCCGGGCAGGGCCTCAACCTTGGCCTCCGCGATGTCGCGGCCCTGGCCGAGGTGCTGGTGGAAAGCGCCCGCGTCGGTCTCGACCTCGGCCAGGCCGATGTGCTGGCGCGCTACGAACGCTGGCGGCGCTTCGACACCGTGCTGCTGGCCGGCGTGACCGACGCGCTGAACCGCCTGTTCTCCAACGACATCGCACCCGTGCAACTGGCGCGCGACCTCGGCCTTGCCACGGTCAACAAGCTGCCGCCGCTGAAACGCTTCCTGATGCGCCACGCCATGGGCGGCGTCGGCGACCTGCCGCGACTGCTGCGCGGCGAGGCGCTTTAAAGCACCTTCTGCAGAACCAGGCGCGGGATCGTGCGATAGCCGAGGCGGTGGTAGAAGGCCTCGACCGCCACGTTGGTTTCGCGGATCATCAATTGCGATTTCGGCGCGCCGTGGGCGCGCAGCCAGTCTTCGCTGGCCTGCACCATGCGCCGGCCCAGTCCGCTTTTTTGCAGTGAAGGCGCAACCGCCAAATAGTAGATTCAGCCGCGATGGCCGTCGTGACCCACCATGGAAGTGGCGACCAGCGCGCCATCCTGTTCGCCAACTATGATGTCGGCATTTGGCTGGCCGATGCAGAAGTCGATGTCCGCCTCGGGGTCGTTGGCGCCGGCGACCACAAGATTGCAGTCGGTCCACAGCTTGATAACGGCGGCGCGGTCGCTGGCGCGATAGGGCCGCAAGTGCAGTTCAGTCAAAACCCGGCACTTTCTTCAACGGCATGCCGAACAATTCGGTCGGCTCGCGCTTGCCGCGCAACGCGTGGCTACCCAGCGATTCCAATAGTTTGCGTTGTTCCGCCGTGGCGAACTCGGCGGTCGCGATCAAGGGCCGTTCCAGCACCTTGCTCATGCCCTCGGTGCGCACCACCTCGTTGACCGCCGCACCGATCACGGTGAAATCCAGCCGGTCGGGCGCGCCGATATTGCCGTAGATGACGTCGCCCAAATGCAGGCCGATGCCGATGCGCAAGCTGGGCACGCCGCCTATGGCGCGGCCCTGGTTCAGTTCGTGCAGCCGGTCGAACGCCGACAGCGCCGCGTCCAGCGCCTTGCCGCAGGCCGCCGCATCGTCGCCGTCGCACGGGAAAATCGCCAGCACGCCGTCGCCAATGAATTTCAGCACTTCGCCGCCGGCTTCCTGCACCGGCACCGCCATGCATTCGAAATAATCGTCCAAGGTGGTGATGAGGTCGTGCACCGACATGCGGTCGGCCATGGCGGTGAAGCCGCGCAGGTCTGACGACCAGATCGCGGCACGAATTTTCTCGCCTTCACCGCGCCGCACCGTGCCGCTCAGCACGCGCCGCGCCGCGTTGCCGCCCAGATAGGTGGTCAGTACATCCTCGTTCATCTGCCGCGTGGCGATGATCTCGATGCGCAACGCAATCAGCGGCATAATGTCGTGCAGCAGCGTCAGCTCGCTGTTGCGAAAGCCGCCGGGCCGGTCGGTGGACCAGGCGAAGAAACTGGCCTGACCCACCGTCATGCGCAGCGGCAGTATCAAGTAGTCGGTCGCGCCCGAGGCCTTCACTTCGTGCAGCACCGGAAAGTCCATTTGCGGTTCCGGCACGTCGAGGCGACGGCGGATCGCGGCGACGCCCTGGTGAATCAGCGCCACCGGGCTGTCGCGATACATTGCCGAGTTCTGTATGTCATAGCCGCGCTGCACCTCGACCGCGCCGCTGTCGCGCGTCCACACAAAGGCGCGCACATAGTGTTGCGGATGCAGTGTCGGCATGCCGCCGGCAACGCGCAGCAAGGGCATGCCATCGCGCATCAGGCGCACGCACAATTCATCGACAAAGGCGGTCATGGTCATGGCCTCGCCCTGGTGATCGGCGAGCCATGTTGTTAACGATGTGTCGGCCCAGGCCTGTGTCAAAGCGGGAGAGGTCATTGTCATATGGCCCCATATATGGGCGAACGCGGGCCTTTTGTTACCAGATTGGCGACTATCATTTGCGATTATGTCTCGAATCGGGCCGATGGGATATGAACGCTTGATATTTCAGACTTCGTAAACCATTTTCCCTTTCGCACTCTGCCACGACCGGATCAAAGGCGTCATGTTCATTCAAACCGAAGCGACCCCCAATCCGGCGACCCTCAAGTTCATCCCGGGTCGAGATGTGATGCCGGCGGGCACCGCCGATTTTCGCGATGCATCGGCCGCCACGAATTCGCCGCTCGCCACGCGGATCTTTTCGCTCGATGACGTGAAGGCGGTTTTCCTCGGTTCCGATTTCATCACCGTGACAAAGCATGACGCCGCCGACTGGCAGGTGTTGAAGCCCGCCGTGCTTGGCGCGGTCATGGAGCACTTCACTGCTGGCTTGCCCGTCATCGAAACCTCGGCCGTATCGACCGATGCGGAATCGAACGACCCCATCGTCGTGCAGATCAAGGAACTGATCGAGACGCGCGTGCGTCCCGCCGTCGCCGCCGATGGCGGCGACATTGTCTATCGCGGCTTTGAGGATGGCGTCGTGCTGCTCGAGATGCAGGGCTCGTGCTCGGGCTGCCCGTCCTCGACGGCGACGCTGAAGCACGGCATCGAAAACATGCTGAAGCACTTCGTTCCCGAGGTGCAGTCGGTCCGGGCGGTCTGAGTTTGCACCGCCCCAGTTTGTGCCGCCTAAGTCCAGTCGCGTACCAGTTGCGTATGGAGGAGTGACGGAAACCATCCTGGCCTTCCGTCGTTTCGCATCGTTCAGTTCGTTTTGTCCCCAGTTGCATTTGCCTGGAGTCCGTCGATGATCGTCCGACTTACGGCGCCTTTGGCGCCGCTGGCCGCCCGGCTTCGTTCGGGCTCGCGTGCGCTGAGAGCCCAGCCGCGCCAGCGACAAATCGGCGCTTATGGCGGCGCGTTGCTGGGCCTTGCCGTGTTCGCCGTGTGCAACGGCGGCGCGCCCGTCCGCCAGCTCGATCAGGTCGCGCAGTCCTGGGTGGTGCCGATCGCCGTCGAAGCCAATGGCGCGGCGCATGCCGCTTCGCAATGGGCCACCTCGCAGTGGCTCGATGGCATTCGCGCCGTACCGTGGCGGCCCGAGCGCCCGGCGGTCGAGCCGGCGCCGTCGCGACACACGGTCGAGACGCTGGAAGACAGGCTCGCCGCCGCCGGTTTCGAGCTCGAGGGGATTCGCACCGGCCAGGCCGAGGTGCCGCGGGTTTTTCTCGCTGCCCTGCCGCCCGACATGCCGGGTGTCACAGAAACCGACAAGCGCAAGCGCATGTTCATCGCCACGCTGCTGCCGCTGGTGCTGAAGAGCAACGAGAAGATCATGGCCGACCGCGAACGCCTGCTGCGGGTCGCCGACCGGATCGACCTGGGGCTGGCGCTGAAGCCGGCCGACGACGAGTGGCTGGGCGAGGTCGCCGAACTCTACGGCGTCGAACGCGCCGACCTGGCCGAACTCAAACGCCGCATCGACATCGTGCCGCCGTCGCTGGCCCTGGCCCAGGCGGCCGAGGAATCCGGCTGGGGAACCTCGCGCTACGCCCTCGTCGGCAATGCGGTGTTCGGCCAGTACACCACCAGCGACAAGGGCAACATGGTGCCGGCCGAGCGTGGCGAGGGTCAGACCCACGCGATCCGCGCCTTCGACGCGCTGGGCATGTCGGTCGATGGCTACATGCGCAACCTCAACTCGCACTTCGCCTATGGCGAGTTCCGCAAGAAGCGCGAGCGTTACCGCGCCGAGGACCGCGAGCTCGATCCCAAGGGCCTGCTGCAAACCCTGACGCGCTATTCCGCGCGTGGCCAGGATTACATCCGCACCATCGCCACCATCATGCGGGTCAACCAGCTTGACCATTTCGACCGCGCCAGGCTGCAATGGCAGCAGGCCTCGCTTGACTAGAGCAATGTCCGTCAGGTGGAACCACCTGACCGGACATTGCTCTTTCATCTTCAAACAAGGAAGAGCGGAATCCGTTCGGTTGGGATCGAACGAGCGATTCCAACCGATCAGATTCCGCTCTAGGACGTCAGACCGTCACCAGCACCGCCGCGAAGTGGCAGGCGGCGGCGATCACCACGAAGCCGTGCCAGATGGCGTTCTGGAAGCGCAGCGCCTCCCACAGGTGGAACACCACGCCCAGCGTGTACAGCGCGCCGCCGGCAACCAGCAGCGTCACGCACCAACCGGGCACTGAATCCAGCAGCACGCCGAACGCCGGCAGCACCGCCCAGCCCAGCGCTAGAGCAAAGTCCGGTCAGGTGGAACCACCAGACCGGACTTTGCTCTTTCAGCTTCAAACAAGGGAGGGCGGAATTCGTTAGGTTGGGATCGACCAAGCGATTCCAACCTAACGAATTCCGCTCTA
>Ga0163144_10012365_pt1 | contig 17940 bp, 17 predicted proteins | sample OliLak19BULKMAT1_FD_123175 | JGI IMG/M metagenome (GOLD analysis project Ga0163144, IMG submission 123175) | Freshwater microbial mat bacterial communities from Lake Vanda, McMurdo Dry Valleys, Antarctica - Oligotrophic Lake LV.19.BULKMAT1 | ecosystem: Environmental > Aquatic > Freshwater >...
CACGATGATGCGCTTGCCGCGCATCTTCACTTCCTCGGCCGCGGCGGCGACCTCGGCGTCGGTCATCCAGGTGGTGTGGGCATCGGCGCCGCGCACGAAGTTGTCGCCCGAGAGGTTCAGCTTGACGCTGTCGCAGCCGTACTTCAGGAACATGCGCACGGCCTTGCGCATCTCTTCGGCGCCGGTGACGTTGACGCCGAAGCTGAACTCGGGAAAGGGCAGGTGCGGCAGCGTCTCGTCACCCAGGCCGCCTAGGACGGTGATCTCCTGGCTGGCGGCCAGATAGCGCGGCCCGGGGATTTGCCCGCTTTCGATGGCGTTGCGGATCACCACGTCCAGCCGCGGCTTGGCGCAGGCCGCGCCCAGGCAGCTGGTGAAGCCCGACTCGAGATACTTCTTGGCCACCTTGGCGCACCACAGCACATGCTCTTCCAGCGGCAGGGTCTGGATGCCGGCCAGCGTGGCCGCGTCGTTCCAGCTGATGTGCGTGTGCGCCTCGACCATGCCGGGCATCAGGGTGGCGCCGGCGCCGTCGATCACCGTCGCGCCGCCCGGCGTGATGGGTGCCGTGCTGCGCCCGACCTGGCGGATGCGGTTGCCGTCGACCAGCACGCTGCCGGCGTAAGGCTGTGTGCCCGTGCCGTCGAGGATGCGAACGTTGGTGAAGAGCGTCTGGGTCATGCGGTGCTCCTCAGGCTGCCCAGCGCGTGGCATGAGCGGGGCGCAATGGCGGTGCGCGGTGGAACTCGCCGTCCTTCATCACCGACAGGATGCGGCGCTTGTCCTGCAACACCGTGATGTCGGCCAACGGGTCGCCGTCGATCAACAGGATGTCGGCCAGGCAGCCCTCGCGGATGTAGCCGATGGACTTGCCCATCTTCATCATCGGCCCGCCCCAGGCGGTGGCCGACAGCAGCGCCTCCATGCTGCTCATCCCAACATGTTTGACGAAGTAATCCAGGTCCTTGGCGTTCGTGCCGTGAGGCGTCCAGGCGAAGCCGTAGTCGCCACCGGGCAGGATGCGGATGCCGCGCTTGCGCATCGCCTTCATGCTTTCGATGGCAGCGTCCAGCTCGCGGTGGTAGCCCATCTTCTTCGTCACCTCGGGCGTCAGGCCCCACTTCGAGGCGTGGTGGCTGGTGTTGATCAACCAAGCCAGACCGGGCGCCACATGGTGGGCCAGCTTGTTGGCCTCGAGCATGTCGAGCGTCTCGGTGTCGGTGAAGCTGGCGTGGTAGATGACCTCGATGCCTTGCTTGATGCACTGCTGGATCGACCAGGTGCTGCGCGCATGCGCCTGCACGCGCTTGCCCCAGGCCTTGGCCTCCTGCACGCAGACGCGGATCTCTTCTTCGGTGAACTGGCTCATCTCACCGGGCATGCCGGTGATGGACTCGCCGCTCAAGTTGATCTTCAGTGCGTCCACGCCGTACTTGGCGAACATGCGCACGCAGCGGCGCATCTCCTCGGCCCCGCTGACGATGGCGCCAAAGGCGAACTCGGGCTGCGGCAGGTGCGGCTGGGTCGTGTCGCCCAGGCCGCCGGGCACGGTGATCTCCTGGCTGGCGGCGAGATACCGCGGCCCGACGATGGTGCCGTCGTTGATGGCATTGCGGATCACCACGTCCAGCCGCGGTTTGGCTGCCGCCGCGCCGACGCAACTGGTCCAGCCCATGTCGAGGTAGAGCTTGGCGACCTGCGCGCACCACAGGATGTGCTCCTCGGGCGGCATGCGCTGGATCGCGTCCAGGCTGGGCTGGTCGTTCCAGGAGAAGTGGGTGTGCGCCTCGATCATGCCGGGCATGAGGAAAGCACCGGCGCCATCGACGGTCCTTGCGCCCAGCACCGGCGGCGAAGCTTGCCCATGGCTGGTCTTGACGACACGGCTGATCTTGTTGCCTTGCACCAGCACATCGCCGGTAAAAGGCGCCTCGCCGCCGCCATCGAAGACGCGCACGTTGGTGAACAAGGTGTCGGCCATTGTCAATTCCTGGTCAGCTTTTGCAGGCGGCGAAGAAATCGCGCAGGGCGCGCTGGCACTCGTCGGGGCGCTCGATCGGGGTCCAGTGGCCGCAGCGGGCCAGGACTTCGACGCGGGTGCTGCGCGCGGCGTGCAGCTTCTCGGCCAAGCTGCGCACGGCTTGCGGCGGCGCCACGCCGTCCTCGTCGCCGGTGACCAGCAGCACCGGCGCACGCAGGCTGTCCACCTGGGCCGCCTGGGCCTCCGCCAGCGCCTCGCAGGTGCGCGCATAGGCATCGCTGTCCTGGCGCATCAGGCTCTCGCGCACGAAAGCCGTGGCCAACGGCAGACGCTGCCGGGTGTCGCTGGACAGGGCCGTACCGAGCAGGGTCTGGATGATCTCGTGCATGCCTGCCACGCCTTCGCTGCGGGCCTTGGCCGCCCGCGCACGCAGGCCCGTGCGCGCCGCGTCGGTGGGGGCCACCAACGGGCCGAAGAGCGCCAAGCTCTGCACCAGCGCCGGCTGCGCGACCGCCACGTGCTGGCAGACGATGGTGCCCATCGAGTGGCCGATCCAGTCGGCCCGCGCGACCCCGAGGCGGTTGCACATCGACAACAAGGCCTGGACGAAACGCTCGATCGACAACGGGCCCTCGGCGCGCTGCGAACGGCCGCTGCCCGGCAGGTCCACCCGCAGCACACGCTGGCGCGCCAGCGCCGGCATCAGTGCCGCGAAGCTGTTGCTGCTGCCGCCCAGGCCGTGCACGCAAATCACCACCGGGCCCTCGCCCTCGTCTTCCACCACCATGCGATCAAACTGGTGCAGGGCCATGATCAGACGAAGCGGTTCTCGATGAAGCCAAGGCCATCGATCTCGATGCGCACCACGTCGCCGGCGCCCAGCCAGCGCTCGGGCTTGAAGCCCATGCCGACACCGGCCGGCGTGCCGGTGGCGATGACGTCGCCGGGCAGCAAGGTGATGCCGCGCGAACAGGTTTCAATCAGGGTCGGGATGTCGAAGATCATGTCCCGGGTGCGGCCGTCCTGGCGCAACTCGGCTTCCCCGCCCGCCGGGGTGACCCAGCCGCGCACCCGCGTGTCGCGCCCGTCGAGTTCATCGGCGGTGGTGATCCACGGCCCCATCGGACAGAACGTGTCGAAGCTCTTGCCCAGGTCCCACTGCTTGTGACGCATCTGTACGTCACGCGCAGTCACGTCGTTGAGCACCGTGTAGCCGAAGACATGGTCCATTGCCCGGCTGCGCGAAATGTCTCGCCCGCCGCGGCCGATGACGACGCCCAGCTCGCTCTCGTAATCGATCTGGGTCGAGACCGCCACGCCGGGCAGGCGCACATCGTCCCCGGGGCCGACCACGCACTCCGCCAGCTTGCCGAAGACGATCGGCCAGCCATCCTCGGCCGGCAGGTGATCGCGGAAGACGCTGGCCGCCAGCTCGTTGGCATGGGCGCGGTAGTTGCGCCCGACGCAGAACAGACCGCGCCGGGGCTGCGGCAGCGGCGCACGCAGGGTCACGGCACTCAAGGGCAAACGCGCACCGGCGGCCGGCGGCAAAGGCTCGCCCCGCACCAGGGCTTCGAGGAGGGGCAACGCGCCGCGCACGGGATCGGCCACCGCCAGGGGCGTGAGCTCGCGCCCGCAGGCCGACACGCTGCCGGCATGGTGGCGGCCGCCCCAACTCCAGCTGGCCAGGCGCATGGTTTTCGGTCTCCGGGCAGTCCGCGCTGGTATCGACCCGTGGTCGATCAGCGGTGGCTTTTTGTGGGGGAAATGAGACTTGCGTCTCAAATCTGGATGGGCGCATCATACGGGGCAGGCCCCCCCACTCACAAGCTGGGGATTGCAGATATCAGCCCCGGAAAAACCCGCATGACGCGACTCAGACACAAGCTCAGCGAACCCCCATTAGCGCCGGAGCGCGGTGTCAAGGCCGCCACCTTTCACTTGCTGCTCGACACGGCGATGGAACTGATCCACGCCGATGGCCACATCCCGTCGGTGGCCGAGATGGCGCTGCACTGCAAGGTGTCGCGGGCAACCGCCTACCGCTATTTCCCGAGCCGCAGTGCGCTGATCACGGCAGTGATCGACTCCTCGCTGGGGCCCGTGCGCAGCCTGTCGTCTGACAACCCCGATGGTCACGCCCGCGTGCGGGAGCTCTTCACCGAAACCTTCCCGCGCTTCAAGGAGTTCGAGCCGCAGCTGCGGGCAGCCGCGCAGCTCTCGATGGAGCAATGGGCGCTGGAGCGCGCGGGCCAGCTCGACGAAGCGCCGTACCGCCGCGGCCACCGTATCCGCATCCTCGAGCATGCGATTGCCCCATTGCCCTTGAAGCCAGGCATGCGCGACCGGTTGCACAAGGCCTTGTCCGTCGTCTACGGAATCGAGCCCTTCGTGATCCTCAAGGACATCTGGGGCCTGCCGGACCGCGAGGTCGAGGGCGTCGCCTTGTGGATGGCCGACGCCCTGATCGAGGCGGCGATGCGCGAAGGACGAACAGGTGCGCGCAAGCCGGGCGCCCCGATCAAGCTCGCGGTGCTGCCCAAACGCGGCGCACCGCAGCGCAAACCCAATCTTCGGAGTGCCGCCAAATGAGCCCGTCCCCCGCCTGGTTCGACCAGCAATACAACAACCGCGGCCGGATTCCCGAGCACCCGGCCATCCTGCAGCACTGGTCCGATGCTTCCGCGGCGGCGCGCGCGGGCCTGACCTGCGCTTTGGATCTGCCCTACTCGCAGCGTGGCGGCGCGGATCCAGCCGAGCGGCTCGACATCTTCATGCCGAAGGCGACAAGGCCGGCCCCGGCACCGATCCTGGTCTACCTCCACGGCGGTTACTGGCGCGCACTGGACAAACGCGATCAGTCGTTCGTGGCCGTGCCCTTCGTCGAAGCCGGTGCGCTGGTCGTGTTGCCCAACTACAGCTTGTGCCCCGCGGTCAGCATCCAGGACATCGTCATGCAGACCGTGCAGGCGCTGGCCTGGGTCCAGCGCCACGCCGCGGCCTACGGCGGCGACCCGCGTCGCATCGTGGTTGCCGGGCACTCGGCCGGCGGCCACTTGGCGGCCATGATGCTGGCCTGCCGCTGGCGCGAAGTCGGGGCCGACTTGCCAGCCGATCTGGTGAGCGCAGCGCTGTCAGTGTCTGGCGTGTTCGACCTCGAGCCGCTGCGCCACGCGCCCTTCCTGGCGGCCGACCTAAAGCTGACCCGCAGCTCGGCGGCTCGCCTGAGCCCGGCGCGACTGCCCGCCCCGCGCGGACGCCTGTGGGCTGTCGTTGGCGCCGATGAGAGCGAAGAGTTCCTGCGCCAGAACGCCCTCATCCGCCAGGCCTGGGGCGCGCGCGCCGTGCCGGTGTGCGAAAGCGTGCCAGGGCGGCATCACATGAATGTGCTGCACGACCTGGCCGATCCGCAGGCCCGCCTGCACCACCTGGCGCGCCAGTTGATGGGCCTGTAGGGGGCACAGGCCTTCGTCTTCGGCGGCCTCAGTGAATGTGCGAGCCGCCGTTGATGTCGATCTCACTGCCGGTGACATAGCTCGATAGCTGATCGCAGGCCAGGAAGAGGGCACATCCGGCCACTTCGTGGGCGTAGCCCGGGCGGCCCATCGGCACGCTGGCGATGATGGCCTGCAGCTTGTCGGGGGTCATCATGCCGGCGGTGATGTCGGTGTCGATGAAGCCGGCGCACAAGGCATTGACGCGGATGTTGTCGGGCCCGAGTTCGCGCGCCGCGGCCTTGGTGTAGCCGAGCATGGCGGCTTTGGCCGCCGAGTAGTGCGAGCCGCCGAAGACACCGCCGCCGCGCTGCGCCGAGACCGAGCTCATGTTGATGATGCTGCCGCTGCGCTGCGCCCGCATTTGCGGCACGACAGCCTGGGTCATGTACAAGGTGCCGCGCATGTTCACGTCCATCACGCGGCTGTAGCTTTCGGGCGTGACCTCCATCAGGCGCTGCGGGCTGGTGATGCCGGCGTTGTTGAAGACGATGTCGATGCGGCCGAAGGCTTGCAAGGCTTGCGCCGCGGCGGCCTCGCAGGCGGCCTTGTCGGTCACGTCGCAGCGCAGGCCGAGATGCCCGCTGCCGGCCAGCGATTGCGCCGCAGCCTCGGCGGCTGCGGCATCGAGGTCGGCAATCAGCACGCGGGCGCCCTGCTCGGCGAACAGCCGCGCGGTGGCCAGGCCCAGGCCGCGCGGGCTGGCGCCGCCGGTGATGATGGCCGCCTTGCCTTCGAGCAGAAACCTCATTGCGCTTGCCTCCGCGTCAACCCAGCCAGCCCTTGATCGACGAAGCGATCGCCGCGCTGGAAATGCCGTAGCGCTGGTGCAGCGTCGGCAACGCGCCGGCGCCGAGGAAGGCGTCGGGCAGCGCGATGCGTCGGTAGCGCGGCGCCACGCCGGCGCCGAGCAACTCGGCTGCCACCGCTTCGCCCAGGCCACCAATGGTGCTGTGGTTCTCGGCCACCACGACCAGGCGCCCGGCCTTGCCGGCCTCGCGCACGATGGTCGCCACGTCGAGCGGCTTGATGGTGGACACGTGGAGCACGCCAACGTCGACCCGGTCGGCGGCCAAGGCCTGCGCCGCTTCGAGTGCGCGCATCGTCAGCAGGCCGGAAGACACGATCAACACGTCGCGGCCGTCGCGCAGCAGCTTGGCTTTGCCGAGTTCGAACTGGTAGCCGTACTCGTCGAGCACCAGCGGCACCTGGCCGCGCAACAACCGCATATAAACCGGGCCGCGGTGCGCCGCCATGGCCGGCACCGCCTGCTCGATTTCGAGCGCATCGCACGGGTCGATCACGGTCAGGCCGGGAATCGCACGCATCAGCGCCAGGTCTTCGGTGGCCTGGTGGCTGGGGCCATAGCCCGAGGTCAGCCCCGGCAGCGCGCAGGCGATCTTGACGTTCAGATCGTCCTCGGCGATGGCCTGGTGGATGAAGTCGTAGGCGCGTCGCGTCGCGAACACGGCGTAGGTGGTGACGAAGGGCAAGGCGCCTTCCTTGGCCAGGCCCGCCGCGGCACCGAACAGCAGCTGCTCGGCCATGCCCATCTGGTAGAAGCGCTCGGGGAAGGCGCTGGCAAAGATATGCAGGTCGGTGTACTTGGCCAGATCGGCCGTCATGCCCACGACATCGAGGCGCTCCTCGGCCAGCTTGCACAGCGCGTGGCCGAAGGGCGCGGGCCGCGTGCGCTGCCCCTCGGACGCGATCGAGGCGATCATGGCCGAGGTGGTGAGCCGCGGCTTGGCGCTGACCGGGCTGCTCATGCGGCCCTCCCGGCGTCGAGTGCTTCGAGGGCGAGCTGCCACTCGTGCGCGTCCACGCGCATGAAGTGGTTCTTCTCGCGCGCCTCGAGGAAGGGCACGCCGTGACCCATCTGGGTGTCGCAGACGATCATGCGCGGCTGCGGCCGCTGGTGATGCCTCGCCTTGTCGAACGCAGCCACGACGGCCTCGAGATCGTTGCCGTCAATGCGCTGGGTGTACCAACCGAAGGCCTCCATCTTCGGCACCAACGGCTCGAAGGCCATCACGCTGCTGGAGGGGCCGTCGGCCTGCTGATTGTTGACGTCGACGATGGCGATCAGGTTGTCCAGCCGGTAGTGGCTGGCCGACATCAGCGCCTCCCACACGGCGCCCTCATCCAGTTCGCCGTCGGAGAACAGGGTGTAGACGAAGGACGATGAGGCCTTGCGCTTCAAGCCCAGCGCGTGGCCGACGGCAATCGCCAGACCCTGACCGAGCGATCCGCCCGACATCTCCATGCCCGGCGTGTAGCTGTGCATGCCCGACATCGGCAGGCGGCTGTCGTCGCCACCATAGGTCTCGATCTCACTCGCGGGGATCACGCCGGCCTCGATCAAGGCGGCGTAGAGCGCGATCGCGTAGTGCCCATTGGAGAGCAGGAAGCGGTCGCGCCCCTCCCAGGTGGGGTCCTCGGGCTTGAGCTTCATGGCGTGGAAGTAGGCCACGGCCAGCACGTCGGCGATATCCAGCGCCTGGGCGATGTAACCCTGCCCCTGCACCTCGCCCATCTGCAAGGCAAGGCGGCGGACGCGGTAGGCGCGCTCGGTCAGCTCGGCCAGCTCAGTCATGCTCACCCCTTCCTTTCGGTGGCCGCCGGCGGCAGGCCGTTGAGCTGTGCGACGAAATCGGCCAGCATCGGCACGTAGCGCTCGGCCTGGCCGGCCGCTTCCATGGCGGCGAAGTTGTTCTTCACCAGCGCCTGCAGGTTGTTCACCGCGCCGATCTCGGTGGCCATGCTGGCCAGGTAGCGCATGTCCTTGTGGGCATTGCTGATGGTGAACTTGTGGGCGTTCTCGTTGCCCAGCAGGCTCCATTGAATGAAGGTGTCGTAGAAGCCGCTGCGCATGCGCCCCGAACCGATCACGCTGTGGAACTGCTCGACGCTCAGGCCCGCCTTGCGCGCAATCGCCAGGGCTTCGCTGAACAAGGCGGCGTAGCCCATGGCGACGAAGTTGTTGATCAGCTTCATCTTGTGACCCAGGCCGAGCGGCCCGAGATGGACCACGTTGCCGGCCCAGCACCGCAGCACCGGCTCGATGCTGGCGAAGGTGGCGTCGTCGCAGCCGACCATGGTGTCCAGCGTGCCGGCCTCGGCCTCCACCGGCGTGCGCGACAGCGGCGCGTCGACCAAGGTCATGCCCGCAGCCTTCAACTCCTGGCCGAGCGCCAGCGTCGAGACCGGATTCGAAGTCGAGCAGTCGATGACGATCAGGCCCTGCTTGTTCGAGGCGATCACGCCGTCGGGCCCGCGCAGGTTGGCTTCGACCTGCGGTGAGCCGGTGACGCACAGGTGAACGATGTCGCATTGCGCCGCCAGTTCGCGCGCGGTCTTCGCTTCGGTGGCACCGAGCGACTTCAGATGCTCGACCGGCTCGCGGTTTCGATGCCCGAACACGACCAAGCGATGGCCCTTGGTGACGATGTTCTTGGCCATGCCATGGCCCATCAGGCCAACCCCGATGAAGCCGATCACGGGCGGGCTGCTCATCTCGGCTTGGCTCCGGCGCCGTTCAGCGCGCGGTAGGCGCGAATGACCTGGCTGTCATCGGCTGCGCCGTGGCCCAGGCCGCTGGCCGCCAGGAACATCTGCATGGCCGCCGCCGACAGCGGCAGGCCGGCCTTCAAGGCACGCGCTTCGCCGAGCACGATGCCGAGGTCCTTGACGAAGATGTCGACCGCGCTCGTCACAGCCGGGTCGGCTTGCATCATGCGCGGCCCGCGGTCGCCCCACATCCAGGAGTTGCCGGCGGACACGCCGATGATCTCGTGCATGGTCGCTGTCGACACACCGGCGCGCTCGGCCAGGTGCATCGCCTCGGCAGCGGCGGCGATGTGCACACCGCACAGCAGCTGGTTGATCATCTTGGCGGTGGAGCCCATGCCCGGCGCACGGCCGCAATCGAAGACACGCGAACCCATCGCGTCGAGCGCAGGGCGGGCGCGCTGCAGCACGGCGGCCTCACCCGAACACATGATCGTCAGCGCGGCAGCGTTGGCGCCCTTGGTGCCTCCAGACACCGGCGCATCGAGCGTGGACAAGCCCATTGCCGCCAGGCGCTCGGCCGTGCGTGCGGCGTTCGCTGGGGCCTGCGTGCAGCCCAGGCCGACGATGGCGCCCTGGGGCAGGGCGGCCGCGGCGCCGTGCTCGAACAGCACCGCCTCGGCCTGCTCGCCCGACACGACCATCAGCCACAGCAGTTCGGCGCCCTGCGCTGCATCGGCCGCGCTGGAGGCGCCTTCGCCGCCGGCCGCAGCGAGGGCATCGGCCGCGCCGGCCCGCGTGTCGAAGCCGCGCACGGCGTGGCCGGCCTTGACCAGATTGATGGCCATCGGCACGCCCATCGCGCCAAGGCCGATGAAACCGATCTTCATCGCCGACCTGCGCCGGGCCGCTCCCAAGCGGCACGTGCGGCCCTCGGCGGATTCGAGCGAAGCCCGTTCGCGGCTGTCATCTCACTCCTTCACCGCGCCCGTCATCGCCGACACATAGTGCTCGACAAAGAAGGCGTACAGGATCACCAGCGGCAGCGAGCCGACGAGTGCACCCGCCATCAGCGAGCCCCAACGGTACTGGTCACCGTCGGTGAAGGCCGACAGGATGGCCACCGGCACGGTCTTGTTCTCGGTGCTGTTGATGAACGTCAGGGCGTAGATGAACTCGTTCCAGCACAGCGTGAGGCAGAAGATGCTGGCCGAGATCAGCCCCGGCACCGCCAGCGGCAACACGATCTTGACGAGGATCTGCCAGCGGTTGGCGCCGTCCATCAAGGCGCACTCCTCCAGCTCGTAGGGGATGGTCTTGAAGTAGCCCATCAGCAACCAGGTCGAGAACGGGATCAGGATGGTCGGGTAGGTCAGGATCAGGGCAAAGGGCGTGTCGAACAGGCCGTACTGGTAGACCACGGTCGAGAGCGGAATGAACAGGATCGACGGCGGCACCAGGTAGGCCAGGAAGATGCCGCCGCCCCACCATTGCGCGCCACGAAAACGCACACGGGTGATGGCGTAGGCGGCAAACACGCTGGCGATCAACGACAGGATGGTCGCCGACACGGCGATGAACATGGTGTTCCACAGCCACAGCGGGTAATCGGTCTTGAACAGCAAGTCGTGGATGTGCTCGAAGGTCGGGTTGAGCGTGTAGAAGGGGTTGTGGGCATCCAGGTCGAGCAAGTGTTCCTTCGGCTTGATGGCGGTCATCGTCATCCAGTAGAAGGGGAACAGCAACACGAAGACGATCAGCGACAGCGGCATGTAGACGCGCACCACGCGCTGCGGCAGCGTCGACAGGAAGCTCATGCCCTCGGAGTTGTCGGCCTCTGCGGCCGCCGCCTTCGCGACGCGGGTTTCGCTCATGTCGCAAGCCTTTCCAAGCAACCGCCGCGGATCCGGCCTTGCCGGTCCGCCAGCGGTGCTCCCTTGAGGGGGAGCGCCGAAGGCGCTAAGGGGGTGGGTCCATCACTCATTGTTTTCGCTCCCGGCTTGCCATTTACGGCGTTGCAAACCGAACCAAGAAACCATGATGGCCGCCAGCAGGAAGGGCACCATCGCGGTCGAAATCGCTGCGCCCTCGCCGATGCGGCCACCGAGGATGGCGGTGTTGTAGGACATGGTCGCCATCAGCTCGGTGGCGCCTGCCGGACCGCCGTTGGTCAACACCTTGATGAGCTGGAAGTCGGTGAAGGTGAACAGCACCGAGAAGGTCATCACCACAGCGATGATCGGCGTCAGCAGCGGGTAGGTGATCTTGACGAACATCTGCCAGCGCGTGGCACCGTCGAGCACGGCGGCTTCATACAGCGACGGTGGCACCGTCTGCAGGCCGGCCAACAGCGAGATCGCAATGAAGGGCACGCCGCGCCAGACGTTGGCGAAGATGACAGCGAAGCGCGAGTTCCAGGCGTCGCCGAGGAAGTTGATGTTCTCCGTGATCAGGCCGGCCTTCTTCAGCGACCAGGAGATGACCGAGAACTGAGGGTCGTAGATCCACCAGAAGGCGATCGCCGACAACACCGTGGGCACGATGAAGGGGATCAGCACCAGCGCACGGATGATGGCCTTGAAGGGCAGCTTCTCATTGAGCAGGATCGCCAGATACAGACCGAGCGCGAACTTGATGACGCTGGCGACGAAGGTGTAGAACAAGGTGAAGAACACCGCCGACTGGAACTTGCTGTCGCCGATGATCCACGCGTAGTTCTCCAGCCCGACGAACTTCCCGGGCGTACCGATCTTGGTGTCGGTAAAGGACAGCCAGATGCCCAGGCCGAGTGGGTAGACCAGGAACAGCAACAAGAATGCCGCCGCTGGCAGCATGAACAGCAGGCCGATGAAATTCTTGCTTTGCCAGAGTTGAGTCATGGAACCACCCCTACCGCACCTGCGGCGCTGCCCCTCAAGCGGGTGACGCCCGCGGACCGGCAACGCCGGATCCGCAGCGCCCGCATCGACATGCGCGTGTCAACGATAGATCCGTTTGGCCTGCCGCTCGGCCACCGCGATCGCATCCTTGATCGATGCGCGGCCCGTGCACACCGAGGCGACCATGTCGAGCATGACGAAATCGGCCAGGGCCGAGGCCGCCTTCTCGCCGACCGACCCGAGCCCCCCGGCCGTCAGGGTGCGCCGGCCGGCGTCGCGCAGCATCGACAGCTTCGGATCCGTCTTCCAGACCGGGTTGGCGTCGTAGGCATTGAGCGGGTGCGTCAGGTAGGCCACCGCGTCTTCCAGCCACTTGTTGTAGTTCTCGGCCTCGAGCATGAAGGCCATGAAGGCCTTGCAGGCCGTCGGGTTCTTGGAGTACTTCATCGCCATCAACGGGTAGCAGATGTGGAACTCGGTCGGCTTGCCGACCGGCCCGACCGGCCACAGCGAGTGGTTCATGTCGTCCATCACGTCCTTGGCCTTGGCGTCGCCCTTGGCGGCACCGGCCTTGGCGGCGGCGTAGATCGACACACCGTTGTTGGTCAGCGAGATCTGGCTTTCAAGGAAAGCCTTGTTGTTGAAGCTGTCGTTCCACGACGCCGTGCCGGGGACAAAGGTGTCGGACAGTGCCTTGATGTACTCCAGTGCCTTGACCGTCTCGGGCGAGTTGATGATGACCTGGTCCTTGGCATCGACCAGGTTCGCACCCTGCGACCACAGCGCCCAATGGACCCAGGCATTGCCGTCGCCCGACGCGCGGCCGAGGGCGAAGCCGCCTGGAATCGATTTCTCCTTCAGCGCCTTCATCAACTCCAGGAAGCCCGCGGTGTCCTTCGGGACCTCCTTGAAGCCGGCTTTCTCGATCATGCTTTGCCGGAAGTTGATGACGTTGCCGTTGTAGGCCACCGGAATCGCGATCCACTTGCCAGCCGGGCCTTTGCCATAGGTCTCGGCAGTGGGCACCCAGCCGCCGTACTTCTTGCCCAGGTAGCTGGCCACGTCGGTCACTTCGACGCACTTGGTCGGGAACAGATGGGGCAAGGAATACAGGCCCCAGAACATGTCCGGACCCTGGTTGGTGTTGGCGGCCACGCTGGCTTTGGGCTGCACGTCGTCGAGCGACTCGTTGATGACCTTGACCTCGACCCCGGTGGCCTTGGTGAAGTTGGCCACCAGCGCCATGAAAGCGTCCTCTTCGGCCTGCACGAAGCGCTTCCAGCGCAGCAGCGTGAGCTTGGCGCCCTTCTCGGGTTTGAAGGGCGAAGCCTGGGCCCAGGCCTGGGCCCAGAGCCCCATGTTGGCGACGCTCGCACCGGCCAGGGTGGCGCCGGTCTTGAGCACATTGCGACGGGTGAAGTGGCTCTCGGACATGGTTCGTGTCTCCTCGGGGCGTGATGGATCGGATAGTCTGAAGTCGAGGGCGGCCTAGATCCGTTGGCCGCTCGACACGTCGAAAAGGTGCGCCACGGGGGCCCGCGGCATGAGCCGGATCTTCTGGCCCGGTGCGAACTCGTGGCGCTCGCGGAAGATGGCGACGATCTCTTGCGAGCCCAGGCGCGCGACGAGCTGGGTTTCGCTGCCGGTCGGCTCGATCACCACCACCTCGGCCTCGAAACCGTCATCGGCGATATCCAGGTGCTCGGGGCGGATGCCATAAACCACCGCGCGACCGTCATTGGCGGCCTTGGCGCCGTCCAGGGGCAGGCGGACGCCGTCGGCGGTGACGATGGCGCCGTCTTTCTGCGAGCCGTCGATGAAGTTCATCGACGGCGAGCCGATGAAGCCGGCCACGAAACGGTTCGCGGGACGGTCGTAGAGCTCGAGCGGGCTGCCGGTCTGCTCGATATGGCCATCGTGCATGACGACGATCTGGTCGGCCATGGTCATGGCTTCGATCTGGTCGTGGGTGACATAGACCGAGGTCGTCTTCAGGCGCTGGTGCAGCTCCTTGATCTCGGTGCGCATGGCCACGCGCAACTTGGCATCGAGGTTCGAGAGCGGCTCGTCGAACAGGAAGACCTGCGGATCGCGCACGATGCAGCGCCCCATCGCGACACGCTGGCGCTGGCCGCCTGAGAGCTGGCGCGGGAAGCGCTCGAGCAGGGGCGCCAGGCCGAGGATGCCGGCGGCCTTGTTGACCCGCTCGTCGATGAAGGCCTTGCCCTTCTTGGCCAAGGTCAGCGAGAAGGCCATGTTGTCGCGCACCGTCATGTGCGGGTACAGGGCGTAATTCTGGAACACCATCGCGATGTCGCGCTCCTTCGGCGGCACCTGGTTGACGACGCGGCCGCCGATCTCGATCTCGCCGCCGCTGATGTTCTCCAGCCCGGCCACCATGCGCAGCAGGGTGCTCTTGCCGCAGCCCGAAGGGCCGACCAGCACGGTGAAGGAACCGTCGGGGATGTCGATCGACACGCCATGCAGCACCTCGACTTCGCCGAAGCGTTTCTTCACCGAGCGAATGTGGACGCTGGCCATCGGGCAGGAATCTCCGGCGGTTGTTCGGGCAGGCCCTGTTGGCGCGCCGTGGATGCGGGTTGTATGATGACGTGATCACCATGTCAATCAGGATTTGAACGCACGTGGCCGACGACGATGCTGCCCTGCCCCTGGTGACCGAACGCCTTTCGGACCGCTTGGCCACGCGCATCGCCGTGCAGATCGATAGCGGCAACCTGCACCCTGGTGATCGCCTGCCCACCGAGCAGCAGCTGGCCGCCACGCACGGGGTCTCGCGCACTGTTGTGCGCGAGGCGGTGCACCAGCTCAAGTCGCAAGGCCTGGTGCGTTCGCGCCAGGGGTCGGGCGTGTTTGTCACCGCGCCGCCCGCCCACCGGGCCCTGGCCTTCGACCCCAAGGTGCTGGAGTCGATCGACGCGGTGGTGCAGATGGTCGAGTTGCGCCGCGTCATCGAGGGCGAGATGACCGCGCTGGCGGCCCAACGGGCGACGCGCTCCCAGGTAGCCGAGCTCAAGCGCGCGCTGCGCGCCATCGACACCGCAACCGACAGCGGCGAGCTTGGCGTCGAGCAAGACCTGGCCTTTCACCGCGCCATCGGCGAGGCCACCGGCAACCCGCAGTTCGTGCGCCTGCTCGGCATCCTCGAGGCCTACCTGCGCGACGCGATGACGGTGACCAAGGGCTACGAGTCGATGCGCACCGATTTCATGGAGCAGGTGCGGCGCGAACACCGCGCCATCGTCGAGGCGGTCGGCGCCGGCGATGTCAAGGCGGCGCGCCGCGCCGCCACCCAGCACCACCTCAACGGTGAGCAGCGGCTGATCACCAGCAGTGTCATCAAGCCTGCCAAGGTGCGGCGGTGACAGCGCCGCACGTGCGCCAGGCGGTTGCCAATCTGGGCGGCACCCTCGCCGCGGGCTCGTCATGATCCTGGGCGTGATTGCCGACGACTTCACTGGCGCCACCGATGTGGCCGGCATGCTGGTGCAGGCGGGCATGGAGACCCTGCTGGCGGTGGGCGTGCCCGCCGACGACGCAGTCCTCGAGGCCGACGCCGTGGTCGTGGCGCTGAAGTCGCGCACGGCCCAAGTGGCCGACGCCGTGCGCGAGTCGCTGGACGCGCTGGCGCGGCTGCGCGCGGCGGGCTGCCGCCAGTTCTATTTCAAGGTCTGCTCGACCTTCGACTCCACGCCGCGCGGCAACATCGGCCCGGTGGCCGAAGCCTTGATGACAGCACTCGGCGCCGATTTCGCCATCGCCTGCCCGGCCTTCCCCGAGAACGGCCGCAGCGTCTATCGCGGCCATCTGTTCGTTGGCGACGCGCTGTTGTCAGACACCGGCATGCGCGACCACCCGCTGACGCCGATGACCGACGCCAACCTGGTGCGCTGGCTGCAAGCCCAGACGGCCCTGCGCATCGGCCTGCTGCGCCATGACGCGGTGGCGGCCGGCCCGGGTGCCGTGGCCGAGCGCATCGCCGCCCTGCGTGCCGACGGCGTGCGCATCGCGATTGCCGATGCAACCTGCAACCACGACTTGCGCACCCTGGCCGCCGCCACGCTGGACCTGCCCCTGCTGGTGGCGGGTTCCGGCCTGGCGCTCGGCCTGCCGGCGGCCTATGCCGCGCGCGGCTGGATCCGGCCCGGCGCGCAGGCCGCGGCGCTGCCGGCCGTGGGCGGCCATGCCGCCGTGGTGTCGGGCTCCTGCTCCAGCGCCACCAACGCGCAGGTGCAGGACTGGCGCGCACACGACCGGCCCGCCTTTCGCATCGATGCCTTGCAGCTCGCAGACGGCGTGCCGCTGGTCGCGCAAGCCCTGGCCTGGGCTGCGCCGCGGCTGGCCACGGCGCCGGTGCTGGTCTACGCCACCGCCAGCGCCGAGGACGTCAAAGCCACGCAGCAGCAGCTGGGTGTCGAGCGCGCCGGCGCGCTGGTCGAGGCCTGCCTGGCCGAGATCGCCCGCGGTCTGCTGGCGCTCGGTGTGCGGCGCCTGGTGGTCGCCGGCGGTGAGACCGCGGGCGCCGTGGTCCAGGCCCTGGCGGTGCGGCGCTTGCGCGTCGGCCTGCCGATCGACCCCGGCGTGCCCTGGACGCAAGCCGAAGGCCGGCCGCTGTTGCTGGCGCTCAAGTCGGGCAACTTCGGCAGCGTCGACTTCTTCGCCAAGGCGCTGAGCCAGGTCGCGTGAGATGAGCAGCTACCCCTTGCGCCGCGAACTCTGCCGCGTCAGCAGCTCGTTGTACCAGCGCGGCTATGTCCACGCCACCGCCGGCAATGTGAGCGTGCAGGTCGAGGGCGGCACCCTGATCACACCGACCGACGCCTGCCTGGGCCAGCTCAACCCGGCGCAACTCGCCTTCGTCGACGATGCCGGGGTGCAGCAATCGGGCGACCGGGCCAGCAAGACCCTGGCCCTGCACCGGGCGATCTATGCCGCCGCGCCGGCGGCACGTTGCGTGATCCACAGCCACAGCACCCACCTGGTGGCCTTGACGCTGGCCGGCGTGTGGCGCGAGGACGCCGTGTTGCCACCCATCACGCCCTATTGCGTGATGAAGGTCGGGCCTGTGCCGCTGGTGCCCTACCACCGGCCGGGCGACCCTGCCGTGGCGCAGCAGGTGGCCAGGCTGATCAGCGCGGCGCAGGCCCGCGACGCGCCGATCCGCGCCGTCTTGCTCGAGCGCCTCGGGCCCGTGGTTTGGCACGAGACCCCGGCTGCGGCGATGGCGGTGCTGGAAGAGCTCGAAGAAACCGCCCGGCTCTGGCTGATGACCGTGCCCCGGCCCATGCCGCTGACACAAGAGCAACTCGCCGAGCTGCGTGTGCAGTTCGGCGCGATCTGGTGACCCAGGATGCCGCGATTCGCCGCCAACCTGTCGATGCTCTACAACGAGCACGCCTTCCTCGACCGCTTCGCGGCGGCCGCGGCGGATGGCTTCAGCGCCGTCGAGTACCTCTTCCCTTACGCCTTCACCCCGGCTGACCTGGCCGCGCGCCTGGCCGACCACGGCCTGACACAAGTGCTGTTCAACGGCCCGCCCGGCGACTGGGAGCGCGGCGAGCGCGGCACGGCCTGCCAGCCCGGCCGCGAAGACGAATTCAAGCGCGGCATCGACGCTGCGCTGCGCTACGCGGCCGCCCTGCAGTGCCCGCGCGTGCATGTGATGGCCGGCCTGGCGCCCGCCGGCGTCGAGCGCGCCGTGCTGCAGGCCACCTACCTGACCAACCTGGCCTGGGCCGCGGCCCAGGCGGCGCCGCACGGCATCGAGGTGCTGATCGAGCCGATCAACACCCGCGACATCCCCGGCTTCTTTCTCAACCGGCAAGACCAGGCGCATGCCGTGCTGGCCGCCGTGGGCGCGCCCAACCTGAAGGTGCAAATGGACCTGTACCACTGCCAGATCGTCGAGGGCGATCTGGCCAGGAAGCTCGAGCGCTACTTGCCGACCGGCGCCGTCGGCCACCTGCAGATTGCGGGGGTGCCGGAGCGGCATGAACCCGATCGGGGCGAGATCCACCACCCCTACTTGTTCGACCTGATCGACCGCCTGGGCTAC
>Ga0163144_10012368_pt1 | contig 17937 bp, 16 predicted proteins | sample OliLak19BULKMAT1_FD_123175 | JGI IMG/M metagenome (GOLD analysis project Ga0163144, IMG submission 123175) | Freshwater microbial mat bacterial communities from Lake Vanda, McMurdo Dry Valleys, Antarctica - Oligotrophic Lake LV.19.BULKMAT1 | ecosystem: Environmental > Aquatic > Freshwater >...
ACCTCCGGCAGGTTGTCCAGTGTCGTCAGCAGGCTCGCGGCATGTGGATGGGTCAGTCCCAGAAGTGCAGCTTTCACATCCCGTCCAAGCCAACACAACCGCGCCGAAAGGCACCAATCAAACCGCCGGCGGGTTTTGGAAACCGTATTCTCATCGCGACGCCCTTCCCCTTTGACCGCCGCCGCCAAACGGGACGCACACTCACGGTTGAGGCTCCGGGGGGGTCGTCTCGAGTTCGGCAAACAACGCCGGGGCATTCAGCTCCAGGGCTGCCAGAGCCTGGTCGAGGTGGTGCGGTCCACGGCCACCGATGAGCGTGGACGCCACGCCGGGACGATGCAGGGCCCAGGCCAGCGCCAAATGCGCCATGCCATGGCCCGTTCGGGCGGAAACCGCAGCCAGGCGGGCGAGCCGGCTTTCCTGGAGAGGATGAAAATAGACCCCCTGATGCCCGGGAGCGACGTCGAAGCGTGAACCGGGTTGCACTCCGCCCCGATGTTTGCCGGTGAGGAAACCACCCCCGAGGGGACTGTAGGTGATGATTGCCACGCGGTACGCGGCGCACAGCTCGATCAACGTCGCGTCGACGTCACGCACCGCCAGGTTATTGTTATTCTGCAACACCCGCAGGTGCTGCAGCCCCAGGTCGCGCTGCAGCGCGAGCGCCGCGCGCAACTGTGGGGTGGTGAAATTGCTCACGCCCAGCGCCCGCACCCGACCGGACTTGACCAGCTGGTCGAGCGCCCGCCACGTGTCCGGACTCTCCGCCCCGGGGTCCCATTTGTGCAGGTACAGCAGGTCGATCACCTCCCGGCTCAGCCGCTCCGAGCTGGCGGCGACCGCGGCGTCGATCGCCTCCGGGGTATAGGGCGGATAGATCTTGGTCGCCACGGTCAGGTGCCGCGCATCCGGGCGTCGCGAAGCCAGCCAGGCACCGACGATCCGCTCGGAGAGCCCCGCTGAATAGGTGGCCGCGGTATCGATCAGCGTGAGCCTTCGCTCCAGTGCATGGTCCATCAACGCGAAGGCCGCCTTTTCATCGGTTTCCCGCCCGAACGTAGAACCGCCCAGGCAAACCGGAGTCAGGACCGGACCGTTGGGATAGAGGATGACAGCTTTCATGGGTAAGGCGGGGGTGTGCTCAATGAGCCGTGTAGCCGCCATCCACCGGCAGGTTCACGCCAGTGACATACCGCGCTGCGTCGCTCAGGAGGAAAATGACCGGCCCGCCCAAGTCGTTGTCATCGGCCATGCGCCGGAGGTAGGTCGCCTTGGAGTAGCGTTCAACAAAGGTCGGATGCTGGCCGTTGTAGTAGCCACCCGGTGACAGGCAATTGACGCGCACGCCTTTCGGGCCGTACAGCGCGGCAAAGTACCGCGTCAGGTTCACCATGCCGGCCTTGTGGAAAAAGTAGTCAGGCAACGCATTCATTCCCAGGCCCTCATACAGCGTGAAATCCGGTCCCACGGTCCCTTGAATGGAGCCAATGTTGACGATCGTCCCCGAGCCCCGGCGGACCATGTCCTCCCCGAACGCGCGGGTGATGGCGAACAGGCCGGTTGCGTTGGTTTTCATTGAGGCCTCCCATTGGGACAGCGGACCGTCGATGGTCTTCATCGGCCGGGAGACCGCGTTGTTGACCAGTCCATCGACGCGGCCGAACTCCTTCACCACGGAGTCGCGCAGGCGCAGGATCGACGGTTCGTCGTCTTGGTCGAGGAAGCGCGCGGACACCTCATGGCCGAGAGCCTTTTCTTCGTTCGCCACGGTCTCCAGCGCCGCGACATTGCGCGACGCCAGCACGAGGGAAGCCCCCGCACGGGCCAGCTGCGCCGCAAGTCCACGGCCATAGAGACCGGCACCGCCAGTCAGCAGGATCAGTTTGCCCGCCAGCGAGAAGGAGGGTGGGGTGGAGGAAAGCGGCGTGGACAAGGGGGGGACGGTTGTTCAGGACCTCAAACCGCCAGGAACTCAGGGACCCGGCACCGACAGCGAAGTCATCGGTATGCGGCGGACTCGCAATCGGGAAAGGCGGCCGAGTTGATCATTGCCGGCGCAATAGGACAACAGAACCGCGTCCTCGGTGAAGTGAATCGCCGTGTAGCAGAACCACCCGGTCAGGTCGTCCTCGATCACCTGCGACGGTCCCCAAGTCTTGGCGCCATCGGTCGAGAAGGCGACGGCCAGTGGCGCCCGCTGGCGGGGGGACTTCGGAGCGGGCACCTTGCCGGAATGGTCGTTGAACACCGCCATGAGGGTCTGTGTGCCCGGCACACGCTTGATGCTCGCAGGAGATTCGGGCGACATCAGCGGAGACGGCCGTGGGGCCGTCCAGCTCACGCCTTGGTCCGAGGAGGTGAATTCATACTGATGTCCCTGATCGGTCCGGGCCCAGGAGTAGAGCGAACCGTCGGCCAACTGCACCACACCCGGTTCCTGCAGGCCCGACATGCTGACGACGGGAATCGCCCACCAGGTCGACGACTCCTTCCAGGTCGCCCCCTCGTCGTCCGAATAATACCACATGGAAATCGCCCGGGAATCCCACGCCGGCCGGTCGTCGGTCATCGTCGTTGTCCGGTGGTAGCCCAACGGCACGATCAGCCGTCCACTCGCCGTTTGGATGACGCGATCGTTGTTCAGGACGAAATAACCCGGGGCGTCCATGATCAGCCTCGGCGGGGTCCAAGTGACGCCTTCGTCGGTCGAGATCGACATCACCACGTGGCAGTCCAGCCACTTGGTCTTCTTCACCGCGTGAAACCGGGCCAGCTTTCCGCTCGCGAGCCGCAAGAGCGACACACTCATGATGTTCTGGTAGCTCCCGGTCGGCACCACCACCCGGGGCTGACTCCACGTGCGGCCTTGGTCGTCGGAGACGATTTCCACAATCGCGGACGGACTGTGATCATGCTGTCCCTCGCTGAATTGAGAATAAGCGAACAGGATCCGTCCCGAACGAAGGGTGACGAAGCTTCCTTCGGAGCTGCGCGGGTGCTCGGGAGAGGGGTCGATGTCGTGGGGGGCCGGCAGGGCGGGTGCGGATCGAAGGGGCAGGGACAATGCCAGCGCCAAGATCCAACCCACGGCGCGGAAGGATTCAACCGTAGAGACGCGGAAGGTCATTTCGCGATAATAGACGCACCGCGGCGTCGCTAAAGATTCGACAACGAGTAAAAATAAATGACATGTTGCGATCCCGTGAAAAACAGCGCCGCCGCGTTTTCGGAGTTCCGCCGGGCCAGCCTGGCCGATCAGGCGGCGGAGGCTTTGCGCGAATTCATCCGGCAGGGAGTATGGTCGGAGGTGCTTCCGGGGCAACATGAACTCGCCCGCCGTCTCAGCATCAGCCGGCCCACGGTGCGTGCCGCACTGGCGCGGCTGGCCGAAGATGGCTACATCAAGATCGCCAAGGGCTGCCGCACCCGGCTTTGCGCCGAGGGCCAGGTCAACGTTTCCAGCGCCCCGCCCACCGTCTGCCTCATCGTGCCGTCACCGCGTGAATCCCAGTGGTTCGGGGCGCATCCGCTGCTGATGGAGATGCGGGCCCAGTTTGCCGTTCAGGGCATCGGCTGGGAGGAGGTGTTTGATCGCACGCTGGCCGGCCGGCAACCGGAAGCCCGCTTGGCCGGCATTGTCAACGGCCGGCGGCATGTCTGCTGGTTGCTAATCGGCACTTCGGTCGCGATTCAACGTTGGTTTCAGCAGGCGAAGGTCCCGACTCTCGTGCTCGGTTCCTGCCACCAGGGTGTCGAGTTGCCGTCGGTCGACGTCAATTACTACGCCATTGGCTGGCACGCGGCGGGCTGTATCGCGAAGAACGGACACGAACGCATCGCCCTCGTCCTGCCTCATCAGCCGCTCGCCGGAGACCTGGCCTGTCTGAAGGGGTTGGATGAATACATTCAGCAGCAGAAAAAGCCGGTCACCGTCGTCAAGGTCGCCGCCGGACCCAACCAGAACGGCCTGCTTGCCAACCTCGAACGTCTGCTGAAGAAACCCGAGCCGCCGACAGCCATCCTCTGCATCCACGTCGCGCACGTGCTCATGGTCCTGGTCTACCTGCTCCGGATGGGGCTGCGCGTCCCGGAGGACATTTCCCTGCTCTGCCGCGAAACCCAGGCCTCGCTTGACCTCGGCCTGCCGGAAGTCACGCGCTACCGCAGTCCGGTGATCAAACAGGCGCATCACGCGGTGCGCATCGCGCAGAGTCTGCTCGCCGGCCACCAAGTGACCACCGTGCCCAACCTCATCATGCCGGCCTTCCTCCCAGGCGAAACCCTTGCCCTCCGCCGGCCGCAGTCCGTCACGGCCGCCCCGCCGCGGGCTGAACCCGCCCTCACGCGCACGCCCCTTTAGGGCCGCGCCCCCGCGGGCGGTCCGCCTTCCCCAGCCCTCAGGGGCCGCTCGGCTTCGGCGCCAGCGAATCCCCGCCGTCGGTCAGCCACTCAAGATTGAACCGGGCGAAGGTGATCTTCTCGTAGGGTTTCGCGTCGCCGCGCTCATAGAGGCAGGCCGCCGTGCCATCCGCGAGCACGGTCAGGCACGAATAGGCTGCCGGGCCCGCGTGCAGCAACCGGGAAACGGGCCAGGTGCGACCCTCATCGTAACTGACACGGACCGTCATGGCCTTGCGCTCGACACTGGCCGGATTCGCAAACAACAGCCGGCTCCTGTCTCCGCCCAGTCCGTCAGTCAGGATCTGCAGACTGCCCTGGCACCGGGGTTCGACCAGCACGGGGTCCTCCCAAGGCTCCGACCACGTCGCGCCGGCATCACGGCTGCGGGCCATCTTCCGGCGGTTTCCGGTCATGCCGCGCATGTTGATGAGGAGCGATCCATCGTCCAACTCAACCACCTGGCACTCATTGGTCCCACCCGGCACACGCACCTGCTCGCCCATCGTCCACGTCTTGCCCTGGTCATCGCTGAAGCAGACGAAGGCCGCCGCCTGCGCTGGTGTCGTGCGCGGCTCATGATAGTCGGCCCAGTAGCGCGGCAGGACCAGGCGGCCATTCCGCATCTGGATGCCCCGGCCCACTCCGGTGGAGCCCGCCGCCCACTCCGGTCGCTTGACCATGGGCGTGTAGTCGACGGGTTGCGACCACGTAACTCCGTCGTCGTCGCTGGTCACGGCCTTGAACTGAAAGGTCGCGCCACTGAGCCCGGGTGCGGCGCTGGCGCTGCCCACGCCCACGGGCGCGTAGACACTGAAAATCCACAGCCGGCCGGTCCGGCGGTCGACCAGCCCGCAGGAGTCGGCGGCGGCGCCATCGCCATTGTCCACCAGCGTGCGCAGCGCGCTCCAGGTCCGGCCACCGTCGCCGGCCCGGCGAGGCACGCGGAGGCCACCAGGCAGAGAATCGGTCGAAGAAAACGTGAGCGCAGGTTCTGGTTCATTGGGAATGGTGGATGGAGAGATCTGAGAAAAGAGATCAGAGGCCGGAGGTCAGAGGTCGGAGGACAGAACATCTTCTTCTTCTTTCATCCGCCGGCCTTCAGCGCGAGAAGGGCGCAAAGCTCCGGTGCGCCACGAGCATGTCATCGCGATAGCCGAGGTTGTCGGATCCATCCACCGCCGCCTTGATCTGGGAACGGCAGAGGTCGGTCAGCGGGTAGCCGAGCAGGTTCTGGTTGGTGGAGAACACGCCCAGCTCCACGAGCAGCTCCTTCAGCCCGGTCATCCAGCAGGCTATCTCGGTGCCGCCATAGACCCGATACATCAGGTCATTCATGCGCGCTTGGAGCGCGTTGGCCAGCGGCAGATCGCCGGCCCTCACTGCCGCCATGATCCGGAGCGCGATGCGTGCGTTGAAAATGCCGCCTCCGAGCAGCAGGCCGTCGTAGCCCGCCGCGAGGTAGTCCACCGTGTCGAACTCCGAGCCGGAGAAGAGCACGAGATCTGGCCGCTCTGCCCGGGCGGCGAGGTAGGCGTCGCGGCGCGACACCTGCTGGGCGCTGTCCTTCACCACCACCAGATTGGGCTCCGCCAGCAGCTCGGGCAGCAGGGACTCCGGTACCACGTACGGACTGCCTGTGCCCCGGTCGTACAGGCCCATCGGCAGTTGGCTGGCGCGGGCAATCTCCGTGTAGTGGGAAAGCAGACGCTGCGGCGTCGCGTTGAGAAAGAACGGAGGGGCTGCCACGACCGCGATGTCCACGCCCCACGCCGCCGCCTGGTCAGTGTTGTCCAGCACGCGCACCGCCGAGCTGTCCGTCACCTGCAACGCCACCGTCAGTTTGCCCCGCGCCGCCTCCACCGCCGTGCGCACGAGCACCTCGCGGTCCTGGTCGCGCAGCCACGGCCCCTCGCCGCAGGTGCCCGCGAGCATGATCCCGGCGACACCGAGATCCGCCTGGTGCGCCACCATGCGGTGGACCGAGGCTTTGTCGATGCGGCCTTCGGCGGTCATCGGAGTGGGGGTGGCGGACCAGATTCGGTCCCGTTGGAGGGAAACTCTCTTCATTGGTCTTCAACATACGCCGCCAGCGGATTTCAAAAAGGAGTCACCGGCTGACAAATAATCTGACAGCCTCGGTGCCGGAAGGCGCGTCTGGGTGCAGAACGCGGCCCCGGCGAGGCACACGGTTGACGACGTTTCCCCGTTTGTTTTGACCGGAACCCCCTTCTGCGGCCTGAAGGACGGCATTCTTTCCCGTGAACCGCGAAGCAACTCCCCCGACCGATTTTCGCGCCGGAGCCGGTCAGCGGCTCTATCGTCACGTCCGCACGCGCATCCCCGGAGGCGCCCAGCTCCTCGGCAAACGTCCGGAACAGTTCCTCCCGGAAGGATGGCCGGCCTACTACCAGCGCGCCGAGGGCTGCACGGTTTGGGATCTCGACGGCCGGGCCTTCCTCGACTTCACCTCCAACGGAATCGGCACCTGCCTGCTTGGCTACGCCGACCCGACGGTCAACGCTGCCGTCACCGCCTGCGTCGCCCGCGGCAGCATGTGTACTTTGAATTCTCCGGCTGAGGTCGAACTCGCGGACCGGCTCTGCGCGATCCACCCTTGGGCCTCGAAGGTGCGCTATGCGCGCACGGGCGGCGAGGCGATGGCGATCGCGGTGCGCCTGGCCCGCGCCGCGACCCGGCGGAGCACGGTCGCCTTCTGCGGGTACCACGGCTGGAGCGACTGGTACCTCGTCGCCAACCTGGGCGCAATCGACGCCTTGTCCGGCCACCTTCTGCCCGGTCTCGATCCCGACGGCGTGCCCCGTTCGCTGCACGGCAGCGCGCTTCCTTTCCGTTACAACCAGATCGCAGAACTGGAACAGATCGTGGCCGAGCACGGATCGTCGCTCGCCGCGATTGTGATGGAGCCCATGCGTCACGAGTCCCCCCGCGACGACTTCCTCGTCCAGGTGCGCGCGCTGGCGGACCGGACCGGGGCCGTCCTGATCTTCGACGAAATCACCTCCGGCTGGCGCACCCGGTTTGGCGGGTTGCCCCTCGCTCTCGGCGTCGATCCGGATGTCGCCGTTTTCGCCAAGGCGATGTCGAACGGTTTCCCCATGGCCGCGATCATCGGACGTGAGGGGGTGATGGACGCCGCCCAGGAGACCTTCGTCAGCAGCTCGTACTGCCGGCCCACAGAGCCGGGCGATGATGACATTGTTCACCCAGGAGCTGTTGATCCCCGGCTTCCTCGCCGCCGGGGCCTTCTACCCCACACTCGCCCACAGGCCCGGGGTGATCGATCCTTACCTCGCGGCGGTGGCGAAATCTGCAGCGGCAAAGTTCAGGGTATTTCTGGAGAGGTCGTATCCGAGCGCATTCGCAAAATTGTTGGCCGGTGAAGCCACGCGTCTTCCACCCCGAGGCCGATGAGGAATACGCCGAGGCAGTCGGCCGCTACGCGAAAATCAGTCCCGAACTAGGTGGGCGCTTGTATGACGAGATTGAACGCATCCTTGACGAGGTTTGAGAGACCCCTCACCGATTCCGAACAATCGATGGCGACACGTAATGGTACCCGGCGGACGACTTTCCCTTTGCGGTCCTTTACCTCAACGAACCGGATCACGTTTGGATCGTCGCTGTCATGCCCCTGAAACGCGATCCGAACGACTGGAAGCGCCGGCTGAAGAACAGAACTGCTTTCCTTTCAGTCTCCGGTTCGATCATCCACCCTTTTGCACCCTCGTGATTTCCGTCGCCCCATCCACTCCGTGAGCACGATTCCTCTTCGATTGGACACCGACCTCGTGAATGAGGCACGCTCAGCGGCGACGCTGTTCGAGCGCTCACCGACCGCTCAAGTCGAATTCTGGGCGAAGCTCGGCATGGTCGCCGAAGCCGTCTTTTCGAGCAGCTCGATCAAGCGAGTGAAGGCCGCCGCCCGCGTGGAGAATCTTGCAGAGGTACTTGCTCAGGCCGACACGACCGAAGGTCGAGCCCAATTTGCGGCGGAGGTCCGCCGGCAGAGCGTTCCTCTTTACCGCTCCGTCGCGGCTGAGCCCGGCGTCTTCATCGAGAAACTCCCCGACGGTAGAGAGCGTCGCGGCAGGTTCGTGAATCGAACATTCACGGCTTTCGCTGGAGAGTCGAAGGTTGGCCCCTGAAATGGGCACTCCGCAGCTCATTTTTCTGGCCGGACTCAATGGGGCCGGGAAGAGCACGTTCTGACGGCCGCACTCACCCTCGTGCCTCACGTCGAGGTCCATGACAACTCCGGGGACGAGGAAAACCGACACTTGGGCCTCCGGATTCAAGGCGGAGACGTTGTTTGGCGAAAGGATGTCCTGCCTGATTGGCTCGCGAGCGTCCTTGGACAACAATTCGGGCGGTAACGGCTCGGTTGTCCCAGCGGGTTTCTGCCCATCGGGTCATGTCGTTACAGTGTTGCACATGGAGAACGCTGAGGAATCGTTGGTGGATCGGTGATGGATCGGTTGACGGGGATCGAATCTCCGGGCGCGACTGACCAAGTGATCAACCGGGGGGAACGATCGCTGGCATAGGTTCGGCTCGCCGCCCTTCGTACCCGCCTTTGCAGATTTGGGCAGATTGTAACAAAGTATCGATCCCTTGGATCGATCTTCCTGGCTACCGATCGAGGAAAATCCAGCGCCGCGCCGCCGAGGATTCGATCATCGCAAGGCAGGCCGCCACGCCCGCACGGCCGTCCGCGCCCGTACCCACATCGCTCGGGCTGCCGTTGATCGCCGCAATGAACGCGGCCAGCTGGTCGGTGTAGGCCTGCATGCGCACGTCGGCGAAAGCCGTGTCCGCCCCCTCGTGCTTCACTGGCGGCTGCTGCGCGACGACGCGCCAGCCGTTTTCATCCGAAAGGCGCAGCTCGGTATAGGGATCGAGGTCGATCAGGCCTTTGCTGCCGGTGATGCGGAAACGGAAATCCTCGCCTGGGAACGACGGTGTTGGCAGAGCCCGGCTCGAGAAGAGCGAGCAAATCGTCCCCGTCGATAGCTCCATCAGTCCCATCGTCGTATCCTCCACCGGCAAGTCCGGCAGGAAGGTGCGCGAGAAAGCCGTGACGGTCGTCACGTCGCCCCGCGTGAACCAGCGCAACAGGTCGACGGCGTGCGGCGAGCTGTTGATCAGGTGGCCGACGCTGGCCGGGTCATTCCACCACGCCCAGTTGCCGCCGAATCCGCCGGCCTTGATCGCGCCGGCGTACATCGGCATCGAAACCTGAACCGCCAGCACGCGTCCGATCACACCGTCGTGGATCAGCTCGCAGGCGCGCCGGTTGCACTTCCGGAAACGCTGCTGATAGCCAACCGCCAGCGTTCTTTTCGCAGCCGCCGCGGCGAGGATCATCCGGTCGCAGTCCGCGACGGACGTCGCCAGCGGTTTCTCCACCAACACATGCTTGCCCTGCGCGAACGCCGCGAGCGTCTCCTCCACGTGCAGGTGGTGCGGCGTCGTGACGACGATCGCGTCGATGTCGGGACGCGCGAGCAGCGCCGCCTTGTCGGTTTCGTAAGCCATGCCATAGCGCTCAGCCAAGGCCGGCGCGCGCGTGCCGCCGTGAACCGCCACCAAAACCGCATCAGGCAGGCGGCGAACCGCCTCCGCATGGGTCCGGCCCATGAAGCCGGAACCGAGGATACCAAAACGGATCTTTTTCATAAGAATGTCTCCTGGTTTTACGCCTCGGGCGCCATCCGCGGCACGGGAACGTTGAGTTCCACGGCCAAGCCCGTGAGTTTTTCCCACAACTTGACCGGAACAGGAATGCCGGTGCCCCCGCGCACGTCCTCTCTGCGCCACTCCGGTTCGCCGGCGATCAGAACCTCGTTGAAACCGGCGGCCGGTTCCGACGCTTTCACCAGACCGGCGAGCCGGTCCATGCGCGTCTCGAACTCACCCGGTGGTAGAAAACGCGCGGGATCGATCGCGATGAACGTGTGGCTGATGCCAAGCGGATCGCCGCCGGTGCGGTAGATCGGGAGTTCCGTCGCCATCGCGCCGCCGCTGAGTCCGGCACAGAGAATCTCGATCATCATCGCCAGGCCCGTGCCCTTGTATCCGCCGGTCGGCGTCGGCGAACCGCGCTGCGCGGCGACGGTCTCGGTCGTCGGCTGGCCCGCGGCATCGAGGAAGCCCCACTCGCGTGGGATTTGCGGTCGGTTAAGATACCCCTCGTGGGTGAGTTTGCCGAGGGCGACGGTGGTGGTTGCCATGTCGAGCAGCCAGCGGCCGCGGCCGCCGTGCCCCGGGACGGCGACGCAGAGCGGGTTCGTGCCGAGGACCGGCGTCTTTCCCTGCCAGGCCGCCACAGCCGGGCAGGCATTGCTCATGACGATGCCGATCAGGCCGGCCCGCGCGATCTTCTCTCCCCACCAAGAACCGGCGCCGAAATGATTCGAGTGGCTCGCCACGACGACCGAAACGCCGAGGGCTCGCGCGATCCGGATCGAATGGTCCGTGCAGCGGTCCGCCACCACCTGGCCAAGGCCGTTCTCACCGTCGTAGCGCAGGCAGACACCGTCTTCCTGCACGACGCGTCCGGCGGCCGGCAGATTGATGCCGCCCGCGCGCAACTGCTGGATATAGGTCGCGAGCATCTGGATGCCGTGTGAGTCGACCCCTCGCAGGTTCGCGGCGACGAGCGAGTCGCTCACGATGCGTGCGTGGCCCTCCAGGGCACCCAAGGCCACCAACAACTGCCGGCAGAAATCGCGTAGCGCTTCGGCGGGGAACCGCACGATGACGGATTCATTCGATGAGGGAGTGGCAGGGGACATGGCGAAAAGTCAGCGCTCCGTCTGGCCGGAACGAAAGAAGTGTGGACCGGGCCAAAAGGCGAGCTGCACAACGATGCTGGAAGCTGGAGCGTTCAGAAGCACTATGCCGATCCGGATGATGGACTTGCCGCCACAGCGCTCGCGGCTTCGAGAAAAACGGTGATGACTAAAACGACGGCGGAGGTCATGGGGCTGGTTCGGCCTGACCTGCATCGGGTCGCCAGGCCAGCACGGATGTCGTGCGTCGGCCCGCCATGATTTCACCCGAAACGAAGATCCATTCGCCCGCCCGCTCCACCGCGGGGGCGGTTACCACCGGCGCGGGCCAGGCGCTGGACTCGAGCTTCCAAGCATGCTGCGCCACGTCGAAATAGAGTATGTCATCCGGCACGAGCGTCTCGCGCGGCAGTTTTCCCGCCTGTCGCCCGTCGACGCCGCCCAGCACGAACACGCGGGCCGGGTGGACCGCGACGGGTGCCGGCGAAGGTGCCGCCAGCGCCGACCAAGGCATGTCCGGCAGGCGCTCCCAACCCTGCTTCGGACGGTAGCGGTACGCATCGTTCAGGTAACTGGACACCGGCTTGCCGTCCGGCCCCTCGGTGAGTTCCTGGCCGCTGAACAGGTAAACCGCTCCATCAAGCGCGGCAATCACGCCCTGCGCCCGCGCCGGACCCGGCCAAGTAGGCAGGGATTCCCAGCCGGCTTCCGGCCGGGCAAGGTCCAGGCGGAAAAATCCCGGCGTACAGGCGCGCGGCGGTCCGGGCTGGTAACCACCAGCCACGTACACGAATCCGTCGAGCACGACGGCAACCGGACTTGAGAGCGGCCCCGGCAGCGCGGGCGCCGGCCGCACCTCGACCTGATTGTTTTCCCAGCGCAGCCAGAGTGAGCCTGCCTGCACCCCCGCCGCATTTTCTCCCCCGAGCGCGAGCACGCCGGCGGGAACCGACACCACCGCGGAGTATGCGAGCAGTTCCGGCAGCCGGCCCGCGGCCCGCCAGGCGGAGGCTCCCGGCGTCAGCACGAAAATCTCGTCGTAGTATTTTTTTATGCCGCCTTCCCACGGCCTCCGGTCCGGGAAGTTTGCTCCGCCCGCTGCGATCAAGACGTCGCGATGAATGCCCGCCAGCACCCCCGCGACGCCGGGAGCCATCGGGTAGTCCGGCAGGCATCGCCAGGCCACGGGCATCCGCATCGGCTCCGCGAAAGACAACCGCAACGCCCGGCAATCGATGTCACCGCGATCGGAGATCCGCCGGTACACCACCAGCACGTTGTCGCCGTGTCGCACCACCGCCGCCGCGACGACCTCTCCCTCCAGCATTTCGTCCGCAAAGGCGACGTCGATCCAGCCGTCCGAAGCCTCGCGCACGATCACGAGCGCAGCGCTTGGAAAAGTCGGCCTCTGGCCAGACACCCGCCGACCCGTCCTGACGCCGACCCGTCCGCCCGCAGGCCCCGCTGCCGCCAGCAGCCCCGCCGGAGCCGCCGCATCCGCGACCAGAGCCTCCGGCACTGCCTTGCCCCAGACTCCTCCGTGCAGAGGAGCCTTCGCCCCGCACGGACGGCCGGCCGCATCCGTCCAAGAAACAAGCCAGCCTCCCGCGCCCGCATCAAAGGAGGCCTGCAGGCCGCCGGTAGGGGCGGCCGGACCGAGGACAACGGGAATCAATGCCTGTATGGTCTTCATGGGTAAGGGAGACGTCGCGGACGCCGCATGGCCGTCGAAACCGCAGCCGATGGCCAAGCCCACGATCCCGGCCAGATGCAGGAAAGTGCGACGTGTGCAGCGAAGAGTGGATGACATGGCGGCAACAAAACAGGGGACGGACCGATCGGCGCTGATCGCGACCCATGAGCTGCGATCCTACGGTCGCTGACAAGACCCGCTGACTGGTAAGACAATATAACCACTTGCGTGGCCTGTTCCCGGATTGCCGGGCCTTCCATCCTCGCCCGTCGTGGTCCGCCGAGGATGACTGCCGCCGAGGATGCGGTCGCGGCCGCAGCCGCTAAACACAAGATCGCTTGGGGCCGCCCCGGCGGCAACGTCGAGCAGATCGCGCGCATCACCCGCAAGGGGGGGGGGAACTCATCGCGCACGGCAGCGACTTCGGCGCGGTCATGTCGATGCTGCCCATCTACGCCAAGAACCTGGCGGACGGGTTCGCGCAGGGGTGATGCCGCGGACGCGCTGACCATGGCCCGGGTCGCCTAACGTGAGAGGGCGGACCGCACGGCGGCCGAGAAAGCGTCGAACCCGTCGACCAGCGGCGTGCCGGCCTCGCCGGTCATGCGCAGGAGCGCTCGCTCGTCCTTGAAGCCGCTGCCGGTCACGAGGCACACCGTATGTTCCTCGGCTTCCAGTTCGCCGCGAGCCACGGCCTGCTCGACGCCGGCGAGCGCCACGGCGCCGGCCGGTTCGCAGAAGATGCCTTCCTCGCGCGCCATCCGCGCCTGCCAGGCCCAAACCGTTTCGTCAGCCACGACATAACCCTGCCCGCCTTGGCGCCGACACGCGGCGATCACGTCGTCCCCATCGAGGACGCTGCCCACCTGCAAACCGCTGATGGCCGTTGTCGAGACCACGGCGCGCGCCGCGCTCCCGCTGCGCAGCGATGAGGCGATGGTGTCGTTTCCCGCCGGCTGCACGCAATGCACGCGACCCAGGCGGCCCGGGCCGTCGATCCCGCGAGCCACGGCGAGGGTCAGGCCGCCGCCGCCCGCCGGGCTGAAGATGCTGAATCTTTCGCCGGGCAGCGCATCGGCGATTTCATAACCAATCGTCTGCACACCAGCCATGCCGCGCGGCGACAGCGCGAAGGCACTGATCTCGAAGCCCGCGCCGACTTCGTCGGCGAGGCCCCCCAGCCCGCGCATGACCGTGTCGCTGACGGTGGGCGAGGAACCGAAATCGCGGATACGCAGCAACTGTGCCCCGTAGGCGCGCATCTGGCGCAGCTTGCCCTCGGGCGCACCCTCGACGATGGCGAGATGGCAGCCAATGCCGGCGCGGGCACAGTACGCGGCCAGCGCGGCGCCGGTGTTGCCACTCGAGGTGCCGAGGCAAGCCCTTTTGCCGTCGCGCTTCAGATGTGTCACGGCCGCGGCAGCGAAGCGGTCCTTGTAGGATCCCGTCGGGTTCGCGCCCTCGTATTTGAACCAGAGATTCTTCAATCTCAGCGCCGGGCCGATTCGCTGCGAGCGAATGAGCGGCGTATTGCCCTCTCCCAGTGTCACCGCTTCGGCCCCGACCGGGGCGCCCCACTTTTCGGCGTAGTTCCAAATGCTCATGAATCGTTCTCCGGTGTGGTCCACGGTCCCAGCGGCGAATGGACGAAGCCGGTGGTCAGGGTGGTGCTCACGGCGCCGTGCGCGGGGACCGTCAGCAGTTCGCCGCTCTTCACCAGATCGGCAAAACGCGCGACCGGCGACGTGCTCGGCTGGAGCGTGATGATGTGGCCCTCGCCCCACATTGGGTAGTGGGGCGCGCCCCCGGCGCAGTTCCATGACCACGCGTACGGAAATTTTTCGAGCTCCCACTCCATCGCAAAGCCGAGCTGGCGGCGCTCGTTCCAAATGCAGCCCCAGGCGGCGTCGAACTTCGTCAACTGGACAGAATGGTCCTTTCCGCTGCCGGCCGGGGGCACCACGCTGCAATCGCGCATCGCACCGCCCTCGCGCTCGGGCACGAAGGGCCAGAGCCCCGTGTAACCGGCCTTCAGCTGCAGGGATGCCGGATCGTCCGCCTTGAAAACCCGCACCTCCCGGGCGGGCGTGAGCAGCTTCGCCCCGTCCAGCAGGGGCCCACCAAAGGTGGGGTGCTGCAACCAGGCCACCGGCAGCGCCGTGGCCGAGCGGTTCTCCACGGTTTCCGTCCAATGCATCAGCGGGTCGTTCCGCTCGAGGGTCAGGGTGCGGCGGTAAACCAGCGGCGTCCGCACGGAACGTCCCACCAGCGTCACCGTCAGGCCCGTTTTCGTCTGCCGGGTAGGCTCGACTGTCCACGGCACAGCCCGCAGTTCGCCGTGCGTACCGATCGGCGCCCCAAAATAGCTTGTGGGAAAGAAACCGGTGGGCAGTGAGACGTACCAACTGCCGTCCATCACGTCGAAGAGGTCGCTCCCTGCCGCCTCTGGCTGGTCTAGCATCCGGGTGCGCGGCGGCTGGACGTAGGGATTGTGCCAGATGATGTCGATGCCGCTGGCCAGGTCGATGTAGCTGGCGATGGCCCCGCCCATTTCCGGCCACACCGCCACGCTGCAAAAGGCGTTCTGGAGCACGAGGAGCCGGCGTCCGTCCTCTGTCACCCACCGGGAAACTGGTTTGGTCGGCTTCCCAGCCGCGGGGCGTTGCCGTCCGGCCGTCCGCCGAGTTTCTTTACGAACAGGCTTCTTACTGCTTTTATTAATCATGATTACTCCGGTCGCAAAACTGCGCCTCGATTTGAAAAAGCTTGCTCCTGGCTTCCATCGCCGCCGCTTCCAGGCGCGGGACGTCGGCTTCGACGCGTGGATCTGGCGCGGCGGCCCGGGTCCTACACTGCTCCTGAACGGCGCCACGCACGGCGACGAATACGAGGGGCCCACCTTGCTGCGGCAGTGGGCCGATGCCTGGCACCCCGCGCAGCTGCGCGGCACGGTCGTGATGGTGCCGGTCCTGAACGAGGGCGCTTTCATCGCCGGCCAGCGCTGTCACCCGGACGACGGTGGCAATCTCGCGCGGGCCTTCCCCGGCTCGGCGCGCGGCACGGCGACGGCCCGCCTGGCCCATCTCTTCGACACGCAGCTGCTGTCCCAGGCCACTCACTACGTCGACCTGCACAGCGGCGGCGTCTCCTATGAGTTGCTGCCGTGGGCCGGTTACCTCACACGCAACGACCAGATCGGCCGCGCCCAGCGCGCGATGGCCGCCTGCTTCGATTCCTTCTGGTGCTGGGGCGGACCGTTCCTGCCCGGCCGCACCCTGAGCGCGGCGCACGTCCGCAACATTCCCGCGATCTACACCGAGTGCCGCGGCGCCGGCGGACTTGATCCGCTGGATTTGCAGGCGCTCCAGCGCGGTCTGGAGAATCTGCTCCGCTGGACAGGCTGCCAACCCGGTCCGACGCGCGCCCTGCGCCGGCAGAAAACCCGCACCACGGCCGATGCTCAGGAAGCCCACCTGCAGGTCCACCATCCAGCGCCGCTCGACGGCCTGTTCGTCCGCGGTGCCAAACTGGGGCAGCGGGTGCGCAAGGGCCAGACTCTTGGCTTCGTTCACGGCCTCGGCAGCTCCAAGAAAGTCCCGGTGCTGGCCGAACGCACCGGCCGCATTGTGCTGATCCGCTACCAGCGTTCGGTGCGCAAGGGCGATGCGCTCTTCACGCTCGCCCCGATCTGAGCCGACACCTCGTGGTTGCCGGCGGCTCATGCCAGCAAGCCGCCGTCCACCACCCAGGTCGTGCCCGTGACGAAGCGGGCGCGGTCGGAACACAGGAAAGCCACGATGTCCGCGACATCCGCCGGGGTCCCGCTGCCAAGCGGGGTCTGGTTGACCACATCTGAACCCACGCCGCGACTGGACATCGCCGCGAGCTGCGCGACCGACGTGTCGCCCCGGATGTCGCCCGGCGCCACCGCGATGACGCGGATGCGGTCCGCCGCCAGTTCCTTGCCCATGGACTGCGCCAGCGAGGAAACCGCGGCCTTCGTCGCGGCATAGAGCATCGCCCCGCGCTGCGGCCGAAGGGCGTTGATCGAGGAAATATGGATGATCACGCCCCCGCCGGCGGCGCGCAGGTGCGGGGCCGCAGCTTGGGAACAAAAGATCACGCCGCCAAGATTAACGGCGACCATGCGGGAGAAATCCGCAGGAGTCAGTTCCGCCAGCGCGGCGATGGCCGGCGAGCCCGTGATGGCCGCGTTGTTCACCAGCACGTCGAGGCCGCCGAGCACCCGCACCGCCTCGTTGATGAAGGCGGTGCATTGCTGCAAGTCCCCCACATCGACCCGGAGCGGGATCACCCGGTCGCCATAGCGCTCCACCAGCGGTGCCGCCACCGCCGGGTCGGGCTGGCCCACAACGACGCGGCCGCCTTGCCCGATAAATTGCTCCGTGATGGCGCGGCCGATGTTGGTCGCCCCGCCGGTCACCACCGCGCGCAGCGTCTTCATGACACCAAAACCTCCACCTCAGCCGCGACTCCCTGCCGTCCATGCCTGGCCGACGGGTGAGCCGGTCCTACCAGAGCCCGAAGCCCCGGTGAGCGCCTCGAAACAGGGAAAGAGGTGCCATTCATAGGAGTTTTCTCGCGAAAGCGCGGACTGTGCTCAAAGTCGTTTGACTGGTCAATTGAAGTAACCAGTTACTCGGTCTTTCTCCGGCGGAAAAACTCCGCCCAGCATGAGTCCGGGCCAGTCGATCATGTCAATCACCTCTCCCCTGCCCATCACCCGGCGTCCTGCCTCAGGAGCGGGCCTGACCCTGGCCTACGGGTAAGAGTTTATGATGAGTTCCCTGCCGTTCGAGATTCCCAAGCGCCTTTCCCTCTCCGCGCAGGCGGCGGCGTCCATCGCCAAGGCAATCGAAGCGGGCACGTGGGAGAAGTTTCTCCCTGGCGAACGGCGCCTGTGCGAACTGCTCCAGATCAGCCGGCCCACCGTCCGCACCGCTCTCCACCTGCTGGCCAGGGAGGGCCGGATCGAGATCCACCAGGGGCGCCGCAACCGCCTGCTGGTGC
>Ga0163144_10012369_pt1 | contig 17936 bp, 14 predicted proteins | sample OliLak19BULKMAT1_FD_123175 | JGI IMG/M metagenome (GOLD analysis project Ga0163144, IMG submission 123175) | Freshwater microbial mat bacterial communities from Lake Vanda, McMurdo Dry Valleys, Antarctica - Oligotrophic Lake LV.19.BULKMAT1 | ecosystem: Environmental > Aquatic > Freshwater >...
GACGGGACCGCCCGGTCCCGCCTCCTATCGCCTGGAGGGGTCCCGGACCGTCGTTGACGCCAGAACGCAAAAACCGCGATGCGAGGTCCGGGGGTTGCGGCTTCGAGTTGGCAATTCTCGACCCAGGCAACGATCCAGCCAACAAGGCGCCTCCACCCCCAGAACTCGCATCGCTACGCCAAGAGTGAGGCTGATCCGGACCAATCCCGGGTCGACCGTGGGAGTTGCTTGGGGCGCGAGCCACGGCCGTGGCGGGCGCTCGACAACAAGGTGTTTCGTCAGCCTGGCACCACGCGCGTGGCGGTGAAGTGAGCAGAGGAAAATCGCTGCGTTTGCTCTGCCCGCGTAACGACCCTCGCGGTCCCTGGGTCGTTGCGGAACGGCAATGCAGCGGAACGAACCCCGGGGGTGGAGGCACCGCAACCCCCGGGGTTCGTGGAGCGGTCATGGTGGCTTCGCCAGCAACGGCCGATAACCAAACCTTTCCTGCCAATGTTCGGGCAAAGCTCCGAGCGCCGCCGCAAGGCTTTGGGACGCCTGATTCGGTTCGGCCCCCTTCGCGCTGAGCAAGGCGAATCGCCGGTTTTGCACCACCAGCTTCAGTCGCTCCGCCCGGTGAGTCGCACTCCACCCAATTCAAAGATCGCGGTCTTTCAACGCGTAACACGCCGGCCCCCACGTCAACAGCGCCACCGCCACCCCCCTCCTCTCCACCACCTGCCGAAGGTAATCGCCCTCCAAATTGGGAGCGTCTCATCATTTGAGACGCGGTGTTTAGAAGGCGAAGGTGTTCGTCAGCGACCAGAGGGTTGGCTGGGGAATCCGGGCGGAGGCGATCTGTCCGTTGGGCTGGGAAGTGACGGCGATGAGGTCGTCTGAGCCGAAGAGATCGCGCACGTTGAGCTGCGCGGTCCAGCGGATCTTGTCCTTGTAGAGCTTGCGGGTGTAGCGGCACCAGAGATCGATATCGAGTTCGTTGCTGCCGAAGAACGGCTGGTTCACGTCGGAGACCCAGATGCCGAGCTCGTTTTTCTTGACCCCGTATCCGACCGCAACCCGGTCCTGCCAGCGGGCGCCGCCACCGAGACTGAAGCCCTTGAGCCGGCGGTGCTGGAAGTCGTAATTGGTGACGAAGTTGAAGCGCCACTTGCGCAGCTCCTGAGCCGCCGAATTGTTGGCGGCGAGAGCGTTCAGGTAGGGGATGTACATGTTGTTGATCGCGAGGACGCCGAAGCGGGAGCCAGTGACGCTGTTGAAGTACGGGATGTCCTCGAGCCCGTTCTGGGAACGGATGCTGGAGGCGATGATGCCATCGCCGTCGGTCCAGAGGGGCAGGTTCTTCTCGATGAATTCGGCGAAGTCGCCGCCGTAGTTGGCGCGGTAGGCCTCCTGCATGGCGGCGTTGAAGGTGATGCGCCAATGGGGGCGGGGATTGTAGGTGCCCTCGAACTCCCAGCCCTTTGACTCGGTATCGGCGATGTTGCCGACATTTGGCGGGCGGGTGGCGATCCAGTTTCCGCTGGCATTCTGGGTGATGTCCCAACTGGAGGCGAGCAACGGGTCGACGCGCTTGAGCCATTCCGCGCGGGTGCGCTGGGCGAACCAGGCGTTGCGGGCGGCGGTTTCAGCCGCTACCAGCGGCGGGTTGGGGAGGTTGGCTTGGGCCGGGTTGGTCAGGCTCGCACGCAGGGGCAGATAGCGTGAGTCGCCCGGGGCGAAGTCGAACCAGCGGTTGATCAGGACCTCGGAGGTTTGCGACCCACGCAGGCCGTTCATCGCCCGCACGATGTCGTTGCCGGGCCAGAAGGTGTTGTAGAACGTGCTGACGTCGTTCGACTGGGTGGTCTCGTAGCGCACCACGCGCAGGACGAACTTGTTGTTGGCCAGCGAAACCGTCACGCCCATGTCCTTGGTCGTGCCGGAGGGCGGTTCGAACGGACGCCCATAGACATCGGCGACGGTCGAGGACGGACGGAAGTTTTCGGACTGATTGTAGGAAAGACTGACATCCATGCCGCCGGGGAGACGCCGCTTGATGAAATCGGGGGTGTGCCCGACCACGCTCCAGCTGACCGTGTCGCTCTTGGCGTAAATCGTGGGCGAGTCCGGATAGGTCCAAGTCGGGTCGAATGGGTTGACCTCGTTGGTCACCGCGACCCGCTTGGGAGCGCCCGCGTCGAAGAGCGAAAATTCATCCTGACGCCAGCCGACCAGACCGACCAGTTTCCGGTTCAGGAAGAAGCTCTGCCAGATGGCGGAGTAACTCTTCGTCTGGTTGAGTGCGCGCGACGCCTGTGAATACATCTTGTCGAGATTGCTGTCGGGATCGAGCACGGTGACGGGAGCGCGGGTCCATACATCGGTGCGGTTGTCGAAGAGCAGGGCGGTGCCGGTGGTCTGGGGGTTGTGCAGCGCGGTCAGGCCCTGGATGTTGGCGCCGGCGGGTGACGTCAGACTGGCGATCGATCCGCCGAGGTAGTGGATCGCGACGTAACCGGGGTACGACTGGGCGGCGGGATTGTCCGCGTACGCGTTTTGATCGAGGGTGTAGACGAAGCCCTGGTGCGTGCGGGAGAGCCGGGTGCTCTCCTGGTCGCTATAGACGCCGGTGAAAATATGCCGGCCGAGGTGGCGGAGCAGATTGTTCTTCTTCGTCAGGTCGATGGTGGCGTAGGCGGTGGCGCGGAAGGCCTCGCGGTCGGTGTCGACCATGTAGTTGCCGATCGAGTCCGAAGCGAAGTAGGGGCGACCGAAGTTCGGGTTCGGGGAGCCGTCGACGAGCTTGTTCTGCATGTCGACATGGATGGTGGAGGCGTCGAAGCCGATCAGACTCCGGTTGCGCCGGGAATGGTCCTGTTTGTCATAGGCCACCTCGAGGCCCAGGGCGTCGTCGGCGAACGTCTGCCGGACAACGGCATTGAGGGCGTTGAAGTCGGCGAACTCGCTCTTGTTCGGTCCATCCAGCAGCGTGTCGTAGAAGTTGAAGACGCTGGGATCGCGAATCTCCTGATATTTCCACAGCCCGGCATAGGCCTGGCCGGCGGGGGCGAACTGCTGGTTGAGGAAAAACAGCGGATTGTTGCCCTGGGTGGTGTAATTGCCGACACCGTACCATTGAGTGAACGGCGTGCCGCCGCGACTCATCATGAAGGGAGGGACGCCGCCGCCGCCCTGGACAGCTGAACCGGGATCGGTGAAGACCGCGGCGACCTGGCCGAACCAGCGACCGGCGGAGCCGAGATGCGCGGCGAGCAGCGGATTGGTGGTGACCGCGTTTGGATTGGTCGGATCGAGCACGGCCTTGTTGAGTACATTGTACCAGACGGAGAGACCGTCCTGCGGAGGCGTCAGGCGGGGGCGGTTGGCCTTGATCTTGCCGTCCTCGTAGCTGACGTGCACCTGGGTGAAGCCGTTCTTGACCAACCTGGGTTCCCAGCGGAGCGAGGCGTAGAGGCGGCGGTCATCCTCGAACGCGGGCTCCTGGCGGAATTTCTCCTCATCGTTCAGGCCGATGACGCGGACGCTCAGGCGGTCCTTGGCGATCATCTGGTTGACATCGAGGATCTCGCGGTGGGAACCGTAGCGGCTGACGTTCTGGACGTAGGTGATGCTGTTCCTGCGCAGGTTGGGTGCCTTGAGCTGGTTGTTGATGATGCCGGCGGGACTGCCCAGGCCGAAGAGGATGGCATTGGCCCCGCGGGAGATGTCGACCCGCTCGGTATTGTAGGAGTCCATACCGATATCTGTGCCAAAAAAATCGCGGGTCAGGTCCGCACCACTCAGTCCGCGCACGCGGGTCGCCTGATTGGGGCTGACAAGCCCGTCCTCGGCGTTGGAAAAGCCGTTTCCGGTGCTGACACCGGAGTAGTTGCCGCCCATGCCGGCCGCCTCGGTGCCGGTGGCATAGACCAGGAGGTCTTTGGTGTTGGTCGATCCGGTGTCGGCCATGAACTGGGCGTTGATCACGGAGATGGCGGCACCAACATCGCGGAGTTCCGTCCGCAGGCGCGTGCCGGCCAGCGTGGAGGTGGCCTGATAGCCCCGATCCGCATCCGTCGCTACAACGAATGGCGAGAGCTCGAGCACTTCCTCCTCCGGGGCCGCCTCCTCGGTTGGAATGACGGGTATCCTCACGGCTTCCGTCGCGGGTCTGGGCGCTTGCGGCGGAGCCACGGTTTGGGCCCGGGCGGCGGCGGTCAGAGCAAATAGTGCGAGGGTGGCGAGCAGCGCCTGGGGGAGCGCGTGCCGCGATGGACGGGAGGGGTGGTCAGGTCGTTGGGTCATGGAAGTAAAAGCAGGGACTGTGGCACGATCCGGGCATCTCCTCTCGCGGAAAAACCCTCGATCGAGACGGACCGTACCCACGTGACTTGCCGAGGAATCGTCGAAGGTGGGGTATTCGACAAGTCGCTGGGTAGGGGTGGTTCTGGAAAGAGGAGATCGTCTGAGGTCCCCGTTTCTTGTCAATCACGCATCGCAACGATGAAATTTCATAGACGGGTATTTTCCCCTCACATGGGCACCGTTCCCGGGTGCCTCTCTGCCGGCCGGCAATCCATTGCAAACAATGAAGTTTCATCCCTTGTAGGCGGCCTCGCTGAGCCCGTGGGGATTCGTGGCGCGCAGGAATTGGCGATGCGTGTCCCCCCGGCCTCCGCGAGGCCAGCTACAAGTTCGGCCGCTGCAAGTCCGGCCGTTGCCGCCGTATGTCTTGAGTGTTCTGATACTGGTGGATAGCGGAGACTTTGCGTCGGGCTTAGGGTAGATGCTGCGCGGCGCTCGCGCCTGGCGCGGGGCGCTCGATCTTGAGCCAGGTGGAGGGCACACCCTCGGTGGAAACCGACACGAGAGCCGTCCCGGTCAGAAGGCGAACCTCGATGTCCGCGCCGCCGTTGGCCAGTTGCACGACTCGCGCGCCGTCCGCGGTGCCGAGATTGTCGAGCAACCTGCCGTCGCCCGCGTGGACGAAGCGCACAAGGGCGCGCGCATCCAGGCCGACCACGTCTGCCGCGTCCATCAGCGTGGTCCGCAGCCGCACCCTGTCATCCGCGCGGGAGACCTCGGTCAGCACCAGTTTCGCGGGGGACTTCCAGGCGCGGGTCTCGTAGCGGACCGCAATCTCGTCGGTCACCGGCTTGCCGGACGGACTGAAGCCGCTGGCATGCACTTGGTTCATTCCCACCTCGAAGGGGACGTCCCAGCGCAGGCCCGCCGCGGGGAAATCCGCGCTCGAGCGCGTTTTCCGGCCAAGCGATCTGCCATTGAGGAATAACTCCGCTTCAGCGCAGTTGCTGTAGACTTTGACGGTCCGTTTGGCCCCCGCTTTGCCCCAGCGCACGGGCCACGAGTGACCGTAGATTCGGATCATCGGGGGCAACGGTCAGAGCCTGCTCCTGCGGGGCACGCGACCAGCCGGTAGAGCGTCGGCGAGGTGGTCGACCAGAGCTGCGCGGCACCGGCAGCACTCCAGGTTCCATCCTCGTGGCGCGCCGGTGTGACGTGCACCCGTTCAAGGGAAACCAAGGGCACGTAGACCAGGTTGAGATGCCGGTAGATACCGCCGTAGAGGTTGAATTCGCTCAGGTCGGACGGGATCATCTCGAGATCGCGTGAGTCAAAAAGACGACGGATCCAAGAGACGGGAAGGGCGGGGATGCGAAGTATCCATAAAATGAGGATTGAAAGGCGGGGATTCCGAAGGGAGGGCTGCAGAATTGAGGGCGCGCGAAGGGGGAGGGGCGTCTGGAGGACGGAGACGCCGGGTGGCGGGCAGTGGGGACGCAGGCGGAGCGAGGCATGGGGTGCGTCGGGGAATGGGAGTTGCTCTTAGACACGGCACGACCGGTGACGGGTCAAACCCCACCCGACCCGGGTCGTCGGGAACGAGCCCCCGGGGTATTCGATGGCGGGTTGATGGTGCGCCTTATTTGTTGATGGACAGGATCTAGAGCTGAGGTGGTCCACCGATCGCAGACGAGTGAAGAAGACGGGGAATTTCGTGTATATCGTTAATCTTTAAGAGCGCCCTATCGGGAGTATCGCGCAGTGAGATTGTTTCGTGACCAAGGGGTGAGGACCGCGTTGATCGGGTCGTCGAGCAGGTCGACGGCGGGATTGTCACGCTTTGATCGCTTCTCGGGGTGTAGGTCTTCGACCCATGGCTCTCGGGACGCACTTGCGGACGACTCTGAAGCGAGGCGTGACTGCGTGGCTGTGGCTTCAGGAGTCCACCAGCCGCCGATAGGTCGCGAGGTAGCGTTCCTCCCCCGAGGCGGCGGAAAATGCCTTCGGCGCGATGCCATCGAGGCCGTAGCAAATGCGCAGACGGTCACCGACGTGTTGAAACAGACAGGGGATGGTGCGCCCGGCGTTGGGTCCTTCGAGTCCCCGCAGGATCAGGCTGGGTGAAGCGAACGCTTCCTCGATTTCGAAGATTCCGTGGTCGGTGATCGTCCCGTCGAACCGCACGGTGTAGCGTCCGGCGGCGAGAAGCAGGCGAGTCTGCTGGAGGATGAGTTCGGGGGCCTTTTGACCGCCCATTTCGGCGCGGACCATGATCCAGTGACCATCGAGTGAGTCGGCAGGGGAGTGCATTTCAGCCCTGAGCGAAGGGGAGGAAAATTGCGTCAAAAGGATCTCGTCCCTACTTCGTGCCTGCGGGGGAAGCCAGTTCCTCGATGGTCACGTCCCTGACCTCGACCCAGGCGATGCCGCCGCTGTGGATTTGCAGGCCGATCTGGCCGTCGAGCGGGATGGAGGGGTCGGCCTCGGAGTAGTCGATCGCGGGCACGCCATTGATCCAAGTGCGGATCCGTGGCCCCTCGGCAAGGATCCGGTAGTCGTTCCAGTCGTCGCCACGGACCGCCGCGTTGACTCCGGCGAGATCGGCGGACGTGGCGATGACCTTGTTGCGCCGGGATTCGTCGTAGAGTTTTCCCCACCAGCCGGGGCCGGCGTCCACCTGATAGCCGCGCATTTCCGTGCTGTTGGGTACACGCACGCTGCGGATCTGGACGCCGCTGTTGATCATGCCGGTGTTGGGCAGACCGCTGACGCGGATCTTCAGCCTGAGGTCGAAGTTCTTGAATGAACGGGTGGTCGCGAGGAAAAAATTGCGCGGGATTTTTTCGTTGCGGGATCCGCCGAAAATCCGCCCCTCCTCGACCCGCCACCATCGGGCTTCCCCTTCCCAACCGGCGAGGGATTTGCCATCAAACAGCGGGACCGGGGCGGCAGCGCGGAGGCTTGGGATCAGGCCGATGGCGAGGACGAGGAGAAGAGAAGTGCGGGTGTGGGCAAGGTGGGACATGGCGTTGGGGAGTGGGGAAGGCGGGTCGATTGGGCGGGGTTCGCTGGTTTGGGAGTGACGATGGAGGTGAAGGTTGCCTGCGGAGGGCGGGCGCGTCGAGCCTGTGTCGTTCGTGTGGCCGGGACGCCGGTCCGTTTCCGGAGGCGGGAGTCGCCGGGCGTTCTGGAAGAAGACCTCGCATTCGGGGTTGGTTGACTCGAGGAGCACGAGACGGGAGACGATCCGCAGACGCCAAGGCGCTGAAGAATCATCAAACGACGCACCCGCTTGCGGTTGACCACCCAGCTTTCATCCCCAAGGAACAACACCATCTCCCCTTCAGCCCCATCAGGCAGTGACTTTGCCGCTTTGCCCGGCTTCTCAGCGGAGTGAGCGTCAGTTTCAGCAGATGGTTTTGACCACCGAGTGCAGAGCCTGAATTGATTCCGATCTCTCTGCATTCTGTGCGATCCGTGCACTCTGTGGTCAAAGACTGAAGTTTCGGAAATTGAACCGCGGACTGCACAGACTGCACAGATAAAGAGGTTTGTGGGTTGCGTGATTTCTCGCAGGCGTGGGACGGGAGTTCGCAAGGTCGTGGGAGCGGGGTTGAATCCTGAATGCGGTCGCTTCGACGTGCGATTGAAGGGCGGGAGTCTTGCGCCGGACCGCATCCGTCGCATTGTTCTGGGCCATGTCCCCTGTTGATTATGAAAGCGACTACCGTGCGCACGTGACCGAGTTGGAGCGCCGGTTAGGCGCTGACGAGGCGTTGAGCCGGGCGGTGGGAGGCGAGTTTGTCGCGGTGGGGCGGCTGGAGCACGACCTGCTGCGTTCGCTCGGGCTGCGCGACGACCATCGCGTGGTCGACGTCGGTTGCGGCAGCGGGAGATTGGCGTGTCAGCTGGCGCCTTTTCCGAAGATTGACTACCTGGGCTGTGATGTGGTCCCCCGCCTGCTTGAGTATGCGAAGGACCTCTGCGGTCGGCCTGACTGGCTTTTTGAATTGTGTCAGGGGGCAAAAATTCCTGCGGAGTCGGAATCGGGCGACTTCGCCTGCTTCTTTTCTGTGTTCACTCACCTTGCCCACGAGGACACGTATCGGTACATCCTTGAGGCTCACCGCGTGCTCAAGCCGGGTGGCCTGCTGGTCATGTCCTTTCTTGAATTCTGCGTGCCGTCCCACTGGGTGGAGTTCATCTCCGGCGTTGCGCAGGTGCGACCCGACCGGCACCTGAACCAGTTCTTATCGCGGGATGCGATCGAGGCCTGGGCGCATCATGCCCATTTCGCGGTGCGCGCGATCCATCGAGGCGACACGATGTACATTCCCCTCCCGAAAATCGTGACCTTTGAAAGTGGAGTGGTCATGGCGGGCCACGGTTCGCTGGGCCAGTCCGTTGCCGTCCTGCAAAAAGCGCCGGTGGCTTCGGTCTAAACCACGCGCAACCGCAGTTCATGACGCACGAGGAAAAAGTCGCCCGGTGGATCGGGCGGGGGAAGCTGGGGGTCGAGATCGGGGCGTTCAAATCGCCGGTACCCGGGCTCGAACCGGCTCCCGTCTATGTCGACTGCTTCAAGGAGTTCGGCCTGGAAAAGGTTCATGCCGACTACTTCGGAGAGGCCTGCCACCTGCCCTTTCATGACAATGCACTCGACTACGTGATCTCCTCGCACGTGATCGAGCATGTCGCCAATCCTGTCGCGGCGTTCGCGGAATGGTACCGGGTGCTGCGCCCGGGCGGCATCATCTACCTGGTGGCTCCCGACCGCCGGCGGACTTGGGACCGTCCGCGGAAACTCACGCCGCTGAGTCACTTGCTGGAGGATTTTCAACGGCAGACGACGGCCTGTGATCCCACTCACATCGATGACTTTGTCTGGGGTGTCGAGGACGCCTTTTTTGGGACCGGACTCGAGGCCGCGGAGCTTAAGGAACGGCGCACCCAGCTCGCTGCGGGCATGCGGCATGCGATCCATCTGGGTCACGACATCAACATCCACTTCCACACCTTTGAGGCATCCAATGTCACCGAGCTCTTGCTTGCCCTGAAGGACTGGCCCGGGACCCGCTTCAACTGGAACATCCTGGACGTGGTGGAGGCGTTTCCGGCCAACAATCCGATCGGGCTGCTGGCCGTGGTTCGGGTCAACAAGACCTGGCGCGACCGCTGGCAGGGTTGGCGGCTGCGGTGCCGCACGCGAGGCGATCGACTGCAGGCGCTCCGGCCGGGCAGCCGGTCGTTTGCCACCCCCTCCGCAGCAACGGGGGACGAGGCATCGGCGGCGGAGCCGGCGTTGCCTGTTCCCCGCTACTCCGCGATCGACACTCCCGATGGGGTTGCACCCTTGGACCCGCGGCACGTGCGCGTCCAAGGCTGGGTCTGGCTTGGCCCCAGCCAGGACAAAATCGTCGCCGTGGAGCTCTGGGCCGGTGCCGCTCGGGTTGGCGAGACACCCACACTTCTGCCCCGGGATGACGTGGCTCGCGCACTCGGCTTTCCGTTGGGCACCCCGACCGCGGTCGACTTCTTCGCCTCACTCCCGGAAGCTGCTGCGGAACAATCGCTGGTGCTGCACCTGCGTGCCCGCCTTCGCGACGGTGCGACGGTCATCTTTGCGGAGACGCGATCCGTTTCTGTCATGCCGGCGGGTGCTGTGTCCGAAACCGAGTCAAAGACAAACCGAGCCAAAGACGTCAAGGTTTGAACTGTGACGACAGGTGACGAAGACGTTCCGTGAGAGCGACGCGGAAGGATCGGGTCAGCGCCGAATAATTGTGGTCGATGGGCGTGGTCTGAGAGTGACTCACGAACACCCTGAGCCGAGTTTGTTCATGAATTGCTTATGATGAGAGACGAGGCACTCCGAGCTGTGTCTCGTCGCTTGGATGAAATTGCCGCCGGCGGCGGGCCTTGGTGTCGGGGAGCGAATGACGCGGTTCCTCGATCATGCCCACGGAGAAAACAGGATACACCGACAGGAATGCGGTATAAGAATGTAAACTACGAAAGGTGTCCGACATCGGGGCGAGGCCCTTGAGAATCACCTCGAGGCTTGTCAATATGATTTTCCAGCGCACCTTTCGGTTGGTGAATCTCAACACGCATCAGAAATTCATTTTCTGTACCTTGCTGCGCATGGCAGCGGGCGTTGCGTTGTGCATCTGCCCGGGCCTGCCCCGGGCCGTGAGCTGAGGGTCATCGCGCGCTGAAACGACTCTTCGGGGGACAACGCCACGGTTCCTTCGGTCGTGTCCTCAGCCCCGAGCAGCAACGGGCCGCAGGCGAAGCGATTGTAACCAATCCATCGCGACGGATTACCGGGCCTCTCTGCAGTGACGTTCAGCGGCATCGTCACGGTCCAGGTCGCTCCGGACGAAAGCATGAGCGGCACACTGACGAACCGCGCGGATTCCATTCTGGCGGGCTTCGGCTCTGGAGTGTTCAAGACCAGCGCAGAAGCCACCACGCCAGGCGGAACGAAAAACGACCAGGTCACCGGGGATTTCAACGTGCTGCTCACCACTGTCCAGATCGCTGAACCCGCGTGCGGATACTCACTCGTCACGCGCACCACAGCCTCTCCGTCGGGGAGACGCAGCGTCGTCTCCCCCTCGAAATAGAACGCCTGCCACACCGTGCGTTTGGCCCCGTCGATCATCATCCCGGCCTGCGCCGCCCGGACCAGGCCTTCGGCGCCGCGCATGGAGCAGCACCAGGGGGCTTCGAAGATCTCGGGATGCGGACCCAGGTGGATACGCCCGTCTGCGCCGGGACACAGATCGCATCCGAAACCGCCATTCGGTCGCTGCGCGTAACTCAGAGCGTTGAAGTAGACGTGATGCGCCGTCGTCAGATATTCCGCCTCCCCGGTCGCCCGCCAGAGCTCGATCGCCAGCAGGAGGGAATCCACCACGGCACACGCCTCGGTCCATTGGGGGCGATCAAACCAATTGTAGTTGGCATAGTGCTCGGTTTCGGCGCACTCGCGGTACAACGCGTAGCGCTCGCGCACCAGCAGGAGCAGTTCCGGGCGGCGATCAACGTTCTACCACCATCTCAAAATTCCCCGCAGCGTGCTGAGGGTCGAGTGTGTCTGAGCGCCAATTTTTCGCACATCGATCTGCGCGTAGCGCGCGATCATGATCTCGATCAGGCCGCGCAACTCGGGTGTGGGATCGATTTCGTATGCCTGCGTGAGCCCATCGAGCGTGAAGAAAACGATGCCGATATCGGTGGAGAGTCCCACCCACGCGCCTTCCTGCTTCACCGTCAAACCGATCGGCCGGTCCTCGTCCAGCGCTTCCAATTTGTGATTCGGATACTGCGCAAAAAGCGGCCCGGCCGGCACCATCAGAGCATTCACGACGGATCGGATGATCGTCAGCGCACGCGCGTCCTCCTTCCAAAGATGGTATTCGCACAGCCCGCGCAGCAGCCCGCTATGTCCGGCAATCTGGTTCTCGTCGGCCTCGCCCGCCGCGCGGATTTCGCCAATATAACCCCGAGCGTTCAAGGCAGACGGCAACCGGGCAATGACTTCCTCTAGGTAATGGGGTTCCGTGCCCAATGCCTGACCCAAGAGGGACAGCCCAACGATCGCGCGTCCGATCCAATCGCCGGGCGCTTCTTCCGCCGTCGACGCCTTCACCATCGCTTCGAAGAGGAAGGGGCGATCATGCAAACGCTGAAAATTCAAAGCCATGCGCCGACGCAAGTCTCCCGCGGGAGCGACGTCACGTGGAGAAACCAAGACAGGCATGGCCCCATCCCGAGTGCTGCTGCACGTCGCGGAAACGTTAAAATTTCAGTCCACGACTCAACATTTGGGCCTCCGCCCGCCCACGGATGTCCTGGCAGAACCCATTGATTTTCCTCTGGTCAGGGGTTTCGACACGAAGATCGGTTGTACAGGGTTCCACCAACAGCTCGGGGAGAGAGGTCCACCCGAAGGGTCAAACCTAACCTGTTGGTATTGACAGCGGGCACCAAGGGCGGTGAGGTTGTCGGGTATGGCAAGAAAGTTGAGGCTGGAGTACGAAGGGGCGATGTACCACGTGATCAATCGCGGGATCAATCGCGGGACCCATCGTGGGGATGTGTTTGCGACAGGGAGGGCGAAGGATGCATTTGAAGCGTGTTTGTTGGAAGCGTGTGTGAAGGCGCAATGGCGACTTCATGCGTATGTCATCATGCGCAATCACTACCATCTGGCGCTGGAGACACCCCAAGGCAATCTGGTGGACGGAATGCGATGGCTGCAGTCGACTTTTGCGAATCGGTTCAACCGCCTGAGAGGGGAGCGCGGTCACGTATTCCAGGGTCGCTATCATGCGTTCCTTGTCGAGAACCTGAGGGAGCTGGGAGCGGTCGGGCACTCCATCCACCTGAACCCCGTCAGAGCTGGGCTCGTTCAATTGGAGCAACTCGAAGGTTACCGGATCGGAAGCTACGGATACCTGCGACATCCCAAGACCCGGCCCAGTTGTTTGAGCTTCGGCGCCGTGCTGAGTGCGGCGGGCGGGCTGCTGGACAAGAAAGCCGGTTGGGTCCGTTATGCGGCCTATCTGAAATGGCTGGCGAAAAATCAGCCGGCGCAGAAGGGACTTGCGTTTGACCAGATGTGCCGAGGTTGGGCGATCGGAAGCGACGAGTTCAAGCAGGACGTGAGGCGCAAGTACAAAGAGAGCCTGACGGGGAGAGGCGCGGAAGCGTCCACCCGCAGCGAAGCGCGGGCGCAGGTCTGGAAAACGCAGCTCAACCTCGCGCTCGCCCGGCTTGGGAAGACTCCGGCGGACGTGTCAGGGGATCGCAAAGGAGCGCCTTGGAAGGTCGCCATCGTGGCCCTCCTCAAAGCACTCACCACGATCAGCAATCCCTGGATCGCCGAAGAACTCAAGATGGGCGCTCCCGCCGCGGTCAGCCGCTACGTGGACGAGTTCCGGAAAGGAAAGCGCCCGGCTGTCTCCCCTTACTTTTCAAAGATATCAAGAGGGTAGGTTTGGCCCCTTGGTCGACCGTCACCGGGAAATGGCCCAGAGCCGTGGCTTGCGGGACTCATGGCAGGGCAACCCCAGTCGGGTGCGTGCGAAATGCGGGCGGAACGTTTGCGGCCCCGGCTTTCGCCATTAGCCGGGTCCCGACGGGCTGGGGAAACTCCGCTTCTGCGGGCAGATTCCGCGTAAGATTGGTCAAACCACGCACAGACACCGGCGGCGATCACAGGTACAATCCCCCCGTGTCCCGTTTTTCGCCGTCTGGTGATGGTTGACCCACCGGAAAGCGGAGAAGGGGGCTCGCCGCCGTGCCCAACCATGTCAACCCGCCATCCCGGACTGGGTTCGGACCGCATGTCTCGCCCCGGCGCGACGGGCGGGAACCGGACATGACCGCGGCGGCGGAAGGAGTGGCCCGATGATCCGTAAAACTGTAGGGCGCAAGTTGACCACGGCGGTCAACCTCACGGCACTGCTGATCATCAGCGCCTTTGCCTACGTGAACATCCGTTCCCACGACAACAGCCTCCTCGCGGAGGTGGAGCAGCATGCGATTCAGATCAGCCAGACGGTGAAATCCAGCACCGAGTACGACATGCTGCACTACGCGCCCAGCCGCATCCACGAAATCATCAGGCTGCTCGGCCAGGAGGGAAGCATCGAGCGCATCCGCATCATGAACAAGGCGGGCACGATCACCTACTCGTCTGATTCCGGTGAGATCGGGAAGATCGTGGATTCCAGCGCCGAGAGCTGCATCCGCTGCCATGTCGTGGATCCGCCGCTTGAACGCCTGGACATGCAGGCCCGGACACGGGTCTTCCGGCGCCCCAACGACAGCAGCCGGGCGCTCGGCGTCATCACGCCGATCTACAACCAGCCCTCGTGCTGGACGGCCGCCTGCCATGCCCATCCAGAATCGCGCACCGTCCTGGGGGTCTTTGATGTGGTCATGCCCCTGGCGGCCGTCGACGCGAATCTGCGCCGGGGACGCATCGAGATCGTCATCTTCGCCGCCAGCGCCGTTGTGGCCCTGAGCCTCATCATCGGCGTGTTCGTGCGGCGCTGGGTGAGCCAGCCCGTCAAGCAACTGGTCGCCGCCATCCAGCACGTGGCCGACGGGGATCTTAGCAAGACGATCGACGAAAGCCGGCGGGACGAACTGGGCATGCTCGCACGGTCATTCAACCACATGACGCGAAAGCTGTCGGAGGCGCGGCTGCAACTCGTGCAGTCCGACAAGCTGGCCTCGTTGGGCCGGCTGGCCGCGGGCGTGGCCCACGAGATCAACAACCCTTTAACCGGCGTGCTGACCTACAGCAGCCTGATGCTCAAGCGGGCGCGGACGCCGGAGGAACAGGACGATCTCAAGGTCATCGTCCGCGAAACCATCCGTTGCCGCGACATCGTGAAGAGCCTGCTCGATTTCGCGCGCCAGACCGTGTCGAAGAAGCGCGAATCCGACGTCAACGAGCTGATCACCCACGCGGTTTCAGTCGTGGAGCGCCAGCTTTCATTGGCGCGGGTCGTCGTCCTGAAGGAGCTGCAACCCAACCTGCCCCGGCCCGTCGTGGACGCAAACCAGCTGGAGCAGGTGCTCATGAACTTGCTGGTCAACGCGGCCGACGCCATCGGCGGCAACGGCGGCACGATCACACTGCGTTCATCGGCGCTCAGCCTGTCCCCGGTGGGCGTGGTGCAGATCAAGCAGGCGGTCTGTCCGAAGCGGCACAACCTGATCGACAACGAGGTGCGGTTTGGCGGCAAACCGTCGATCCGGGTCAAGGCGCGCAGCGAAGGCCAGGAAGGCTTTGTCCATTTCGACCCCGTGTATGGGCAGGCCTCCCACCGCCACGGCTTCACGTTCGACGAGCGGAGGAAGGTCCAGTTTGTCTGCCCCGAATGCTCGACCGCCCTGATGCGCGAGGGCCTGGCCTGCCCCCGGTGCGGCAGCGCCGTCCTGACCTTCGAGGCTCCGCCGCGGGGCTTCGTGGAAATATGTGCGCGGGCGTCGTGCGGCTGGCAGCGTTGGGAGGACGTCGATGCGTCGGGCAACCGGGAATATGTCGAGATCCAGGTCTGCGACACGGGATGCGGCATCTCCGCCGGAGACCTCATGAAGATCTACGAACCGTTCTACTCGACCAAGGGTGCGAAGGGCACCGGCCTCGGGCTGGCCGTGGTCTGGGGCATCATCGACAGCCACAATGGCTCCATCAATGTGGAGAGCACACTCGGCCAGGGCACCACGTTCACCGTCCGGATCCCGGTCACGCCATGAAAACCGTGCGCGACATCCTGGTGATCGACGACGAGCCGGTGGTGCGGCAGGGAGTGGAGCGGATTGGCCGCAGCGAAGGCCTGTCGGTCGATCCGGCCGACGGCGGCCGGGCCGGCCTCGCACGGCTTGAAAAGCACGCCTACCGTCTGATCCTCTGCGACCTCATGATGGAGGACCTCGACGGCTTCGAGTTCCTCGCCGAGGCCGGCCGCCGGGGCAACCACACGCCGGTTGTCATGACCACCGGCTATTCCACTGTCGAGAATGCGGTCCGCTCCCTCCAGCTCGGGGCGCTCGACTACCTGGCCAAGCCGTTCACGGCGGACGAGCTGATGGCCATGATCCACCGGGGGCTGAACGTGTGCGCCCTGCCGAACGGCAGCATGGCGCTCCCGATCCCTGCGCCGCCGTTTTCGCAGACTCACCGACTCGGGCGCGTGAGCTGGGCGGCGTTGGAGCCGGTGGGCACGGTGTTGGTTGGCATCGACGACCAGTTTGTCCGCACCCTGCAGGGTATCCAGGGTATCGAGCTCCTATCCGTGGGCACCGGTCTGGTGCAGGGCACCGCGTGCGCCACGGTGGTGTCGGCCGCCGGCTTCAGCCACGGGGTTCTGTGCCCGGTGAACGGGCAGGTCATCGAGACCAACGCCGGGGTGACGGCGAATCCCGCAACCATAGCAAAGGACCCGTACGGCGCCGGTTGGCTCTACCGGGTTCTGCCGTCCAATCTGGAATACAGCTTCCGGTGTCTGGCCCAGGGGCTGGATGCCCCGGATCAGCAGCCTGAGCAACGAAAAGGAAAATCATCATGACCATAGGCATCTTCATTGTCTTCGCCCTCGTTTGCTTCGTCGTCGACCTCGCGGCGCGCACGATCCTGGAGCGCATCCGCGCGCAGCGCCGCCACCGGGAACGGGAGCAGGCGCTGGCCGAGAGCGTGCGCCTCGATTTTTCCAGCGAGGCCCGATCGCTGAAACGCGTTGAGGTCGCCAACCCCGTGGCGCGCATCCTCTGTGTTGACGACGAGGAGATCGTCCTCGACAGCTTCAGGAAAATTCTGGTGCTCGACGGCTACTCGGTCGACACCGTCCAAACAGGGCAGGAGGCGCTCGGGCTTATCCAGAAAAGCCACTACGATTTTGTCTTCACCGACCTGCGGATGCCGGCCATGGACGGTGTCGAGGTGGCCAAGTCCGTCCGGCACATGCGGCCGGACATCGATGTGGTGATTGTCACCGGATTCGCGACGGTCGAGACCGCGGTGGAGTGCATGAAGCACGGTGTCATGGATTACGTGCAGAAGCCTTTCACCGAGGATGAGCTGCGCACGTTTGTGCGGAAGGCGCTGATCAAGCGGCAGGACCAGATAGAGAAGCGGTTGAAGCCGAAGATCCACATCACGCACGGGCCGGCGGACGCCTCCGTCCGCCCCGGCGAGTTTTCCATCCCCGGCGGCGTGTGGATTTCCCCGGGGCATTGTTGGGCCGCCTTGGCGCAGGACGGCTCGGTCATGGTGGGTCTGGATGACTTCGCCAAGAAACTCATCGGCCGGGTGGATGCCGTGGAAATGCCGGCCCAGGATGCGGCGGTCGAGGCGGGCCAGCCCCTGTTTGCGGTTCGCCAGGGTGCCCGGAAGATCCAGTTCTTCTCCCCGGTCAGCGGTCGCGTGGTGAAGGTCAACCAAAGCCTGGCCAAATTGAAACCGGAGCTGGAGGTGGCACCCTACCACAATCATTGGGTCTGCGGGATCAGCGGCGAGAAAATGGATTCTGAGATCCCCGCGCTCAAGATCGGCAAAGCGGCCGTCGCCCTGTTCCAGGAAGACCTCGTCCGCTTTACCGCCTTCATGCACGACACGGCGAAGGCCCGACCTGCCGGTGATGGGGTCGATGAAGCGTTGTGCATCGGCGCGCTGGAAAAGCTGAATGACGAGCAATGGACGCGGGCGGCCGGGCAATTCTTCGGACGCTCCTAAGAAACAGCACCTGGGTCGGCTGGTTGGAGCGAAAATTCGAGGATGGCCGCTTGCTTGCGCAAGGAGCCCTCATTTCGGATACGGGTCGAACCAATGAGGTCCAACCGGAATGGCTCGGGCCGGCTGATGGGCTCGCTCTCCGGGAGCATGAACATGATTGGAAACCTCGGCGGCGCGGTGGGTCCCTTGGTGGACCGCTACTTCCTCAGCAGCACCAAGGTCACCCCGGATGAGCCCGCCACGCTGCAGGGTTGGACGACCGCGTTTCTGGTCGCGGCGGTGATTTACGGCATCGACGCGCTGGCCAGGTTGTTCATTGACCCCGTGACCCCGCTGGAGAAGGATCCCCCGGCCGGCGGGTCTTGAACGGCCGCGGGCCTGCTTTTCCTTTCCC
>Ga0163144_10012370_pt1 | contig 17935 bp, 16 predicted proteins | sample OliLak19BULKMAT1_FD_123175 | JGI IMG/M metagenome (GOLD analysis project Ga0163144, IMG submission 123175) | Freshwater microbial mat bacterial communities from Lake Vanda, McMurdo Dry Valleys, Antarctica - Oligotrophic Lake LV.19.BULKMAT1 | ecosystem: Environmental > Aquatic > Freshwater >...
AATGGGACGGCAAAAATGAAATCCGACAACGAGAATAAGAGAACGGGTCTGCGCTCCGAGTGGGGCTACGGAACGGTTGTATTTCTAGTGCTGCTGTTTCTCGCACTTTTAGCAATTCCAAAGAGCGGGCATACCGACTCTGAATCGGCGCAAAATTCTGAGAACTCAGGCCTTGTTCTTCCGAGCCAAGACTTGGACGGTGTGGGCGTCCCCGTCCAGCAATTCGCGATAGTAAAGAATGTGAAAATCCTTTAAGTGCCCGAGGATTTCGTTTGGCTTAAAGCATTCCTCTAATTCAATTCCTGCATTTGGGTGGGCGCGGACGTGTTCCGTCGTATAGGCCTCCAATAGAAAAGTTCCACCTGCCACCAATCCCCGACGAACCTCCGAGAAAAACCGCGGTTGTGGACGGAAATAACTCATCACCACACTGTCAAATTTCATCAGCGGCATGAGGAAGAAATCGAGGTTCTGAACCTTGGCTTCGACGGTAACGCCTTTTTCAAGTGCCAGTTTTTTTGCGCGATCGATAGCGACACTCGAGGCATCAATGCCGTCGACTGTAAAACCCTTCTGGGCCAGGTACACGGCGTTGCGCCCTTCTCCCATTCCAATATCAATCACTTTGCCGGGTCTTAATTCTGGCAGCAGATTCTTCAGCGCCAACATCGGCTCACGGCCGTAGAGGAACTCTTTTTCCTGGTACTTTGAATTCCACTTTTCACCAGCGGGTTTGGCAATGTGATCCATGGCTCGGATTAAAGCAGATCTAGAGGAAACTCGCCATCAGACACAGAGCTAGGATCGATCCCAAAATGGGGAGCATTACCCAGACTTCTGAGCGGAAGTTGGTTCGAACGGGCGCGGTTTGTTTCTGAAACTGGTTCACAGAGGCCTTTAAAAGCAAAACTGATGCCGAATCGAAGCCAACTTTTGAGGCTAATGCTGCCCTTGGACAAACCGGCCTCGGTCTCAGAATGGAACTCTGGTCCAATGTTGTAACCAGCTATAGAATAATCCCATGCCCGACCAGACGATGACGCACACCCTCGAGACGCCGGTAGGATCGACCGCTGGCGGACTTGCTCGGCTCTTGTTTATTCAAAACGGAAGTCTCTTCGATCAATTCGGGGGCATCGAGTATTACCTTGATGATCTTCAAACCGACCTTTCGCATCTACTGGGCGGATCGCAGGTCACTGCCGTGATGCCGATTCGAAAACCTGGTGTTCAGCTCACCGAAAAAGATTACGGCTACACCACCGTTGCGTTTCGCAAAAAAGGCCTGATGGCGAAATTGGAAAACCGCTTCTCCAAAGGCATGTGGAATGCCGCCATGAAAGAAATCGAGCGCGCACGTCCCACGCACCTGGTCTGCGGTCACGTGCATCTAGCGCCGTTGGTTTGTCTGCTGAGCATGCGCACGGGCATTCCTTATGTGACTTGCACTTATGGCATCGAAGCTTGGGGCGATTTGCGTTGGATTGAAGAGTACGCACTTTCGCAAAGCGTTCGCATTCTCACCATTAGCGATTGGACCCGACAGATTTTGCAAAAGCGCGGCTACCCTGCTTCGCAGATCCAAGTCGTTCACCCGCGCTTGCCGACGGAGTTTGAAAAAATTCCAGCACCGCGGCCGCGTGCGCAACGATCCACTCCTCGCAAATTGCGTTTATTGACTGTTTCGCGGCTAAGCAAAGAGGAACGCTACAAAGGGCAAGATCATGTGATTGAAGCCCTTCACCGCATCCTGATGTCGGAAGGTATGTTGCCTTTTGAATATTGGATTGTCGGCGATGGCGGAGATTTGCCGCGGTTGCGCGAACTTGTGGAACGCAAACAACTCAAAGATCACGTGCACTTTTTGCCGCCCGTTCGACACCGCTCGGAATTGATTCCCATCTACCGTGAATGCGACGTCTATGTAATGCCATCGCGTTTTGGCAAATGGGAAGGACGTTGGCGCGGTGAAGGTTTTGGAATTGTATATTTAGAGGCCGCTGCCTGTGGATTACCAAGCGTGGCTTATGCTTGCGGCGGAGTGACCGACATCGTTCGACATGGCTACAACGGACTACTCGCCGAACCAGATAGTGCCGGCGAGCTTTCTAGAATTTTGTGGGAACTTTACGTTCGCCCGGATCGCATCGATGCGCTTGGGAAAACCGCATATGACGATACCATGCAACGTTTCACTCGCATGGCGATTCGCACCGAAATTCTCGATTGGCTGCGCAACATCTATCCCGACGCACAAGTAGTCAGCTAATTCCAATTGGCTTGAAAATCTCGCGAAGTTCCAATTCCAAACACCTTGGGTGCTGGAGCCTTTGCTTCGTGCAAGCGCGCCTGGACCAGACTTACCAACTGGCGTGGATACGCTGTCGTATTTCCGGGAACTAACGATACGCCTGGTTGGCCGTCTCGGTAGTAACTGCGCCACAGTTCGAGATCTTCGGTATAGGACTCCATGCTTTGGAGTTCTTTTAAGCTGATTTTCGAGCAGCGATAAATCCAATGCGTCCACCAGAGGTTTTTCTGACGAGCGCGTTCTGATTCTTCAGAATCTGAAACGGGAGCAATCGGCTTGGAATTACCGTCGAAATCAGGACGACATGCTTCGAGTGTTTTACCAATCGCGCCATCTAATGCCATTTCAATATTCGGATGGGAATCAAACACGAAGATCGGCTTCGCATCGGAGTGCAATCGACTAAATCCAGCCATTCCTACCACCCAGCAAGGCGACGAGTTTGGATAAAACAAAATGTACCAATCGTATTCCTGCAGCATGAAGAACGGCATGCGGTTTCTCAACCAAGCATGGGAACCCACCACCAGAATCGGATTCTTTAAATTATTCGAATAGCGCTCGAGTGTGCGTTTTTTCGTTAAGTCGTACATCGCTTGGAGAGTAGCCTTGGAGTAATCCGCTCCCGCTCCATTTCCTAAGAGTAGAGGATCTTCTAAGCGAATTTGTGTAGCACCCAAGTTTTGAAACGATTCAGCGGGAATCGGACGCTTGGGCAGATGCATAAATTGAAAATCAGAATGCGATGCCTTCTTTAACCACTCTTCGATGGCACGCTTGCGGGAATCTTCTTTGCTAGCTCCCGTGCCATACGTCCGAATGGACTGGCCCGATTCGACAGCTTTGCCATTTACACTCGTTAACCAGATGTGGCCCATCGGCGTGGTGTAGCGCACGCATTTAATCTGCGTGAGTGGCGAAAATGCGAAGCTTAAATTCCAGGAGAAATTCTTTGGCAGTTGGTGGTTGTCCTTCTGGCAGTCGCAACTGGGATGGGGGAAAATACAATTCTCTAATCGCGTCTCAGTGCCATCGGCACTGATTTCGTAGCAAACATGCGGATTGGATTCTTCGGCTAATTTCTTGAAGAGATCTTCGCGGAGCTTAAAGCTACTGGCGTCCACTTCCGTCGACGGAATCTGGCGATCCAGCAACCATTTTTGGATGCAACCGACGCAAGGACTTGCGATCGATGGCAGATAGGCCAACCCGATTAGATAGCCCTCTCTTAATTTGAGGACATAAGGGCGCAACTCCGCGTTTGAAAGCTCTAGCTTTCTATTACCGAATAACCACATCCACCCACTCCGTTTTCTGCGAATTCAAATTTTTTTGGAGTCGGATTATTAGAGAAATTCGCCGATAAAAACAAGAGACATTTTGCGTCAAAGCCAAATGGAATTGAGAACTTAGCGACACTTTTCGTCACTTGCAGCTAAACTAGGGAAATGAAAAAAGCTTTTGGCGGCACCGGTCGACGCGCAGCAGTCCTCTCGCTAGCTCTCGTCTTGTTCGCACTGCTCCTTCAGTCGCCTTGGACGCAAGTTTTTGAATCTTGGACGATTGATTGGCGCTTGCGACACTTCAATCGGCTCACTCAGGCCTCGGATTCTGTCGTCGTCATTGATATCGACGACGCGAGCGTAAAGAGCTTAGAGCAGTTTTATGGCCGCTGGCCATTTCCCCGCCGAGTTTATAAGGACTTACTGGAGTACCTGGCCCTAGGCTCACCCAAAGCCGTGCTCTTTGACCTGCTTTTCACCGGTGCGGATAAGAGCGGCGAAGACGACGATTGGCTCGCAAAGAGCAGCTCAAACTTACGATCGGTTTCGCATGCTCTGCACCTACTGACGGAGCCCACCGAAGAAGAACTCCGCTTTCGTCCCGCACCGCACGACTGGAGAAATCGATTTGGCTTGGAGTACCAGGGCTCGGAGGCCGCAACGTATCAGGGCTATCGCGACTTTACTGAACCCACTCCCGCGATCTTAGCGCGCACACCCGGCTTGCATGTCATCACCTTCCCATCGGATCGCGATGGCGTATTGCGCAGAGCGCCACTTGTTTTTGACTACCAAGGTTTGAAATTGCCCTCACTCGCCTTGAAGGGCGTTTTGATGTCGATGAAGAATCCACGTGTGGAACTAGGCATGCGCGAGGCGCTGATTTGGGATGGTGATTCGAATCCGCTACGCATTCCTCTCGACGGTAGGGGTAAGCTGCCAGTTGCTTACTACCGTTCTGACTCTGAACCCAAAGTCTATCCACTCGCGCACGTGCTCGCGAATGCGCGCCTGATTCAATCGGGCAAAGAAAGCGATTTAGAAAAGCTCACTTTGCAGCCCGATACATTTGCCGGCAAAACAATTGTTATCGGTGCGAGCGCAGCGGCACTCTATGATCTCAAGCCCACTTCTCTGCACCCCGCCTATCCGGGATCGATGGTGCAAGCGACGGTGATATCGCAGCTCCTGCTGCAGGACTTCTTGCGGATGCCATCCAGCTGGACGGTTTGGATTTTAACCAGCGTGCTGTTTTTACTGGTGTATGGAGCCGTGACGATGGGGCGAGGCCTGGTGGCAAAAAGCCTGGGCGCCACGGGACTCTTCGTCTGTTACTTCGTCGCTAGCGTTTTAGTGTTTCACAAAATGAGTTATGCACTGCCACTCTTTTTACCGGCGCTTGCGATTGCAGCAGCGGTACTCGATGGCTTGCTTTTCTCGGTGCTGGTGGAGGCGCGCCAACGCAAACGCGCGCAAGCGACTCTCGCTAAATACTTGGCTCCTGCCGTGGTGGCCCAGCTTATCGACGAGGGAATCGACCCTCAAGCCGAAGTGGGACGCCAGGCAGAACTCACAATTCTGTTCTCCGATATTCGAGGATTCACTTCAATTTCGGAAAAGCACCCGCCGCAAGTCGTAGTCGAGCATTTGAATCAATATCTGGCCGGCATGACCGACTCCATCTTTTTGCAAAAAGGCACACTCGATAAGTTTATCGGCGACGCCGTGATGGCGTTTTGGGGTGCGCCCCTAGCCAATCCGATGCATGCGCTGGATGCGGTGAAATGCGCGTTTCGAATGCGTGCCGCGCTCACGGAATTGCAGTTGAAGTGGGGGACTACGTTTAGCTTTGATAATGGGATCGGCATCAACACCGGCACTTGTATCGTCGGCAATATCGGCAGCGAGAAGAAGCTCGATTACACGGTGATTGGCGACAACGTAAACTTAGCTTCCCGCATCGAAGGCCTCACCAAAGAATATGGCGCACCGATTCTTATCGGCGAGAATACTTTTACAGCGATTCAATCGGATTTTGGCTGCCGCGTCGTCGATAAAGTGCGTGTGAAAGGCAAAGAACGCTATGTTAAAATCTACCAGCCCATCGCGGAGAAAAACTCGCGCGAGTGGGAAAGAATAGCACCCGTAGTTGCCCGCTACGATCAAGCGTGGCTGGCCGCGGATGCCGGGGATATTAAAGTTGCTTCTGAGCTCTTTAAAACACTCGCTGCTGCAGGTGATTATTTAAGCGAGATTCAGCTTCAGGCTTTGACGTCGAATAAAGGGGGGAAGCAGCATGCGTAGGTCCCAGTTGTTGATGGTTGTAATGGCTCTATCTGCGGGCGCGGCACTCGGTAGCGATCCGCTCTATGTCCAATCCGAACAAGCGCAACTCCGCGCGGAAGCAAATGCCCAGGCAGTTTCCGTAGCCACGCTGAAACGCGCCGAAAAAGTAGATCCTGTGACTGATAAGGGTATGTGGGTAAAGGTTTCTTGGAAAAACAAGCAAGGCTGGATCCATCGCTTGTTCCTAAGCCCTAACCAACCCATTGGACAGAACGCACTTTTAGAAGATACCGACGAGACTTTACAAAAATCGGCTCGCAAGCGCGCACCAGCTTACTCGGTTGCTGCCAGTGCACGCGGACTGATGGCGGACGAGCGCAAGCGGGTTGGCCAGGATAAATACCGCGCCGATTACGAAGCGTTAGAGCAAATGGAAAACAGGGCTCCCGCAGCTGCGGATATGCAGGCGTTTCGTGCCGAAGCGCATTTAGGAGGTGGCAGATGATGAGAGATTGCTTCGCTTCGCTCGCAACGACTGGTTTGGTTTTGGCAGTAGCTGCCTGCAGTTCCGCACCGACGAAATTAGCAGAACAGCAATCCACGGCTAAAGAAGCCTTGGCTCGCGAGGTCCGAGAGGAATTGCAGATTGGCCGCGAAATGTCGGCCAAGATTCTCGGTTACTACGGCGTAGAGAAAAAAAATCCAGCGAAGACGCAGTATGTACAACTGGTTGGCAATAGCCTGGCTGCTATCTACGGCAGACCCGAACTTAATTACCGCTTTGCCATTTTGAATTCTCCGACGGTAAACGCCTACGCTGTTCCCGGTGGCTATATCTTTGTGACTCAAGGCTTGCTCAAGAAACTTCAAAACGAATCTGAGTTGGCCGCCGTTCTCGCGCACGAAATCGTGCATGTGAATCAGCGCCACATGTATCAGCAGATCCGCCCCAAACGCGATGTCTCCGCGAGTGAATCAATGGTGCGCATGATGTCACGCGGTGCCTCTGACATCGGCAACAATCTTTTTCTAATTGTGCAGCATGGTATGAAACTGCTGTTGGAAGAGGGGTTGGGCAAGGAAAAAGAATTAGAAGCTGACTCTATGGGTGTTGTCCTGACCGCCGCTGCTGGTTACGATCCAAACGCTTATAGCCGTTTTCTCGAACGCTGCGAGAAAGAAGAGAGCAATTTAAAAGTAGAGGGAGCCAGCGTGGGATTTAAAGAGCGCTTGGCAATGGTCCGAAAGACCGTTGCGGAGAATGGCTTAACAGCTCAATCCTCGACGATAAATACGACTCTGGCCGCACGCTTCACTGCTGCCATAGGAAGGACTCCGTGATTCGCCCCCTAGCGTTGATTGTTCTTGGTCTTACAACCTGCTCCAACACATTATTTGCGACGAACGAATATTATTACAAGAACATGCTCGTGGGAGAACGAGCGTTTGGATTAGGGGGCGCTTACGTCGCCATCTCCGATGACCCCAGCGGCGTGTTTCACAATCCCGCTGGCCTAGTTTACAGTTTGGAAAACTACGTCAGCCTTTCTGCCAATGCCTTCATGAGCAGCGAGCAGAAATTTAAAGACGTGTACCCGGGCCAAGACTACACCTACACCTCCGAAGGTTTCGTCCCGAGCTTCTTTGGATTCATCCAAAACTGGGGCAAATCGAAATTTGGCTTCGCCATTGCTGTTCCTCATACGGACAACCTCGATCAATCGGATGTCGTTGAGAGAGATGCATCCGGATCGCTTAGCGCCAAAGGCATTCGCCGCAAATTCTTAAAACAGGAAACCGCTTATCAAGTTGGGCCTGCGTTTAGCACTTCGCTTTCAGACGATCTCTCTATTGGGTTTTCACTCATGGGGTACTTCCGAATCACGCGGTTGATCGACAACACGCTTGTTCTCTACGATCCCGTCGGCACCGGAAAATATTTTTGGCAGATGCTCAGTGCCAACCGCACATCCTATGCGCTCGTTCCCAAATTTGGCGTGCAGTACATGCCCAACCCCAAACTCTCCATCGGCTGGACTATCGAGAAGCCAGTCAATATGGGCGGCAAAGGCACCGCCAAAATCACTAAGGTGAAACTAGGTACCAACAACGAGCCGGGCACCCTGGACGGACAAGCGGACAATGACCTGGAAAGCTCAGAGGGAGCTCTGTTCACCGACATCCCCTCTCCCATCTCAACAAGTTTGGGTTTCGCGTATTTTATGAGCCGATCTTGGCTGGTGACCGCTCAATTAGATGGTCACATGGCGCAATCGAGTTACCCGGAATACCCGGTCCAGGCAGTGGTGAATTGGACGGTGGCTGGGGAGTATTACTTGAATGAATCTTTTGCCCTCCGGCTAGGCGCTTTTTCGAATAATGCAAAGACCCGACCTATCGACCACAGTGCCGTAAACCAGCGAGTTCACGTCAATTTATTGGGTTTCTCGAGCTCGGTTTCGATGTACCGTTCCGGCACGTCGCTCACATTGGGAGCAGCTTACGGATTTGGCAAAGGCGAAGGACAAGCCTTTGGCGATACCGCACAAGTCCAAGTCGTCCAGCATAAACACCTCGCGGTCTATCTCGCCGGCAGCTATCAACTTTAAAAATCCGCTAAAGCAACGCACCAGGCCATCCGATAGCTCAGTATGATCGAGAAGATGATAAGACTATCGCCAATCCAAGCCCTGGCCTTGGCGTTCTTTCTGGTTTGGCTAGCAATCGGCTAGAGTTCGAACGTCCAGTCCTGAAAGAAATTCAGAAGCGATGGCTTTCGTTCGAAAGCTGCTTCAAAAGCAGTACCCACACCAAAGATCCCATTCTCAGTGATTTCATTCAGCGTGCGATGGCGCAGATCACCCGCATTGCCACGGTAATCAATGGACGAGTAACCGCGATCGTCCGGTTGAACAATCCAGTGGTAAACACCCAACACCCGCGTGAAATTAGAATCCTCAGAGATCAACGAACCGCTGTTCCCGTGCACCATTTTTTTATCGCAGTCGTCTACAAACAGATGCAGCCATTCTCGTGCGCTGGATTGAATCGGAATGCGCGTGGCATTTTCACCCTCACCTTTTATGCCGACTACTTGCGGAGCGGATCTCGAAACCAGGCAGTGGCGTGGTTCAAACTTCATCCCCGGTAGGCGGTACTTAATATAAAGATCGGGATGATTCTCGGGTGTTGGATTAAACGCCCAAATCGAAACTTTCATCGCTGCAGGTGGAAGCGCGCCAACCGTCCGCTGGGTGGGAACAAACTTCGCGTTTAGCACATGCCATCGGCGCTCGTCCGTTTCGGTGAGCGCTAGAATTGCTACGTCATCGCTAGTGCTCTTGCCCATGTACTCGATTGTCTTGACGCGATCGTAGGTCTTCTTACCCGCGCGATCGTAATAGACGACAAAATAATTGTACGGCGCGCGATCCTGCTCCACGCAATGAGCATTGGCCGCAACTTTTCCGGGAGACACATGCGAGACACTGCAAAAAGCGCCGCGGCCAGAAGGCGGCATGTAAATCAAAGCGCCCAACGGCCAGGTTTGCGTTGTCGCAACAACCGGCGGACGCATATCACCGCGTTCATCTAGCAGCGGAAAATTTTGGAGGAAGGCTTGGCGATCTTTATCTAGGAGGGGAACATCGAAACTGCCGTCTTGAACACCGCGGGTCGAACAACTCGTCAGGGACAGCGGCACAACGAACAAAAGAAATCCCCAAAATCGCATTGAATTCCCCCGAGACAACCCATGATTTCGCGACAGCTGTGTACCTAGTGATAGGTCCCCATCACAGCGGGCGAACGTAACTTAGAAAATATCAATGCGTGGCGGTCTGCGATACTACGGCTTCGACTTGGCGGACACGTTTGTTAACACGACGGACCTGACCAAACTTCACATACCAGTCGTATGTAGAACGTACGGCCGTTTCGAAATCGACCTTGGCGGTCCAATTAAAATCAGCACTAAATTTGCGACTGCTAAACAACCAATAGCGTGGCCAGATTTCGCGCGCGCGATCCACGGAGAGCGATGGAATCGTTGTACGCCAAGTTGGAATCGAACTAACCAATCGAGACGCAACCTTTAGAACGGCTTGCGGCACCGGCAGAATTAGGCCCCAGGCGCCGACTACTTTTGCGGCGGTCTTTAAGATATCGCGATCGGTAACTAATGCTGGATTGGTGACGTAATAATAGCGATGCGGATTCTCAGGCAGAGGTCCCGGTTTATCTAGAGCCGTAAAAATAGCGCTCACGAGATCTTGCACTGCGAGGACGTTGTACTGCTTGTTCACAAAACTTGGTTTGAAGTGAAGTGGCCGGCGGATCATTTTAAAGAGCGGCAGTGTAGCGTGATCGCGGGGGCCAAAGATCATCGGCGGTCGCAAACATAAGTAGGGCAAGTGGCCGAACTCGGTCTTTAACACTTCTTCCATTTGGAGTTTGGATTTGCCGTACCAAGTAAGAGGACGATCCACTCCGCCTTCTTCCCGAGTCTGCGAAGAAGGATCGCAAGGGCCTGCGGTTGATACAGACGATAGAACAACTACTCGCTCAGGCTTCTCAAGGGCTCGCATCAACGAGCGAGTGCCGCCTACGTTGGTGACTTGGTATTCGTCCCAAGTAGTTGCGAAGATCACACCCGCTCCGTGGATAACGTGCTCGGCGCGACGCGCACCTTCTGGCAGATTCCAATTACCGGAATCGCCTTCAAACACTTCGAGCGCTGGCGGCATAGTGCCGTAGCCTTCACCTGCTAACTGGATTTCAAACTTCTTGCGACTACGAACGGGAACGTAAATCTTCTCGTAGGCACCTTTAGTAAGAGCCTCGATAAGAATGTTTCTGCCTACGAACCCAGTTGCACCAGTCAAAAGTAAATTCATGCGTGGGTGGGATTCTCGTATACGCGGTAAGTTTTGTACAGCTTTCCGCCCATCAGGTTGATGCCGCGAATAATCTCTTTGTTATCGTCTTCAACCCAAGAGAGTTCGCCGCCTTTATAAGTCTGTTTACCGCGCGCCAAGGACTCCGAGTAAAACAACGCGCCTAACCCTAAGTGTCGGTATTCTTTTTTCACGCCAAGAACGGCGAGGCGGGCTTCTTTTGGAGAACTGGTTTTAATTTTCCACAGCAACTTAATGAGCCGCAACCAACGGGGAGAGCCCTTCACATCCAAAATGAATTCGTTGATGTTTGGGAACACTAGCGAGAAACCAATCGGCACGCCGTCTTTCTCGGCAATCATCACCATCTCTGGATTGACGATGTGCTTTAATTCCGACGCCAGCAAATCAATGTCCTCATCGCTTAGAGGAATAAAGCCGTAATTGCGATCGAGTGTTTCGTTATAGAGCTCACGGATAATGCGCAAATCCGCTTTGAGGTTTTTCATGTTGATGATGCGAAGATGAATTCCGGTGCTGCGCTTAATTCGCTCAGAGACCTTGGCAATGCGCTCCGGCGTATTCTCAGTCGCCGACATGTAATAGGCATTGAGGTTTTTCACTGCGGTCAAACCCAGCTTTTCGTAAATCGGAACGTAGTAAACAGGGTTGTGTGCCATTAAAATAAAGGGCGGAGTGTCGTATCCCGATGTCAGCAGTCCGATCTCATCGCCCATTGGCGTGTTGACTGGGCCACGCGCTTTATCGCAGCCGTGTTCGCCTAACCAACGAGTGGCCACTTCAAGCAACTGAGACGCTACCGCGACGTCATCGATAAAATCAAAGAGTCCAAAAAACCCGGTCTTGTCTTTGTGGTAGTCGTTGTAGCGACGATTGATCATCGCAGCAATGCGGCCCACTGGCTTGCCGTCTCTAAACGCCAAAAAAGCCTGCAAATCGCCGGTTTCGCGAAAATGGGACGTTGGGCTTAAAATTTTAGCCACGGCACCGGGGACAGGCGGGACGTATTGAGCGTCATCCTTTAAAAGCTGCTCGGGGAGAGTTTCAAAAAGGGTTCTTTCGCTCTTAGTTGTGACTGGTTTAATTTCGAAATGCATCGCTTGCCTTAACATGAAGTCCCGGGCACTGTCCAACTGGGCAAAACAGCGCATAAGAGGGCCTACGAGGCGCCTCGGGGGCTTTTAACATGATCAGTTTCCGCTATATTTTCGTAAACAGCTTACTGGTTGGCGCAGTCACTCTTGGGGGTTACAGCATGGCACAAAAGCACGGGCACATGGAAACCGGCAGCACCGTTTCTGCAATCGAAGTTCACGGGCACCGCGGCTCTCGCGGCACGCACCCTGAGAACACCCTGCCCGCTTTTCAAGAAGCTGTGGAATCCGGCGCGGAAGTTTTGGAATTGGATCTGCAACTGACGAAGGACGACGTGCCAGTCATCTCGCACGATCCTGAGATCGGCGCTCTGTGTAATGACGAAAAGGGCCAGCCAGTCACAACACGTATCCCCATTCGCACACTGACCTTTGCAGAAATTCAAAAATTCGATTGCGGCAGCCGACCCAATCCCAAGTTTCCGGAACAAAAAGCAGTTCCCTCTAAATTTACTTCGCTTGAGCAGTTTTTAGTTTGGGCCAAGAAGCACGCGCTTAAACTTGCTTACAACATTGAAACTAAGATGACCGCACCCCGCGAAGAACTCATTGCCCCACCCAAGCTTTTTGCCAAGACCGTTGAGCAATTACTGCGCAAACATGGCGCTATCGATAAAACTATTTTGCAGTCGTTTGATTTTCGCACGTTGCGAGAAGCCAAAACGCTTAATCCCAAGCTTCGTCTGTCGTGTCTTTTTGAAAACACTCCAAATTTCTGCGACGCGACAGCAAATGAAAGAGCAGCATTTGCTTCTCCTGACTGGCAGAGTGTGACGCCGGAAGAAGTTAAACGCTGTCATCAATTGGGAATTAAAGTTGCGCCATGGACTGCAAACTCTGAGGACTCTTGGAACAAAATGGTTCAGTGCAACGTAGATGCGATCATCACTGATTATCCTCGAAAGCTCGTTGATTACTTGAAAGCGCATCCAGCAAAAAAATCCGAAAAAATGTAACAAGATTTTTTTAGTAAGCGTCTTTCCGTTTCTATTTCATCGCGGACTCGCCGTATGTATCAGGGTCTTGCGCAATCGTTAACCACCTGTTGACACCGTTACTAAGTTTTCCGAGGATTTTATTTCTGCTAGTGGTTTTGGGGGAACGGGTAGGATGCATCTGAAGGAAATCAAAGATCGTGGCGAGATAAAACTTATTCCGGGAGGCAATCAAATGTGCCTCATCCGGGATACAGAAGAAGTGATCAAATTCTTAGAGTTCGTTGGTAGAAAATCGATTCTGAACGAGCGCGCTGTGAATTGCCGTTTGACGGCGTGCAACAATCTCTTCTCCACTCTCAACGAAGAAGAAGACAATCTGGATTACATCATGAAAAATCTAGACCTTCTTGTTCACCGTTTTCGAAACCGCCATCCAAACGTGCGCGCTTCGACGATGAAAGTTTATAAATCGCGTACAAAAAGCTCGATTGAAGATTTTCAATCTTGGAGTGCCGATCCTTTTGTTTGGGAACGTCAGATTTCTGAGAAGGCGAAGATCCAAGAACGTGGCCAGCGCAAAGCACAGCGCGCCGCGCGGAAAGTTGCTGAAGAGGAAGAAGAAGTTGAAATCTCGGTCGCTCCGACGACTGCGATTGCAGCATTCGATACGCCGCCGCCGATTGAAGGCGCGCGCAAAGTCAATTTTCCGATCCGTCCCGGATTCACCGTCGAGATGACGTTGCCCGCGGATGGCATCAGCTCAAAAGAACTCCGCCGTTTGGGAATGTTTCTATTCCCCTACTGCACGGATTTCGAAGCTGTATCGAAAGACTGGCCGAACGTTTTCTGATTTTTAAATCTTAGAACCAGATTAACGGTGGGTTTTCGTCTTGGCAGGCGACTTCACTGTATTTGTACATGAAGCTAACCAGCTGCTTTAAGACGTCATAGGACTTAGTACTTCTGTCCAATTCACATCCGTATTCCAGGCCTTGGCGATCTTTTTCCTGAAATGGGCTGACGCGTTTTACGTCGACAACCAATCGCAGGTAAGAACTTGGCGTGAAATAGAACCGTAGGGCGATCTTCTGCCCCATCTTAAGCGGTAGTTCAGGATTGTCTTCGCGGAATTTCATCCCGGAAAAGCTCATGTCGATTACTTCGACATGATGCAAACCTACTTTTTCCGCAAAGCTATAAACGCCTAGAATGCGATTGAAGAGCACGCGCTCGTATTCACGACGCCGCTCCTCGTTCTTATTCTTGCGGTAGTCCGATAGGTCCACCACTTTTTTAGCGTTCTTGCCCTTCGCCCGCGAAGACGTCTTATCAGTCTTTTGGTCGTCCATGGGAAGCTATAGCTCCGCTCTAATTTTAAAAAAGTTTGTTAGAAGTAACCCTGCTGTGGAAAGCAGTTTTATTATATCCGGTTACTTAAACGCGCGGAAATAAGAAAGCGTTTGCTGCAGACCGTCATCGAGATCTACTTGCGGCTCCCATTTTAGGAGAGCTTTTGCGCGAGTAATATCAGGGCGGCGCGTCTTAGGGTCATCCTCTGGCAGTGGACGGAACTCTGTTTTTGTCGAGCTACCGGCAAGTGCTGCAATGCGCTCAGCGAATTGCAACATGGTTAGCTCCACGGGATTGCCCAAATTCACTGGAAGCGAATCACCGTGCACCAACGTGCGCATAATTCCTTCCACCAAATCCGAAACAAAACAAAAGCTGCGGGTCTGTTTACCGCTGCCATAAATTGTAAGCGGCTCGCCACGCAGTGCTTGCATGCAGAAGTTTGGCACAACGCGTCCATCGTCGAGTCGCATGCGCGGACCAAACGTATTGAAGATACGGATGATACGAGTCTTTAAGCCATGCACGCGGTGGTAAGCCATCGTGAGAGCTTCCATATAGCGCTTGGATTCGTCGTAGCAGCCGCGTGGACCCACAGGGTTCACATTGCCCCAGTAATCCTCTTTCTGGGGATGCACGAGCGGATCGCCATAAACTTCGCTAGTCGAAGCGACCAGCACTGGGCATTTTTTTGCCAACGCAAACTTCATCACGTTATCGCTGCCGATGGCTCCGACGTGGAGCGTTTCGATGGGGAGCTTGGCGTAGTCGATGGGACTCGCGGGACTCGCCATGTGAAAAATGCCGGCGTAGCCACCATCCATCTCAAACGGCTTGATGATGTCTTGCTCGATAAACTCAAACTTAGAATTCGCCAACAGAGGCTGAATATTTGCGGGTCGGCCCGTGACAAAATTGTCCATGGCAACGACAGACGCGCCTCGTTCCAAAAGTGTTTCGCAGAGGTGCGAGCCGATAAAGCCGGCGCCTCCCGTAACTAAGTAACGGCCCGTTGGAATTTTAATTGGCGAACGATCGATCATTTCGGATCAGCCTTCCCGATGCAGTAATACGCGAGACCTTGTTTCTGGAGGCTCTCTGGATTGTATAAATTGCGGCCGTCAAAAATCGCTTTCGACTTCAGCGTATTTTTGAGCAGTGCGAAATCTGGATTCTTGAATTCGTTCCATTCGGTGACAATCGCCAGACCATCAGCGCCTTTAACAGCGTCATAGGCATCGTCGACTAACTCGATGCGGTTTTCGAAAATCTTTCTAGCTTCGTGCTTCGATACAGGATCGTACGCGCTTACTTTGGCGCCGCCCTTCAAGAGCTGCTGAATCAATGTAACTGAAGGGGCTTCGCGCATATCGTCGGTTTCAGGCTTAAAAGACAAGCCCCAGACCGCGATTGTCTTACCCGCAACCGAGCCACCAAAGTGCTTCTCGATTTTTCCGTACAACAAGCCTTTTTGGCGTTCATTAACTTCGTGCACCGCTTTGAAAATTTCGAGATCCAGGCCAAATTCTTTGCCCAGATGGATCAACGACAGCACGTCTTTCGGGAAACACGAACCGCCGTATCCACAACCAGGATAGAGGAACTTGTTACCAATGCGGCTGTCCGACACGATGCCGCGACGAACGTCGTGGATTTCTGCGCCGACCTTTTCAGAGAGCAGCGCCATATCGTTGATGAAAGAAATCTTCATCGCCAAGAAAGTATTGGCGGCGTACTTCGAGAGTTCGGCAGAACGATTGGTCATGAACAAAATCGGATTGCCCGAACGGATGTACGGGGCATAGAGGTCTGCCATCGTGCTACGCGCTTCTTCGCTCTCTGTGCCGATGATGACGCGCTCTGGGCGCAGGAAATCGTTTACCGCCGCGCCCTCTTTTAAGAATTCAGGATTAGAAACGACTTCTACTTTGTGTTTCACACCCTTTAAAAATCCGCGCGCTCTATCCGCCGTACCAACGGGAACAGTGCTCTTAAGAACCACGATGCAATCTTGAGTGATCGATTCAGCAATCGTGCGAACCGCTGCGTCGAGATAAGTCAGATTGGAAGAGCCATCGTCCGCTTGGGGAGTGCCCACAGCTACGAAAATAACTTGGCTCTCGGAGATGGCCGTCTTAGATTCCGACGTAAAAGCCAGACGTCCTGCCTTAACGTTGCGGCGGACGACATCGTCTAAGCCCGGCTCGAAGAACGGTACTTCGGCTTTTCTGAGCTTTGTCAGTTTTTCTTCATCCAAATCAACGCACGTAACGTGGTTTCCCGAGTCGGAAAAACAAGCCCCGGCCACTAACCCCACGTAACCCGTCCCCAGAACACAGATGCGCATGTACAACTCCCTTTGTCGCCTGATACGCTCGTTTTTGCTCAAAACGACGCGATTTTCATTGAGAGACTAGACGGGAAAATCTAGACTGGCGCCATTTTGAAGTCAAAAAACATGACGAAATCGAAGGAAATTTTAAAAACGATCGTGAAATTAGGAGTGGGCTTTGGCCTCGTTGCCTACGTGCTGCACTCCAAAATGATCGACTTTCATGCACTTGAAAGCGTCCTATTGGACCCGCTCAATGTGCTGATCGGTCTGGCTTTCCTCTCGGTAACCGCTTTGCTGTGCAGCTTCCGCTGGTACCTGCTCGCGCAAACGCAGGGACTGGGCCTCAATACTTGGGTGATGTTTCAACTCACGATGATTGGGAACTTTTTTAATACCTTCATGCCGGGATCCGTTGGTGGTGACGTGATTAAAGCCTGGTACGTTGCAGGTCGCGAGCCAAAACGCAAAACCAAGGCGATTCTCAGCGTCATCGTGGATCGAGTTTTGGGTCTGGCGATTTTCATTCTCTACGCCGCGATTACTCTGATTTTCTATTTTCCATCGGGCCCGTATTTACCGCAGCTCCAAGTCCTGGCCTGGACCGTGTGGTTGCTTACCGGTGCTGGGATGGTCATCTGCTGGTTGTATTTCTTCTCGCTCGCCCGCAATTGGCCTTTGGTCCCGCAGTTGAAGACGAAATTAGAAAGCATCGGCGCGACGCAGAAGTTGTTAGAAGCCGGTCGCTTGTACCGCAATCAACGCGCAACGGTTTTTAAGGCCGCTCTGATTTCGGCTATCTCGTTCTCGACGATGATTTTGTTTTTCAAATTCGAAGGCAACATGCTGGGCATCTCGATGGCGCTCGGCCAATATTTCTTCGTCGTGCCGCTAGCGATGGTGGTTTCTGCAGTGCCGCTCTTGCCCGGTGGAATTGGCGTTGGCCAAGTAGCGTTTTACACACTCTTCCAATGGGTCGGCAGCTCCACGCCAGAGCAAGGCGCCACACTGTGCACACTGTTTCAGGTCTACACGATTTTGTTTAATTGCCTAGGAGCCGTGTTCTACGCGCGTTTCCGTCGGCAACCTCAGACAGCGGGTCCGAAAGACGAGCGGCCGCGTTCCAAAGTAGATCTCCGACGCACTTCTGCCCGCATGGTATAGAAACTGGCCTACCTGCCTGTGTTTTCGAAACCAGAGAAGTCTATAAGCGCTAAAGTTTGCACTAAGCGGCTACAAGATTTTCGTTATGGTACTGCGTGTATAGTGCGAGATGGTCTCTTAGACCTCTTATCGTCTTAGTGGTGCACCAAGTTTTCCGAAACAGCCGGTTCATATTGGCGCGGAACATCGCTGCGGTGTGAT
>Ga0163144_10012371_pt1 | contig 17935 bp, 11 predicted proteins | sample OliLak19BULKMAT1_FD_123175 | JGI IMG/M metagenome (GOLD analysis project Ga0163144, IMG submission 123175) | Freshwater microbial mat bacterial communities from Lake Vanda, McMurdo Dry Valleys, Antarctica - Oligotrophic Lake LV.19.BULKMAT1 | ecosystem: Environmental > Aquatic > Freshwater >...
AGCCTGCGAAAACACACTTCGTGAGCGTAAAATCAGCAAAGAAGAGATCATAGCTGAATCCGGGTATGTCAAAGCCGGTATTCTTGAGATCGTGATGAAGCAAGAAGAAGGCTGGAGCTATATTCGGGCCGGCCAGTAATTTCACTTCCGCTATTCTACACCTATGAATCTTCGGATTTTAGTCTTCCTTTTCTGGGGAATCTGGCCTTCCTTTGTTTTTGCACAGCATCAGGAAGTCAACGAAGACCCGCTTCCATCTAAGGGGAAAGAACTTACAGAAAAGGACTCCCTGTCCATCCTTTCAGCATTCAAGCACGGAAAAGTAAATGGACTCTTCAGGTATTTCTTCATGACTACAAATAACACTGGGGAGCTAAGTGATTATTATGCAAACGCAGCCGGTAACCACAGCATGCGGCAGAAGCGATCATCCAAGACATTGGCATTCGCCCATTGGCATCATTAGATGCTTACCTGACCGGGGGTTATTATCCTTTTTTCGTGGAAGGACAACAGACCTACGCTTTTCGTGTTCGTGAAATGGTGCGGACAGTGATCGAATCAGATCTTCAGTTTGTACCCGAACACACCATTACTGATTTTGCCAACCTAAGTCGGCTATTGTACGTTATCGCAAGCGCAGTACCTTTCAAACCCAATATTACTAAATTGAGTGAACGGATAGGGCTCAACCGCAACCGGTTGATCCAGTATATTTATTTGTTGGAGCGGGCAGGTCTGCTCAATCTTCTGCATAGTGGGCGCCGGGGGATGACCGCCCTTCAAAAGCCGGACAAAATCTACCTCGAAAACACCAATCTCATGTATGCCTTGTCACCCGCAGGCGTTGAGAAAGGACATCTTCGCGAAACTTTTGTACTGACTCATTTGCAAAACTGGATTCAAGCCAACCACCTTGATCGTGTAGCAGTTCAATACCCGGATCAGGGGGATTTTATTGTTGTCGGTTTGGAGGCTGGGGCTTTTGTAATTGAGGTTGGCGGTGCAGGAAAATCAAGAGCCCAGTTGAAAAACGTGGCAAGAGGTATAGTCGTGCGGGATGATATCGAATTTGGCGGAGAGGGTGTGGTGCCGCTATGGTTGTTTGGGTTTTTGGGGGAATAAAGAAATTGATATAATACAATGGTTGACATTTTTCTTAGCCGGGATCACGGAGACAGCCCGGCAGGCAATAGATACGTTGAATAAAACCATATCCTGGTGATCGAAATGGCTCTCAAAAACATGGACCCGAAACAAACCATGTATGATGGGCTCCTGATTCCTGTTAAGGAAAATGAACTATGGCAGCATCGTGCCAAAGCACACACTTACCTCATGTGATTTTCAAACTGCTTACGATTACCTCCGCTACATTCGAAAAAGTGTCTTTATTCATAGGGACATTCTGTTAGTTTATTAAATATGTAATTTGGGTACTAAAAGCACCTAAATTCAATAAAAAATAAACTATTAAGAATATTTGGTTTAAAATTTGCTGTATATTGGTACTATGAGTACCGTAGAGGCATCAAAAATAAACCAGCTTTTGCAAGCACAACCCCAGGGAGTTGTCCTGTTGTCCTCATGGCTGGTTGAAAACGGCTATAGCCCTGAGCTACAAAAACGCTACAGGAAGAGCAATTGGCTTACTTCCATCGGCAATGGAGCGATGGTCCGTACCGGAGAACAGGTAGACTATCTGGGAGCCATCTATGCCCTGCAAAAACAGGCAGGATTAAGCATCCATCCCGGTGCCAAAAGTGCCTTACTCCTTCAAGGCAAAGCGCACTACCTGGAAATGGGCAATGCCAAAGTTGATCTGTTCGGTGGGGTAGGTGAGTCACTGCCTGCATGGTTTAAATCCTATTCGTGGGATGTAAGTCTTAGCTTTCATGCAACTTCATTTCTCCCTCCGGAAGTCGGATTGACAACGATCGAAACGGCTGGTTTTTCCGTTAACATATCAGGGCCGGCTCGCGCCATGATGGAATGCCTCTATCTGGCTCCCCTCAAATTTGATTTAATCGAAAGCTTTCATCTGATGGAAGGGCTCAATAATTTACGCCCCGATCAGGTGCAACAATTGTTAGAATCCTGCAATTCTGTAAAGGTTAAAAGGTTATTCCTGTACCTGGCTGACAAAGCAGGGCATCATTGGTTTCAAAAAATAAATCTGAATACAATCGACCTTGGTAGTGGAAAGAGAAGTATTATAAAACAAGGTGCCTATGTTCCTAAATATTTGATCACGGTGCCGAAAGAATTGGAACGGAATGAAAAAGCAGAGATATAAAGATCAGGTCAATTTGTTATTGACCGTATTGCCGGAAGTGGCAAAGGAGGAACATCTCGCTATGCATGGTGGAACAGCTATAAACCTGTTTGTTCGTGATATGCCTAGGGTGTCTGTGGATATAGATTTAACTTATTTACCAATTGAGGACAGAGCAACAACTCTTGATAACATTGCCAGAGCGTTAGAAGGAATCAAAACAAGAATTGAAACATTGAATCTAAATATCAATGTTGATCATCAAAAGGATGAAGGCAAGTTGTTGATAGCCCAAAAAGGAGTTATTATAAAATTGGAGGTCAACCTGATTATGCGAGGTATCATATCTCCAGCGGAAACCATGCCTTTGTGTAAAAAGGCGCAGGATGAATTTGATGTTTTCTGTGAGATGCCAATTGTTCCCATTGGACAATTATTTGGTGGTAAGATCTGCGCAGGTTTGGATAGGCAGCATCCACGAGATCTGTTTGATGTAAAATATAATCTGGATAATGAAGGATTTACCGAGGAGATCAAATCAGGATTTTTATATTGCTTATTATCTAGTGCTCGACCTATTCATGAGCTATTAAACCCCCAATTCCTGGATCAAAGTGAAGCTATGAAAAACCAGTTTGATGGAATGACTGAGGATACCTTTACGTATGAAGAGTATGAGACAACACGAATTCAATTGGTTTACACCATTCTTAAGAATTTGACCAATGAGGACAAGGCATTCCTACTTTCTTTCAACAGATTGGAACCTGACTGGAGCCAATATGATTTTCAGCATTTTCCCTCTGTAAGATGGAAGTTGGTCAATCTGCAAAAGCTGCGTGAAACACACCCAGAAAAGTTTGAAGAACAATTGAAAAAATTAAAGAGTATCCTCGAATCAAAGTAGCCTGATTAATGAATACTCCCCAAATGTTTTTTCCTATTTCCTATTTCCTATCTCCTAATTCCTATTTCCTATCTCCTAATTCCTATTTCCTTATTCCTATTTCCTATCTCCTATTTCCTATCTCCTAATTCCTATTTCCTAATTCCTATTTCCTAATTCCTATTTCCTTTGGCTTCGGCATCTTCGCTGGTTTCATGCTCCCATTCTTTGGTGAAGGCGACATCGCGGACTTTGATTTTATTCCATGATAGGGGCATAGTTCAAGGGTATTCCGGGGGAAAAAGGTACAACCATTTTTAACATAATAAACCAAGGTGTCTGCCTCTGCACTTCGATAAAATGGAAGATTCTTGAGAACTTAACAGTGATTTTGACCGGTGATTATCTTAAGCTATAGAAATCTAACTTGTATTGATTATCCAGAACAGCGGAGGGGAGAGGGCTCCTATTTGCTTTTGTTTTACTAGAAAATGGAAAAAACACAAAGTTCATTTAATCCATTGATTATTAATGACATGTATTTTTTTTACAGTTTTCGGCGAAGGGAAACTTTTTCCACCTATCTTCGTTAATCTATTGTGGTTCATGATTTTATGATTTGAACTTAAGCAGATAGAAGCTTTTCAAATGAACATTCAAATGCAAATAGCAGCTCCAATCGTTCAGCAAAGCCAGGCAGCTACCCAGGTTATACTTTCCCTATTTGCTTTTTTTCAAGGAATCAAAAGATTAGTTAGCGTTGTTGGAGTCTGGTTTCTCATTTTGATATCTCTCCCGCTTTTACCTTTTTTCCTGGCGTATTTGTGGATATTGTTTTTTAGGCTTCGATTGAAATTATCTAAATATGTCAGGCCTTCAATTGATATCACAGATTCCAATTATACGCAACTTAGACGAGAATATGATGCACTCCTTTTAATAGATCATAAAGTTAAAAGCAGTGGTTTAGATATGCCAAAAGGATTAGGTAAGAACTTCCTGAATTTGATGCAGATTAGTGCCATGATCGGGATATTTAAAGCAAGGGTGTTTGCATTGGAAACAGCTTTTCACTCATTAGACCCAAAGACTACCCTGCAGAATGAGTTTCTCATTCCTGTGAGCGAGAATGAATTGTGGAATAATCGCACTAAGGCTTATAATTACCTGGTATAGTGTTTGACCGGTCATACCCGTTTAGGTTTATCATGGCCGAGGATGTTGAAGGGGAACCCTATTCTAAAATTCTTCGATATTCATTTGATGGACCGGGAAATCATCAATATCTGGTTTTAGCCGAGCATTATCCACTTGATGTCTATGCGGTGAAGTTTCATTTAAAATCACATAGCCAGTCTGAAAACAAGTATTCAATTGTTACAGGTTATGGAGAAGCACCTTCAGTCATACGGACCTGCATTCAAATAATGCTGGCATTGCTAAAGGAGAATGCAACAGCTTCCTTTTGTGTTTTAGGAACCCGCTCTGAGCGTGAGGAGAAGCCAGAAACTAAGAGATTTCGAGTATATAAACGTGTGTTGCAGAATTTCTTTTCTCCACTTTTTTTTGAGCATCGAGCACATGCAGAGAAGAACCTCTATTTTCTGATTAACAAGCAAGGAAATATCGATCTGATATTGAACAGCCTTGCAAAAGTTGTTCACCAATATAGACTAGATTGATCTTAGCAAATATCTTGTGTATTTCAGTCATTTTGACCTCCCTTTGCCCCACATATGCATACGTATAGACCGCAAGGCACAGCATTGCTTAGTGAGCAGCTAAGCTGTATCACTTCATATCGTACCCCCTTCAGGGGGCGAAGGGGGTAAAGCAGTTCAGGAATCGAAGGGGTAAAGACGTTTAGAGGGCGAAGGGGTCAAGTGAGGTCATGTGGTTAAAGTTGTTCGTACAGCGCCAATTTTTCAGTGCCGCAGAAGCTGGAAGTAATTGGGCATTGGCGACGATAATAAGTCGTAATTTTATAACAGCTAGAACTTCGTAGCACAAAACCTCTTTCTAAAAAAGCCAACATCTCATTTCAAGTCATGAGCATACTACAGCAGCAATTAAAGGAAAGTATCCGTGAATTGGAAACCATTCAGCAAAGAATTGAATATTCTTCTCAGCTTGCCCATCGCCTTTCAGAAGAAGAGAATGAGCTTAAAGTGTGGGAGAAAAAATTAATCAAAGAACAACGAGATGTGAGTGCTCTTGAAAAGGAAGGTATGACCAGTTTGGTTAGAAAAATAATAGGAGATAGAGAAGAAAAATTGGAAAATGAACAGGATGACTACCTTCAGGCATCCAGGCGCTATACAGACCTCTTTAAATCCATAGAGCTCATGCGATTTGAGTTAGATATACTTGATCAAAAAGAAGATTCGCTTGAAATTTTAGAAAAGAAAATAGCTGTTTTGTTGAAGGAAAGAGAAAAGGAACTCATTTTGTCCGACTTAATATTTGCAGGCCTGGTAAAATATTTTAATGAGGAAGTAATCAAACATCACACCTTTATTAAAAAGCTTAAAAAATTAAAATCGACTTGGGATATAGCATTGAGATTGCTCACTAGTATTGAAAATCATCTGAATGAAGCGCTTCATCATGTGATCAACAGTAAAGCAGGATCAGCATTTTTAGTGGATGATGCACTAGACTATGCCCGCCGGCCGCTTCAAAAATTCGAACAGATATTGTTGCGATTTCAAAAGGAACTCAGGATCATATTTCCAGAAATGCATCTTGATACGAAGATCAACTTTGACATATTTGAGAAATATGCTGACGCTGTGTTCCTTGCCAATTTCACGTTCATAGAAAAAATAATTAATTCCCGCAGGAGTCTGAGAGGTATAAAGGAGCAGGTAGAGATTATTCTAAGTTTATTAGATAATAAATACAGTGAATCGCTGGATAAACTTGCATCCATTGAGGAAAAGAGAAAGAAGCTTTTCCTTGATGCATCGTAAATAATTAAAGTTTATTCAGAGACTATGTTTACAACCTCATGATTTAGCCATTTCTTCATCAACTCACGATTGGTCGAAATCTCAGCTATATACAGACGGGTGTAATAGGAGAAGACTTGTGATTCCTCAATTTTTTCAATCACAACGCCTTCGGCATTTATATAATTAGAATGAATGACAAAAACCTGGTCGCCCTTCTTCTGGATATAGCTTACATGACTTTGATCGAAACCGATAAAGTAGATGCCTTCCTGCAATGTACCCCTTAGGATTTCAATCCTGTCTGCTGTTGATGGATTGTTTATCTCCAGGAGTGGCTTGCCAAGGTTTAATGTTTTGGCTTCGTTGAGTGGGAGTTGCTGCGCCATTTTATACCGGTTGAGATTAAAGCTCATATGAGATAGGGTAGTGGATATGAAGTAACCGCAGGCGATGGTGCCTTCTCCAGGTATAGAAGTGTGGCCTTCGAAGGACCAGGGGGTGGTGAGCCAGTGGGGGATGAGTTTGTCCACCAATAAGCTTGTAAATAATTTTGAAAGCGAATCAGAAGAGATGGGTAATGTGCGATAGCGCAATTTCAAATTGGCAATTTCTAGTTTTATGGATGCATAGGCTGGGTCAATTAAAGCAAGTTCGTTTGGGATAATTGCCTTCCTGAATCGAGGGGAAGCATCTGATTGCCATCCGTTTAATTGGGTTGGATAATCAATAAGTAAACCAACGATCAATACGATTATATACATACGTAGACAGGAATTGAATGTAGGTAATTGAATCACTATGCTATTTCTTAGTCTGTACTTTGCCCGTGTATGGCACAAAAGGTTTTTCCTCAGTCAATAACCGGTTAATCAAATCAAGAATGGCAATGGAAGCTGCAGCAGGTATGATCCTCCAAATACGCCCTAAAGTCAATTCGACTTGTGCGGGCTTGAAGAGAGGAAATGCCTCAAATGAAGCAATTCCATCAGTTGGTTTTGCATAAAGTATGAAAATAGATACTAAAGCAATGACGATTAAAATGGCTGTGAAAAAGGTTGGAATGAGTTTATGTAGTTTGGGTAGTGCCAATTCTCCGAGTACACTAAAGATCACCAGGCTGTATATAATTTGTATAGGGGTACTGGTCACCCAATTAGCTATAAAATTATTCCCAAGTGCGAGTTCGCTATATTGCAAGATGAACACAATAAAGGCAAAGACATTGATCAGGATAAGAATTAAATTGCGGGAAACTAATCGCAATAGATTCTCTAAACGAATATAGTCTAAAAGTAAAAGTATGATGCCTGCTAAAATGAGCATAGGAAGAATATAGATCAGTCCAAGGCTGTGGGCCATGATTACCACAACGACTACTATGGCTGCTGTCGCTCCCTTGGTGATTCCTGATTGGCCACCAGAGAAGACGCTGAGCAACGCGGTCATTAATGCTGCATATATTCCTGTTGCAGGAATCGCACCTATGAAGGTGGCAAGAAGGACAGCCCCGGGTGCAATGGAAATAAAAACTTTTAATCCTCCCATCACTGGATCGCTGGAAGTTATCTTTTGTGACAAAGCTGAAAGGCTGAAATAGTTTTGCATAAGAGAACTTGGAATGGTTTAAAGCCTAATACCCCGGTCCTCCATATTGAGTACCGGGGTATTAGGTTAAGATTTGAGGTTATTGCTTTACAAAGCGGCTTACGCCCATCACTCCTTTTTCCGAAAGTATTTGCACGAAATACATTCCCTCCGAAATGTTGTTAGTCTCTATTCGCTGAATGGATGAGCCCAATTCAGCAGTTTTTTCCAACAATAATTGCCCTGTAAGGCTTAAAATCCGGAAAGACATGCCTTTGATTGCAGGCTCGGGCAAATCCAGTGTAAACTCACCATTGTTAGGATTCGGGTAGATCCGGAAATTCTGTTCTGGCTGTGGATCCGTAACTGCAACGATTAGTCCGTCCAGACAGAAATTATCTACCTGTACAAACGAATAGGTCTCAGCTCCACCTTGGTTACTGTTCAGTGCATTTGTAACGAATATTGCCGGTCGCACTAAAACACCCTCACCATCAGCACAAGAATCAATAGCTATCCAATTCCGGAGATCATATGGAATTACCACATCATTCCATTCGTCAGGAAGTAAGTCTGAAAGTTGAATTGAAGCCAATTCATAACAATCAAAACCATTGCAATTATTTAATTCAAAAAGATTACCAATGTGCACCTGTATGACCAAGGCGGCTTGTGCACCACCATGAAATACGCTACCTTTTGGAACACGCCCGCGAAGTATGATCGTTCCAGTATCTTTTTTGATACAAATTGCATTTTCTTGGCTTAAGATACTTGCTGTATCCCTATTTCCAAGGAGTTGAATCGTCCAATCATCTAAACTGCCAAAGCTGCCATTGACGACAATTGGATCTCCACCAATTCCAATCCAGCCATTGGATGCACCTCCAGAATTCAATCCACCAGCAATTGCACCCTCGTTAAAGGATGCGTTTTCGATGGTAAAATTATTGCAATTTGGAGAAGTGGCACATATCACATTTATATGTTTCGTGTACGTACTTTCAAGACAGACGCTGCCATCCAACCGTTTCCGTTTGACGTACATCATAACGTTGTAAATACCATTTGATGTGTAAGTTTGACAAAATGATGAAGATCCTTGTGTGGTGCCTTCTGATATTCCATTGATGTACCATTCTACATCGTCACAATCAGATAAAGAATTCGGGGTATAACACACCTTGCATATAGCAGGAAATATTGTTGTAGAAAATCCGGCCTTAATATCCGCCTGAAAATCTATTGAATCACACGGACATAAATCAGGACAATCGACAACAAATTGAAATTCGCATTTGCAGGTATCACCGTCACAGAAACCTAGCAAGGTCATTGTGTATATACCCGGCTGGGATATATAGGAAGGCAATAGATTGATTGTAAAATATGGTGACGCTGACGCCGGGCCTGAATTCGTACCTCCTGGCCCGTTCAATTCCCAGTAGACAGTATTCAGATCTTCGCAGGTATCGCCAATGCATTCAAACTTACCTGTGAAAACATAACCATTTCCTTGTTGTGGACATGGGATGTTTTCATATGAGGTCTCGCAGTCGATCGAAATGCCTGACCATCCCGGTGTACTTAGGTGCAGGTTTGTGAATGGTGGGTCGGCGCAATAGCAGGTGTCACAGGGTGGCAACACAATACAGATCGTATCAAAACAACACCATGCTGTATCAAAAAGGGAACCGGGTGGCGGAGGTGTGAAATCAAATAATCGCGTCTTAAGCTTGACTACATCTCCAGCTTGTCCTCCTGTTATATTCAATGTCCCTGAATAGAATCCGGATGGATTAAGATTCACAAGCCCCGGACCCCCCAACGGTGAAATATAATTTGGTGGGGAAGGGGTGACATTGTAAATGGTGAAATGTGAAGCAAAGTGAGTAGATATGTTCTGAATTGTGTAGTTAAACTGATAGCTGCCATCCGGCAAACACACCACCTGCCGCTCTACCACTTCAATACAAGAATCCTGCTTTACTGGTGGACAATAAAACTTTAGTGTGTCTACACAGGCTATAGAATCCTTGCCCGAAACATCGCAGGCAATCCACCTTACCTCCACACATTGGGGATTTTGAGTGGGATCATTTATATCCGTCAGGCAAAAATTTATCAAATTATCAAAGCTTTGGACAGGAATAAATCCACCCTGCATGGCCCAATGGATTTCGGTGTCGTCACCATAGGGTGTATACCATACATAAGGCAAACCAGAAATCACTTGTGCCTGGCTGAATTTGACACCTGGTGTAATAATTTCCGTTTCTATGCGCTTAAAAAAGTTATTGGCACAGCCATTCGTAACATCCATTGTGTAGCAACAACTATCAAAGACACTGACTACGGAATCCACTTGAACTATGGCATTTTCACAAGGGTCGCAACAAGGTGGAAGCGGAATACATAATGAATCCTGGGCGTGACAACAGGCGAAATCGCTGAATAAATAGAACTGAAAATAGACATTCGTGGTATCCAGGATAAACTTATTTGCATGCACAGTAAGACATACCTGTTCACTATCTCCCGGGCCCAACGGATTATTAAAAGGTATCGGCGAGGGAGAAGCAAGTGTGAAACAGGCTGAAGGAAGAACATTCAGTATACCCAGGTAATTATAAATATCTACATCGTCCTCGTTTGTAACGGTCAACTTGATGGTATAGCTTTGATTGTCTGGATTGCAATACACGGAATCTACGACAGAACTCCAGCATCCATTACTCGTATCTGGATATTCGCATCCAAATTCCAGCGTATCCTTACAAAATAGTAACTCCTGATCCATGATACATTTATAGTACTTCACTACAACATATTGTGGCACCTGAGAAGCATTCAAAATATTAGTCAGGCAAAAATCAACTTCACCGGCATAAAAGCCCGATGGTATATCAACCAGGTTATTGTGAATAGATATTTGTGTATTGGGATTGATTGCATCAAGACTAATTGGAAAATTAGTGGCCGTAAATTGATTGAAAATAACGCCACTTGTTTCGATATCAAATTCGATGCGACAGATATTGGGCTCCTGGATGTTCAGATCAATAGTCCAGCAGCATGAATCGAGAGGTGGTATCCTTCGCTGTGCGGCGATTAGCGATGAATCACATGCTGCCATGGGAGCCATTTGAGGGCAACCACATTTAAATATGTCAACGTCACCTATGAATGTCTTATCTGCTGAGCCGACTTCACCATCAACATCTATATAATAACTATTAAGCGGACCAAAATTAATCCCATCGGGAGATGGTGCATTCCCGGAAGAAGGAATTCCACTTATACCATATGTCCTTTGTGTGGATTCCCATCGTAGCGCATCACCCGTCGCCCAAACCATTGAATCACATCCAAAGGCACTGCCTGTAGTTGGATCAATTCCCTTATATCCATAATCCACACCACCTGCTGCATTAGCATGCTTTGGAGAATTATAATGACCGATATAAAATATAGCCGGCACAGGGTTCCAGGTCCCTGCAGGAAGCTGCATGAATTCCATCACCCTGGATTCATGTGAATAAGAATGAGTTTGAAAACCTGCAAATGAACTACTAAGCATAGTTCGTTCAGCAATGAGCATTTTCTGCCCATTAAACGAAAACTCAATATCCGCAACCGGATTGGTGACCACTGAATTCCAAGAACTATAGGGTGGCAGCGTTATTTCTAACACAGCACTCGTGTTTAAAAAGTTACCAGCAGCATCCAGCGCAATGGAATAAATTTGATTATGCTGTGTGCCGCCATTACTGCTATCATTGTTATAAACTCCGAAATACACACGCCTTACACCAACATTGTCTGTTTGAACTCCAATACCCCACAACAGCTCACCATACCGTTCAATTCCCGGATTGCCCGATGCCGGGTTAAATGGATCGAAAGAATTAACAATATTCCCACTGATGTCTATTTGGTAAATCTTCCCATCTTCCATGTTGGTCACAAAAAACTGTCCGTGCTGGGAATCATAACAAATGTTACCCAGACCAGGTCCATTTATGGAAGTATTCTCCAGTTGATTAGGACCACATGGACCACCCACATTGCAAGTCGTTACAAAATCAGAAACAGCCCCGGATACTGCATCTATTTTGTAGATGCCTCCTGTACCCGCAGAGCCCACAACACCCAGTGCATTTGAGCTCGAATATACTTTTGTGGCTGTGACATAAATATTGTCTGCGGCATCAATAGCAATGCCGAATACTTCACCCATCCTGCTGGCAGTCCAATCCTGATGATGATAAGAAGGTGCCAGCCAGTTGGTAAGTGGAGTTTGATTGGCATAATCATTTACCTCAAAAACCGCCATGACATAGTTGCCCGGATTCGAACCAGAATAACAAGTCACCACTGCCTCTCCACAATCAAACAAGGAAGGGGTATCACATAGCACCAGCACAGAATCACAATGCGTATATGACCAACATGTATCACCATTATTCAACTCGTCTATGCGATAACACACATAATATGTACCCGGACCCGTATACGTAAAGGATACCGGAACATTATTGCCAGTTATAGGTCCGGTTGAAGAATTCAGATTGTCGCCCCAGAAATAGGTGATCTGCATGCAATCGGTTAAACCATCAGCAAAGAAGGAAATCTCACAATCTCCTAATGTGCCGAAAGTATTTACGTTTTGTGCAGCTGCAACGAATGCAAGTGAATCTGTGCAGCATGCTGTATCACACTCCACAATCCACTCCAATACACAAACACACGAATCCTGCTGGCCCGGACATAAGGTTGTTAACATCAACTGATACGTGCCGTTAGTCTGAAAGTAGGAAGCAGGAAATAAATATACCGCGTAGTTAGTCGACGTACCACCATCAATTGGAGTGCCACCACCTGGGCCAGTCAGCGTATAGACTACAGGCGTCTCTATCGGGCATGGTTCCCCTGTAAGTGGGTCAATACATCCGAAAAAACCACCTATAGAAACGGTACCTGTCGGACATCCTACAACAGGTGCTGGTGTACCATTCATTTTACATTCTAAAGTGTATTCAATACCATTCTGAAAAAGGGTTATTTCTGGTGTAACACAAACGCAAGTATCCGGATCAGGGCTGTCAGAACATATTTCTTTTTGCTCCCACTCTACTGGCTCAGCTTCGATGAACATCGTAGGTGGTACATCATAAAATGTCAACTCCGATCCTTCAGGGGATTCAAACAATGTTGATTCAATATTAAGATCCAACTGTACTGTTTTTGTACATATTGCATTCAGATCATCATCTGTAATGGATAAATAAATATCATTCAATCCAAATCCTAAAGGATGCTCCCTTCCGTCCACAAATGAAAGATCACCTGATGGCAAAATTGCCATAGACCCGCCTATGTAACCAGACTCACCATCATCCATATATTTTGCCCAGACGATCTGTGGGCCACTTGTATCATCAATCCTGATGATCACAGAGCGCGATAATCCACTGACAATTGCTGTCCCTATCGCATATATCTCACCGTTGTGCTCTACGATCTGATTCAATGACGAAACACCGAATATTTCCACCTCCCAAATTGCAGGAAAGAGGTTGGTGCCAAAACGCATGATGCGCGGCTGTCCTGATCCCAGCGGATTTGCTATAGACAGCATTTCTGTCCCTACGGATTCCAGATCAGAATAGGTATATCCACTCGGTGATTGTACTCCACCAGAAGAGGCTCCTGTGCCCAAGAGATAATGATATATCACAGCCGCATTACCGATCTTTCCAGCCAAATAGAAGTCACCACCTATTATTTCAAGATCATTGGCAAACTCATCTGAATTCAGACTATTGAATATTTTTTTTGAATTGATGATGCAACCTGGGGAGAGATCAAACATGACTACATCTTGAAGGGATACAGGATCAGTCTGAACGCCAGCGGCTGTATAAGTCGTGCCATTAAAATCGATTCGTGATAAAGCTTCGAACCCAGGTTGCTCCAGTGTTTTAAAACAAAAGGTTGATCCCAAGAGAGCTATTTCACCGATAATACTTTTATTCAAACTGTTCAGGGGTGAAGTAAACCCTACAACCATGAGACTATTATTCGGAAGTACGACCCCATCGGTAAGCGCAGATTGAACCGTAAGTCGGTATGTCCATATCCAGTTGCCACTTATACCTAAACGGGTTATAGTAGCCATACTATTCTCCTGTCCGAGCACATAGAAGCCCTGAGAAAAAGGAATTACCCGGTTGGGATATTGATTTCCCGAATCACCATATATATTCTGTTGAGCAACTAGAGGACTTATAAATAGCAGCTGTATAAAAAGGATAATGAATAGCAGCGAGTGGAATTTCGAATTAGTTTTCATGCTTAGTCTTTTTAGATTCTAATGAGGTACTTCCTATAGTGAAAAAATTATTTCTATTTATTGACATAGCTTAATAAAGCGTATGTCAATAAAGCTGTATCTCGAACCGTTGAGGATTCCTGAATAGCACGAATAAAATAGTATTTTGAAGAATCAAGCACATTTTTGTCCAGATAGATTCTACCAAATCCAATAGAGGTTTCAATGAGTCCCTTGGCATTACCCTTGTTTTTGAATGCTCCACTAACCAAATGCCCATAGTGCCGGACGGAATCCAGATCTGCATTATATTTTTTTGACACTTCCCCTTTGAAGCGATTATTTAGCTTGTAAAGTTTGAGTGTATCCTTTCCGATTGCCTCAGGAATATCATCCCGGTGCTTTGACTGTTGATGGATAGTTTGATCGCTAGCATGTCCACCTTGTGGGAAGAGGGGATAGGTGCACAGTATAAAACAACATAAAACGACATGTCGTATGCAGAAACTGTTCTCTTTGGGGCGGAACCTGTTCATGGTTTTGGGTAGTATGGACTAAATATGCTTTTGATGAGCCCCGTTAATACTTTAGTAACAAGGAATCAATGCAACTAAAATAGTCTTTATGTCAATAGTTTTGTTTAAGGAATGAGAATCGGTCATCCTTTCATGAAATCCGGCTTAGATAATATTAAATACAGTAATCTTACGCTAGTGGGATGCGTATTTCTACGCGAGTTCCCAGGATGGTGCCTTCCGTGCTTGTCAGTTGATCCATTGTGAAGTTGCCCTTGAATGCATTGGTGGAATGTAAATTTAATCTGCGCTGGGTAAGGGTGATGCCAATGGATTTGTGAGCCTTTGATGCTTCATCGCGAGTTAGAGAAACTCCAGGCCCATTGTCCGAAACCCATACAACCAATAGATCGTCCTTTAGATTGAATTCAATATGGATGTTCCCTTGTGCTGTTTTGTTTTTCATGCCATGCAGAACAGCATTTTCTACAAAAGGCTGAATTAACATTGGAGGCAGATAAATCTCTTTTGGTTGTTCGATCGTCTTGATTTCAATACTATACGAGAATCTTTCCTTAAACCTCATTTGCTCAAGCGTAAGATAATAGTCCAGCATCTCTACCTCTTCGGATAGGCTATGCCGGCCATTCACTGAACTGTGCAGCGACAACCGGATCAGTTTTGCAAATTTAGCCAGGTAAGAGGTGGCAGATACCTTGTCATTCTCGGCAATAAATTGCTGGATACTGCCAAGGCAATTGAAAATAAAATGAGGATTCATTTGTGCACGCAAGGCAGCAAGTTCCAGATCTTTGATTTTGTTTTGAATAATAGCCTTATTTCTTGTAGCTCTCAATCTCATATTCACCACCTTGCTCGTTCCAAATGCAATACAAATTCCAGTAAACGAAATAAACCACCAGGAGGTCCACCATGGAGGAGTAATGCGAAACGACAAATTCGCAGGTTCACTCCAAATGCCATCAGTATTCTTCGCCTGTACTTCAAAATGATAATCTCCGGGTGATAGTTGCGGAAAATTTATCTCGCGCAATTTTGTAAAAGTAAAAGTTGAATCGTCCAATGAAAATCGATATCGGTAAAGAATTTCACCTTGCGACCGGAAATCGAAAGCATGAAACCGAATCACAATTTTATTTTTATGATGAGGGAGAATCGCATTTTGCAAGAGCTGATGCTCAGTTGTATCTGCAAAATAAGCAGTCAGAATAGGTTTCCTTGAAGGTAAGGGTTTTGGAAGCTCTTTGAAATGAGCCAATCCTTTATGCGTGGCAATCCATAATTCCCCTTGATATGTCATTACATCATTGACCAGATTAGATGGCAATCCATGGCCCTGATCGAGAATTGTAATACTCCAATGGCCTTCGACATTTTTTATTTGATTAAGACCTTCTTTGGAACAGCCAAATAGTGTGCCATCCGGAGCTAAGTATAGTTTGGAAATGTAATTCGTACTGAGTCCAGCATTCATTGTCAAATGAACCATTGTTTTGTCAGGGCGGCGAATCAGGATGCCATATCCAAGAAAAGCCATAGCGAGGCTGCTGTCAGACAAAATTTCTAAGTCGCTGCACCTGTAACGTAAGGCAGAATGTTGAAAAGGAGGAAGTTGATATTGGTCTTTTTCTAATACGTGAAGTCCATTAATAGTGGATACCCACACTTGGCCACTGTAATCTTCAGCAATACTAAATGTTCGTTCTGCACCTTTTAAATTTGGGATACGGAAAGCCTTTACCTCATTTTTTGCAAAGTAATACCCATAAAATCCATTCGGTGCGCTGAGCCATAGTGGATAGCCGTGAACAGAGGGATTTATGTCCTTTGCGGGAAGCGGAAAGGTATCTTGCAAGTCGGAACTATGGGTAAAAATAGAATTCCACCCTAAGGGCGTGAGATAAGCAAATGGAAAGCTTCTGTAAAGCCTTTTATTTGATGTATCATAATATAATGCTGAAATTTCTCCTTTTGGAAAACGTGATTCGTCAGCCAGGGATTTGATTTGGCCTGTTGGAACATGAAGTTGTACCAAATCGTTTGGCCAGAGGCCAATATAGACCTTGTCTTTTTGATTACTTGCAAGGCTCCGTACATCATCCCTGAGCAAACCGGATGCTTGGTCATAAATGTCCACATTTGGATTCCGGCAGTAATAAATGCCCTGCCCCAGTGTTGCAGCCCACCAACCCTCTTCATGATCTATAAGTAAGTCGCAGACCTTGACATTGGGTAGAAAATTTTGACTTTCACCGTTTCTTAAGTCCGTCAGGGAAGAATAATGATGCAGTCCGGGTCTTTCGCCTTCAAAGGATGATAGGAGCATTTCTCCCTTTTTGGAGCGTGTGATTTTTCGGCAGATCTGCTGAATGGAAAACTGTTCCTTCAGCTCATCGTCTTGCACGTGCCAGATAGTTTGACCGTGCATCAAGAGGTAATCTCCATTTTCATCATCGAACATGGCGGGATATCTAGGTCTTATGTCAACATTTGTACGTTGAAGTAGGATTCTTTTTTGCCCTTCAATCGATAGGATAATGTCAATGGGTTGCTTCGAGGGATCGTCTTGCTGGTCAGTTTGAGGCCTCAGATTAAAAGAAATGAATTCCTTCTGATCAATTAAGGAATAGATCATCTGCGAGTTCGTGGATGCGTTTTGCAGTTCAAACGTTCCATCTGGATGGATGAGCAATGTGCCAAATGTCCCAAGACGTAACCAAACATTCTCCTTTTTATCTACGAGTATATCTTCAATTAAGGTGAAGTGGTCTTTATATTGATTCAGAATGGAGTTGTACTTCCAATATTTAATCGTATCATTTTCAACGAACCAAACAGTTTTCTCCAGGCGACAAAACCAAATTCGTCCAAGGTGATCTTCAAATGGGAAGTATGCGCCTGTACCGTTCATCGAGCTCGTGTCAACAGGCGATGTAAAGGTGTATCCATCAAATTTGCATATGCCACGATCCGTCACCAACCAAATAAAGCCTATTCGATCCTGGAGCATATCATAAACTTCGTTGGAAAGTAAACCGTTATCCGTAGTGTATTGCTTCCATACTTTGTGTTGGGCAGGCAGTCCTGTCATACACCAGAACACAATAAACAATACCAGACAGAAGGATAATCGGATATGGGGCACAGTTTTTTACACTAAAGTATCATTCCTATATCAGAATTGTATGAAATCCGGTGTATTTTGCGTGATATTCGGTATAGCGCATAACTCCGTTTTTAAATATCGTATGGCGGGAAGCCCTCTAAAAGTGTTTATTATTGATGATGAGTCAGGGGCCAGAAAGATGTTGAAAACCTTCCTTCAGGAAGGATTCCCTGAGGTCTTCATCGTCGGCGAAGCTTCAT
>Ga0163144_10012375_pt1 | contig 17932 bp, 13 predicted proteins | sample OliLak19BULKMAT1_FD_123175 | JGI IMG/M metagenome (GOLD analysis project Ga0163144, IMG submission 123175) | Freshwater microbial mat bacterial communities from Lake Vanda, McMurdo Dry Valleys, Antarctica - Oligotrophic Lake LV.19.BULKMAT1 | ecosystem: Environmental > Aquatic > Freshwater >...
AGAACTATAAAAAGTGCGAAACAAACAATTTGTAATTTGTAATTTAGTCTTTCTTTCATCATAAATATCGGTTTATTCAAATTTAATTCCTGCCTATCTAATGTATTTACGGCTTATGCAATTACTGTCAGAGCGTAGATATTTGAGAGTAAAGTTACATTTTTTTTCTAAAAGATGACACATTTAAAAAAACCAATTTATTTGTACATACTATACCAACTGCTTTAAGGCTATTTCAAAAGCGTGGTGTGCTATGAGTGTTTTTTGTTCGCCCATTGCCCTTACTTTGCGGAGAGCCTTGCGAATCGTGATGGCAGTGTCCTCAAAAATAGCACCGTCTGTTACTTCCACTTCATTGCCCATTAGATAGGCAAAAACCCTTGCCATGCCGCAGTTAGCAATAAAATCTGGAATCAATGAAATTTGTTGGTCGGTATATTTTCCTGTGCTACCCATGAATATTTCGGGGTCTGCAAAAGGCACATTTGCCCCGCAAGCAATCACTTCCAAGCCTGCTTTGATGAGGCTATCTACTTGGCTGCGTGTTACTAAACGGCTTGAAGCAGCAGGTATAAAAATTTCTGCGGGCGTTTCCCATATCTGCTGATTGGCTTGCTCAAAAGGTATTAGATGAGGAGCAACTAATTTATTGCCATCTTTTTCTAATAGTAGTTTTGTTATTTCTTGGAAAGTAAAGCCGTCAGTATTGATAAGTCCGCCAACTCTATCGATGATGCCTACTATTTTTACGCCCATTTTTGCCAAATAAAAGCCTGCTGCGCTTCCTACATTGCCCCAGCCTTGAATAATAGCCCTTTTCTCTGTGAGTGTCCCTCCCCAAAGTTCGTAATAATGTGCTACTGATTGGGCTACACCATAGCCAGTAATCATGTCGGCAACGGTAAGTTTTTTGGATAGGGCGGGCGTATAATTTGTGTCCTCTATCACTTTGGAAACGCCCTGTCGGAGCTGCCCTAATTTATTTATTTTCTCTCGGTCTGTTGGGTGAAAATGCCCATTCACGATACCCTCTTGCGGATGCCACAAGCCGTATTCTTCGGTCATCGGGATTACCTCTGCAATCTCGTCGATGTTCAAATCGCCACCTGTGCCGTAATAGTTTTTGAGCAAAGGCACTACTGCCTTGTACCAACGCTTGAGAACGGCTTTTTTGCGGGGGTCATTGGGGTCAAAGTTAATGCCTGATTTTGCCCCACCAATAGCGGGACCTGAAACAGTAAACTTAATTTCCATTGTTTTGGCAAGCGACTCGACTTCTCGTTTATCCAGGCCAACTCTCATGCGTGTTCCACCGCCCGCCGCACCGCCACGTAAGGAGTTAATCACCACCCAACCAACGGCTTCCGTTTCGGAGTCATGCCATTCAAATACAATTTCGGGCTTTTTGTTTTCAAATTTTTGAAGTAAGTCTTCCATGAAAAATATGTGTTTATTGGTTTTTAATGGCAAAAGTAAAAAAAAATACCAGTAGCAGATGAATTTGTTTGCTAAATTTGGATAACTTGGCATAATGCTTTGGCAGTCAAAAAGAAAAATCATTATAAAAAATAGCTAAAAAATTATGATTACCTCACTTCGTCAGCAGTTTAATGCACAGTTTACCCAAGAAAAGTACGATGCCATGTTAGACGATATGGCAAGCGAGTACGGTTACCGGGTTGCCTTCAAAATCTGTGAAACGCCCATTTTTATTGGTAAGCAACTCAAAAACGAACTTATCAATGCCATAGAAGAAATAGTAAGCCAAGTTTGGGGAGCTAACTATCAGCAAAACATTCACTTAGCTACGCCACCAAACCTTCAAGTGCCGAACGAAGATGCAATTCCTACTTTTGCCGCTATCGACTTTGCTATCTGTGAAGACCCCGAAAATCCTGAAAATTTAATCCCTCAACTCATTGAATTGCAGGGATTTCCTTCACTTTTTTGCTTTCAGCACTTTCTAAATCTCAAATACAGAAAGCACTACCAAATTCCCGAAGGCTTTACGCACTTTCTCAAGCCCGAATTTGCCCAAAATGAAGGCTTGTACGTAGATGCCTTGCGAAAAACACTCTTGGGAGATAGCCAGGTAGAAAATGTAATTTTGATGGAAATAGAACCCGAAAAGCAGAAAACAAGGATAGATTTTTCCTGCACAGAGCATTTTTTGGGCATCAAGGCGGTTTGCATCACCAAAATTTATAAAGAAGGAAAAAAATTGTACTATGAACAAGATGGGAAAAAGATTTGGATAGAGCGCATTTATAATCGTGTTATTTTTGATGAGCTTGAGCTACGCAAGGATTTGACACTCCATTTTGATTTCAGAGATGATTTGGACGTAAAATGGTTGGCACACCCAAATTGGTTTTTCAAAATTAGCAAGTTTACACTTCCTTTCCTCAAAAGCAAGTACGTACCGCATACGCAGTTTTTGGACAAAATGACACAAATTCCTGATGATTTGGAAAATTATGTACTCAAACCCTTGTTTTCTTTTGCAGGTGCGGGCGTAAAGTTTGATGTTACAAAGCAAGACATAGAAAATGTAAAAGACAAAAGTAATTATATTTTGATGAAAAAAGTGCATTACAAGCCGCTCATTCAGACTTTAGATGTGCCTGCCAAAGTAGAAGTGCGTATGCTGATGATAAACATAGACGGCAAATTGGAGCTGGTAACCAACCTCATTCGCCTGAGCAAAGGCAAGATGATGGGCGTGGATTTTAACAAAGGTTTGGAGTGGGTAGGTGGCTCGATTGGGTATTTTGAGCTATAGATTACTTGTTAGTCATCAAAATAATGTATTTCGCTCTGTTTTTTAGAAGTTTTTCCGTAATTTTAGCAATTAAAATAGTGAATGACAAAGCAAGTCGGACAAGAGATAAATTTGATGTTGAAACTTTATGCTTCTGAGAATATCCTCAATGATGAGATGTGGGCATTTGATAGCGCAAAACCTCATTGGAAAAGCTTAGTTTCGCACATCCAGCAGTTGGGAGGACAGGAGCTTACCCAAAGGCGGGGGGATATCGAGCGTATTCTGCGTGAGCATGGCGTGAGCTATAATATCTATGATGACCCCAACGGCATGAATCGCCCTTGGAAATTGGATACTATACCCTTAGTAGTGAGCAGGGAGGACTGGGAAAAGACAGAAAAAGGACTTAAGCAGCGTGCAGAACTGCTAAACTTGATTTTGAAGGATTTGTATGGCAAGCGAAGCATTATCAAAGAAGGTTTGCTACCTCAAGCATTAATCTATAATCATATTGGCTTTCTACGTCCCTGCAACCAGACCTTTAAAGATAGAACTTACCCGCTTACTTTTTATGCAGCAGATACCGCCAAAACTGCTGATGGCAAGCGATGGATTTTAGGCGACAGAACGCAAGCACCTTCGGGAATTGGCTATGCCTTGGAAAATAGGACTACCATGACAAAGGTAATGCCTGAACTTTTTGTAAATCAGCAGATTGGCAAGCTATCGCCATTTTTAGATGCCCTACATTCAGCCCTTGTAGAGCTAAGTCCGCAGCACAAACGAGGGGCAGTGCAGGAAAGCCCTCGCATAGTAGTGCTTACGCCGGGGCAGCGAAATGAAGCCTATTTCGAACACGCCTATTTAGCATCTTTTTTGGGCTATCCCTTAGTGCAGGGAGAGGACTTGACAGTGCGCGATGATGCCGTTTGGCTCAAAACATTGGGCGGTTTGGAACAAGTAGATGTGATTTGGCGTAGGGTAGATGACGCTTTTTGCGACCCACTTTCTTTGCAGTCAGACTCACAGCTTGGTGTCGCAGGCTTGGTATCTGCGGTGCGCAAAGGCAATGTAGCCATAGCAAATGCCCTTGGGAGTGGCGTATTAGAAAATCCTGCATTGATGGCTTTTTTGCCAAAAATATGTCGAGCCTATTTGGGGGAGGATTTGCACTTGCCTTCAGTCGCTACTTGGTGGTGTGGGCATGAAAAAGAGCGCAAATACGTATTGGAAAACTTAGGAAAATTAGTTATCAAAAGCATTTATCCACTGGGCAGCACTAATGCCATCTTCGGGAACAAGCTGAGTAGGGAAGAACTTCAGACTTGGCGAGATAAAATCAATACTCAACCATATTTATATTTAGCACAGGAGCAATTAGACTTTATCTCGACTCCCTCCTTCGTAAACGGACAAATGGAGCCTCGCAATGCCGTTTGGCGATGCTTTTTGGCGAGTAGCGAAGCAGCAAATAGCTATACCGTTATGCAAGGCGGACTCACTCGCAGTTCGTCAGAAAGAAATAATATTATGATTTCCAACCAAAAAGGAGGCATCAGCAAGGATACTTGGGTGGCTACATCGCAAACCTCTGAAAGCAATTTGAGCCTATCTGCTAATCCACCTCAATTTTATCAAAAGCACCAGCTGTCGAGCCGTACCGCAGAAAATCTATATTGGGTGGGTAGGTATGCCTCACGAGCAAAAATGTCCGCACGCCTACTCAAAGTCGTCATTCAGAAACTCAATGAGGTAAGCCTAAGTACAAGAAAGTCTGATAAAAAGTTGCTTTATGATTTGCTATGCGCACTCACACAGCTCACCATGACTTATCCCGGTTTTATTGGAGATGGCAGTAAAGAAAAATTACAAAACCCTGAAAAAGAATTGATTGCACTGTCAATAGACTACCAAAAAAATGGAAGTCTGATGACTGTTTTGCAGTATATGATGCGCTCTGTTTACGCTATTCGCCCATGCTGGTCGTCTGATACCTGGCGCATTTTAGACCAAATAGATGACTATTGGAAAATGCTATTCCAGCTGCCCGAAATAAATCTTAGGGATATACAAATTGGGCTTGACCAACTCATTATGCACCTTGCTGCTTTTTCGGGCTTCAACCGAGAAACTTTGAACCAAAAATATGAATTTCCTTTGCTCGATTTGGGGCGCAGAGTAGAGAAAAGCCTGCTTTCTATAGCCCTACACCGCTCTACGCTTACGCTCGTAGAAGATGACGAAGTGGAGCATGGCTTGATGGAAACTGTACTTAGCTGCCAAGAAAGCCTCAATGCCTATCGCTCAAAATACCAATCTCAACTGTACCTGCCTCATGTATTGGAGTTACTCCTTTTTGATGCTGCTCACCCGAACTCTTTGCTTAATCGGCTAATCGATATTCAAGAAATTATCAAAAATTTGCCAAGACCATTGCATCAGCACAGGTTAAGCGAAGAGGAAAAACTCATTTTAGAGGCTATTTCCATTCTGCAACTTGCTGATACACAAAAACTTATTACATCTAAAAAAGGAACATTTATCCGCCAAGAATTAGAAAGTTTATTGGCAAAAATTTCAGGGCTGATAGCCAATATGTCCAATATAATTGTGAGTAAGTTTTTTAGCCATGCCCAAACGCAGCAGCTATCAGGCATTGTTCAACAAAAAATAGATTGGTAAAAAAAATATTACTTTAAATATCTTATTTTCTACAATTTAAAAATAATATATAATTATTATGAACCTTAATTTATCGCCACAAGCAGCAAAGGCAAGCGTTTTTTTGGAAATAACTGCCATGCTCGAAAAACAAAATTTCACCATCATCAAGCAAGACCAATCGCGCCCTTGGGGAGGTTTCTTTGTGATAGACGAAGCCCAAACCGCACAATTTGTACAAGCATATTTTCCTCATATTCAGGTTGCTGACTTGCAAATTACACAAAAGCTTAGTCCTAAAATATTAGTAGTAGCCCCAGAAAAAAGACTTTCTTGGCAGTATCATTTTCGCCGAGCAGAAATTTGGAAAGTCATTGATGGTACTGTAGGCGTAGTTACAAGCCAAACAGATGAAGAAGGAATCTTGCAGACACTCGCTCCCGATGCAGTCATCAGCTTGCAGCAGGGGCAAAGACATCGATTGGTAGGGCTACAATTGTGGGGAGTGCTTGCCGAAATTTGGCAACATACTGACATCAATCAGCCCTCAGATGAAGATGACATTGTGAGAGTACAAGACGACTTTGGCAGGCAATAGAACAATATCACCCGTTTGTTGTTATGGATAGAGTTATGTAAGCATATTGCGAATAAGATTAAAAAAAAATATTTAATGAATATTGTTATTATCTCTGGAAGTACACGCATAGGAAGGCTTTCGCATCTGGCAACGGTCGAACTTCACAAACGTATGGCACAGCGAAACATCAAAGCAGAAATCATCGATTTGGCAGAATATAAACTTCCTATGCTCGAAAATACGGCAGGAAAACATGAAAGCCCGCCGCCACATTTGGCAGCTTTTGTCCAAAAGTTGGATGCTGCTGATGCCATGATTTTTGTTTCGCCCGAATATCACGGAAGCTACTCTGGCGCACTCAAAAACGCACTTGACTATGTTTGGAAGGAATTTAGCAAAAAGCCAATCGGCGTAGTAACAGCAACTACAGGAAAGTTTGGTGGCGTAAATGCCTCTACTCAAATGCAGTTACTCATTTTATCCATTGGTGCTTTTCCCATGCCCTACAAACTCTTGGTGCCTGATGTCGACAAAGCTTTTGATGAAAGTGGTACACTTGCCAATGAGCCAATAGCCAAAACTTTTGAAAAATTTATTACGGAGTTTATGTGGTTTGCCGAAGCCATCATCACTCAAAAAGGCAAAAAGCCGTGAGTCCATTTTTCTCTGTCGTTATTCCTACTTACAATCGAGCGCACCTGATTGTGCCTACCTTGCAGTCTGTTCTAAATCAAGAGTTTAGAGATTTCGAGGTATTAGTAATCGATGACGGCAGCACTGATGAAACAGAAGATATAGTAGAAATTAATTTCCCTAATCAGAGTCAAATTAAATACATCCGCAAAAAAAACGAAGAGCGGTCTATTGCCCGAAATACGGGTTTTCACTTGGCAAGAGGTGAATATGTCGTTTTTTTTGACTCTGACGACCTTATGTTTCCCCACTATCTCGATACACTACACAAAGCTATAGAAAAACATCTTGATTGTAATTTTTTTGCTACCAAATACCAGATTGACACAGATTCCGTGATTTCTACCAATGAAATCGCTTTACTTGCTGAAGGATTTTATGACTATAGGCTGTTGCTCAAAGGCAATATTTTTGGTACAATGGTAGCAGCAAAAAAGCAAAATGCTAATTTTTATCCCTTCCCGCCCAGCTTTAGTATGTGCGAAGACTGGATTTTCAATATGGTCAATTTACGGAATGATAAAATATATCTTATTGATAATGTAGGCATTACAATCGTAAATCATGACACACGCTCAATGGCTAACAACGAAAAAGCCATCAAAGGAAGATTAGCAGCAATGAAATTTATCCAAGAAAAAATAATATTTGAGCCACAAGAAAACAGATTATTAGAAGGATATACCTACCAGTTTTGCGCCATTCACAGCTATATAGATGGAAATAGAATACAGGCAATTATTTTTTGGCTAAAAACACTACTTAAATTGGGCTTTACCATTTCTTCCTTTGCCTTGTTGGCAAAAATTATCATAGGGAAGACAGTGATTAATAAGCTGAAGAAGTAATAAAAAATAAACTGTTTCAAAGATTACATCTTTTGGGAAAGATGTAATCTTTTTCAAAATCAATTAATTTGCAGTATCTCTTAACATTTTTATCAACAAAGTCAGTTTTTCCTTCAGTCGTCTTCTATCCACAATAAAATCTAAAAAGCCATGTTCCAACAAAAATTCTGCTGTTTGGAAATCTTTTGGGAGGTCTTTGCCAATTGTTTCTCGGATGATTCTCGGTCCTGCAAAGCCAATGAGTGCGCCGGGTTCAGAAATATTAAAATCGCCAAGCATTGCAAAGGATGCCGAAACGCCGCCCGTAGTTGGGTCGGCCATGAGCGAAATATAAGGAATTTTGGCTTCAGAAAGTAGAGCTAACTTGGCAGAAGTTTTTGCCATCTGCATCAGCGAAAAGCCCGCTTCCATCATGCGTGCGCCCCCCGAGCGAGAGATAACAAGCAGAGGATAGCGATGAATACGTGCAAAATCTATGGCTCTTGCTATTTTTTCACCTACTACCGAACCCATCGAGCCACCAATAAAGTCAAAATCCATACAAGCGACCACCATATCCAGCCCGTTTACCTTGCCGTAGCCCGACCGCAAAGCATCTTTGAGTCCTGTTTTTGTTTGGCTGTCTGTGTTGCGCTTCGTATAAGGCTTGCTATCCACAAAGTTTAGCGGGTCTGCCGATGACATTTCCGCATCAAGTTCTGTGAACTCATTGTCATCAAACAAAATTTCGAAATACTCTTTCGAGCCTATAGTAAAGTGATAACTGTCGTTAGGCGAAACGTAACAGTTGTTTCTTAGCTCTTTGATATGCACTATATGCCCGGCAGGAGTCTTTTTCCACAAGCCCGAAGGCGTGTCTTTTTTCTCCGTTGTTGGCGTAGTGATGCCTTTGTTCTGCCTTTTAAACCAACTCATACTATCCATCTTGTGTAATTATTTTTTCCTTGTAAATTTTGCGTGCAAATTTGGTTTATTTTTTCTAATTTCTCTGCAAATTTTCCATTTTGTTTGATTTTGCTTTTTTCCCAAGAGTGCAGCATAGTAGCCATCGATGATAAAGGCAAATATAAAATAAAAAATTAGGTAGAGGGGGTATTTTTTTGTAAACTTGTGCGTAAAAATTTAGCTTTGTGAAAAAGTCAGTTAAAAATAAAACGCAAAAAATGAAAACCAAACTATCATTCGATATTGCAGATTTGAAACTGCTTGCCACGCACTCAAGTTTTGAAAGAGGAAGCGATTACTATGACCAAGGGCGTGTCAAAAAAGTGATGAATGAGCGAAATATTTATGAGGGGAAAGTAAAAGGCACTTCTACTTACGACGTGAAGTTGGTGGCTGACGGTCATGCCCTCGATTTTACCTGCAACTGCACCTACGAAATGGGGGGAATTTGCAAGCACTCCGTAGCAATGGGTTTGGCTATCTTAGATGGCGAATATGAGTTTACACCCGAAGAAGTGAGCAAATTACAAGAGGAAAACGGAACAAATGTTTCTTACTCAAATATATATCTTTTCGAGGAACTATTTTACATAGCTAAAGACGAGCTAAAAACACAATTTCTTCACCAACTACTCACGCAAAACGAGCAGCTAAGAACTGATTTTATACAATACGTCAATCGAAGAGCAAAAGAGCATAGGTAAGCCCGAAGTTGCTATGCTAATATCACTTACCCAATTTCAAAGCCTTTAAACCTTTTTTAAATTTATCTTCTCCAAAGCCTGAATTATTTGGCTCGTAAGGGCTTACAAAATCAGCGTTTACGCCTGCTTTGGGAATTTTCTTTTCTAAGCCCAAAGCCCAATAAATGCCATTGAGGGCAAGTTTGCGCATCGTAACTTCCTTGAAGTCATAAGGATGCCCAAGTGTGGTAAAAAATACCCTTGCCGTTTTGCCACTTTTCCCTTTGTAGTTTTTTGTCCATGCCACAGGCTGAGTCATCGGGTATTTGTCCAATTTCCCTTCCTGCTCGTGCTTAGAGCGAAGAGATTTGCCCTCTAAAAAGGGCTTGCAATCAGGGTTTAGCTTCCACTCTCCACCGCTCACATGGTAAAGCCAAGAATAGGCATTAAATGGTTTTACACCATTCAAAATTGGTGTTTTGGTATTAGAAATGGTGTAAACAGAAGTCAGAGGCGCATCGCCATCGTCAAAATGCCCATGATGCACAATCCACTGTTGCCCAAAAACATCGTGCGCCCACTTGTTGTTCAGGTGCATCATGCTGGAGTCAGTATTGTACTTAAACGTGTGCGTGGCAGTCCTAAAACCTACCATTGGCTTGCCACTTTCGGCAAAGTCAGTGATCATTTTTGCCTCTTCTTTGGGCAGTTCACGCCATCTTGTAAAAACTACCATCATATCGGCAGTTTTTAATGCTTCCAATCCTTCTATGTGGTTGTTAATATAGGGATTGATGTTTCCATCTTTGTCCATAGCATAGCAAACGGTGATTTTTGCCCCTAATTCGCGGTGCAAAATCTCTGCGAGCATGGGCATTGATTCCTCCGAACGGTATTCCTCATCTCCGGTTACAAAGACGATATGTAATGGTTTCTTTTGAGCAAAAGTTACGAAAAAAGAACATAACAAAATGCCTAACAAAAATAGTGAAGATACAAAGTGCTTTTTCATGGTAATTTATGATTTTAATTGTTGCAAAAATTTTAATCTGGGTATTGGTTCAACAGTTCTTTGGGCGTATAAAAGCCTTTCTGATTTTTAGTTTGCTCTCTTATCTCTTTGACACGCTCTGGGGTAATGGGCATATCAGCCGAATTGCCAAGTGAGTTTCTGATATAATTCAGCACTGCGGACATTTCTTCATTGTTTAGCATTCTGCCGTAGGGAGTCATGGGAACTTTGCCCTCATATTTTTTGCCATTTACTTCCATCTCTCCGTAAAGACCGTGCATGACCAATTTGATAAGTCGGTCAGGATTGCCCGTAACCCATGTACTTTTTGCCAAAGGTGGAAAACCCGAAGTTTCGAGTCCGTTGCCATCTGCTTGATGACAAGTAGCACAGTAGCCCTCCCGCATATATATTTCTTTACCTTTTGCCAAAATTGCTTCCCCCTTACTGAGTTTTTTTTGTATGTTGGATTCGAGTACATCGCTATTGGGTTTTTTGATAAAGTCATAATGAGGTTTCATCCAATCATCTATTTTGCTTTTTTCTATCACTGCCCTCACCGCCAATTCATTGGTCTTTGGTAGCCAAGTGCTGGCAATGAGCGTTTCTAAGCGTACTCTGCCATTTGCATCTGCGGCGGTTGCTTTAAGTAAGGCTGTCTGATTTTTGATTTGATGACCTGCATAGCGCAAAACTCTTACGGCTGCCGTTCTCACTCTTTCATCAGGCGATTTGAGCAACTTTTCAAGTAGCGTTTGGTCGACTTTGTTCATTCCCCAGCTTACCCACAAAGCCTCTAACAAATGATGTTGATAGTTTTTATCATTTATATCGAGGTTGGCAAGCCATGTTTGCAGCTTTGCCAAAACTTCCTCAACTTTTCTTCCTCTTAGCTCTCTTTTACTCCGATAACGATTGCGATATTCGGGTAATTTTAGATTTTCTAATAATTGCTCTACAGTTGCGCCATCGACTTTTGTGGGTACAAGCAAAGGTCTTGCAGGGTAGGTAATCCGATAAATGCGCCCATGTACGTGGTCGCGGAGGGGGTCGCGGGCGTTGTGCTGCATGTGACCTACTAAGGCATTGTGCCAATCTGCCAAGTAAAGAGAGCCATCTGGGGCAAATTCTAAATCCACAGGGCGGAAATTTGGGTCGCTACTTCTCACCAAATCCAAGCGGTGTTTGGTTTCATAGCCCGTTCCACTTTCTATCACTTGGTGCATTTTTGTTCCTAAAAAACCAATGGTATTATTGAGCATCATGTCCCCTTGAATTTCTTCGGGGAAATGGCGGCTGGACACAAATTCAAGCCCAGAAGTAGGTCTGACTTTGTGTGCCTGCTCAATCAAAGGTCTTGAGTTGGGTGAAGTAATGCCGTAATAGGGCTTATTAGTTCCGGGCATCATCCACAGCACATCTGTATTAGAGGTAGAAAGGCAGAAATTTTGCCCCCAATGGTCAAAAGCAATGCCCCAAGGATTGGTAATTGGCAACTGAGCGGCACGTTCCAGCATTTTTCTTTGTGGGCTGTACCGCATAAATCCGCCATGCGTAGCCCGCACAGTGCCGTAAGGAGTTTCCACATTAGAATGTAGAAAAATCCCTTCTCCCATATAAATCCCTCCCGACTCATCAGCACAAAAGGCAGAAATGACGTGGTGCGTGTCGTGGTCGTCAAAGCCGCTTAAAATAATTTCTTCTTTGTCTGCCTTGTCATCTCCATTGGTATCGGTATAGAGTTTCAAATTTGTGCCTTGCGACACATACACGCCTTCGGGTGTAAGCTCAAAACCTGCCGGAATATGTAAATTATCGACAAAAGTAATTTGCTTATCTGCTTTTCCATCGTTATTAATATCTTCCAAGATAATGAGCTTATCATTGGGTTTGCCATCACCAATGCGATAATGTGGATAAGTTGGCATCACTGCTACCCATAGTCGCCCCTTGTTGTCGAAAGCGATTTGAGAGGGATTTGCCAAATCAGGAAATTCTTTTTCAGAGGCAAACAAGTTAATTTTAAAACCCTCTGCGAGCGTAAAAGATTTAAGTGCGTCTTCTCCATACAGATACTTTACGTTATCAGTTAATTTGTAGTTGGTTTCTATCTCAGGCAGGGTGATAGTTTTGGCATCTGCGGCGGCTAAATCATATACTTTCCCTTGCAAAATAGCCCAAATCATTGTATCTCTATTGGCTGTCATTTGGCGGGTTTTGATGAATTCGGCGGGGTAATTATCGGGACCAAAAGGCTTGTATCTTTGCCCAAAAATATGAACGCCATTAGGAACTTTGTAATCATTGTGCCAATACCAATCTTTGTCTAAAACGGCATTTTTTACCGCTTCACGCCTATTTTCATTTTTGACCAAAGAGTTTTCAAATAGCTCATCAAGCACTAATTTGCTAAATTTTTGATAGCCTTTGTTGTTTAGCTGCACGCCATCAATGGTCAATTCCTCTGTTTCAAACCACTTTTTAGTAGGCGAAAAGACATCTAAAAATACTATGCCATGCTTGCTTGCCACTTCCTGCATTGCTTTGGCGTACAGACTCAAATTTGTATTTTCTTTTACCCCATTTGGCAAATCATACTTTTGAGATAGATTTTGAAAGGCAATAGGGGAAATCAAAGCTAATTGTGGGGCAGTCTTTCCATTGTAGCGTTGGGCTAAAGTATGCTTGATAAAAGCAGAAAGCTCCTCTTTATACCTTTGTAATCCCGCCACTCCCTCATAGGATTCGCTAAACCCAAAAAAGCCAATGACCACATCTGTTTGCAAGCGGCTCAGCCACTGGTCAGGGTACTCAAAAAAGCCCTCGCTGTAGGTATCTTTTGCCCATTGCGGATTAAACTTTTCTGCTCCCTGAAAAGCCCAAGCGTCTTTGCGTGCGGCATGAGGTCTAAACCCTGGTGTATCGCCACCATCACACATATTTCGCACAAAAAGCTGATAATCAGGGAATCTCAAATGCAGTTCTGTTTCGAAATGTCCGTAGTTCATCATCCGAGAACCCAAATTACCTCCTATGAAGGCGATATGTGCGTTCTTGGAAAGCACTAATTTTTTCTTTTTTTCTGGTAAAAAAGCGACAGTCAAAAGTATGACTAAAAGTAAAGATACAGGGAGAATATATTTTTTAAATAGCATGGATTATTGTTTATGTTAAAATATAAGTAAATATGATTAATTTTTTCTTAAAAACAACCCAATACGTATAGCTTTTATAGAAAAGCACCAAAATTTTACAAAGTTTGATTTTCAATTCACTGAGCATTGCCTTGAATACACTCTTGGTCTTGCCCGAAACACTTTTTACCCAATGTAAAAAATTTTTGAGAGAAAAAGGCAAAGATTATACAGAAACAAAAGCTAAATTTGCAAAAATGAACAAGATTTATCAGTAAAAGCGTCGATATTCAAGAAAAAAACATAATTAAGTAGGTGAGAAAAATTAGTTTATATTATTCGGTTTTATAAATACTTTATAATGTGTAAATAAACAACTCATAACTTATAACTAAAAACTCATAACTACTTATATCATAATCATTATTTAAAATGAGCAAAGCCTTACCTACGAGAAGCGAAAATTATTCAGAGTGGTACAATGAATTAGTCAAAAAAGCAGATTTGGCAGAAAACTCTGCGGTGCGTGGTTGCATGGTCATTAAGCCATACGGCTATGCTATTTGGGAAAAAATGCAACAAAATTTGGACAGAATGTTCAAAGAAACAGGGCATTCTAACGCCTATTTTCCGCTTTTTGTACCGAAAAGTTTTTTGGAAAAAGAAGAAGGACACGCTGAAGGCTTTGCCAAAGAGTGCGCCGTAGTTACGCATTATCGCCTCAAGGCAAATCCCGATAAAAAAGGGGCATTGATGGTAGATGAAAATTCTAAATTAGAGGAAGAACTCATCATACGCCCTACTTCGGAGGCGGTGATTTGGAATAGTTATAAAAACTGGATTCAGTCCTACCGAGATTTGCCTATCCTCATCAATCAGTGGGCAAACGTAGTCCGTTGGGAGATGCGTACACGCCTATTTTTGCGTACCGCAGAGTTTCTTTGGCAGGAAGGACACACCGCCCACGCAACGGCAGAGGAAGCCATCGCAGAATCACGCCAAATGCTTGATGTATATGCTACTTTTGCAGAGGAATACATGGCTTTGCCTGTAGTAAAAGGAGTGAAAACGCCTAATGAACGCTTTGCAGGGGCTTTGGATACCTACTGCATCGAGGCACTCATGCAAGATGGGAAAGCATTACAAGCAGGTACTTCGCACTTCTTAGGGCAGAATTTCGCAAAGGCTTTTGATGTGAAATTCACAGACAAGTCCAACCAATTAGACTATGTTTGGGGAACTTCTTGGGGAGTAAGCACGCGCCTCATGGGTGCGCTCATCATGGCTCATTCTGATGATGATGGCTTGGTATTGCCGCCAAATCTTGCCCCTTTCCAAGTGGTGATTGTGCCAATTTACAAAGGCGAAGAAGGCTTGCAAAAGATAGATGCCAAAGTAAATGAAATAAAGCAACAACTTCAAAAACAGGGTATTAGCGTAAAATATGATAATCGTGATACCCAACGTCCGGGTTTCAAATTTGCCGAATGGGAACTCAAAGGTGTGCCTGTGCGCATCGCTATTGGCGAAAGAGATTTGGAAAATAATGCTGTAGAAGTGGCGCGCCGAGATACCAAAGAAAAAATGTCGGTAAGTTTGGATAATCTTGTGCCACATATTACAACTTTATTGGCGGATATTCAAGCAAATATTTATAAAAGAGCCTTAGATTTTAGAACTGCAAATACCACAGAAGTAGATACTTATGAAGAATTTAAAATGGTATTGGACACAAAAGGTGGTTTTGTAAAGGCACATTGGGACGGAACACCAGAAACAGAGGAAAGAATCAAAGAGGAAACCAAAGCAACTATTCGCTGCATTCCTTTGAACAATGAAAAAGTGGCAGGGAAATGTATTCTTACAGGCAAACTCTCCGAGCAGCGAGTCATATTCGCAAGAGCATATTAACTTTGACGATTTTTTTTTGCATATTTGCATTATGAAATTATCAAACATAAAATAAAGAAAATCCTTAACGTATGCAAACCATTCAACTTACTTACAAAGACGGTTATGCCATTGCCCAATTGGACAGGGGAAAGGCAAACCCGATTAATATGCAAATGATTCAAGAACTCATTGGCTTGGCAGATACTATTGCTAATGATGACAAGGTAAACGGCTTGATTATCACAGGCAAAGAAGGATTTTTTACGGCAGGTCTGGACTTAGTGGAGCTTTCCCAACTCGACCAAGATGGCATGAAAAACTTTTGGAAGGAGTTTACACGCATGATGGCGGTATTGGTGAGTTTTCCAAAACCATTAATTGCTTCCATTACAGGACACAGCCCCGCGGGAGGCTGCATATTGGCTATTTGCTGCGACTACCGAGTGATGGCAGAAGGCAAATACATGATTGGACTAAACGAAGTGCCTGTCGGTATTATTGTTCCTAAGCATATTCATAGCTTGTACGCTTTTTGGATAGGCGAGCGCAATGCGTATCAGAACCTGATGGAAGGGAAACTCATGACCCCAGATGAAGCGCATCATATTCACCTCATTGACCTTGTAGTACCCGCAAACAAAGTATTGGAGAAGGCAGAAGAAAAAATGAAGCACTATCTTAGCTTTCACACGACTACTTGGCAAACTACAAAGCGTAACTTACGAAGCGAACTCATTAGGCAGCTACAGGTGCCGAGCGATGCCGCTTTTGATGCCACCATCACCAATTGGTTTTCACCCGAAGTTCGGGAAATTCTAAGCAAAACTTTGAATAGCCTGAAAAGATAACAATAATTCTCACCACTATTTCCCTTATTTGATATGAAAAAATTGAAATTTATTTTCTTGATTATCGCTATGCTATTGATACATCAAGCCTTTGCTCAAAAGAAAGCGAAAGTGCTTACAACAGCCGACACGCTCAACAATTTGACCAAAGAGTTTGCCATTACTTTCAATAATTTTTCAAAAACATTGGACAAGGAAAGTGTACTAAAGTACATGGATAAAAGTGTGTCCGCCCTCATCACAAGTACAAACATTAGCAAAAATATCAGTAAGTTCAAAAGCAACTACAAGGACTTTGAAAATTACTTGGGTATGCTGGCAGATTCCAGCAAAAATGAGGTCATACTTACTTATCAGCTCACCGAGATAGTACGCACCTACGTTAATGAAGATATGGGCGTAGTAACTTATACGGCAGATTACAGCCTTCGCAAACGCAAAAAAATGTGGGCAAAAGGAAATGAAACTGTTGTACTTGCCTTCAAAAGATTGGAAAGTGGCTGGAGGATAATTCACTACACTACCGCAACCATCGAAGACCAAAAGCTATACGGAGAATGTTCTTGCGAATTTGTAGAACTCAAAGATGGTAGTTTTGAAACTAAAATTCTTATTCCATCGGGAAAAGGCTATGAGGAGAAAAGGAATAAAATTTCCTTCGAAGACGTAAAAGGAGGAGAAACTCCCACAAGGCGAGTTATCACAGACAATAATATATATAGATGGGATTTTAGTTCAGAGCTTTTCTTTGAGAAATCAACCACAAGTACTACTACTACTGTCAATTCAGGTACATCGGGAATTCCTTCAGAAAAAATAGGAAATAGAATAAAAACAAAGGAAAGTGTGATTGAGAAAATCATGCTTTATAACTACGCAGAAAACTGCAAAGAGGTAAAAACAAAAAAAGTTGCCAAAGGGAAATAAGCAAATATAATAAGCCTCTTTGCTAAAAGTAAAACTCTTGGCAAAGGGGCTTGTTTTTTTATTAGCTACCGCAAGCCTCGCAGCTATCGGGGTCATCAATTGAGCAAGACATATCACTCATTTTTTGCTCATAGTCTGTAACGTCTTCTTCTACAATTGCCTCTTGCGTACCTGTTTGTGTTTCTTGTCTTACCTGATAGTTCACCGTGTTTAGGTTCAGACTTGTTTTCTTTTCATAAAAAGTAGCATTGGCAACTTTCACACTTTCAATTTCTTGTAAGCGATTTTCCATCTGCGTTTGCACACCCGCCGCCAATTCTGTTTTGTCAATCGAGAACTTAATTGCATCTGAAGCTGCCTTTGTGCGAAGGTAATACATACCCGTTTTCAATCCCTTTTTCCATGCGTAAAAGTGCATAGAAGTCAGCTTGCCGAAGTTAGGGTCTTGCAAGTGAATATTTAGGCTCTGACTTTGGCAAATATAGGGCGCACGGTCTGCCGCCATGTCTATAATTGTTTTTTGACTAATTTCCCAAACAGTTTTGTATAAATCTTTGATTCTCTGCGGAATATTTGGTATTTGCTGAATAGAGCCGTTTGCCTGAATGACCAAATTTTTCATGGTTTCATTCCATAAGCCCAACTTAATGAGGTCTTTGAGCAAGTGCTTATTCACCACTGCAAACTCCCCAGAAAGCACTCGTCGAGCATAAATATTGGACGTATAAGGCTCAAAGCACTCATTATTTCCCAAAATTTGCGAAGTAGAGGCAGTTGGCATAGGGGCTACTAAGAGCGAATTTCTTACGCCATGCTGCAAGACTTCTTTGCGCAAGCCTTCCCAATCCCAACGCATAGATGTAGGCTTTACGTCCCACATATCGAACTGGAAAATGCCCTGCGAAATTGGAGAGCCGGGATAAGATTGGTAAGCCCCGTGAATC
>Ga0163144_10012376_pt1 | contig 17929 bp, 14 predicted proteins | sample OliLak19BULKMAT1_FD_123175 | JGI IMG/M metagenome (GOLD analysis project Ga0163144, IMG submission 123175) | Freshwater microbial mat bacterial communities from Lake Vanda, McMurdo Dry Valleys, Antarctica - Oligotrophic Lake LV.19.BULKMAT1 | ecosystem: Environmental > Aquatic > Freshwater >...
CTGTTCGCCGCCGTGAGTTGCGGGAACTTTGGCTGCATCGCGCGCACCAAGTCGTCAAACTTCATGCACGATCGAGACCTTTGGTCTCGCCCCATTGAAGCCAGGCATTCCTCATCTTCTTGATCGAGCCACGGTCGCCCGGCACCACCGGGTCCTCATTCGAAATGGCTTTCAGCGCCCAGTACCAATGGCCCGAGTTCTGACGAAGATCTTCCAGAATCATGGGAAGTGCGGCCGCACCCATGCCGATGATCGCCTGATACGCAGGGTGCATGGCGATATCTCTCGTAGAGGAGAACCACTGGGTTTCGCTTCGCCACTGCTGCGCAAGCGACCGGAAGCGTTCGCGACGAGAATCCCGCCTGTTCGAGGCCGGGAAGGCAAAGTGCACACTCGCGTCCCGAAGACGGCTTCGCAACTGGTCCGATTGCGGGCTTGCGCCCATGGCCGATATAGCAAAAATAACGTTCGCCGCAACACCAATCGCGGGGCTGCTTCGCATCGTGGGCGCGCGACGTACGACTGTCGGTGTGGTCACTTGAATCGCTCCAATGCCGCCTCGGTAAAACTCCCAAAGAACAGTCGATTCTTCACTTCTCGAAGTTGATCGAGTTTGCCCCACATCTCATTCTCGGCGATACCTTGCGGTTGCTCTGAAAAAGTGTCGAGATCGAGAATGCACTCGTTGCCGTTTCCTTCAAGTGCCTGGGTGACGATGGCGATCGCGTCCTGCTCTTCAAACGGGATAACCACGCGAAGCAGGTACCCCGCAACAGACTGCGGAAGACTCGGCCCGATCACGAAGTTGGTCAAAAACGTCTTCTCGAACGACTCACCGATCGGCAGTTGCACTCGATTGACAAACCGTGAGGCAACGCGAACGACCTTGGTCGGCCTTGCTGCCGCTGCGTACTTCGCCCACAGTGCCGACGCCTTTTCTTTCAGCTCAATCCAGTTGCCGTAGGGCTGAAGCCGCGACACCGTAAAGCCGTCGAGCCGGAACTGAACCACCCATTTCTCGTCAATGGAACGCAGCATGATCCCCGGTACATCGCCGGTAGTCAGCGTGCTCGCACTCGCATCAGGCGAAACGTGGAACTGCGCGACGACCGTGTGCATCTCTAGTCGCGAAGGAAACTCCGCCGCTAGTTCGTCGCAAGCGGCCTTGATCCCGGCAATCGTCGCACCGGCCGACCGCTCAACCCGAATATCGATCAGGCTTTCAACGATCGGCGCTTTGGTAAGACTGGGCCAGGTGCTCATTGGTTTCACGACGGATGCCGCTTCATTGCCGCCAACCGTCCCAAACGGTAGGTCCGCGCACGCCAACTGATAGAACTGCCGAAAGGCTGGATTGCTCGGCGTTCCTCTGTCACGACTCGAGACCGCGGGCTTGAAAGCAACGGGCGGAGGTGCCCCACCCCCTACCGAACTCCCCCCCAATCCGCCGATACTCCTCCTCCACTTCCCACCCCCCCTCGCCTCCTCGCCCCACTCCCCCGGCTCCCCATGAACATCGGCTCGCGCTCCATCACTCCAAGCCCCGGCGGCTACACCCCCCCATACGTCATCGCCGAACTCGGCGTCAATCACGATGGCTCCGTCGATCGCGCCCTCGCCCTCGTCGATGCCGCCGCCACCGCCGGTGCCGATGCCATCAAACTCCAGCTCTTCCGCGCCGACCTGCTCATGAGCAAGGCCGCCAAACTCGCCGCCTACCAAACAGCCGCCGGCGAACACGACCCCGTCGAAATGCTCCGCCGCCTCGAACTCTCGATCGACCAAATGGCCCCCATCGTCGCCCGCGCTCACGCCCGTGGCCTGCACGCCATCGTCACCGTCTTCACCGCGTCCCTCATCCCCGATTCCCTCAGCCTCCCCTGGGACGCCTACAAAACCGCCAGCCCCGACATCGTCCATCAACCCCTCCTCAGCGCCCTCGCCGCCACCGGCAAGCCCATTATCATCAGCACCGGCGCCAGCACGCTTGACGAAGTCCGCCGCGCCGTCCACTGGCTCACCAGCGCGCACGACCGCCTCGCCATCCTCCAGTGCGTCAGCAGTTACCCAACCCCCCAGTGCGATGCCGCCTTCGACGGCATCGCCGCCCTCGCCGCCGCCTTCCCCACACTCCCCATCGGATACAGCGACCACCTCGCCAGCACCATCAGCGGCGCGCAGTCCGTCATCATGGGCGCAGCCCTCCTCGAAAAACACTTCACTTACAACCGCGCCGCTCCCGGCCCCGATCACGCCGCCTCCCTCGACGCCCCCGCCCTCGCCGACTACATCACCCTCGCCCGCATCGCCGCCCGCACCCTCGCCCTCGAGCCCGATTCCCGCCCCGCCGGTTTCGAGGCCCTCATCGACGGCACCCCAGTCGCCCACACCCACTGGTTCGACCTCCACCCCCGCGTTGATATCAACGCCCCCAGCACCAAGCGCGTCCTCCCCTGCGAGCACGACGTCCGCGCTGTCTCCCGCCAATCCATCGTCACTCTCGCCAACCTCCCCGCCGGCCACGCCCTCAAACCCACCGACCTCACCTTCAAACGCCCCGGCACCGGCCTCCTCCCCTTCAACCTCCCCTCCATCCTCGGCCGCAAACTCAAACACGCCGTCGAGGCCGACATCCCCCTCAAGGAGGCCGACCTTGTCTAAACGCTCCCAGCAGTCTCCCGCCGCGCGTGCTCCCAAACCCGCCCGCAAGTCCAAACCCAAACTCACCATCGCCATCGTCACCGGCACCCGCGCTGAGTTCGGCCTCCTCCGCCCCGTCATCGATGCCATAGGCGCCCACCCACGTCTCAAACTCGCCCTTATCGCCGCCGGCGCCCACTTCCTCCCCCCCGCCCGCACCATCCGCGAAGTCGAGTCCGCCTACCCCATCGCCGCCCGCGTCCCCATGCAGCGCGCTGCCGCCCCGCGCACCCGCCATGAAGACGCCCTCGCCACATCCCGTGGCATCGCCGGCTTCGCAACCACCTTCGCCAAACTCAAGCCTCACTGGGTCGTCGTCCTCGGTGATCGCATCGAGGCTTTCGCCGCCGCCGCTGCATCCAGCATCGCCGGAATTCCTCTCTGCCACATCCACGGCGGCGACCGCGCCGAAGGCATCGCCGACGAAGCCCTCCGCCACGCCATCTCCAAACTCGCCCACCTCCACTGCGCCGCCACCGAGCAGAGCGCCCAGCGCCTCCTCAAAATGGGCGAGTCGCAATCCTCCGTTCACGTTACCGGCTCACCCGCCGTCGATGGCCTCGCCAAAATCAAACCCCTCACCCGCGCCCAGGCCGCCAAATACGGCGACCCCAAAACCATCCTCCTCCTCCACCCCTCCGGCCTCTCCCCGCAGCGCGAATCTCTCCTCGCCGCCTCGCTCATTCACGCCCTTGACGAAATGTCCGCTGGCGATGTCGTCTGCCTCGCCCCCAATCACGACCCCGGCCGCGACTACATCCTCCGCGCCATCACCGCCCGCTGCGCAGTTGACAACCACCGCATCAAGTACCAAACCAATCCGCCATCCAAAGGCGGCGGCACCACCTTCACAGTCCTCCCGCGCCCATCATCCACTCCCGCCTGCGGCCTCGTCCGCCGCTTCACCTTCGTCGAACATCTCCCCCGCGCATCCTTCATCGCACTCCTCAAATACGCCGCCCACTCCGGCGTCGGCCTCCTCGCCGGCAACTCCTCCGCCGGTATGATCGAAGCCGCCGCCCTCAACCTCCGCGTCCTCAACCTCGGCCCCCGCCAATCCGGCCGCGAACGCCACCCCCTCGTCACCGACGTCGCCCTCACCGAGCTCGACTCGCTCCCCTCCCGCGTCATGTTCGCCCTCGACACCTCTTTCGACACGCCCCCACCCCACCCCTTCACCATCACAAGCGCCGGCGCACACATCGCCAAACTCCTCGCGACCACCAACCCCGCGCCGATGCTCCGCAAACATAACTCGTACTGACCCGCCGCGCGAGCCCCAAGAATTCCACTTTCCGCTATCATCGGCACTCCATGGACACACCCTTCTCCCCCCCGGCCGACGCGACCGACACGCTCGCCCCTGCGTCACCCGAACGCTACTGCATCAACTGCGGTTACCCGCTCCGCGGCTTGCCTCACACCGGCAACTGCCCCGAATGCGACACATCCATCGCCCTCTCCCTCACCAAGGCCGTCCTCCCAAAAGCCGATCCCGACTACCTCCGAAAGCTCCTCCGCGGCGTCAACTTCATCCTCATTGCCTTCGTCAGTGAACTCGGTCTCGGAATCGCCGCTCTCGCCCTCGGCGCGGCTCTGGCTTCAAGCGGTTCTTTGTCATTCATCATCGCTTTCAAAATCGTCGTCGATTCCGTGAGCTTCCTCTTGGCGGTCCTCAGTTTCGTGGGCTATTGGTTCTACACCCAGACCGACCCCGACTTCATCGCGCTCGAACCCGCCCGCTCCTCGCGCATCATCGTCCGTTTCTCCGTCATCGGCAAAGCCGCCTCCACGCTCATCGCGTTTATCACTACGCTCCTCAGTGCGGGGCCACCCGGCACCGCGCGGTCCGTCGCCACCGGCATCACCAGCGTCCTCGCATTCGTCTTCACGGTCGCACTCTTCTTCTCCTGCCTCCGCTACACCCGCCGGCTTGCCAGCCGCATCCCCGATGACGTCATCTTCGCCCGCGCCTCTCGTTATATGTGGCTCCTTCCACTCATCAGCATCGTTGGCTTCGCTCTCGCCATGTCCGGCCCGCTCCTGCTCTTCAACCTCGCCGGCTCGGGGTTCCCAACTTCCTTCACCACCTTCTACGCCCTCATGATTGTCGGCGGCCTCTGTGTTCTCACCGCCGTCATCCTCTACTTCCGCCTCCTCTACGGCATCCGCGCTCACCTCGCCCGCATTCTCCGCAACCGCAGCTTTTACTGAACCTCCCGCCCCCTCAATCCCTTGGCGGCACCGACCCCCTCACCGCTATCGGCGCCTCTCCCCGCAACCGCCGCGCAATATCCAGCATGATCCGCCGGTCCTGCTGAATGAAGTGATGCGAGAACAACAGCGGCCCCTCCACCCAGATCGGCTCGCATCCCGGCGGAGCCGTGTTCCGCGCCCCCACAATGTCGTCGCGCGTCCGCGCATAACACACCAGCTCATAACCGCCCCCCGCCAGCCCATCATCCAGCGACCGCAAAAACGCCGACCCCGATTTCATATCCCGCGCCAGTGAATCCATCGCCACCACATCCGCCAGCGCCGCTCCCCGATGCGGCGTCGCCAGCGTAAACAGCCGCGCAATCCGCAGCCGCTTCACCGGCCGCACCTTCTCGCCATCCGCCGCTCCATCACCCACCGGCCACCGCATCGCCGCCGCCCGCGCCGCCAGCCCGCCCATCGAGATCCCCACCACGTCCACCTCAATCGTCTCCTCCGTGCTCCCGCTCGGCCACCGCGCCTCCACCGCCTCCACCACCGCGTTGCTCACCTCCGCAAAGTCATCACAGAACATAAACCCCACCGCCAGCACCTCATCCTCCTTCGCGCCAGTCAACCGCGCAAGCCTCGCCGCCACGCCCCCCGCAAACCCCTCCGGCGCGTGATACCCCCCCAGCACCACCAGCGGCCGCGCCAGCCCCACCGGCTTCTCGCCCATCTTCTCCCACTCAACATCCACCACCGCCCCCACCGCCGGAAAATCCGGATTCGTCGAATCCGCCGTGCACCCGCCAGCAACCACAACGCTCGCAACCAGCGCCATCAACCCAAGTAACATCGCCAAACCTCGCGTGCTCATATCCCAAGCCTATCCCGGCTCCTCCCGCAAGCATTTGAAGATCGATATGCTCAGGCTGACCCCGATGACCAAGCGCCAGAGCACCAAATCACCAAGTTTCTTTGCGCGCTCAAGCCATCAACCCAAGCGACTTTTACGATCGCCCCGTTCACCTCTGCCTCCCTCGCACATCATCGCGCTGCTCCTCCATACCCTCCCCTACACAAACCTCAGAGCTAAAAGGAGTGTCATGCCCCGACCTCACACCACCAAGTCCCCCTTCGCACTGCTGCCCGCCGCCTGCCTCACACTCACCGCCATCACATGCGCCATGGCTCAGACCACACCCCCCGCTGACGGCATGCCCACCGTCGCGCCAACCCATGTTCCCGTGTTCAACGGCAGCGATGCGGTCGCGTCCATCGCCTTCGCGCCCGACAAACCATCCCTCTATGTCCTGTCCCACGTACTTTCAGCGAATCCATGGCCAAGCCTCGTTGCACGATGGCCTGAAATACTTGGCGGCATCGTCGCACTGGCAACCGTGGCCTTCCTGCTCGCTCTCCTTCGCCTGAAGCGCCGCCCACGCATCGCCGGCAAACCCTACTGCCGTCGCTGCAACTATGACCTGACCCATCAAGTCATCGCTGCCACGAACCCGCCAACAACATCCTGCACCTGGCCGACTGCTGCCCGCTGCCCAGAGTGCGGCACTCCCCTCGACCGCGCCAACCCCATCCGCGGCCGCCGCTTCTCCCTGCGCCTCGCCCCACCGCTGGCCATCTGGCTCTGCTTCGTACTGCCGTACGCCGCCCTGTTCGCACTTCGCACCCCTCGCAACTGCGCGGCGATGTCCTGGCTCGATCTCTCATCCACATGGGCCGCCGCCAACGCCGACTCGTTCGCTCTCAAGTGGTTGGGTCTAAAGCCCTCGGATACAGACCAGGTTGTCGAAGTTGATCTGGTCACCGGAAAAGTCATCCGCACTGTCGGTCGGCGCGAATCGAAGACTCACTTTACACTGGCCATCAGCACCGATGGCCGTACGCTCTTTCTCCAAGGCCGCGACACCAATGCCCTCGATGCCGTCGGTGTTGCCACCGGTCGCATCACGCACTCCACGATCCTCCCCGGCACGCCAATCGTTGATGTGAGGGGACCAGCGGTGCTCGGTTTCACTCCTGACGGATCAGCCGCGTACGTGCAGTGGTGGAACGAAACCGCCAACAAGAGCGGCGTCGCCCGCTGGAACTGGCGCACCGGCAAACTCGATCCGTCACTCGCCGAAGTCGCCGGATTCGCGAGAAACCCGGGCAACTACCCGCGGCTGTTCGGCCTCCGCGATCACAACGCAATCAACGGCGCACCTCGGTTCTACTCAATCCCCAATTTTATGGAGACCTTCCCGACGAAAAAATTCAACATCATGCTCCACGATGACTCCCCCACACCACAAAGCATCGATGTTCAACCGATTCCTAACCCCGTACAGCACCCGGCGGTGAGCGCCGACGGCAACACTCTTTATCTCGCTGGCGAATATACAACGTCGATGCTGGGCATTGATCTGAACTCCGGTGCGCGTATCGGTCCTCTGCAAAGCACCGCCAACGCGAGCCATTTTGTAACCACTGCAAATGGAAGATACGTTGTGCTCAGCGGTATGCGCGAGGTTCACGTCCGCGACACCGCCCAGAAGAAATGGCACCTCCGTGCGACGCTCCCACCGGTGCTCTACGCCTCACGTGCATCGGCATCACCCGATGGCCGTTGGCTCGCGGCGGTTTGTCAAGGCGGCGGTAACCCCTCTCCCTTCTTTAACCGCGTCGTCATCTGGGACCTCGCTGATCACCGCCTCATCGAACCCCCCGCCGCACCATAAACCAGCCCCATCCCCTCAGCCTCCACCCACCAACCTCTCGGCAACCGCATCCCGAGCGATGCCCGCACCGCCCCGCCCCACTCCGGACACGCCCGCCCCGCTCACCACTCGCGCTCCCGCGCGCCAGTTCCCCCTACTGCCTATTCCCTTCCGCCTCGCTGCCCTCCCCCGCCGCCACCTTGCTATACAGCAAGTGCACCCCCAGCATCAACAGCCCCGTCACAAACACACTCACAATCCGCAGCACCCGCTCCACGTCCGCCATGTCGAAGATCAAAATCTTTCCCGCCGCCACCGCCAGCAATCCCAGCCCCGCATACCGCGCAATCTTCAGCCGCCACGCAAACCCCGCCACCACCATCCCCACCGCAAACACCGCCCACCACATGCTCACCGCGCCCCGCCGCGCCGCTCGTTCCGCCGCCCACTGCTGCGCAATCCGCCCGATCTCCATGCTCGTCGCGCCCCACACAATCAAAACCGCCGCCATCAGCAGCGCCGCCGCCAAAATCAACGTCGCGCCCCGCTCACCCAGCGGCCGGCTCTGCCGCGAAGCGTTCACCGCGTCGCGCCTCACCGTCAACCCGCACACCAAAAGCCCCACCGCCGACAAAAGCCCCGCCCACATCGCCGGATGCATCAGCGGCGCACCCGTTGATCCAAACCACCGCTCCCCCGGCGTCTCCGCCTGCGCCAGCGACTCAATCGTGCACGGCGACTCATACCCCAGCCAGAACGCCCCCATCACCCACGCCCCCGCCGCCAGCAGCGCCCCAATCTGACCACTCACATCCAGCCGCATCGAGCGCACTTCCTTCCGCCCTCCCAAAATCCATGACGCTCCCACCGCCGCCCCGCTGATCACCAGCCACACAAACGACACCGTCCCCAGATGCGCAAATCTGTGCAGCACGCTCACGCCCAATAGCGCCACCGTCATCGCTCCCGCCACAAACGCAAACCCGCCCCCTTCCTCCGCCCGCACCGCCCCCCGCTCCTCTTCGTCACTCCCCTCACCCGCCGCCGCCTTCGTCCACAGAATCCCCGCCGCCAGCCACGCCAGCGCCGCCACCACACACAGCACCATCCACATCGACGGCACCAACCCCGCCACCCGCGCATCCAGCGTACCCCCCGTCGGCCCAAACCGCACCACATCCAGCGTCAGCAGTCGCGCCGTCCCCACTCCCAGCAGCACAATCCCATACACCTCCAGCGACCGCGCCCGCGTCCACCGACCCGCGCTCAGCCCCGCCACGCCCACCGCCAGCCACACCACCGTCTGCGCCTGACCGCTGATCCCCAGCGCAATCGCCGCCATCAGCAACCCCGCCGCCTGCAAGAGCAACCCCGCTCCCAGCAACTGCCCCTGCGTCCGTGGCCTGTCCACAAACACCCGCAGGTTCCCCGCCAGCACCATTGCCAGCGCCAGCGTCACCCCGCACCCCGCCGCCGCCGCCAGCCACGCCGGCATCAGCAAGTTGGAATGCAGCAGCCACGTCGCAAAACCAACCGACCATGAAGTGACCGAAAAGCTCGAGATCTGCGGCACAAGTTCCGCCGCCGGTAACTGCTTCCTCCGCATCTTCGCCAGCGCCCGCTCCACCTGCGCAGCGCTCCCCTCGCCAAACTCTTCAAGCACCGCATCCTCACCCCGCGCCGCAATCACATGCGCACCGTGCACCAGACCCCACACCAGCGCCAGAAACACCAGCCCCACCGCCGGCACATCGCTCGCCGTCGTAAACACCCACAAACTCCCCAGCACCGCCGTCCCCCACCACGCCGTCCGACCCACCCACACAAACATCCCCCGCAGCCACGCCGAAAGCGCCAGCCCCACCACCAGCAGCGCAATCAGATACACCGGCAGCACATACGGCGACGGATGATCCGTCCGCAACAGAATCGGTGCCATATACCCGCCCACCAGCGACACAATCGCCACCACCACCAACCCTGTCCGCGCCCCGATCGCTATCCCCGTCGCTACCGCCAAAATCAGCAGCACAAACGCCGTCACCGCATCAATCACGTTGTACGAATACGCCGCAAACACACTCGCATAGATGGCCGCCACCCCCGCCGAGAACAGCCCCACCGCCCCCCACGCACTGATCTTCCGCCGCGCCACCTCACCCGCGCCCAGCAGCATCAACCCAAACACCCCGCCCATCAAACACCGCACCGGCAGCGGCAGATACCGCCCGATCCACCCGTTGTCATACCCCAGCTTCAAAAACAGCCCGATCGCCAAAAGCACAAACAGCGCCCCGCCTATCGCCGCCAGTCGCCCACCCACAAACGACTCCAGCGTCCCCCCACCCGCATTCGCGCCGCCAAGACCATTCGCGCCGCGTGAACCACTTCCCCCCGGCCCCGTCAAGTCTTCCTGCCACTCACTCGCCTCCGCGCGCGCCCCGTGCCCACGTCCACCCATGCTGCTCACGCCCTCTGCCTCAACCACCGCCCCGCGCTCATCAAGCATCGTCCGCGCCACCCGCGGCGTCGTCACAAACCCCGTCACCGGCATCGCGTATTCCCGCCCACCCTCCGCGCCACTCCCCGCATCACCCTCCACCCGCGCCGCCCGCCCCATCAACTGCTCTAGCGCCGCCCGCCGCTTCTCCGCCCCATCCACGCGCGCACCGCTCCCCATCTCCACCGCCGCACCACCCACATCCATGGCCCCCGCCCCGACCACCCGAGCCTCCAGCGCTGCCATCCGCATCTCCAGCGCGCCCAGCCGCACATCCAACCCCTTCGCCGACTCATCCGCTTCGTCGTGCATCATGGCCATTTCTCCGCGAGAGTCCTCACATCCAACCACGCCACTGCCGCCAACAGCATACCAACTTGCCTGTTAGTATACACTAACCAACACCCTCGATTTCGTTTTTTAGCCGCAATTCGACGCCCCCCCTCCCCCAACCTTCGGCAATACCGCCCCCGTTTGCCCGTTCTCCTCTCATCGCGATTGCAAGCAACACCCCTTCCTCAAACCTCTTCGAGAACCCCATGACCCTCCTCCGCACCATTGCCACCTCCCTCCTCGCCGCCTCCTTCGCACTCGCCGCCCCCGCCTCTCTCCTCGCCGCTGCACCCGCCGACTTCGCACCCCCCGCCAAGCAGCAAGACGGCACCAAACACAAGCAGGGCCAGAAAAACAAGGCCCACAAGCACGGCAAGAAAGCCCAAGCCAAGAAGCACGCCGCCAAAAAGCACCACAAGAACAAGGCCGGCAAAAACCTCGCTGGCAAGAAGTCCGCCCAGCACGCCGCCAAGAAGCACCACCGCAACCACAAGCCCGCCGCCAAAAACGCCAACCGCCCCCGCGCTGGCGCTGGCGCTTAAAGCATCACCTAACTAATCTCGCGCCACACAGCGCCTCTTTCCTCCCTATGGAACTCGCACCGCGCGTTCCCCGTCTTCATCCGAACAGACCCGCCCCTTCACCGGCGCGGGTCTGTCTGTTTTTGGCCCCATCGCGTTCTCCCCCCGGTCTCCGTTATCATCTCACCGATGGACGCAACACAAATCGCACTCCGCATCGCCGCCGCACTCCTCCTCGGCGCACTTGTCGGCATCGAGCGTGAACGCAAACGCCGCCCCGCCGGCTTCCGCACCATGATCCTCGTCAGCCTCGGCTCCGCCGCGTTCATGCTCATCGCCCAGGAACTCGTCCTCGTCCCCGCTGGCCGCCTTCACCCGGCCGACCCCGACAACCCCGCCACCACCCTCCTCGCCTCTTCCGAAATCAGCCGCGTCCTCCAAGGCCTCATTGGCGGTGTCGGTTTCCTCGGTGCCGGTGCCGTCATCCAAAACAAACGCTCAGTCCGCGGCCTCACCACCGCCGCCGCCATCTGGGTCACCGCCGCCATCGGTGCCGCCTGCGGCCTCGGCTTCTTCGTCGTCGCCGCCATCGTCTCCGTCGCCACCCTCTTCACCCTCATCATCCTCGAACTCGTCGAAACCCGCTTCTTCCCCGACGCCATTCAGGACGACACCACCCCCTCCAAACCAACCCCGCCCCCCACCAACTAAACACTCGCCCCTCTCTACCTATTGCCTTCGCCCGCCCCTCCCGCTGAACCCCACACCCGCCATCCGCCCTTCACACCAAAGGAGTCTCCCCCATGCACCCATCCACCCCGTTCCCTCGCCGCGCCACTTCCACCCTCATCCTCGCGCTCTTCCTCGGCGGCTGCACCAACAAACCCGCCCAGCCCCTCGCTGTCAACCCCATGCACGACCCGCTCACCACCGCCCAGACCAAAACCGGCCGCGCCATCGCCGGCCGCCCCACCTACCTGCCCCCCATCGAACTCACCGGCACCACCACCTCCATGATCCCCTTCACCATTTCCGACCGCAAACCCGAAGGCGTCTCCATCGACACCTTCCGCTCTGTCGGCGGCGTCCCTTCTGTCTCCGTCCCCGCCAGCAACAACTCAAGGCGCCTCAGCGACGATCTTGATCTTGCCGGTGGATTTTCTCCCTACCTCCACAATATCCGCTGGCACAACCTCGCTTTCCGCGATGTCACCTCCGGTGATGAATGGACACTGCTCCAATCCCGCGCCATCATCAGCAAGTTTCAGGCCTTCAGCAACCCGCAAACGACTATCGACAACGCTCCCGCCGCCATCCTTTGCTTCGTCGTCACCACCGAAGACTTCGACAAAGACGGCGCCCTCACCGACCAAGACGCCTCCCTGCTCATGATCGCCTCCGGCAACGGCCGCAACCCCCGCGTCATCTCCCCTGATCACGCCCAAGTCTGGTCCGTCACCTTCACCCCACAGTCATTGCACCTCTCCTTCATGGTCCGCTCCGACACCAACGCCAACGGCCGCTTCGACGACGAAGACATCTCCATCCCCTACGTCCTCCCCATCACCAACCCCGGCCCCGCCAAACCCTTCATCTCCCCCACCACCCGCGAATCCATGGAACGCCTCCTCCGCTGAAATTTCCGCACTCCTGCCCCAATTTTTCTCCCGATTCCCATTCCTGTCACGGTGTATAGTCCTGTAAAAACATCGTTTTTGTCAATATATAACGCTTTCATGACCAATTTCAACATTGCGGTACATTTTCAAAGTGCCACTTTGAATTTGTCACGATATCCTCCCGCGTGATCCACCGCGACCTCGAACCCGCACTCAGCAAAGCCGCGTCATCCTTCCCGATTGTCACCCTCACCGGCCCCCGACAAAGCGGCAAATCCACGCTCTGCCGAGCCCTGTTCAAACACCTCGGCCACGCCACCCTCGAAGACACCTCCGTCCGCGCCTTCGCCCTGAGCGACCCGCATCGATTTCTCGCCGGGTTCCCAAACGGCGCCGTGATCGACGAGTTCCAGCACGCGCCCGACCTCGCGTCCAATCTGCAAATCATCGTCGACGAAGACCAGCGCCCCGCTCGATGGATTCTCACCTGCTCTGAGAATCTCTCCATCACCGCCCGAGTCAGCCAGTCACTCGCGGGTCGATCCGCCATCCTCACCCTTCTTCCCGCCTCTCGCTCAGAAGTCGTCCGCTTCGACACCCACCCCACAACCGTCGACACCGCCCTCCGCACCGGCGGCTACCTCCGCATTCTCGACAAGGGTCTTGATCCCACCACCTGGCTCGTGTCATACGTCACAACCTACGTCGAACGCGATGCGCGCTCCATCCTCAATATCGCTGACCTCGCCGGATTCCAGAAGTTCGTCCAGATGTGCGCCGGCCGAACCGCTCAGGTACTCAACCTCTCCGCTCTCGCCGCCGATTGTGGAATCACCCAGCCCACCGCCAAAGCATGGCTCTCGGTCTTGGAAGCCAGCTATCTCGTCGTCCTGATCCGTCCCTGGTTCCGCAACCACGGCAGTCGCCTCGTGAAAGCGCCCAAGCTGCATTTCATCGACTCCGGCCTCGTCTGCTACCTGCTCGGCATCCACACCGACCAACAACTCGCCTCCCACCCACTCCGTGCCAGCATCTTCGAGTCCTGGGCCGTCAGCGAAGTCCTCAAGCAGCGCCTTTCCCGAGGCGAATCGCCCAACTTCTCGGGACTCTTCTATTACCGCGATCAAAAACAACGCGAGGCCGATCTTCTCATCGAACGCCATGAAGGCGCCCTCGGACACGCGCTCATCGAAATCAAATCCGGATCCACCATCTCCGCCGACGCCTTCAACTCTCTCGACCGCGTCACCGCCGCGCTCCCCGCCGATCTCAAACTCTCCCGCTATCTCATTCACGGCGGCTCCGAACTCCAAAACCGCACCGCCGCCACCGTCATCCCTTGGACCGGCATCCAGAACGTCCGTTGGTAACGCGGCCGCCGCGCCCCTCACACCCGCGGCCCACTCTCCGCCAACTTCGCAATCGCCTCCCCCATACTGCTCCCGCAACGGCTCAACCACTCCGGCCAGCAGCCCATCCGTAAGGTCCCTGACGGCCCTGACGGTCGGGCTGCTGGCCGAAGTTGGGGCGAGCTACTTATCGCGGGGTGGGCGCGGGCAGGGTGGTGGAAGTGCCGGGTGTGTCGGGGGTCTGAGCTGCGGCGCGAGGACCAGTAGAATCCGCCAGGGTCGTGAGGGTGGTGCGGAGTTGCGTGGTGAAGGAGATGAGGTTGGAGCCGGGGGTGGCCGCTGCGGGATCGTCGATGAGGGCGACGCGCCGGGAAGTGATGGCGGGGATATTCAGGGTGGCGAGGGAGCCGAGGCGAGCGCGGAGGGTCGGCCAGTCGTTTGCCGACGCGGGCGCATGGATGGCGCGGGGGTGGATGAGGATGATGGTGGAGGGCGCGATGCGGGCGAGGCCTTCGGCATCGAGGGTGATGAAGGGGGCATCGGCGGTGGGGGCGGGGGTGGCGCCGAGCGCGAGGAGGATTTCGTGATGGAATGAGCCGGGGCCCAGGACGGTGGGAGGGTCGGTGCTATAGAGGAGGAGAACGGGTCCAACGGGGGCGGTGGTGGTGGTGGGGAGAGGGCTGAGGGATTCGTCGAGGCGGGTGAGGAGTGATGAGGCGGCGGTGGGGAGAGCGAGGAGCGTGCCGAGGGTGGTGATGGCGGAGCGGACGTCGGCGAGTGAGAGGAGGCGGAAGTTGTGGGTGGTGATGGAGTCGAGAGCGGGAGGGAGAGAGGTGGGGGTTGAAGTGAGCTGGGTGAAGAGGTGAGTGGGGCGTTGGCGGATGAGGGCTTCGGTGTCAAGGCCGGATTGATCGCCGCAGACGGGGATGGCCGGGTCGGAGAGGGTGTCAAAGCCGTGCCGGCCGATGAGCGACGATGAGGCGCCGAGGTCGCGGATGATTTGGGCGAGGGCGGGTGAGAGGGCGACGATGCGGAGGGGAGAGGAGGATGGTGTTGTGGAAGAGTTGTCGGTAGTGGTTGCTGTGGGGAGGGCGGAGGTGGAGGGTTGTTGTGGCGATTGGGATTGATTGCGCGGCGATTGCGCACGTTCTTTGCACGATGTGAGGGTGAAGGCGCAGAGGAGGAGGAGTGGAAGGAAGCGCGCGGGCGAGGTGAGGGACGCAAGGGTGATGGGGCGCGCGTCAGGGATGCGCCGCGAGGAGGAAGCGCGGGCCGCAACCGCGGGCGGTGCGCAAAAGATGGTGGTGAGGATGGAGGAGCGTGGTGAGAGCATCAGGCGCGCGGGGGTTGGGGGGGGAGAGGATCGATGGGCGTGTGTTCTTGCGGAGGGCGCGGCGAGGCGAGCCAGGCGGCGGTGAGGGACTTGGCGTGGTCGAGCGAGGCGGCCATGGTGGTGAAGGTGATGCGGAGGACGCCGAAGGGGAGGCGGATGTCGAACCCCCAGGCGTCGACGCCGACGATGAGCGTGTCGGCGAAGTGGGTGCCGGTGGCGGCGGCGACGGCGCGGGTGAGGAGTTCGCGGTCGGCGTTGGCGAACTTGCAGAGGGGGCCTTGATGAGCGCAGAGAGGATCGGGGGAGCAGAGGGCGGCTTCGTCGATGACGCGGCCGAGGAACTTGGCGGCATCGATGTGAGCGCGGGCCCAGGTGGAGCGGTCGGGTTTGCCGTGAAAGGCTTGCCAGCGGTCGCAGGCTTCGTCGTTGCGCCAGTCGGGAACTTGCTCGATCGTGGTGAGAAGTTGCAGGGACTCGTCGTGATCGTCGGGCAAATGCAGGACAAGGGAGGGGTCGGCAAAAGCGGCGGATTCGACGGGAAAAACGAGGTTTCCGGTGCGGCCGTCGGTGATGATTTTGATGGGGCGGTGGATGGCGAGGGCGGCGGAGGAGTGATCGATGGTGGCGCGGGTGTGGAGGCGGAGGAGCGCGGCGGGGTGGAGAGGAGAGGCGGCCATGATGGAATGAAAGGCGCGCGGAGTGGCGGAGAGGGGCGAGAAGGGGCGGAGCAAAACGACAGCGGGGCCGGCTATGCCGGCCCCGCTCATTGATTCGTCGGTCGCGTACTCAGCGTCTGGCAATTGCATCAGACGTTGGCTTGGCGACGAGTGAGATCACTTCTTCTTCTTGGCGGCCTTCTTCTTGCCGGCCTTCTTCTTCGTTGCTTTCTTTGCCATTTTTGAACTCCTCGGATAATTCCGAAGTTGGAATAAGTCGCGTATGAAGTTCGCCACAAAGCGAGTCAAACGCGACGGGAACGCCTACAGATATCGGAACCAACGGTGCTCTGACTTGAGCAATCTCTGAACTTTGAGTGAAGTTCGCTGCATCATGAGAGTACATCAAAGAGGAGTTGTGCCTTCGTGTCAACTGTCCACATCGTCGTGATTGGTGCCAATGGTCGGATGGGTGCGCGGGTGTGCGCGCTGGCGCGCGAGGACGCGTCGATGGTGATCGATGCGTGCGTGACGCGCGATGAGGGCGCGAGCGCTGAAGAGAAAAACGTGCCGCGCACTGCTGGAGAGAAGAGTTTTGGGCGTGATGCGGGGGGCGTGGTGATTGATTTTTCATCATCAAGCGGGACGCTGAGCGCGTTGAAGACCGCGCGAGAACGGGGCGCTGCGCTGCTTGTGGGGACGACTGGGCTTGACGAAAAAATTCTTTTAGAACTGCGCGAAGCGTCGCGCACCATGGCCGTGATGGTGGCCGCGAACACTTCGATGGGGGTGTGCGTCATGAGTGATGCGGTGTCGCGGATGGCGCGGCTGCTTGGTCCTGCGTATCGCGCGGGGATCGTGGAGGCCCATCATGAGATGAAAAAAGACGCGCCTTCGGGGACGGCCAAGCGGCTCGCCAAGGCGGTGCGAGACGGCGGGGGCGTGCTCAGTGATGATCAGATCGTGGCGCTGCGGGGGGGCGATGTGATCGGTGAGCACACCGTGCGGTTTGCGGGCGCGGGGGAGTATCTGGAGGTGACGCATCGCGCGACGACGCGGGATTTGTTTGCGCGGGGTGCGCTCTCGGCTGCGAAGTGGCTCAATGCGAAGCCGGCGGGGTGGTATGGCGTCGAGGATGTGGTGGGGGTGAGGCAGGAGGGAAGAGGCGGTGGGCGATAGGGGGCGGGATGAGGCGTGGATGGGGCCAGAAGGGCCAGAATGAGAGAAGGGCGGGGTGGCTGGCGCCGCGGTTGGTGCGTGGGTTTTGGGGTACGTATGGTTGGGGACTTATGGCTTTGCATTATCAAACGGCGGGTGAATCGCATGGGCCGGCGCTGGTGACGACGGTGGTGGGGATGCCGTCGGGGGCGGCGGTGGATGTGGAGTTCATCAATGCGGAGTTGCGGCGGCGGCAGGGTGGGTATGGGCGCGGGGGGCGGCAGAAGATTGAGACCGACACGGTGGAAGTGCTGACGGGGGTGCGGCGGGGGCTGACGATTGGGTCGCCGGTGACGCTGCTCATTCGCAATGCGGATTCGCGGCTGGATGATTTGACGCGGACGCCGCCGGTGCACACGCCGCGGCCGGGGCATGCGGATTTGGCAGGGAGTGTGAAGTACTTGACGACGGATTGTCGGGAGACGCTGGAGCGGGCGAGTGCGCGTGAGACGGCGGCGCGGGTGGCGGCGGGAGCGCTGGTGCAGCCGATGCTGGCGAAGTTTGGGATCGATGTGTTTGGGTTTACGGCGTCGGTGCATGGGGGCGCGAGCGGGTTTGTGCCGGAGGCGGGCAGGTTGGCCGAGGCACGGGCGGCGCGGGAGGCGAGTGAGACATATTGCCCGGATGTGGGCGCAACGGCGGCGCAGGTGGCGGCGATTCACACGGCGAAGGTGGAGAAGACGACGGTGGGCGGGTTGATTGAGGCGCACGTGTTTGGATGCCCGCCGGGGCTGGGGAGCACGATGGATTGGCGCGATCGGCTGGACTCACGGCTGGCGGCGGC
>Ga0163144_10012380_pt1 | contig 17924 bp, 13 predicted proteins | sample OliLak19BULKMAT1_FD_123175 | JGI IMG/M metagenome (GOLD analysis project Ga0163144, IMG submission 123175) | Freshwater microbial mat bacterial communities from Lake Vanda, McMurdo Dry Valleys, Antarctica - Oligotrophic Lake LV.19.BULKMAT1 | ecosystem: Environmental > Aquatic > Freshwater >...
CAACCCAGGCCAAACCGTGAGCGGATGCCATGCATCCAATAAGGAGCCACGACACTCCTGTCGTGCAGGCGAATGTGAAGCCATTGAAAAGCGCCAAATCATTTTCCGGTGAGATCAGGATGTCTGAACTTCGAGATCTTCAAAGCCCCCGACTTCATCGCCGCCCCTCTTCTTCATATCCCGCCCAAGCAATCCGCCCGCGACATGCGCTGCAAAGATTCAAGACAACAAGGCCCAAGCCGCAAGACCAGAACCCGCCACTTCTTGGGCGCATCTCGGCAGCACAGTGAATGGATCGCCTCTGGCGGCACCCTGTGAGCGTCGGTGCCCATGATCCGCGCAAAGCCCTCTTCCTCTTGGTCTTCATTCTTGTGTCTTCAAGTCTTGCATCTCCCGCCCATCAAAGAGTGGATTCCCGACGACGAGCCCCACCTCGACTGGTTCAACCGTCCCCGGAGCCAGAATCTCTCATGGTTTTCGCACAGCATCATCGCCCGCACCCTGCGCTCCATACCCCACAATCTTTGTCCTGGCCAGGACAAGGATTATGGATGATCCGCGTCACAAAGGAGCTTTGGGATATCGATAATTCTTGTCCTGGCCGGGACAAGGTTTGTGGGGTGGGAAGTTGAGAGTGTGAAAATGTTTCAATTTCGCGTTAGAATTCCACTCGCGCGAGCGATCCATTGGCAAGCACTTCAGGACCCCGATCCACTCCATGAGTTCCGAAAGCCTTCCAACCGTGCTCCCAGAGGACGAACACAACCGCAAGCTCGTCTCCAACGTACATCCTGCCGATTGGGTCAATCCCACTCCAGCAGGAAAATACAACCTCGTCGTCATTGGCGCGGGCACCGCACATTACAGCAAGTTAGGTTTTTCATCAGCATAATCTGACAGCATTGGGCGTCCCGCCTGTAATGATCATCACGCAACCGCTGCCAAGATCATTCTTGGTAACGCGGCTTGGAAAGCTCCGCTCACGGCAGATGAAAAGTGCCGTGAAACCTCCGACTCCCGCCCAATCCCGGCATCGACTGGGGATTTTTCTTACCGAAAGCCGCCCACTGGCTCACTGAAACGCCTCTTCCGCCCCCGCACCCCCCGCACCCCCTGCCCCCCCTGCCCCCCCGGTCCGGCCAAGGGTTGTTTCAAGAGCCACCCGCCAAAAGCAAATTCCAAGCAGTCAAGGGCGGGTGGTTTCCCTCGCGGCTGTCGTTTGGCAAGTTCAAGGGAAGACGTGAGGTAAAAGCTGAAATCTGAAATGGTGAAATCAGAGTGGGTTGCCGCGAACATTTTGAAAATGGCGTAGCCTGGTGGCTTGGACGGAGTAAAACGGAGTCAAACGCTGAAATGGAAAGAGAAGAGGGAGCAGATAGCGCGGCCTCGCCGCAGGTCGCATGTCAAAGCGGGGAGAAAGCTGGATGCCAAGGACAACCGGGCGGGTCACGCTTGGGCCGATCTTTCGCGTTCCTTTGGCGTGCGCCACCTGATGAAGAAGGATGTGCGGGGCATCGCGGAGGAGGATGAGATGCCAAAGATTGCGCCCTCACCACCGTATTCAGCCAACACTCGTTAGAGACATTCCATGTGACGACCTATCAAGTCAGCGGTTGAGGTGATAGTGATAGAGGAAGAACAGGGTACCTACACTAGGGATACTGCTTCGATAAGATTGAAGATTGAAGTAGGGTTATACCCCATGGCAGCAGGCTGGCTTTTTGGTTGAAATGAGTCTTTAGATACACTTCAATTCAAGGGCGAATGGAACATCATCAAGTGCAACCTGAAACACGGCATCTTGCGCATCCACTCGTCCGTTAATTAGGTTCACGCTTTCCATCCAGCCCTCATGAAATACCACGCTTATCAATCGACCACCTGCTGCCTGATCCTTGCACTCCTTTCCCCTTCTCCCGTTTCGGGTGAAGACGTGGACGACGCGGGCGGTACCATGGGACTCTATCTTGAAAACGACATGTTCACCGGCACTGACGAACATTACACCAGCGGTTTCAAGCTGAGTTGGAGTTCGCGCGACCTCGAGCAACTGAGCGACACCCCCTATGCGAATCCGTTGCTGCCTTTGTTCGACATGCTCCCCTATATCAACGAGAAGGACCATCAGAAGAACCTCGTCTTCGCACTCGGCCAGAACATCTACACACCGGTGAACACCGATGCATCCGGGTTGATCGTGGATGACCGTCCTTACGCCGGCTGGCTCTATCTCGGGGTCGGCGTGGTTTGGAAGGATGCCTTCGTGCGCAACTCTTTGGTCCTGGACATCGGCGTGGTGGGATCCTGGTCTTATGCGGAGCAGACCCAGAAAGCGATTCACGATTTGCGCGGCTTCGACAGTCCTAAAGGCTGGGACAACCAGCTCAACAGTGAGGTCGGCTTCACGCTGGCTTACGAACGCATGTGGCGCTGGCCGCGGCATGATCGCCGCAGCGGATTCGATTGGGAACTGCTTCCTCATGCAGGGGCGGCGGTCGGCACCGTGAGGACATTCGCCAACGCGGGCGTCGAGATTCGCGCCGGATTGAATCTGCCGGACGACTTCGGCACCTCGTCGATCGGTCCGGCAGCCACCACCTCGACGCCGGTCGATGGCAGGATGGCGGCGGACCGTTCATCATTTGACATCGGTCTCTATCTGTTTGCCCGTGTCGATGGCCGGGCGGTGGCGCGCAACATCTTTCTGGATGGCAATACATTCAGCGACAGCCATTCAGTAGACAGCAATCCGTTCGTTGCCGATCTGAGTGCGGGCGTGGCGGTCAACTACAAGAACACCAAACTTGCCTACGCACTGGTCTATCGAACCAAGGAATTCAAGGGCCAGGAGGATGGCCAGCTGTTCGGAACGGTATCGCTGAACTGGACGTTCTGAGCCACTTCGATCAGAAGGAAACCGTCCGCATCAGGTCTTCAAGTCAACGGCGTCCAAATTTGGACCCATCAGCTGGCATAGATTTTGGCGAGACGCGTGAATGCTTGGATCCAGGACCACTTGGCATTCAAATGATTTTTCAACTATCGGATGAACGTCACTGTCCGCTGAATGAGCCGATGGATGGCTTTCCCGAGAATCGTCAGTCTGCCGAGGCCCTTGCTCTTGGAGTGTGAGTCCCGGGTGGAAAGTGTTTCCGCCTTCCTTTTGATTTCCAAGACAGCGGCGGATGCCGGCTTCGAGCCAAAGTTCTTCAGGCAGAGAAGGAATGGATTTTTCGGGATATTGGACACCGTTGATTGAGACAACAGAAATTGATTCACTCTTCGGATTGACCTGACAGGACACGCCGATAGTTTCGCTTCAGCACCCCATGACAGTGACCGCTATGAAATTTCCTTTACCGCTCGTCCTACTGATACCCTCGCTCGCCTTCGGCTGGAGTCCGAACGAGACGGCACCCGAGATGCCACTGGAATCCTTCGTCCTTCCGGAAGGCTTGGAGATCGTGCCGTGGGCAGTTTCCCCGCTGCTCTACAACCCGACGAACATGGATGTGGATCAGTCCGGGCGCATTTGGGTCGCCGAGGGGGTGAATTACCGGAGCAAGAAAGACCGCCGTCCGGAAGGTGACCGTATCATGATCATCGAGGACACCGACATGGACGGCCAAGCCGACAAGTCCTCCGTCTTCTGGCAGGATCCGGAACTGGTCGCGCCGCTCGGCATCGCCGTCTTCGACAACGTGGTGATGGTCTCCCAGCCGCCGAACCTCCTCAAGCTCACCGACAAAAACCGCGACGGGAAATTCAGCGAAGCGGACGGCGATACCAAGGAAATTTTCCTCACCGGCTTCAACGGCCGCAACCACGACCACTCCCTGCACTCCGTCACCGGCAGCCCCGACGGGAAATGGGTTTTCAACCAAGGCAATACCGGCGGGATGTTCACCGACAAATCCGGCAAAACCATGCGCTTCGGAGGCTCGTATGTGGATGAGTCTTACTCGAAATACGTGACCGATGTCGGAGCCATCGCCGGGAAAATTTCCGACGACGGCTTTGCCTACAACGCGGGCGCGGCCTTCCGCATCAACCCTGACGGCACCGGTGCGCAGGTCATCGGCGGAGGTTTCCGAAACTCCTACGAGCAGATCACCAACTCCTTCGGCTTCGTCTTCCAGAACGACAACGACGACCCGCCGGCCTGCCGCGTCACCCACATGATCGAGCACGGCAACGCCGGCTATTTCTCCCGCGACGGCAAGCGCGACTGGCGTGCCGACAAACGCCCGGGCCAGGACACTCCCACCGCCGAGTGGCGCCAGGACGATCCCGGCACCATGCCTTCCGGCGATGTCTATGGCGGCGGCTCGCCGACGGGCATCGGCTTCTACGAAAACGGCGCACTCCCGGAAAGCTTCAACGGCACCCTGCTGTCCTGCGAGCCGGGCAAGAACGTGGTTTTTTCCTACCAGCCGGAACTCGACGGCGCGGGCTTCAAGCTGGAGCGCCACGACTTCGCCACGAGCAATCCCGAGAAGGAGTTCCGGGGGTCGGATTTCGTCGGGGATGTCCAGAAAAAGGATAAGTCGAAAACGGGCGGTGAATTGCTCTATCAGTTCCGCCCTTCTGATGTGATGGTCGGAGCCGACGGCGCGATCTATGTCGCCGACTGGACCGACTCGCGGGTCGGCGGCCACGGCACCAGCGATGAGGCGGCATCCGGTGTCATCTACCGGATCGCTCCGAAAGGTTTCAAACCCATCGTTCCGAAGATCGACCTAACAACCACGGAAGGTGCCATCGCCGCGTTGGAATCGCCTGCGAACAACGTCCGTTGGTCCGGCTTCGACAAACTCAGCAAGGACGGTGAGAAAAGCTATGATGCGGTTGCCAAGGTAACTGGAAGCAAGAACCCGTTTATCGCCGCCCGCGCGATTTGGCTGCTCCCTTACATGGGGGATAAGGGCAAAGCGTTGTTATCATTTTTGTTAGAAAACTCCAGCGATGGAGTCCGGTTGACCTGCTTCCGCGCAATTCGCCGCAGCGGTGGGAAAATGGATGCGCTGCCGTATGCGAAGAAACTGGCTTCGGACAAGTCCGCCGCTGTTCGTGCGGAGGCTGCGATGGAAATGCGCTACCGTGGTTTCGATGAGGCGAAGGACGTCCTCGTCGCCGTTGCGAAAGGCTGGGACGGGAAAGACCGCTCCTATCTTGAGTCACTCGGCCTCGGTGCCGGGCACAACACCGAGGCGCTGTGGAAAGCGCTGAAAGAAGAGATGAAGCCCGGCGATGCCAAGGCTTGGTCCGAGGCATTCGCGCGGCTCACTTGGCGGCTGATGCCGGAGGCTGCGGTCCCCGCACTCGCGGAGCGTGCCAAGGAGCCGAGCCTTTCGGATGCAGCAAGGAAACTTGCTGTCGATTCCCTCGCGTTCATCAACGTCCGCGAATCGGCCGATGCACTCATCTCACTGGCGGCGGAGGGTTCGCCAGTCCGCGACCAAGCGGTATGGTGGCTGCTGAACCGCAGCGGTGGCGAATGGTCCTCAATGAACCTTCAGCCCGTTCTCGTGGAGAAGGGCATTGGCGGAAAGCCTGTGGACATTGTTGCCTCCGTCACGCCTCCCAAGCCGGATGCTCTGAAGTTCACCGTCAAGGATGTCCTCGCACTCAAGGGCGATGCCGCGAAGGGCAAGCAACTCGCGGGACGTTGCGTGATGTGCCACCAGATCGATGGCAATGGCCCTGATTACGGCCCTGCGTTGAAGGGTTTTGGCAAGAGCCAGCCGACTGAAGTGGTCGTACGCGGCATCGTCGATCCTTCGTTTGACATTTCACAGGGATTCGAGGGGCATTCGCTCACGCTGAAAGATGGCAAACGCATCGACGGCCTGATCCTTTCCGATGGGAAAACCGTCACCATCCGCTCCATCGGCGGGCTGAGCCAGGAGGTTCCGAAAAACCAGATCAAGGGCAGGAAGCCCTTGGATCAGTCGCTCATGCTCAACGCGGATCAGCTCGGAATGAACGCACAGGATGTCGCGGACATCGTGGAGTGGATGAAAAAATACTAAGTCGCCTTCCTGAGCAGCGCCACCATCGCCCCTTGGACGATGAGTTCGCCGACAGGGAGGATTTCCGGAAAATCCGGGTTTTCCGCTAGGAGGCATACTGACGCGCATGACCATTCGGGGAAATGAAGAAGGTCCTGCGTAAGGCAAGAATTATCCAAAGCCAGAAACACTACCAAGTTGGATGATTTTAAGGATTCATCTTGGCTTTTTCACCATTCGACCCACTGACTCGTCCAGACGCAATGCGCATTCTCATCATCGAAGACAACGCACCCTTGCGTAACACGATTCGCCAATACTTGCAAGAGGCGGATTATGTCGTGGACACCATTTCCACTGGAGACGAAGGACTGTGGGCGGCTGAAGGAAACATTCACGATCTCATTTTGCTCGATCTCATGCTCCCCAAAATGGATGGCATGGAAATCCTTCGGCGGCTGCGTTCAAAGGACAACTCAGTCCACATCCTGGTCATCAGCGCACGGGATGCGCTTGAAGATCGTTTGCAAGCACTCGACGCGGGGGCGGATGACTATCTGATCAAGCCATTTCCTCTCGCCGAATTGCTGGCCAGAGTCCGGGCGCTGCTTAGACGCACCTATGTCAAAAAGAACCCGTGCTTGCGAGTCGCCGATCTCGAAATCGACCCCGTCCGCCGGACCGCCAAGCGGGGTGAGCGTTCGCTGGAATTCTCAGCCCTTGAATACAAACTGCTAGAATACCTCATGTTCCGCACTGGCGAACTGGTCTCACGCACTGACATTTGGACACATATTTTCGAAGATGAATCCGGCGGAAACAGCAATGTCGTGGATGTCTATATCGGTTACTTGCGTAAAAAACTCAATCACGGCGAGGCAGAGGATCTGATTCACACCCGCCGCGGGCAGGGCTATATTCTTGAGCATCGACCATCATGACGCCTGGATCCATCCGCCGCTCGCTTCTGATTCGAATTGGATTCTGCATTGGATTCCTGCTTATTGTCCTCTCCACTTGGATTTACCTTACGGTTCGCCACGGACTTTACCGCGAACTCGATACTGCAATCACCCAGACTGCGGCGTTGCTTTCCAATCAAGTGGAATTGGAAAACGAAAACATCATTTTCGAATGGCAAGAAGGACAAGGGACGAATCGAGCACTGATTAATGACGGGCTGTTTCAGTTTTGGGATGAAACCACCGGAATCACAACGCGTTCGCCCGGTCTTCAAGCTTACGACTTACCCAAATTCTCCGGCGACGGTGTGAGGCCGATCTTGAAAGACATCACTCTGCCAGGAAACAACCGCCATGCGCGTGCCATCGGCATTCGTATTTACCCCTATAATGCACCAGAGGATCTGAAACGGGCAGGCACGAAAACCCTCATGGATCCCAAAACCCATCCTCACATTCTGGTCGTCGCGGGAGAGGCAAAGACCATCCACCGCGTATTGAGCCGAGTCCGTTGGATCTTGGGAATTGGAACTCTCTTGACACTCGGTATCATTCACCTGCTCGTATCGCAGGTGATTCGCATCTCGCTGCTCCCGATCAATGCACTGGCAAACCAGATGAAAAACCGCACGGAGCAGCAACTCGATTCTGCCCTCAAAATGCCAGACTCGCTGCCAGCCGAATTGAAAGGACTCGCAGAAAACTTCGATTTACTGTTAGGCCGTCTTGCGATGGTGCGAGTGCGCGAGCGGGATTTCATCCGCCATGCCGCCCACGAACTCCGCACGCCCATCGCCGGGCTGCGAGCTGTGACCGATCTTGCACTTTCCCAGCCACGAAGTGCGGCAGAGTATGCGAACCACATGGCCGCCTGCCAGAAGACGGCGATCGAACTCAGCGATCTTGTCAGCCGACTGACCGCGCTTTCGCGTGTCGCACAGCAGGTTTCCCCGGTTCCGCTGATTCATCTCAATCTAACCCGTATCCTGAATGATTGTTTGTCGGTATTTTCGTCGGCTTTTGACCAAAACAATTTAACACTTGGACTTGATTTCCAAGCCGACCCGATTTGGGGACTTGCGGATGAAACCTTGGTGCGAATCATCTTTAACAATCTCCTAGACAATGCTGCCTGCTACGCCAATCCCGGCGGAGAAGTCCGCATCAAAGCAAGGGCCGACGGCAACCGGGTGGAAATCATTTTCACAAACACCGTCAACGTTCCCATGGAGGACATCAACCGCTTGTTTGAACCACTCTTCCGCTCAGACTCGTCAAGGCATGACGCAACGTCCCACCTCGGAATCGGTCTCACTTTAAGCCTGGAAGCGGCCACCGCCATGAACGCAAGCCTCGTTGCCCGTGAAACGCCGGATGGTTTGGTTGAGTTCACATTGGCCCTTTAAATCGGGCGATTCTCACCGAATTCTCATTTTCGGTGTGCTGGGATACCAACTTGAAACGCATTCTATACTCTCTGCCCGTCGCCGTGTTGGTGTTTGGCGGAGCAGCGGTTGCGGCCTTCATCATTCTTTCCGTGCGCGCGGTGCTCAGATTAAAGCCTCGTGATCTTCAACTCTAAACATCATCTCATGCGTTCCATTTTCCGCTCTGCCTCGACACGCCTGGCACTGATCGCTTTCGGGCTCTTTTTGGCAATATCATTCATATCCCGATTGCTGCTTACCTTGAAATCCATCCACGATGTTTCGTGGGATCTTTCACTGTTAGGAAGCTTCGCCTGTGGAGCTTATTTCGACCTGGCAGCTGGACTTTTTGCCGCGTCACTTTGGCTTCTATCAGGCATTATCATGCCCTCTCGTTTTCTGAAATCAAGGGCCGGCCTGTGCGTCATCATTGGATTGATGACATTCTTTGTAGGTCTGCTCGTCTTCATTACCACCTCGGAATGGTTCTTTTGGGACGAATTTGGAGCCCGCTTCAACTTCATCGCGGTCGATTACTTGATTTTCACACAGGAGGTATTAGGAAATATTTTTGAATCTTATCCCATGGTCCTGATTTTTTCAGCCATCGGATTGCTCGCGGCAGGAATCGTCTGGAGCCTTCAACGGTTGAGAGTATTTGCATGGGCGGTGGAGCATCCGGGCAGCATCCGCGAGCGGCTTGTTCCCGGAATCCTTGGCATCGCCATTCCAGTCGCCACCTTCTTCATGGTGAGCCAATCCTTCTTATTCAGTTTCAAGAATCAATATCATCTTGAACTCGCGAAAAACGGCTGTTGGTCATTTTTTGCGGCAGGCAGGAAAATGGAACTCAATTACGAAGAATGGTATCAGAAAAGTTCTCAAGAAGATATGCTTCTGCAAGCAAAGAAATTACTGGTTACCCCCAACGAGGTCGCAAGCTCACCTCACCCGGACGATTTACATCGGTCAATTCGAAAAACCGGGCCAGAAAAACATTGGAATATCATTTTGATTTGCATGGAAAGCTTGAGCGCCGATTTTATGAGCTATGCAGGCAATCAACGCGGAATCACTCCCAACCTTGATCGACTGGCGGAGGGTTCTTTGTTTTTTGAAAAGCTTTACGCAACCGGGACTCGCACCGTTCGAGGCATGGAGGCGCTCACTCTGAACCTCCCTCCCACGCCGGGGCAATCGATCATCTATCGCCCGGAAGGAAAAGACCTGGTTACCACGTTCAGCCCTTTTCTTAAACGGGGATATGACTGTGGCTTTTTCTACGGAGGAGATGGTAAATTCGACTATATGAATCGTTTTTTCTCAAGTTCCGGATGCAGGATCATGGACGTGAAATCATGGAAAAAAGAGGACGTTACCTTTAAAACATCCTGGGGGGCCTGCGATGAAGACTTGTTCAACAAAACTCTATCGGAGGCAGACAGAGCTTATGCAAGCGGCACGCCATTTCATTATTTTTGCATGACCACGAGCAATCATCGGCCCTATGACTTTCCAAGTGGCCGGATCGATCTACCGTCTCATTCCGGTGGGCGCAGGGCCGCAGTGAAATATTCGGATTGGGCAGTGGGTAAACTGATTGAAGATGCTTCGAAAAAGCCATGGTTCAAGGACACTCTTTTTGTATTTTCTGCGGATCATTGTTCCAGCAGTGCTGGAAAAAGTGATCTGGATGTGACCAAGTTCCATATCCCTGCCATGATTTACAATCCATCATTGGTCAAAGCCCAAAAATTCACTCGTTTGTGTAGCCAAGTTGACATCATGCCAACGGTCTTCGGGATGTTAAACTGGAGCTATGATACCTTAAGCTACGGAAACGACCTGCTTGCCGAGGTGAATCAGCCCCTGCCCGGAAGGGCATTCATCAGCAACTATCAAAAAATCGCTCTTCTCAGGGATGACTCGCTGGCGATTTTGAAGCCCAAGCGCCAAAGTTCCGTATATTCTTGTGATCTTCATAGCGGAGATCTTTCCCCGCTTTTAGTAGAAAACCCTGAAATCCTCCGAGATGCTGTGTCTTATTATCAAAGCGCATCCTGGCTTTTCAGATCCGGGAAACTTAAAAAACCTATCGCAAACCCGGCGACAACCGTGGGTCGCTAATCAGAACGCCGAAAGACAAACCCCTGTTTAACATTCAAATGCACAGAAGTTTGATCCCTGCCATCATCCTATTGGGGGCAATCTTTCTTCTTTTTGAGAGCACGAATATTGATTTGAGCGTGCAAGACCATTTCTATAACTTTCATACGGGAACCTGGCTTGTAACCAAGCAGATGACCGTGGCGCAACTTTTGTTCTACTCTGGAATCAAATTCGCGATTTTCGCATTCGGGGTTGGGCTGATGGCGCTCTGCCTTATCCCTGTTAGGTTGTATGAAGGAATCTTTGGCAGCACCATCCTTCGGCGTGATCTCTGGGTCGTGGTAGCAACGCTGGTCACCGCGCCATCTCTCATCGCTTGGAGCAAGGCCACGACAAACGTGCATTGTCCTTACCAACTGCTCCGCTACGGTGGCGACCACCCCTATGTCAAAGTGCTCGAAACCTCACCTGCTGTCTCCTCCCCCAAAAAACGCGGCCGAGGGTTCCCGGCAGGGCACGCCAGTGGTGGATTTGCCCTGCTCAGCCTAGCAGGCCTCGGGCGGACGCGGCGAGGCGTGGCAATGGGAATTGCGATCGGGCTACTCACTGGTGGCGCGATGGGAATTTATCAAATGCTCAAGGGAGCCCATTTTCTGAGTCACACCCTCATCACCGCCATTTTTTGTTGGATCGTGTTTCTTTTGTGGCGGCGGGTTCTTGAAAACTCATTTCCATCGCCACCCCGGAGTAGTCCTTCAAAATGACTGGGGAATGTCAATGGCGCGCATGGGTATCAACACCCCATTCCTGCTGGAAGCCCGCGACCTGAATCCCGCCACCGCCTGAAAACGCTTCGTCCGCATCCGCGCCGCGCATTGAGTCCGTGGACTTCACGCAGCCACGAATTTGCTTTTAGCGGGAGTCTCCGGAAACAACCGTTGCACTGGACCGGAGGGCGAGGAGAAATGGGGGTTGATCCGGCGCAAGTAGCACCCCGTGACCGGCTTCATGGAGTTTCCTAAACCGCCTCAAACCGTTCAGCCCTAATCTTCCCAATCCGATACTTCCGGCGCAGGTGGACCGCCCGGTTCACAATCAGTCTTGCAACTTGGGTGGGTAAAATGTGGAGCGAAGATCATTGCGGAGGCGGCGTATGTTTGGTACCCGTAACAATCCGCGTAGTTCCAAACTCCAAACTTGACCCCAGCAATCACGCCGTGCTGCCAATTTGAAATCTCTTCAAAAAATCATCAATCCCCGGAAAATTCGCATGGACTTACCTTTCTCCAAATCTATTCTCAGATCCAAGGAAAAGATTGTGTCAGGAAAATCACCTGATTTTTGTCCACTCGTAAGCCAGTTTGTATGTAGGGACTTAGTCATGGCATCCCAATTGCTACGAAACTAACGATCCGTAAGTCTCAATGTCAATTAAACCTTCACTATCAATCAATTATGAAGATCCAGGCAAAGCCCCGGGGCGCCCTTCAGTCCCCGGGTTCACGTTGATTGAGATCCTTGTCGTAATATCCATCATCGTCATCCTCTTCGCAGTTGGAGTTCCGCTCCTCAGCGACCCTGCAAACAATGCCCGGAAATCATCAGCCGACCTTCTACGTTCAACGCTGCAGCAAGCACGCGCGCATTCCATCGCCACCGGGGCATACACCTCCGTCCTGCTGCCCACGTATTCCGCTGACTCCGAATCTGGAGGCAGAATGATCGGGTTTGCAGAAGTTGAGGCCGACGCAACTGCCACGGCAAAATACAAAGTCACTCGGTTGGTCCAACGCTGGACGCAACTCCCTGAACAAATTTTCTTCCTAGACCGTTCGACGGTAAAAATATCGCAAAATACCCTCATGGATATGGATGCAGCTTCACAAATTAAGGCCGAATTTCAAAAAAAACAAGTCGCCTGCAATTTCATTGTCTTCGCACCCAATGGCCAAATCCTTCAGAATTCCAGTTCTACAACCCCTTCGAAACTGCTCGTGAGTCTCGGCAAAGGAACCCTCAAAAATGGTTCCGTGACTACTACCCAGCGCAATTCAAATCAAATCGTCTTCGATGTTTTCCAGATCAGTCGGCTGAGTGCCCGCGTGAGACAAATCGACCCGAAACAGCTGCAATGAAATCTCATCAAAAAGCCTGGGATCAAGGGATGACCTTGATGGAAACCGTGATCGCGATCGGAGTGATTGGATTCGCTGTACCCATGATCCTGGCCGGAACCACCGCCAGCTTGAACGACCGCAGCAACGCCGAGGCAGACACTCGATCCGCATGGATTGCCAAGGATTTGGAGCAGCAAATCAGCGCACTTTGGGCGACCCCGCGTCAAAACTCCTACCTTCCCACGTCGTTGCTTCTGAATTTTCCTGTGAATGGAACCGAAGCAGACCCGTTGGTCTTCATTTATACCAGTCAGGGGAAATTTTTAAAACTCAGTTCAAGCGCAAGCATTGCCACAGGAGTCAACGAAAAGGATGCGCAGTACCTTGTCTCGCTCCATTCAACGGCCTACAATCCTGCAAACCTCATTTCCGAATCAATTTCAATCAACTCACAACTTTCAAGAGTGTTCATCAAAGTCGAATACCCCGCCAAAGCGAAACTCGCAAAACGTCAGTCCAATTTGTTCTCATCAATCAAAACCAAGCAAACCCTCTGATGCCTCTTTCGCATCCCGATCACCGAAGCGTCACAAAAGGATTCACGCTGATTGAACTCCTCACCTCCATGGCAATCTCGTCGATCATTCTCCTATTTTTGTTTGGACTCATCAATCAGTCGTCAATCACTTACAAAAACTCGCAAATCGCCATTAACACTCTGGCCGAGTCGAGGGCGTTCTTCCATTTTTTTGAAGCGGATCTGTCGTCGCGCCTTCCAAACACACCGCTATTGTCAGAGGTCTCAGCAACCGCATTCGATAAAATCGGGGTCATCCGGGCCAAGTCATTCGATGAACCGCAAGCCATCAACCTGCCAGACTCTGATTTGAGATCCTCAATGTATTACGTTGCCTTTACACCGGATTTCAGCGGAACCGTTTCTCCAAAACTCTTCAGAAGTTACCTTGAGGCGACCCAAACCCAAACCCTGCTTGACTCCTCATCCACGCCAACCATCCCCGCCGGTAATCCAGCAGTCGATGAACCACTGGTTTACAATGTCGTAAGCTTCAAAGCCCAACCCAAGCTGTATAACAATTCGGGCCAGCCAGAAACTTGGACGCCATCCAGTGGCAAGCCACCCGCCTTTATCGACATTACCATCGAAATCATTGACGACGCCACTGCGGCACGTTTCCGCTCGCAAGGTTCATGGGCCCGGTTATCTGATCCCTCCGATAATGATCGGCGTCAAGCGGTACGGACCTACACCCAAACCATCCAGTTGGCCAGATGAGAACAAACCGTTTCCACACTCACAAAGCATTTGCTTTGCCGATGACGATCTTGGCCGTCGTGAGCCTCTTGATTTTGCTGATTGGTCTCATCGCGATGGCCTCCCTTGAGCGCAAGACCGCAAGATCTTACTCGGATGCGGCAAGAGCGGAAATGGCTCTCAACAGCGGGATGGCAGATGCCATTTCAACGCTCTCTGAAGTCGCCCTCCGCGACGATTCCCTCGTCTTTCGTATCGAAGATCCCATCACTCCCCTCACCCCTGTCACTGCCACCAGTCCAATTGGACGCGCACAGTTTTTCACTTACGGTTCCGTCTTCAACACGACTACCAATTCTTGGCAAACGATCCCATTTTTTAGTGGCGAAAAGGAGACAAGCACGTCAGCCCCCACAGTTTCTTCAACTCGAAAACCTCACGTCCCGGACGTTTTACCTCTGGTTAGTGCCATCAAAGACGCCACCGCCAAAAACGAGTTGAAGACGATTGGAAGACTGGGAGACTCCGACTATAGCGTCCCCAGGGCCAAATGGGTGGATGTTCCCCAAGTGAAATCGGAATATAAGATTCGCTACTCGTGGTGGGTTGAAGACCTCGCGGGAAGACTCGATGGGCGAACCATGGGAATCGAGCCTCGGAACGATGGATTGAGCACTGAAGAGCTCGGAATGTTCACCCTCTTCGATTCCAGTCGCAACACTGACGGCGCCGGACCCGAGGATGCGCTGATTGCCAAAAGGGAATCCCTAAAAACGGCACAGAGTGCAAGATTGGTCGTATCTGCTACGGATGCGCTGAAAATTGAACCCTACCTGAATTACTCCCCAAAACCCGTTACCCCCCCTGCCTATCAGCCCCGGGTGATTCCTCAAGGCTTCAGGTATATTGACGCAGGTAAACCCGCCATGGAACTGAATGCAGCCGTCACCAGTGCAAACGTGAACGGAATTGCAGACCAAATTTCGCGGAACCTTCCCGACTTTGCGGGTTCACAGCGGCAAGGCGGCTTTCCTGCCGGGGAAAACTATTTGAGAACTCTGGCCGCAAGTATGATCGACTACGCTGATACAGATAGTAACGCCACCACAGGAACGGGTTACCGGGGAGTGGATAGCTATCCTTTCGTCAACGAGCTGTTTGATCGTTACGAGTGGGTTTCATCATCCAGTGGCAACGTGCAAGTCAATGTAACAACTTTTGTCGAACTTTGGAATCCTTCACAGCAAGCAATCCAAGGCAAGGTGATATTTACAAATGAAAACCTGCACCAGATCACGATTCCCCCCACCGGGGTCAGAACATTTTCTCCGGTAACTTATCCAGATCCTTCAAATCCCCGCCTCGATCAACCGCTCAGCCTACCGCCCAACGGCTTCTTAGTGCTTGCGGTAGGGGAGAAAACGTATCAATTCCCAATTGGTGCGTTCCCTCCGTCTCAACTTACCTTTTCAACAACGACGACGAGCGACTACAAGCTTAGCTGGAATGGAGTTGTAGTGGACTCGGCCCGTGGAAAATTACAGCGGACGAGTGGCACCTTGAATCCAGGTGCATCAAACCGGAAATGGAAAGGCAACTCTTCGCCGGCACTTGACATATCTATCGGCCAGGCAGGAGATCCGAGAGCTTCCATCTACATCAATACTTGGGTATTTGCAAACAACTACGATGCCAATACCAGTTGGGGAGGAAGAAACAAGAAAGGGGGAATTTCAAATACGAACTACAACGAAGTAAAGATTTCCAATTGGCAAGACCGTGGTGAGAACAGCAGTGCGGGCACGAACGCCGGCAATGACGCAGTTCTTCCCACAAGTCTAACATTCCCGGCAAATCAGCCGAACTTTTCCCCAGCTTACATTTCAAACTTGGGACTCTACACGAGTCCCGGTGAAATTGGAAATGTGTATGATCCCTCACAATGGACCAATGTGCAATCGACCTCTTCCGCCAGCAACTCCAATTCCGGCGGCGGATACACCCTCGCAATTGGACGCCCGGAGTTCGGGCGCTTCGACGTTGAAGGCAGGCGTGCTGCACAGTTGATCGATCTTTTCGATGTAAACCCTGGAAGCGGCCAGGTTCCAGAGAGTCCAAGAATCAATATCAATACGGCTCCCCGTGAGGTCTTGCGAACCCTGTTTGCAGGAATCCGGTTAGAAGATGATCCAGCACGGGCACCTTTTGATCCTGCGAAAAATTCCACCGTGGGTGATGTCTTTGCCGACGCGATCATTAACACACGGTCACAAGCACCTCTGCGTGGCCTTTCCGACTTGAATCTGGTTCGAAAGGATCCCTCCCAGACCAGAAACTACACCAACCCAACCGCAGCCCCGGACGCCGAACCTGTCTTCGGAAGTATCGTGGCTTACAAATCCAGCCCCCCAACTGACGGATGGGATGATGTGGGTCGTGAAGAGCTATTTCGAAAAGTGATCAATCTTGTGACGTTCCAGGGAAAATCTTTTCGGATCGTCGTCGCTGGCGAAGCTCTTGATAATCGGGGAAACATCCTCGGACGCCGCACCAAGGAAATTCACATGGAGATCCGCCCTGCACGGGACGGCTCTGGGGCTTTGATTCCCAACGCGCCGCCAACCTTTCACAAACTTTATGAAAAGTCTCTTTAACTCCATAAAATTCACGATCGCTTTGATCATCGTTTCATCATCAAACGTGATCGGCCAAGAAACGACAAGCCATGGATTTGTCAATTTGGTGAATTTGATTCCAAGTGACAAACCCTGCAAGATCGGACTGGCCGGAAAAGATGTGGTTCCAGGTGGCTTAGCCTCGTCCCACTCGACCGGTTGGTTCATCGTTCCCAGCGGCAACATGCAGCTTACGTTGGAAGCTCAAGGCTATGCTCCGGGAACCGGAACCGTTGATTTAGCCCCGATGCAAAGTTCGATATTCGTGATCTTTCTCGAATCAAACGTCAAAACGAACCCCGATGGGAAGCCTGTAATTCCAAAGATCAAATTGAAGAGATGCGAAGCCATCGAAGGCAAAGAGGGATTCTATCTTAAACTACTCTCCCTGTGCCCTGGCGAAACCACCTTTCTGATCGGTCCCAACTCATTTACTTTGAAAACATTTCAAGAGGCAGAGGTGCCAAATTGGAATGGAGGAGGCTTCAAAGTATCGCGGGATCAATCTGTGATCGGCCAAGTTCTGCCAGAGACGGAAAAGGACCCATTCTATCTATTGATAGGCACAGATCATGCGGGTAAATATTGCTCCTCACTCGTTCGAGCTTCAAAACAAGACCTTCCCCCGTGGATGAAAGAACAGAAACCAAAGCCATGAGCTACTCAAAATCCCTTCTCGCGCTTGTCTTCATAAGCCCCCACTGCCTTGGGGGAAACTTGAATATTGTTCATCTCGCCCCTACGAATGAACTCAAGCTTGAAATCAAGGCAGGCGGGCTAAATCAGGAGTTTTCACTCAGCCCCCAAGGCATTACCGGAGTATTCGCACTTCCCCAGAAACCTGCTGTGCTGAGGACGATTGGCGATGAGACTCCATCGCTCAAGATAAGTGCTAAAGTGATAGGGCAGATTGCCGTTTTACATGCTGCTGGAGAGTCGTTTAAATGGAGTATCTACGACAGCAAGCCCACGGGTGGAAAAACCACTCTTCGCCTCATCAACCTTACGGAGGAAGATGTGATCGTTCTGCAAGGAGTTACCAAAATCTCACTAAAGTCAAAAACCGAACTTCCTGTCGAAAAAGTGGCCAAAGCCCCCATCCGCCTCAGTTTCGAAAATGGGGAAAAAGTTAAACCATACGAACAAGAAGAACCAAGTGCAGTGATCGGATTTGTGTATAAATCCGGTGCCGCTTGGAGTATCTTCTATGTGAACGATACGTAAATCTTTCGTTCGTCCAAGGTGCTGGTCGCAACGGTTCTGAAGCTTCCAACGTAGGCCTTGGAATGAGGTTGACTGGCAAGGGCAGGATTCGTTTGAATCAATCACACGGTGGACACGGAGAAA
>Ga0163144_10012383_pt1 | contig 17923 bp, 14 predicted proteins | sample OliLak19BULKMAT1_FD_123175 | JGI IMG/M metagenome (GOLD analysis project Ga0163144, IMG submission 123175) | Freshwater microbial mat bacterial communities from Lake Vanda, McMurdo Dry Valleys, Antarctica - Oligotrophic Lake LV.19.BULKMAT1 | ecosystem: Environmental > Aquatic > Freshwater >...
AGAGTCCTCGGCCGCGTGACCCTGCCCCTGATGCTCCCGCACCTGCTAGCGGGCGGAGTTTTCGCCTTCGCGCTCTCGATGCTGGAAGTCTCCGACTCGCTCATCCTGGCCCAAAAGGAGCAGCATTTCCCGATCACGAAGGCAATCTACGAGCTCTCCCAACTGCTCGGCGACGGCCGCCTGCTCGCAGCCGCGCTCGGCGTCTGGGCAATGCTACTGCTTGCCACGTCAGTCTGGGTCGCACGCCGGTTGTTGGGGAACCGAGACGGCCTGACCCCTCTATGACCCCGTACCGCTGGCGTTCCAAGTCTGCGGCACGACCGGGTCTGGGCGCGAGCGCGCTCCGCGACAACGCGCGTTCTCACGCGAAGGCAGGGGGGCGTTACTCGAGGCTGCCCGGGCGGGGCAGTCTCACGGGAGCTACCGCGAGCAGCGCTCTCGCGACCGCGACGGCTGCCGAAAGCCTGACACCTGCGCGGCCGCGAGCCCAGGGCAACGCGGGCGGCGCGTGCAGTAGTGCGGCGCAGTCGCTGACGTCACCCAGCTTTTGGCGCAAGTAGCGGCGGGCCAGGCTGCGGAGCTCAAGGCGTTCTGGCAGCGGCGCTCCCTCGGCCCGAAGCCGCTCGGAGGCGAAGAAGCCCCAGCCAAGGAGCAGATCATTGGGGCGGCAGAAGGCTTGCCAGCGATCGCGAAACTCGGCGAAGGAGATACCGGCCAGGACCTGCTCTGCGTCGAGCGCGGCGTGATAGGGCAAGGCAGGAGAGAGCGGCCTGCGCGGGGCAATCACGGCTTCGAAGCGTTCGCCAGTGGCGATGCGCTCGGCGACCCAGTGCACGACCTCAGGCTCACTGCCAAGCGGGGTACCCTTGGGCCAAGCGTTGGCTTCGCCGTAGCCGACCACCAAGTCCGGCTCGCGATCCCGCAGCAGCGAAGAGAGGCGGGGCTTGTCCGATTGCTGCCGCGGGGCCGAATGGCGCCGTGCGCCTAGCGTCCTGGCGAAGCGCAGCTGGTGAGCGACCATGGCATCGAAAGGTCGCAGCAGCGCTTCGAAGTCGAACCCCGGCCCTTCGAGCAGAGTGAGCGCTTCGCCGATGGCTTCGATGGTGGAGATGCAGTGCGCAGCCGGCTCCTTTCGAATCAAGTAGCGGCTGGGCGCGCGGGGCCGGAGCGAGTAGCGCGGCAAGCGCTGCAGCTCGGGATTGTACTGCAGCAGTTTCTTGGCTTGCCACCAGGTGCCGTCGAGAACCATCAACGTGACGGGTCCTTCGGGCGCATGCTCCGCTAGGTCCAGCGCACCCTCTCCCGGATAGAGCAGGATGGCAGGGGCGCGCGGATCAGTCAGCCGCTCACGGAGCCGGGGCACCTCTCCGAGCTTGATGGCGACGTGTCGCTCGGCCTGGGCAAGCTGGAGCTCCACCAGGCGAGCCGTTCCGATCGGAACGTCGCTTTCGCGCGGGTGCTGAAGGATCACGACGCGCGTGCGGGTAGCGACGCTGCGGATGCTCGAGCACAGACACACGACGCTAGGCCTGGCACATTCGAAGCAAAGGCTGCGCGGGACGACTTCGAGCATGGAAAGCGGCGCATCCTGACGATTCTCAGCCTGGGCTGCTGCGACGCACGCCCGCCTCGCGCACCGTCTTCTCAAGGGTTCGGAAACGTTGAGCTAACGCACGCACCAAAGCGCCCGTCCAGCCGTCAGCCCCAAGCCCCGCGGTCAACGTGCGCTGATCCAGAACCAACACGGTCACGTTGTCTTCCGCTTCGATAGTGGCGGCGCGTGGCTCCTCGAGCAGCAGCGCCATCTCGCCGAATACGTCGCCGGCGCCCATGCTGCCGATGATTTCTTGCTGGTCGCCCGCTCGACGAGAGACCTTGCAGCGGCCGCTCACGATCAAGTAGGCGGCGTCGCCCACATCACCCTCACGGATGATGACGCTGCCCGGAGGGAATACACGGCGTGGCAGGTGTAGCCCTCCCCGCAGAAAGCTACGCACATCCGATTGCAGCTCGACGACCGACTGATAACGGTCCTTCGGATCTGGAGCTACCGCTTTTTCCGCGATGGACCGGATACGTTTGGAGACCCCGATGCCCATGCAAGCCACGTCCACCGGCACCACTTGTCCCGCTTGCGCGCGCTTCAGCACCGTATCCACGTCCCGGGCATCACCGTAGGGCAGCTTGCCGCTGACGATTTCGTAGAGGATCGCGCCGAGCCCGAAGACATCGCTGCGCTCGTCCATTTCCTTCGGGTTGCCGCGCGCTTGTTCGGGCGCCATGTGCGTGGGCGTGCCCACCGGTCCAGGCGCCTCCATCTGCGCGGCCGCGCCCGAAGCAGGACGGCTACGGGTCAGGCGCGCCAGCCCCCAGTCCATCAAATAGGTCTGCCCAAAGTCCGCCACCATCACGTTCTCTGGCTTGAGGTCACGGTGAATGACGCCGCGGTGATGCGCGTAGGCCACCGCGTCGCACACCTTCAGGAACACCTCCAGGCCATCCTCTAAACGCTCGGTCGTACCTGGCGTGCGGAAAGGATCGCGCAGCCAGTGGTCGAAGTTCACGCCCTGCACGAGCTTCATGGTGAAGTACGGCACGCCGACACCCGACACCGCCAGCTCATGCACGGGCACGATATTGGGGTGCTCGAGCTGCCCGGTCATCTGCGCCTCGGCGATGAACCCGTCCTTGTACATGGGCACCTTCGCCAGCTCACGGTCGAGCCTCTTGAGCGCAACGTGACGGAGTAGGTTGCGGTCGGTAGCCGGGTGGATTCGCCCCATGCCACCGCGGCCGATCTCGCGAAACATTCGTAAGTGCTCGGGGGTGGGAATGCTCTCGCGCTCGATCTCGCCAGCGCTCACGCCATGCTCACCACCTACCGGTATGGTCTCGATAACCAAGACTGGCTCGGCCATTTGGCTACTGTCGCTTCGCTCGCTCACGTTGTGCGGGAAGGCTAGCCCAGCCCAGGGCCTGGGGTCTAGAAGCCCAGCCTGCCGAGAATTGGTGGTGGCGCGGCCCATTCTTCGTGCAATTCTCCGGCCCGATGTCGGAAATGCTCTCTATCGTGCAGCAGTCGAGCGAGATCTCGATCGTGCAGCAGCTCGAGCCGGTGGAGTTTCTCGGCATCGAGACGCGCAACAAGTACTCGATTCAGGTCGACGGTATACCGTTCGCCTTCGCTGCCGAGCAGGGCAAGGGCGGCCTAGCCGTGCTGGCTCGCATGTTTCTGGGTCATTGGAGAAAGTTCGAGATTCACTTCTTCGACAACACGCGCAGCTTGGTGCTGCGGGCCGTACATCCCTTCCGTTTCTTCTTCCAGAGACTGGAGGTGTACTCGGGGGATGGGCGAGTGCTCGGAGCCATTCAGCAACGCTGGGCGCTCTTCTCCAAGCGCTTCGACGTTACCGACGCTTCCGGAAGGCTACTGCTCGGCGTGTCCTCGCCCCTTTGGCGACCCTGGACGTTCGCCTTCGAGCGTGACGGACGCGAGGTGGCGCGCGTAGAGAAGAAGTGGACCGGTATGTTGCGCGAAATGTTCACCGACGCCGATCGCTTCCGTGTCGTGTTCGAGGCTCCGGAGCTTGGGCTGGACGAACGCTCTTTGGTCCTCGTGGCCGGCATCTTCATCGATCTTCAATACTTCGAGCGCAAAGCCGACTAGGGGACGAGCTCGAGGGACGATGAAAGAGCGCGTACCGATGAACTGAAGCGTTCTGGTGATTTGCGGGATTTCTTTGCCGCCAAGGCGCAGAGGGCTTCGCCCCGCAAGCTGAGCTTTGGGGTCGAGAAAGTGCGGTACGGCGTCGTTGATCTCTAACCCCCAACCTCTCGCGCTTCCCGCGGCCCTCCGGGCCTGCGCCTTTGCGGCAAAGAAATCTCCCGGTCGAAACGACCCGCCAGCTGTCGACGCTTGGACTCAACGGTTTACTTCAACGCTTGGGCTCGGAGCTAGTGCCTGGGTGGGCGCCCGTGACGAGAACGGAAGGCTGGTGGCGACCGGGCGCGCGAACAGTGATGGAGCGCGGCACGCCTACGTCGCGGATGTCGCCGTGATGAAAGAGCTCCGGGGCAGAGGCCTGGGCGCAGCCCTGGTGCGGCTACTTCTGGAGCACCCGAGGGTGCGCGGAGCAGAATTCGTGCGGCTCGGCACGGTGGACGCCCAGCCGTTCTACGAGCGCTTCGGCTTCGAGGCGGAGGAGCAGGTCGAGCTTCCCTTCCCAGTAGCTCGCCTGCTGCTTCGGCGAGCCACCCAGCAGAGTGGCGAGGTCAAGACTCATTCGGTCCCGCAGCTAGCTCCGGGAGCCGCATAGCCGAAGCTGATGAAGTTGATCGGATGGCTCCCGGTGAACTTGCTTTCGTCCAGAACAGTCCAGTTCACCCCGTCCGTTGTGCGAAAAAGCTGCTGCTTCTCGTACCAAACCTGCCAGCCGTCGTTGGCCGCCACCACGGTGCCGGCTGGGCTGCGCGCCAAAGAGCCGATGGAGATGTTGTTGGGTGCGATACTTTGGCTGGTCCAAGCCTTGCCGTCGCGACTCCGCCAAAGCGTAGAACCGGCATAGATCCAGAACTCGTTGCCTGTCCATAGTGGAGGGCTCGTGAAGCGTTCGCTGACGTCTTGCTGAGTCCAGTTCTCGCCGGCATCGGTCGACACGCAAACGTGGCCCTTCGCGCTGGCGATCAGGATCACGTCTTCGGAGCCGGCGATGCCCCGCAGCTCCTGACCGCAGAGCGCTGGGGAAGTGCTGGGTTCTTGCCAGGTCTTCCCATCCCGGCTGTAGGAGACGGCTCGCTGCTCTCCGGACTCACCACTGACTACGAACGTTCCGCCGCCTGCTGGCACGAACTCGATGCCCCGGTAATTGAAGTCGAAGGTGAGGTCGCCGCCAGCCTGCCAGGTCACGCCGTCTTGCGACACTTGAGTTGGGTTGCCGCAAGCGACGAACTTGTCGTTGCCATAGGCGATATCGGCGAAGTTGGGGCCCTTCGTCATCACGTCTGTCCAGGTCGTGGCGGTCGTGGTGCGCTGAAGAGCGCCGGGGTAACCCCAGCCCCAGGTCGCGACGAAGGCGCCAGCACCGTAGGCGAGCCCCCGGCCGGCGAACTCGGAATGATCGCAGTCGTGACCAGCCTCGAAGCAGCGGTAGCTGTCAGCCTGCGAGCGGTTGTGCGGAAAGCTTTGGCCATCGTCGCAGGAGACGGTGATGCGACCGTGGTGCCCCTGCGCGACGAATACGGGCTCGAGCCCAGGCGGACCGCCAGTCCCACCGACAGCGCTTCCGCCGCCCGTAGGGTTCCGGGCGCTGCCGCCCGAGCCCGCTCCGCCGCTCGCTTGCCCCGCGACGCCGAAGGAGCCGGCTGCTCCGGCAACGGCGCTACCTCCGGCCGCCACCGCGCCAGCTGCCGCAGCATTGGGCAATGCGCCGTCACCGTCCTGCCCAGGCTGGAGCGCCTTCTCTCCACACCCGCAGAGTGCCCCCGACCACGTCAGGTAGCCGGCCATGAGCAGGACCGAGCGTGCCATACCTCCAATGTGACCCAAGCCAGCCTCGACAGGCCAGAGTAAGTGACGAGGCGCGTCTTTCCTGACGAGGCTTGGAACTTTCCGACCGAGCTTTACGCGCTCGGATCGGACGCTCGCTCCTCGGACACTTCACGTTCGCCGAAGAGCGGGCGCTCTGCGCGGCGCCGGAAGTGATCGAACACTTTGTTTCTGGCCACGCCAAATACGAAGCGTCGAAATTCCTCGGGGTCATCCGGCACTTCTGTCGCTAAGAGCACGTCGATCAACGTCGCCTGCACCACGTCTTCGGCTTCGTCCCCGCGGATCCGTCGGCGCACCGCGGCTTCCACGTCTCGGCGAAGCGATGCTGCGGCAAGCCTCGCCCCGCGTTTCGAAGCCTCCGAATCAGCGGACATCACCATCCTGGCTCTTGCTCATCGTCCAGGCCCCGCGAAGTGTGACTGCGAGCCGTACCTATCGCTTGAAGTGCGAAGCGAAGGGGTTGTTGCGGAAGCCGTTCACAGCGGGCGGCTGCTTGACGGCCACTTGGCCGGTCGGCTTGACCCCACGCGCTCGGGGAGCGGGCTTGTCAAAGGCGGGCTTGTCAGGCGCCACGGCACCTGACTTGCGAGTGAGCGCGATGCGTTTGCGCTCCAGATCTACCTCGAGCACGCGAACGTTCACTCGGTCGCCAACCTTGACGACCTCACTCGGGTCTTTCACGAAGCGGTCCGCCAGCTGCGAGACATGCACGAGGCCGTCTTGGTGCACGCCCACGTCAACGAAGGCGCCGAACGCCGTAACATTCGTCACCACACCCTCGAGCGCCATTCCCGGCTTGAGATCTTCGAGGGTGCGAACGTCATCCCTGAAGTTCGGAGGCAGAAATCCTTCGCGCGGGTCTCGGCCTGGGCGCAAGAGCTCCTGGCAAATGTCGTCGAGCGTGAAGCTTCCGACGTCGCCGGTGACGTAACGAGCACGGTCGAGGCCGCGAAGTAGCTCGGCGTTGCCGATCAGGGAAACCACGGGAACGCCAAGGTCTTTGGCGATGCGTTCGACCAAAGCGTAACGCTCGGGGTGCACAGCGCTCGCGTCGAGCGGGTGCTCGCCACCGCGCACACGCACGAAGCCAGCTGCTTGCTCGAACGTCTTCGGGCCCATACCCGGCACCTCCAGCAGCGCCTTGCGGCTCTTGAATGCGCCCTTCTCATTGCGGTGTTGGACGATTCGCTTCGCCACGCTGGCGCCCAAGCCAGCGACGCGCGATAGCAACGACGCGCTAGCTGTATTGAGCTCGACACCCACGCCGTTCACGCAGCTTTCCACCACTTCATCCAGCTTTTTGGCCAAAAAAGCCTGAAAGACGTCGTGCTGGTATTGCCCGACCCCAATGCTCTTCGGGTCGAGCTTCACTAGCTCGGCCAGCGGATCCTGCAGACGGCGCGCGATGCTGATGGCCCCACGGATGGTCAAATCGAGCTCCGGAAACTCCTCGCGCGCGACGTCGCTCGCCGAATAGATGCTGGCGCCCGCCTCGCTCACGCTCACCACGAAGGGCAGGCCCTGCTTGACGAGCTCGAACTCCTTCAGAACCTCGCGTGCAAAAGCTTCGGTCTCGCGGCCGTGCGTACCGTTGCCGACCGCGATGGCCACGATCGGGTGCCGTCCGAGCAAGTCTCGCAGGGTTTTCTTGGCGCGCTCCACGGCGGAGTCGCCTTGTACGAGGTAGATCGTCTCGTACTCTAGGAGCTTGCCGGTTTCGTCCACCACGGTGCACTTGCAGCCCGTGCGTTGCCCTGGATCGATGCCGAGCACGTAGCGTGTGCCCAGTGGCGCGGAGAGCAGCAGCTCGCGCAGATTCTTGGCGAACACCTCGATAGCGCCCCGGTCGGCGGACAGCTTGAGCTCGACCCGGACATCCACCTCTACGAAGTGCACCAGCAGGCGTGACACGGCGTCCTTGATCGCCAGCGCCATTTGCAGAGCCCAAGGGGAGGACGCTCGCAGGCGTTCCGCGAGCAAGCGCGCCGTCAGGGCCTCTTTGTCGATGACCAGTGAGGCTCGCAGCACCCCCTCGGTTTCGCCGCGACGAATTGCCAGGTAGCGGTGCGAAGGGATCTGCGCGAGCGGCTCGGCGAAGCTCGCGTAGGCGTCGAATTTGGTCACCTTCTCCTGGTGCTCGCTGGTCTTCTGCACCTCTATCTGGCCTTCTCGAAAGTAGGTTTCGCGCGCGTGACGGCGCACCTCCGCGTCTTCTGCTACCCGCTCCGCGACGATGTCACGGGCCCCCGCGAGCGCGGCGGTAACATCCGGAACGTCTTTCTCGACGCTCACAAAGGCTGCTGCAGCCAGCTCCGGCGCCACCCCCTGCGGATCTTGGGCCCACAAAAGCTCGGCCAGCGGCTCGAGGCCCCGCTCCTTGGCGATAACGGCGCGGGTGCGACGCTTCGGCTTGAAGGGCAGGTACAGGTCTTCCAGCTCGGCCTTGGTCCCGACTCCTCTTAGCTTCGCTTCGAGCGCCGGCGTCAGCTTGCCCTGGCTCTTGATCTCCGAAAGCACGCTCGCGCGCCGGGCCTCCAGCTCGAGCACGTAGGTTCGACGCTCGTCGATGTTGCGGATGGCGACCTCGTCCAGGCCTCCGGTCGCCTCTTTTCGATAGCGTGCGATGAACGGCACCGTGTCGCCTTGCGCGAGCATGGAGGCGACCGCCCGCACGGAGCTCGCAGGTAAATTGAGCTCCTTGGAAACACTGGGAACCGGGTCGAACGGGGCCGGAACCGCTTCGGGGGAGCTCGTCATCTAGGCCTGGCATAGCCGCGTCACGAAACGAAATCTACACGGCACCCGTAGTAGGGTCCCGCCACCCGTGAAAGCGTCCCTCGAACCGCCTTGGCTCGCACGCGCGCTCCGCCCCGTGACCGAGGTCCGGCAAGGCGAGGCCGTCACGGCGCTATTGCTATCGGCCAACGTGTTTCTGCTGCTGACCGCGTACTACGTGATCAAGCCGGTGCGGGAGGCGCTGATACTGGCGCTCGCGTCCGGAGCCGAATACAAGGCGTACATGAGCGGCGTCATCGCCGCTCTCTTGTTGGTCCTGGTGCCGCTGTACGCCAAGCTCGTCGACCGGCTGCCCCGCGTCACGCTCGTCGTCGGTGTCACGTTAGCGTTTGCGGCGCAGCTACTGCTTTTCTTCGCAGCGATGGCCGTGGAAAGCCTGCGTTCGCAGCTTGGCCTGGTTTTTTACGCCTGGGTAGGCGTGTTCAACATGATGGTCGTCGCTCAGTTCTGGGGCTACGCGAACGACCTCTACGAAAAAGGTCAAGGTGAGCGCCTGTTCCCGATGGTAGCGCTCGGCGCCTCTTTGGGCGCGGCCGTGGGTAGCCAATTTTCAGCCCTGTTGATCCCGATCTTGGGTGTACCCTCGATGTTGCTGGTGGCTGCGTTACTGCTCGGTACCTGCGCAGGGCTCTACTGGGTGGTGGAAAGACGCGAAGCCGGGCGCCGCCCCGCGCGGGCCCCCGTAACCCAGCCGGCAAAAGCCCTGACGACAGGCGGTCAAGGCGCGTTCGCGCTCGTGCTCTCCCACCGCTACCTGCTGCTGATCGCGCTATTTTCCCTGGTCTTCTCCTGGGTCAATACCAACGGCGAGTACATGCTGGGCAAGCTTTTCAAGGCAGGTGCGCTGGCAGCGGTAGCTCGCGGGGAGATTTCGGCCCAGGAGCAAGGCCAGTACATCGGCGCGGCGTATGGCCATTTCTTCTTCCAGGTCAACGTGGCTGGAGTGCTGCTGCAAACGTTCGCCGTTTCGCGGCTCGTGAAATGGCTAGGCTTGTCCAAGGCCTTCTTGCTGCTCCCGCTGTTGGCCCTCGGCAACGCCGCGCTGGTCGCCTTCGTGCCGCTTCTAGCGCTGCTCCGTGCAGGCAAGGTTGCCGAGAATGCCACGGACTATTCGCTCAACAACACGCTGCGGCAGATGCTGTGGCTCGTGACGTCGACCGAAATGAAATACAAGGCCAAGCAGGCCATCGACACCTTCTTCGTGCGCATCGGCGACGTGTGCTCGGCTCTTTCTGTCTGGGTCTTCGCCGCGGTCTTGCTGCTGCCCGTGCAGCGGTTCGCCTGGGTTAGCGTCGTTTTGGTGGGGTTCTGGCTGCTTTTGGCGGTGGCGATTGGGCGCGCGCACGAAAGGCTCGAGCGAGACCGAGCCGCGGCGGCCACATGACTGGGCGACGGCGTCGGCTATTGAGCGGACTAGCCCTCGCCAGCGCATGCATTCTTTCGAGGTCCGAAGCGGCCAGCGCCGCGGAGCCCGAGAAACGACCGGTGCCCGACTACGACGGGCGCGGGGATCGCCCGACGTCGCCCCAAAGGGCACTGCTTTGGGTGCCGCGCGTAGTGCTGTTTCCAGCCTATTTCGTCAGCGAGTACTTGATCCGGCGGCCACTTGGCTTCGTGATCACGGCGGCGGAGAAGGCCGAGCTGCCCGCCACGCTGTACGACTTCTTTGCTTTCGGTCCCGATCACAAGTCTGGAGTCGTTCCGTTCGGGTTCATCGACCTTGGCTTCCAACCCAGCATTGGCTTGTATGGCTTTTGGGACGATGCTGGTTTCGAAGGGCACGATCTGCGCATCCGGGGTTCCACCGGAGGCTCGGATTGGCTGTCTTTCACGTTGACGGAGCGCTTCCGTTTTTCGAGGAGGCTCGACCTCATGCTGACGGCAACGGCGCGGAGGCGACCCGACTTCGCGTTCTACGGCGTGGGGCCGGATACGCGAGAGTCGAGCTTGAGCCGCTACTCCTCGGATACGCTGGACGCCCGTCTGCAGACTCGTGTCGGATTCGGCGGCAGCAGCTGGCTCGAAACGGGATCGGGTTACCGCGGGGCGGCGTTTGGTCAAGGCGACCACAACGGCGAACGCACCGTGGCCGAGGCCGTGCGCAACGGCGACTTCGCCGAGCCGCCGGGCTTCCGGGATGGCTACCGAGCAGGATTTTCGCGTGCAAAGTTGGTCTTGGACACGCGGGCAAGCGAGCAGGGCTCAGCGACAGGCGGCCGCGTGGAGCTCGAGGCAGAGCACGGCGCTGACCTCGGGCGAGCACCGGCGTCCGGCTGGTTGCGTTACGGAGGCACGCTGGGGGGATTTTTGGATCTGGGCGATAGCGGTCGTGTGGTCGGCTTGTCGCTGACCACCTTGCTAGCGGATCCGCTAGGTTCAAGGCCGGTTCCGTTCACGGAGCTCGTGACTTTGGGCGGCGCGGGCCTGTTGCCTGGCTTTCGCGACGGGAGGCTGTACGACCGCAGCGCCCTGGTAGCGACGCTACGCTACTCTTGGCCGATCTGGATTTGGTTGAACGGCTCGTTGCAGGCTGCGACCGGCAACGTGTTCGGCGAGCGGCTAGCGGGGCTACGTCCCGGGCGCGCGCGCCTATCCGCGGCAGTCGGCATCGAGAGCAGCGGCTCCCGCGACAGCATTTTTCAGGCCCTGGTCGGCTTTGGCAGTGAAACCTTCGAGAACGGCGCCGAGCTGGAGTCGCTGCGTATCGTGATCGGAGCGCGCAATGGTTTCTAAGCTGGCGCTTGCCCTGCTGCTCGCCTTGCCGGTCGTGGGCTGCGGGCACGCTCCCCGTTTCCCGTTGCGAGAGCCGCTCTTGCGTGACGACGACCAAAAGCCGATCGAGACTGCGCCGGAGGAGTACTATTCCCCCTTCGCCTGGGACGGAGCCAACCAAATGGTCTTCCGCCCGATCGCACGTTTTTTCGCGGTGGATCCCGCCGGTCCCCCGACGAACGTCAACGCCTTCGACGAGGTGCCAGACTCGAGCTGGTTCGAAAACCGCCTGGGCGCGCGAGCGTTCAGCTCAACTGAGGTGGCGCGTGGAGGCTGCGACGACAAGATCCTGAACCCGAGCATGCCGGATGGCTCGTGGCTCATCGACAAGGGCAAGGACAACGGCGCCAACCCTGGCTTTCGCGTGAACATCCCGGGCCTGGGCAAGTTCATGCTCAAGACCGATCCAGAAACCGAGCCCGATCGCGCCACCGGCGCTACGGCGATCGCCTCGCGCATTTATCATGCGGTCGGCTATCACGCGCCCTGTGATTCGGTCGTCTACTTTCGACCGGCCTTGTTGAAGCTCGAGCCTGGGCTCACGGTCACGACCAACCAGGGTGTGACGACCGCCTTCGATCAAGCCGCGCTTGAGCGGGTTCTAGCGCGCGCATCACGCCGGGCAGGCCTCGTGCGCATGGTCGCGTCGAGCTGGCTGCCTGGTAGGCCACTCGGTCCGTTCCGCTACGAGGGCGTACGGGACGACGACCCCAACGACGTTATTCCACACGAAGACCGGCGTGAGCTACGGGGCGGAAGGTTGGTAGCCGCATGGCTCAACCATTTCGATTCGCGCGAGCAGAACAGCATGGATGTATTCGTGGCCTTGGATCCAAAGCGCAAGCACGGCCCAGGCTTCGTCCGTCACTACATGCTCGACTTCGGCGACAGTTTCGGCAGCGTTTGGTCGGACGACGGTATCTCCCGCCGTTTGGGCCACGCCTCCGTGCTCGACTTTGGCTACCTGGCGACGGATTTCGTGACCTTGGGCGCGATCGAGCGGCCTTGGGAGCGCGCGCGCCGTACGGGCGGAGTGTTCAACTACTTCAGCGCCCGCGACTTCGATCCAGAGGCCTGGCGTGGTGAATACCCTAACCCCGCCTTCGTGCGCATGACCGAGCAGGATGGCGCCTGGATGACGCGCATTCTAGCGCGCTTCGACGACCGGCGGGTTGCCGCTGCGGTGGCCGTCGGTCAGTACGACCCGGCGAGCGAGCGCTATCTCACGGAAACGCTGATCTCGCGTCGCAACGCGATCTTGCGCCGCTACCTCGGCCGGCTCTCGCCGCTCTCCGAGGTGTCGGTGGACCGAGCCGGCGTGTGCGCCGTAGATCTGGCGCGCGCCGCGCGCATCATTCCGAACGAAGCGCTCAGCTTTCGCGCTTACCTTTACCGAGGCACAAAGCTCGAGCCGGGTCTGAAGCCGCGCTTTCGTGCCGCGCGCGGTCCAAGGGTGTGTCTGGACTTGAAACACGCAGTGCTGGCCGGCGCGCCGCCCGACGACTCCCCCGAGCGCTACTTGGTCGTCGACGTCACCAACGGCTACGCTCAAGGTCCCCTACGGCTGCACCTGTACGACCTCGGCACTGCGCGCGGGTTTCGCCTGGCCGGCATCGAGCGACCCGAAGGCCTTGTCAGGCCTTGAAAGACTGCGAAGCGACGCCGGGGGGGACGTCCGCCAAGCGCTGCCTCCCGAGCGCGCACGCCGCTCAGGTTCTGGGCGTGATCCCCAGCGGCACCGGTTCCAAGCGCAAAAGTGGCTCGAGCTGCGACACCAAGTAGATCAGCGTTCCGCGCGTCAGCCGCGCATGCTCTTCAGCCTGATCGTAAAAGTCCTGCTCAGCGATGCGCAGCACGATCGCGTCGCTGGCGGCTCGTGCCGAGTAATTCGGCAGCGCTCGACATAGCGCCGCGGCTCCCCCAATCAAATCTCCCGCGTCATGAGAATAACGGAAGTCACTACCTTGAGTCAGCTCTACCAAGCCGCGCGCCACGATGAAAAGGTTCTCTTCGTGCGCGCTGACCTCGAACAAGGTTTCGCCTTTGCGTAGCGTGATCGTCTCCGCAACGTTTGCTAGGCTGACGATCGCCTGCATGCCTGCCTGCGCGAGAAACCCAGCTTGCCGGAGCGCCAAGATTTTAGCGTAAGTATCGAGCTCCGAGGGCAGGATACCTGGCGGCGGCTCACTCCGCTGCGGCAGCAGCTGCGCCAGCGCGCGCCACCTGGCATGTAGCGGGGTTGCGAAGTTGCGAATCGCGGCTCGAGCGATCTGTGCGTTGTCTTCCAGCATGTCAAACCAGTCGGTCATGCGAAGGAACATGGCCCTACTGGGCTCGAGCGCACGGCAACTGCGGGTGCGTGGCCTCTGCAAGATGCCGTCGATAATCCCGACCAGTGCCAGCGGCGCGAATTCCCAAGGCCGCTCACCTTCGCACTCCATGGCCACGCGCCCCTCCACTAGAAACCAGAAGCGATCAGGCGCTTCGCCGAGCTCGAAGAGCGTGGCCCCCGCTTCGTACTGGACGTCTTCCAGCAGCTCGACGAAGCGAATTTGCGCCGAGACCGGCATGGTCGGAAACATCGCCCGCAACAAGATCTCTCGCTGCACCAGCTTGGCGTCTGCCACCGTCATGCCGGCTGCTCGTGCAGAAGCGCAAGCTGCTCCAGGGGTTCACGCGGCTGGATTGGGCCAAGGCCCTCCAAAGCCCGTAGCGACAGCTCGCGCACGACCTTGTCCGCATCACGAGAGAGCATGTCCAAGGCGGCACGCGCATCAGGAAAAGCGCCTACCAAGGCGACAGCACGCTCGGCGCGTTCCTTGGCCGGCAAGTCATCGACCACCAAGCGCAGCAGCATCGCAGACTCGTCCGAGGAGCGATGAAAGCCCCGGATCAGCGCATCCAAAAACTCGACCGCCCGGCCCCGCCGGCGGTGGTCGGGCGACGCCAGAGCCAAGAAAATGGACCGAATGTCATCGCCCCGGTGGAGTACCTGCAAGAGCCGAGTCAGACGTTCACGAGACTGCTGGATCTTGTCGTCCAGTAGCTCCGTAACGAGCTGAGCTTCCAAGTTACCCGCGATAGAACGATCGCTTTCGAACGAGAGCTTGGCCGAGAACAGCCGCAAGTACTCCAGGCAGTTGCGCGTCAGCTCATGAAAAATTGGCACAGAGTCGATGCGCAGCGTCGTCTCGCGCGCGAGCTGCTCGAGACCGCGGAGCGCCTTATACCGCACCAGGCCGTCTTTGTGGTTGACCAGCGCGTCGAGCAGAAGGGCGAGCGCACCCACTGAGGCGAAAGTCGAAATGCTGCGCGGCACGTGAATGCGCACCCGCCGCTCGAGCGACTCATCAGCTAGCGCTTTCGCCAGCGCCTGGAGCGCCGCTGCACCTAGGCGCTTCAGCCCGCGACGAGCCGACAAGCGGTCGTCGGCCCACTTGAGACGACCAATTAGAAAGTCGACACTGGAAGCGTCGCCGGCCGCCTCCAGGGCTAGCGTAACGGCGCCACGCAACGCCGGTAGTCGCGCAAAGCCGAGCAGGATCCGCGGCGCGTCTGCCGTGACATGGGCCGCCATGGCCGCGATGAAAGCCAGCTTCAGCGTGTGCCCTTCATCGTCAGCCGCGAACAGCTCCCAACTGAGTGGATCGCCCTCGAACGCCTTACGCTCCAGCTGCGCCAAGTAGAGAGCCGCAAACGTGCGCAGAGTCGCGCTCGGGTGCTGCGCAACTCGCTTGAGCACGGCGCCAGCGCCCGCCATCGCAAAAGCGCGCAATGCGGCCTGCTGCAGCGTAGGCGACACGTGGTCCAAGAGCCGTTCACCCAATGGGTACCAGTCGCTACGCGGGCTTCCGCCAAACAGCTCGAGTGCCCGCAGCAGCACGCCTTCGTCGCTATGAAGCAGAATCAAGGCCGGGACCAGGCGCTCGCGCTTGCGCTCCGCGAGCACGTTCATGGCTGCGATCACCTCGGGCGACTGCGGTCTCGCCAGCGCCTCCACCAGGGTCTCGACCGAGGTGAGGTCGAGCTCAGCCAGCGTGAAGTCCCTCTCCACGCTGCCGCGACTGAGCGCGTTCCGGAACACGGCAATGTAGGGGCGGCGGATCCCCACCCCAACCAGCAGCCAAATGATCGCGAGCGTCGCCGCGGCCGAAGCCAATAGGCCAGGCGGCAGGTCACGACCCAAGGTTGCACCCAATAGGACCACGCCAGCGACGGCCTGCGCACTGCGGGTGATCAAGAGAGCAACGACGCTGCGTGCGCGGGTCTGCTGCTCGACGGGCGCCCAGAGCAGCTCTGAGGCTACGCGCCCCAGCGAATTGCGCAACGCGGTGTCCGTGCCTTTCAGCACGATCACCAGCCAGAACGGAGCTGCCAGAATCGCCGTGATCGTACCACCAAAGGTCAAGAGTAACGGAGCGGTCAGGGCTAAGCCCACGACGCCAATGCGCTGCACGACGGGCCCCGTGATGACTACCTGCATCACGAGCGACCCGATGCTGAGCACGAGCTGGTAGCGAGCGAAGAAGGGCCCCAACTGTTCAGGCGCAAGGCTGCTCGAGACTCTGACCTTGAAGAGGTAGTCGACCACCACCGAGACGGCGACCGAGAGCGCCGCGATCGCGGAGAGTCGCGCCAGGAAGGGGTCACGACGCAGCTTGGACAGCTGAAGGCCGAGCGGCGTCGCGGCAGTAGAAGGAGACGCAGCGGCGGGAGCTTCCTCGACCGGCATCTTCGTCGCGACCAGCGCCGCCGCGAAGTAACAAAGCGCGGCGGCGCCCAAGAGAGCAGGCAGCGGCGCCACCTCCAGCAGTAGTGAAGCCAGCCCGGCGCCGCCTATCGCCCCCAGCACGCCACCCGACGCGAGAGGGCCGAACAGCCGCCGACTTTGAGCGGCCGAAAACAGCGCACCGGCCAGCAGCCAAAACTGCCCCACCAGCAAGGTCGCAGAAAGTGCGCCAAAGACATACAGGGCGAACACCGTCCCGGACCCCGGCGGGCGAATCCGAAACCAAGCCGCGCCGAAGGCTGTGAGTAGCAGCGACACCACGAGCGCGTTTCGAGCTCCGGCGCCGCGGGTCAGCCGGATGCTGAGCGGCGTCACGATCACCATGACCAAGGCGGTCGTCACGTAAACCAGCGTCAGCAATTGGGGCTGAAGCTTCGACAAGAAGAGCGCGTCGCGCGCCGTCTCGAGCACAGTGTGGCCGGCGATTGTGAGCAGCAGCACGAAGAACGCGCGCAGAAACAGCTTCACCTCGCCCGACCGGACGTCGACGAATCTGGCGAGGCCTAGGGCTTGCACGGGTGCCCATCCTGGCAAATCCGCAGGCGGCGTGCGAGAAGTGCCTTGCGGGAACGGGCCGCAGGCCTTATTTTTCCGGGTTCATGTTGGGTTGCAGCCAAAGAAACCTCGGCGAGCGCGCGAGCAGCCGGGCGGTACGCGGGGGCGTGCTGGTCGGCGGTTTGGCCCTGGGGCTGTGGCTTTTCGGTACCGAGCTGGGCATGCCGCAGCAGCTCGGCTGGTTGATGGCGCTCCCGGTCGCCGTCTCGGCGTATCTACTGATCTCCGGCACTTTCGGCATCTGCATCTATCAGAGCCTGATGGGTTACCAAGGAGCGGACCACGGCAACGAGGCGATCTTGGATCCCCAGCGCCGCGCGCAGATGCGGGGCCGTGCGATGCTGGCCGTGTCTGCAAGCGTGCTGATCGCGTGCGCTGTCGCGGCGGCGTTCGTCGCCGGTACCTAGCGCTAGGACTGTGAGCTGGGAGGGCGGGCTGCGGCGCGCCGGGCGCGGGCTTCGAGGGCGTCCAGCGACGAGGCCCCCAAGTGCGCCGCCGCAGCCGTGTTGTCCGTGTCGATGTCCTCGGCGCGGACGTTGACCTCCTCGACGTCGATGGGGCCCTCGTTGGGCGTGTCCTCGAACGTGAGCACGTGGTCGAACAGGTTGTCGGGGTTCGCGAACTCTGCCAACAGGGGCCCGAGCTCGCCGGTGCCCTTCAGCGCCCGAACACCGACCCGCATGGCCTCGTTGAGCGTGGCCTTGACTCCGTCGCCCTTGGCGGCATTAGCAGCAATCATGATCACTGAGCTATCGAGCTTCAGCTTCCGGCGCAGCAGACTGAGCGACAGTGCGCCCTCTACGTCCTGCTTGTTCGCTTGAACGATCACGCTTACCGGCTCCGTACGACGCTTGATGGAGGCGCGGAGGCGCGCGAACGTGCGCTGCGTGTCGGGGATCGCCGCGGGGCTCGAGTCGCAGACGAACACCAACACGTCTGCCATCGCTACCAGTGGCCGGCGCCGGTAGTTGCGCTCGATCTGCCCCGGAACGGTGATGAGCTGAAAGCGCAGCCCAACACCCGCATGTCTAGGACCTTCGATTTCTAACCAATCGAAGAACATGGTCCGACCCTTCAGCTCCGCAGGAGTTACGATCTCGCTGCGCCGGGTTGGCGGAATGATTTCGTGCACGCGCTTCAGGTTCGTCGTCTTGCCCGCGAAGCCGGGTCCGTCGTAGACGATGCGCACCACGTGGCACTTCCGCTCGGAATCGAAGGACGCCATACCCTTTGCTAACGCGGCCTCGGTTCTGATCGCAAGGCAGACCGGGCAAAGCGCCGTGACCGAGACGGCTGGAGCATCGATCAGCCCTATGATCCCGTCGGTTTACAGCCCACAGCTCGTTTGATAGCTTGCGTCATGAGTTACGGCGCACCCCCGCCCGGCGCCGGCGGTTACGGGCCTCCCCCAGGCGGTTACGGGCCTCCCCCAGGCGGTTACGGGCCTCCCCCGGGTGGCTACG
>Ga0163144_10012384_pt1 | contig 17922 bp, 19 predicted proteins | sample OliLak19BULKMAT1_FD_123175 | JGI IMG/M metagenome (GOLD analysis project Ga0163144, IMG submission 123175) | Freshwater microbial mat bacterial communities from Lake Vanda, McMurdo Dry Valleys, Antarctica - Oligotrophic Lake LV.19.BULKMAT1 | ecosystem: Environmental > Aquatic > Freshwater >...
ATTCGCTTAAAATTAACAGCTTTTCGAAGTTGTAAGTAGCAAATTAGAATCAGCATACTAGTAAAAGCGACAAGCACACCTGCTACTAATAAATTACTACGCAGTAATACTCTCGCTTGCTGGTATAAAGGAATAAATGAAATCCCAAATATTCCAGATCCGATATATCCAATACTATCTCCTATAAAATTAAACGGCAGCTTTACTAAATCATAGCTATAATCGCCACCACTCCAATGCGAGCCAGCATAAGCACGAATAATTAAATAAATCAGATCAATTAAAATTAACGACAAATAAAACCATTTCCATTTAATAAATATTTTTATAGGATTATTTTGTGAGAAATACATATCAGTAGCAAATACAACTAAAGGAAATACAACAGAATATTCATGACTTAAAAGCCCCAAAATAAATCCCATATAAACAATTAATAATTTTCCTCGTTTTTTTTGATCATCAAAAAAATAAATCGAAGCAAGCAATCCACTAAGCAAAAATAATGCAGGCAGAAGCTCAGTTACTGCACTTATCCAAATAATATTTTCAAGATGAATCGGATTAACAAAGAAAAGTAATGAGGCAACAAAAGAAACACTTACAATTTCACTTTTTCTCTTTTTAAAATAATCGTTCTTCGCAACAATTTTTTGAATTAAAGCAAAAACGAGTATAGAATTAAAAAAATGAATCAAAAGATTCATCAGATGATACCAAAAAGAATCGTCTCTAAAATATTGCCACATTTGCCAAAAATATATTTTAGTAAAAGGACGATAAAAAAACCCTTGTGTATCAATAAAATAGCTCGGCAAATTAAAGAAAGTGTCGCTTTTGGCTCTCAGGAGCCAAACAAAGTCATCAGAATGAAAGTAAAGAAATGAAATATCTCGAAATACAATAAACCCGATCAATAAAAATAAAACCGACACCAGTCCAAATCGTTTCATCAATTTAGTGTATCATTTTTTTCTATTATCCAGACACCAACGCCCATCAAAATCCAAAGCATGTAAGCAACTTTTGAGGCTTCAAATATATCAATCAGCAAACCATTGATCAATATAGCTACCACCCCACACATCACCCCAATAACCAACATCCTCGGATAAATATCGCGACATGAGCGAATAAATTTAGCAGATCGAGATAAAAATATTACAAAAATAGCAAAGAATGATATAAATCCAGCAAGACCTACCTCTCCCAAGGCCCTCACGAAGCTACTATCAACAGCAGCAGTAACAGTTGAATATCCTCGTCCAAATATTATATTTTCTTTAAAGGCCTCGATTGTCTTTGGCCAAGCTCCGTCAATACGAGTTGTGAATGAAATATCAAAAATCAAAGCTTTACGTTTTTCAAAATCTCCAGTAACTGTACGCACTTCCTCGATTATCTCTTTTATCTGATTAGCGTCTGATTCTTTGATTGCAGCCTGCGGAATATCCACGGCCTGTCTTATAGTTCCCGACGCTGTTGTATATTGTGTATCAAGAGCGGATCCTTTTTCATACTTTGTGACTTGATAAGCCGATCCTGTTGCTACTCTTGGGAAAAAAGGCAACAAAACAACTCTATCACTCTCCGGCAATCCGCCCCAATCTTTATCACGAGTAGGGATTTCCATTACTTTTCCAGTTTGTTTCTCTACAACAACATCTTTAAATCGCAAAGTTTTTGACAAACGGTCAACAATCGTACTTTGTCCAAAGATCAAAGTCAAAACTACAGCAGATAAAATTCCAAGTACAATAATCTTTTTACGTTTAATTACAATAAACGCCATTAATATAAAACTTAAAACCAAAGCCAAAAATGAAATTCTAGATGAAGTTAATAGCAAAATGAAAAATCCAGACAAAACTAATGCCCCAATTCCTACTTTTTGTAAAGTACTTTTGGTCACAAAGAAAAGTGATGCAACTATCGGCAAAACCAAAACCAAATACCCAGCCAAATCATAATGACCGCCAAAAGTAGAAGATATTCTAGTACTGCCTTGCAATGGTATACAAGCACCCTTTGCAAACTCTTCATTCATAGTCAAATAAGAACAAAATCCTAAATATTTTTGTCCTAAACCATAAACAATTACCCCAATTAAGCTAATAATCAAAGCGCCAACCACTCTCTTAACTCCTACCCATTTCGATTTTGAAAAAGCTGCATAGGCTACAAAGAAAACGCCCAGATATTCAATTCTGCGTAAATAATGAAGAACTATCAAATGTGGCTTATAAATAGCCCAATTATCATGAATACCCAAAGTAGTAACTGCCCAAATAGTCGAGATCAGACCAACAATCCAAAAAATAACGATAGGTTTAAGAAGAAAATTACCGATCTTAGCTTTTTTTAATATTACAAAAGCTCCCAAAACAAAAAGACTGATCCCAACCAATACATCTTCAAGGCGAATATAAGTCCAAGTAAAAGCCACATCAAAAAGAGGCCATTTTGGATAAAGGGGTATTAAAATAACCAGAGCCAGTAGCAAAAGCTCTAAAATATGAATACGAATTAATGATTTTAAATTTGACATTATTTAATTGCTTGCAAAGCTTCTTTATAGGTCAAAACCAAGTTTCTATTATTAATTAGTTTGCCAACAAATATCGATATATATGCTTTAGTTTTTAGAAGAGTAGTAGCAAATTTTTGTTGAGTTTTCGAACAATGCTTCCTATAAAAAAACAAGTATCCCCGAAATATATTAATTATTTGGTCGCGGCGTCCACGAACCGAACTTTGGCCTCCATAATGGATTATAGATGCCTCTGGCCAGTATACCACAGCAAACCCCTGCTCATGAACCCTGAAACACCACTCCAATTCTTCAACATACAGAAATATATTTGGATCAAATCCAGAAGTTCTCTCATATACTTCACGCTTCAAAAGCATAAAAGCACCCATTACATAATCGACCTCTGTTGCTTTTTTTGGCATAGATCTTCGCGTAAATTTATCAAAAAAAAGTAACTTTAAGAGTTCAAAAAACCAAGGAAATTTCCCCAAACTATACTGTTCACTTCTATCGGGATTTAAAAGTTTACAGCCAATCATACCAATTGGCAGGCGTTTCACTGTACCGGTTGGGATAGAGGCAAGCGAAAAAGAATGGTCACGAAAACGAATTGAACTTCTGATCGGGACAAATGTATTCTGATCAAACCATTCAATCATTCTGTCATAAACATTTCCAATCAAAACGGTATCTGAATTTAATAAACAAAAATATCTACCTTGTGCTACAGCCATCGCTTGATTGTTAGCCACACCAAATCCAACATTTTCAGTATTTTTTACAACCTCAACCTTATTTCTATATTTTCTTTTAATTTCACTCGCACTTTTGTCAGTTGAAGCATTATCAACAACAATCACCTCAAACTTCACGCCTTTAGTGTATTTAAACACACTTTCAAGACATTTCATTGTCAATTCGCGCGTATTAAAACTGATAATAATTATGGAAAGATCCAGCATAAAAATATATTTATTGAAAAAGTCTTGGCCTACCTAGTTTATAATTCAGCTCTGAAGCTCGGCGCATTCCGATCTCTTTAGCAGGAACTCCGCCAACAATCATCATATCCGGAACATCCTTTGAAACAACAGCGCCTGCAGCAACAACTGCTCCCTGGCCAATTTTTACTCCAGGCAGAATAATCGCGCGCGGTCCGATAAAAACATAATCACCTATCAAAATATCCGCAGATCTAGCTGAAAAATCATTCGAATGAACATCATGTTCCGAGTTCCAAATCATCACATCCGAAGCAATATCAACATTATTACCAATAATCAAATTAGCCCGACCGTCAAGAAAGCAATTTTCTCCAATGATAGTCCCCTCTCCAATCTTTACTCTCCAAGGCTCATTGAATTTGGCACCCATATGGATAAAACTATTAGCGCCAATCGAAACACCATACAACTCATATATAATTTTTCGAATAATATGCGACGGGATAAATCCAGCCAATCTAATTAAATACAATGAAAATTCTTGCGCGTAAGCAAAAAATCTATTTATAATCTTCCCAGTTGCAACATCTGCACTCAGTACATTTCCGTTTTTATCTGTTAACATTTTTTCCTCCGACTTTTTCCAAAATATTTACTGTAGTTCGAGCGCTGTGCATCCAATCAAATTGCTTGACCCAACTAAGGCCATTTTGACGCATTCTATTGCGCAAATCCACATCCTTGACCATCAATTTCAATCCCCCACAAATACTCTTGACACTATAAGGGTCAATCAATACTCCAAATTCTCCAACAACCTCAGGTAGTGAAGAGATTTGAGAAACTACAACAGGTGTCCCGCAAGCCATAGCTTCAAGTACCGGAATCCCAAACCCTTCATAAAGCGAAGGCAATGTATAGACTAAAGCACCAGACAATATTGCCGGCTTATCAGAATCAGGAATATATCCAGTAAACACAACAATATCTTCCATATTCAACTTTTTAACCTCAGCAAAAATCTCCTGAAACATCCAACCCTTCTTGCCAACAATCACAAGTTTTAGACCTAAATTTGAATAATTATCTTGACTTACCAAATCTTTAAACGCATGAATAAGTCTAACAATATTTTTTCTTGGTTGAAGTGTTCCCAAATACAAAATATATGGCTGCTTAAAACCATATTTATCAAGAATTGGTTGTATTTCATTTTGATCTGTAATCGGATGGAACGTTTCAGTATCGTATCCAATATAAGTAACAGTGATTTTCTGCGCTGGAACTTTATAATAATTAACTACATCTTTTTTAGTTGACTCAGAAATCGTGATGATATGACTTGCCTTTTTAACACTATATTTCGTCCAATCACGAAGTTGCATCAAATCACTTTTTTTGAAAAATGTCGGAAACTTCAAAAACGCCAAGTCCAAAACTGATATCACAGTTGGAACCGGGCTCCACCTAGGCGCGTAGTGCCCAGGAGAAAAAAACAAATCCAATTTTTTCCGGTCCAAGAAAAGTTTTAAAGGCAAAGCAAATTGTGTCCACAGTTTTTGTGGACCGCATACAACATACTTCCAATTTTTTCTTTCCCCAGGCATATCCAAAACAGATGGATTCTTTATATAAATATAATATTCATTCCAAGTATCTAGTTCATAGATATGTTTAATCAGTTGAAACGCATACACTCCACTTCCAACTCTGTCGCTTACATTTGCTTCGTTACCATCAATACCAATTCTCATAAGATTCCTAATTAAACTGATTATAAATTTCCAACGTAGCCCTTGCGGATCTCTCCCAAGAAAATTGTTTAGCACGACCAAAAGCAGATGTCGCTATTTTTTGCAGTTCACTCACTTCCGACTGCAAAACATGACTCAATACTACAAAAATTGACTCAATATTTTCCGGATCTTGAATATAGTGTACATCATCCCCACCAATTTCAGGCAAAGACGATCTATCCGAACAAATTACAGGAGTGCCAGAAGCCATCGCTTCAAGCACTGGAAGTCCAAAACCTTCATACAAACTAGGCATTACGAAACATTTTGAACCAGAATACAAATATGGCAAATCATGATCATCAACATATCCCGTAAAAATAATATTTTTATCGTTTAAAAACTCCGCTGCCCAAGCCTTCTTCCCCACAATCACCAGTGGATATTGATTTCGCAGTTCTTCAGAAAGTTTTTGATATGCCTCGATTAACCTCTTAATATTTTTCCGAGGTTCCAAAGTTCCAACCGAAAGTATATATTTTTCTTGCTTTAACGAATACTGATTCAAGATATCGGCTTGCTCATTATTATCAAAAATATTTTTCCCTGAAATTTTATTCTCCCCCAAATCAAAAAATCTTTTATCACAAGCTAAAGGAATAACTTTAATTTTACTTTGATCAATCTTAAATCTATCCAATATATCTTTTTTTGTAACCTCAGCATCAACTATTACTATATCGATCTCTTTTTCAATCCACTTCCACCTGGCTTTATGGGCTTCGATTATTCTTGGATGAACATACTCTGGATACAAAAAAGGTATCAGATCATGAACCGTCGTAATTTTCAAAGCTTTTGATGGAGATTGCGTCCAATCTGACGAGTGATAAATATCTGATTTACCAACAAAATTGTCAATTGAAAACCTATGAAATTTATTCCAAGCAAGCTCAAAAAACTTAGGCGGAAAAGGTAATTTTAAATAATCAGCATTGCTAGAATTAATTTTTTTACAATTTTCAAAAAAGCTATTTAGCTGCTCTGACTTTCCCAAAGCGCTACCAAAAAGCAGATAGTGGTTGGCTTGATCTATCCGCAATAGCTCACGAACCAACTCAACGACGTATCTTCCACTCCCAGTTCCTTCATACACAGCCTGAGAGACATCCAACGATATTCGCATAATTAAAACCTCTACTACATTATACCAAAAAAGAGGAGTTTCCTCCTCTTTTAAAATTATCTTATTCCAATATCTATTTTTTAGCATTTGCTAACTGTAAATCAAACAGTTTTTCATGCATTTCCCAAAACTTTCCTTGCTCTTGAGCGCATCTTGCAGCTTCAGCAGCAGGCTCTGCCTGAGGATGAAACGACAATGGATGATCGACAAACGCAATTTTCAATTTACCTTTTGATACATAATTATCAACTAGCTGTTTATACGTATCGCGATAAAATGATCCACAGAATGGACATTCAAAATCAGAGAATTCATACATCGTAACAGGAGCATTTTTATCTCCCTTAATTCTAGCGTCGTCAACGTTTATTTTAACATCAACCTTTTCTCCATCTTGAATCCCTGGTTGAGCTTTCAAATCTGGCATCGGCGATGTACTTGGACCATTCACCATCCTATAAACTTCTTCAGTTGTTTTAACTTGTCCTTCAATCACCTTAACAAAATTTTCATAAGGCTGTGCACCAACCAGAACAGTTCCATTAATTACGAAAGAAGGTGTTCCTTGTACTCCGAGAGCAACACTAGCATTCAAATCCGCCTTGGTAGCGTCTGCGTATTTTTTGCTATCAACACAAGCATCAAACTTTTTTGTATCCAATTTTAAATCGGCTGCTAATTTTTTAAATCCAATAATGTTAAATGTTGAATTTGCAGTTCCAGCAACAGTCTGTTGAGTGACTCCTCCAGTTGTTAACTTATTATTCCTCTCAGTAACAACTCCGAGCGAATAGCTAACCATAAAAAACGCAAGCAAAAATAGGAATGTACCTGCAACCCCACTCCCCATAAATCCACCTCGAGCCATCTTTGGCGCAATAGTCGGCGCCTGAACTGACGGGCTTGGACTACTCGTCAAAGCGGAATCATCAACGTTTTTATCAACAATAATATCTGACATAAACCTCCTTATGGAAAAACTTGTTCCCCATTTTCATCATATAAATAAATACACATAACAGGGCAACCTTCAGCTGCCTGAACCAAATCAAAATCATCAACAGGTACACCAAATTCATATTCTATATATGTAACACCTGGTTTTTCGGGATCTTTATACAAAGCTTTATTTTCAGAATCTAAAATAAATCCCTTTGGATCCAAAACAACACAAGTTCCAGCCCCAATACACATGCTCTGGTCAATTTTAACTTTTTTAATTAGTTTACCCATATGATTCACACAGTATACACAAAAATTAAAGTTCCGTCACGACGCCTTTTGCACGCAGTTTATTTATTACATCTTCAGGAAAATTATCTTTATATCCATCACTTTTCAAAAATCGATATGCCTCAACCACTTCAGATTCAACTTCTTCAGGTACTGTCCAATCTAGATAGGAATACAATGCAACTCTTTTTGTATTACCCATCAATTGTTCAATTAACTTTGCTTCATCGCCAAACCATCCAACATAATCATCAAAATTATACTGATGTGTGTCCATCAGATGATTTACCTCAGGCCAAAATTTCTGTAAAGTCAAATAAACTCTCTTAGACAAAAAAGGTCTTTGCAAAACGATCAACTGCTGTATATTCACATCGTTCTTTTTCAACAATAATTTCACTTCTCGAATATTTTGCTCTGTATTAGTCGAATTACTTTCAGTTATAATCGCCTCTTCTGGTACACCCAGCTCTAATGCCCGACTTTTAAAATACAAGGCTTCAAATTGTCCAAAATAGCTCGTCAAAGGGCTATTCGCTCCACTGAAAATAATAAACGGAGCTAATCCCTTGTGATATAGCTCGGCTGCTCTTTCAGCAAATCTTACATCGTTGTGTCCGGGCACAAAAATTGCATCACTCTTTTGCAATTCATGTTTTACATTATGATAATTCCAAAGTATCTCTGCTGCTTCTCGAGAAGATTTCATATCAGTCTCTTTCTAATTTGATCAATCACATTTAAACACAACAGCGCGCATTTCAAACGGGCAGGACCAATCGGAACACCAATCATTTCCAAAACATCACGCTCTTCAAGCGTAAACAAAATTTCCTGAGGTTTTCCTGAAATTTCTTCAGTCAACATCGACATAGCAGCCTGTGAAATTGCACATCCATCACCAGAAAAACCTACTTTTGATATTATTCCATTTTCAATTAATATATCTAGCGAAAGATTATCCCCACACAAAGCATTAATCGCCCGCGCAGAATATGTCGAATCTTCAAGTTTTATTTTATTTCTAGGATGTTTATAGTGATCCAAAATTTCTTCTTGATAAAGGTTCATATTCGGCTCATCTCTGTCATTTAAATGTTTCAACAACTTTTAATAAACCATCAAATAATTTATCAACCTCAGAAATATCGTTATAAATTCCAAAACTGACTCTCACCATCGCAGATACTCCAAATCGATCACAAATAGGCTGTGCGCAATGATGCCCACTCCTTACAGCAATTCCTTCCTCATTTAAAATCGTAGCAATGTCATGCGGATGAATCCCATTCATTGTAAAAGCTACAACTCCACCACGATCCTGAATATTTGTCGGACCAAATATTTTTAAACTTTTGATCAAACTTAAATTTTCAAATGTATATTTCAATAATTCCAAATTATGCTCACGAATAAAATCAAAACCAATTTCATTGATAAAATCCAAAGCAGCCCCAAATCCAACAATCTCAACAATTGCAGGAGTTCCAGCTTCAAATTTTTGTGGCGCCTCTTGAAATGTTGTTTTCTCTTTCGTAACTTCCAAAATCATATCCCCACCACTCAAAAAAGGCGGCATCGAGTCAAGCAAATCTTTTTTGCCGTACAAAACACCAATAGCCGTCGGTCCGTACAATTTGTGAGCAGAGAAAACATACCAATCACAATCCAACTCTTTAACATTAACTGAAAAATTAGTTACGGCTTGCGCTCCGTCAATCAAAATCTTTGCGCCGACAGAATGCGCCCACTCTGATATTTCTTTAATCGGATTAATCGTCCCCAAAACATTCGAGACTTGCGTCAAACATATTAACTTTATCCTGTCATCGCCATCACAGTTGTCACCCTGAACTTGCGCCTTCCGCGTCAGCGGATAAGTGCCCTTGGGGTGATTCAGGATCTTTTTCTTAAACTTCTCCCATTCCAAATATCCTTGGTCATCAACAGTGATCCACGCGAGTTCAATGCCTATCTCATCGCGCAGAATCTGCCAAGGAACAATATTTGCGTGATGCTCCATCTCACTCAAAACAATCACGTCATCTTTTTTTAAATTATGCCTTGCCCAAGAATAAGCAACCAAATTAATCGACTCAGTCGCGTTGCGGGTAAAAACTATCTCATTTTTTTCTGCCCCAATAAACTTTGCAACCTTCTCACGAGAATTTTCAACCATCTCAGTCGCCTCTTCACTCAATGTATAAACTCCACGATTGATGTTTGCGTAATGATTCTCCATCACATCATTCATCGCGTCAATCACGCGCTGCGGCTTCTGAGCACTCGCAGCCGAGTCTAAAAATACCAAAGGCTTACCATTAATCTGACGTTTAAATATTGGGAACTGATCCTTGATGCTTTTCATAAATTACCCCAAAATCTGATCAAGTTTTCCGCGAATTAAACCATCATCTTCAATTTTTGACAAAACTGGCTCAAAAAATCCACGAACAACAAGCTTCTTTGATTCAAGTTCATTCAAACCACGGCTCATTAAATAAAACATTTGCTCTTCGTTAACCTTGCCAACTGTTGCCGCATGGCCACCCTGCAAAATATCATTCTCCTCAATCTCAAGCCCCGGAAAAGTATTTGCTCCAGCTTGTTTACTCAAAATCATTAAATTTGCTCGGAAAAAAGTTTTTGTTTGTTTTGCACCATGCTCAACACGCAACATTCCTGAAAAATCAATAAACGAAGAATCAACAGCAACACCACAAGCAAAAACATTGGCTCGAGTATTTTTACCCTTATGAACTACCCTAATGTTATTCAAATATCGAGCAGATCCATGACCATAGAATATTCCATATATATCAGCTTCAGAATTATCGCCTTCCAAAATTACTTCATGCGACTCCTCCGAAGAGTCTTCGCCAAACCACGAATGGACAAATATTTTTTTCTGATTGACATCAAGTATTTCAGTTTGCATTACATCTCCGACTGTAAATCTTCAAGTAGCTTTTTGGCTTTACTAGACAATTTAACAGGAACTTTAACTTTAAACTTTACATATTGATCCCCGCGATGATTACCACGAGCAGATTTGACCCCGCGCTCGCGAAGTCTAACAACTGTTTCAGGCTGTGTACCCGGCTGAATTCGTAGTTCAACATCACCGTCAATTGTCGGAACCTTAATCGTACCGCCCAAACTCGCAAGAGTAAATGGAATCTCTCTCTCAAGAATCAAATCCTGTCCGTCTCTCTGGAAAATTTGCGACGGAGAAACACTAACAAGTAAACTAAAATCATCAAACTTTATGCGTGTCCCGTCATCAACACCGGCAGGAATTTTAACTTTGCGACTTTTGCCGTCCAAAGAAACATCTTTCTCAACACCATGAACCGCTTCATCAAATGTAATTTGAATTTGATAAGTTGGCGTCCTAGCACGACCTCCCGAGCGACCAAAAGGCGACCCGCCTCCACCAAAAAACTGCTCCAAAATATCAAAAGGGTCCACCCCACCAGCGCTTCCACCCGTATTTGAGTATGAATATTGGAATCCACTATTTCCAAAACCCCCAAATCCTCCTCCAGTAAACGGATTTCCGCCGCCACCGCTATTTGGGCTTCCGCCGCCATTTTCAAAAGCTGCTGATCCAAATTGATCGTAGGTTTGGCGTTTTTGTGGATCGGACAATATATCGTAAGCAGACTGAACCTCTTTAAACTTTTTATCCGCCCCAGCCGACTTATCAATGTCAGGATGGTGTTTTCGCACCAATTGCCTATACGCTTTTTTTATCTCATCAGCAGTCGCATTTTTTGAAACGCCGAGCGCTCCGTAATAATCAGCCATAAAAATAACTATCCAATCATTTTATCCAAAACACAAATAATTACAAAATCAAATCTAAATAAATATTTATTTATTCACATTTGCATCGGCTATTGTAGCAAACAACTCAAACTCTTTTATTAGTTAAGAATCTTAAGATGTTTGTTACTCCTGTTTTACACTTTTCTCAATCAATGTTAGTGCTTGTCCGAAAGAGTTAACACCCTCTTGTCTAATTGCCCATTGAGTTCTCTCATCAGTTAAATCAGCTTGTTTCAACGATGGACCAGCTCCCCTTTCTCTTAATTCTCGGGCAATAAATACTCTACTGTATCCTACTTCATCCTAAGTAGGGTCCGGTATTTGTTGTAATTCTAATAAATTTGACATCTTGCCTACCGTTTTGTTTACCCTACTACTTCTCCTTCTTGAGCCTCTTTCTTTGGAATATCTGATGCTGTTGCCTCGCCCGTTGTTCCAGCGTCACCAGTTGGTCCAGCTCCTGGAGCACTTTGTGCCGCACCATTTTTGTACATCGCTTCACCAATCTTTGACATTGAAACACTCAAAGCCTCAGTTTTCGCTTTAACTTCATCAACCGTTGCTGTATGAATTATATCTTTCAACTCTTTAATCTTCCCTTCAACTTCTATTTTAATTTCATCGCCAATTTTTCCTTCTGAATCTTTCAATGCTTTCTCAGCGGTAAAGACGAGCGACTCTGCATGGTTTCGAGCTTCAACTTCCTCTTTTCTCTTTTTATCTTCATCAGCGTGCTGCTCTGCTTCTTTTTGCATTCTTGAAACTTCATCTTTTGACAAACCTGTTGAACCTGTGATTGTAATCTTCTGCTCTTTACCAGTTTGCTTTTCCTTAGCACTAACATGCAAAATTCCATTTGCATCAATATCAAAAGTTACTTCAACCTGTGGAATGCCACGGTGTGCAGGTGGAATTCCATCCAAAATAAATCTGCCGAGCGATTTGTTATCATTTGCAAATTCACGCTCACCTTGGACAACATGAACTTCAACTGAAGTCTGATTGTCAGCAGCAGTTGAAAATACCTGTGATTTTGAAGTTGGAATCGTAGTATTTTTCTCGATCAACTTTGTCGCAACACCGCCCAAAGTTTCAATTCCAAGTGACAAAGGCGTAACGTCAAGCAAAAGCACATCTTTTACTTCTCCACCCAAAACACCACCTTGAACTGATGCGCCAATTGCAACAACTTCATCAGGATTAATACCTTTGTGTGGCTCTTTTCCAAAAAATTTCTTCACAGCTTCACTGACAGCTGGCATACGAGTCATACCGCCAACCAAAACTACTTCATCAATTTTAGAAACATCAAGACCAGAGTCTTTCAATGCTGTTTTGACCGAAGCAAAAGTCTTTTCGATCAAATCACCAACCAACTGTTCAAGCTTTGACCTAGTCATTTTGATTTGTAAATGCTTTGGACCACTAGCATCAGCCGTCACGAATGGCAAACTAATCTCGGCTTCCTGTGACGAAGAAAGTTCAATCTTTGCTTTTTCTGCAGCATCCTTTAGCCTTTGCAAAGCCTGTTTGTCTTTTGACAAATCAACACCTTGCTCATTTTTGAATTCAGTGATCAACCAATCAATTATTTTCTGATCAAAATCATCCCCACCCAAATGTGTATCACCTGATGTAGCTTTTACTTCATAAACACCGTCTCCAAGTTCCAAAACAGAAACGTCAAAAGTGCCACCACCTAGATCGTAAACCAATATTGTGTGTGAATTATTTTTATCAAGACCATATGCGAGTGCAGCGGCTGTAGGCTCATTGATAATACGTTTTACAGTAAGACCAGCGATCTCTCCAGCTTGCTTTGTAGCTTGTCTCTGTGCGTCGTCAAAATATGCAGGAACTGTAATCACAGCCTCTGTTACTTTTTCACCAAGATAACTCTCAGCATCAGCTTTAATTTTTTGCAAAATCATTGCCGATATCTCTTGCGGAGTGTATGTGCGGCCCTGTACTTCGACATCAGCCATGTCATCACGTCCAGCAACAACTTTGTATGCCAACATTTTCAAATCTTTTTGTACTGAAGCGTCATGATATTTATGACCCATCAAACGCTTGACAGAATATATTGTTGTATCAGGGTTAACGACCATCTGACGCTTTGCAACATCACCAACAATATGTTTAATCACTTCAACCACAGAAGGAATCACATTTCGTCCTTCAGCACTATGAATAACCTTTGGTTTTCCACCTTCCATCACTGCAACGCAGGAATTTGTGGTTCCAAGATCAATACCAATTATTTTTCCCATATTAAATCTCCTTTAATTTAAACTTATAATTTTATTCTTTATTTTGAGAAGCACTCCACTTTCTCAAAGCTCTATCACTTTTCCCTTGTACACTATCAGCTTTTCTCGCTTCACTGGCTTCTTCGTTGTATATAGGCAGTAAATCAATAATGGATCTATGTAAACAATTATTACCTGCACATACCGATTGACTAGATGGGTCTGGGCAAGGTTCATTAGGACGAAAAATGCACATTGTTCCATTCATATTTTCTCCTACATATCTCCTTATAAAACAAAATTTAATTATTGCGTCCAGGTCCAATTTTTCTTTGTGGGTTTACATGATATTTAACCTCTTCTGGATTTTCAACAGCATCTTCAGGCCGAACATCTAGTAAAATCTTGATTCACTACCCAAGATAAATGATCAAGTAAAACTCTGGCACAATGTTTGGGACTACAGTAAGGAGACTCCATACATGGTCCAGACGAATAATTACACCAAGATAACATATCCGATGACTCCGACATATTCTATTCCCCTTTCCCTATTATAACTTGTACTGGTCTTACAACTTTCCCAAAACATTCATATCCTTTTCGCAAAACTTTAACTACCTTATCCTTCTCTCCCTGGACCGCCTCTACTGCCTCCATTTTGTGAACATCATATGATTCACCTTCAGCTTTTATCTCAATCATTCCCTCGTCTTTGAGCATATCTCGAAACATTTTCACTGTCATCAAAATCCCCACAGCCCAACCAGATTTTTTCTCCTGATCAGTCATCCCAGCAGTTGCCTGCTCCATGTGATCCAAAATCGGCAAAAATCTTTCCATTACATGAGATGATGCATACTGCATAAACTCACTTTTCTCACGCTTGACCTGTCTCTCTAGATTCTGATAATCAGCGACCGCTCTTTTCCATTTATTATTCAAATCCTCATTCTGATCCATCAATTTTTGAACTAAATCATTCGGATCATTGTCAGTACTATTATCATCTTCTTTCAATTTCGACTCGGGATCTTCTTTCGACACTTTTTTCATACCACCCAACATGTCATCAATAATTTTCTTTTGATCATCATTCATAATTTTCCTCCTTTGATTGTCTTAATACGGATCCATCCGTTTATTCGCTTTTCATTTTCAATTGCATCAATAACATTTTTGTATATCATTTGTTACCCCAACATATAAAACAGAGTTTTTCCAATTCGTCAAAATATATACATAATACATCTTTTTTTAGATTCTTCACTTCGTTCAGAATGACATATTCCTACCAATTTCTCCCAACTTCACTAACCAAGCCACCAAAGTACCGAACCATAGGAACAATTGATGGATAATTAAGTCTTGATGGACCTATTATACCAATCATTCCTCGACCGTACTGCCCTGCCAGAAAACCAGTAAAAACAAACCCGCATGTTTCAAGGTAGTGCATATCCAGCTCTTCCCCAAGCAAAACCTTAACAGGTATATCACTCGTCTCTTTCCTAAACAAACTCAAAAGCTCACCATGTCGATCCAAAAGTCCTAGCACTTTCTTTGTAACATCAATATCAAAAAACTCAGGTATATCCAAAATATTTGCAGCACCAGCGTAGAAAACATCGTTGTCTTCAGTTATAGCCACGCTCAAAAGATGCGAGTTCTCAGCCAAAACTAAAGTTGCATGTCGCATCAATCTTTCGTAATCATTTCTCTCATCCCAAAGCTGTTGCTTGATAGAAACCTCGTCTCGAACAGACATTTGCTTCTCTTTCATTATTTCTGAGATATATAGCCGAAGAGCAATTGTCGTTGGAATTCGTCCAGCAGAAGTGTGTAATTGCTTTAAATAACCCATTTCGACAAGTTTGACCATTTCGTTGCGAACTGTTGCAGGTGACACCCCCAGCTTGTATTTTTTTTCGATAGTCTCAGAACCGACTGCAGTCCCAGTTTCAACAAATTCCTCAACTATTGCTTGCAACAATTTAAGTTGTCTAATTGTCAAATCTTTCATATACTACACCTCGATACTAGCAATGAGTATAGAAGACTGCTAAACACTTGTCAAGAATAAAACAATAGTCTAAACTATAAAAATCAATACTATAACATTTTGTGAGTGCATCTTATGAATCCAAATACAAAACCTTTATTTACATTATCAATAGCAGCAGAGATTATTGGAGTTCATCAAAGAACTTTGATGCTCTATGAAAATGAAGACTTGGTAATTCCGCACAGAACAAAAACAAATAGAAGAAGATACAGTCCCGCAGATATCGACAAACTACGATTTGTTCAGCATTTAACCCGTAAAGAAGGGCTAAACTTAGCTGGTGTTCGCACGATGTTCAAAATTTTGGACAGTCTCGGTGACAAAAAAGAAGCCAAAGTTGCAGAAATTTTCCCTGACTTCAAACTCCCAGCTAATTAATAATTTATACTTTAAAAAACTGCAGATAAGTTTTAATGCGACCTTCTTCGCCATACAATTGGCGAAGCAGAGTTTCTACGCGCATGAATTGCGCGAAACGTGTCGCAAAAAAACTTATCAAAGTAATTTTTAAAGTAAATCGCAATAGGCACAAAGAGATTAATTTATAGCAGTATGAAAATTACTTACCCCTGATGCGTGTACTCTTCAACCTTAGTTGGCAAATCTTTAGGAGTGATTCGAGACTTTATGATATATTCACGCGCTCCAAGTTCTAATCCTTTTGAAATTGTAGCTTCATCATCATAATTTGAAAGAATCACGATCGGAATATCTGTAGTTTTTGGATTACTCCGTAGCATTTGGAGCAAATCCAAACCACTGATTTTTGGAATTCTAAGATCCAAGAAGATCAAATCAGGCAGTTCAGTTTCGGCCTTCTGCAATCCTTCTTCACCATTTACCGCGCAAATCACATCATACTCTTCCATAGTCAAAACCAACTCATAAAGCTGGCGAACACGAGGATCATCTTCGATTAGTAAAACTTGAACCTTGTCATTACTCATAAGAATATTCCTTTCGTCGTTTTCCATGCAAAAACTGTGATAAAAATTGATGGAACGAATTACTCACTTTTTCATTCGATTTAGGTACAGAATCCTTCTCAAATTCGTAGTCGCGAGGAAGTGAAATTATAAAAGTCGTTCCCTTTTCAAATTCGCTGTCCACAGTTATTGTACCACCATGCATCTCAATTATACTCTTAGTAATGTACAATCCTAAACCAGCACCGGTTACTCTGTCAAGCAACTTGTTTTCCGCGCGGTAAAAACGCTCAAATATATGCGGAATATCTTCTTTTTCAATTCCATATCCTGTATCTTTGACAATAATAAGATTTGATTTCTCAGTTATTCTAGTCTCAATTTGAACTCTACCTCCAAGACTTGTATATTTTATAGCATTATCAATGATATTTGTCATAACTTGTCTTAATTTAGCTTTATCTCCACAAAATGGAGGAGGTTGTTTATCCGACAAATACAACATAGTAATATCTCGCTCGGTCGCTCTTTCAGTTAATGATTCAATAGTTTTTCTAACTATTTCATCAATCGACACCGCAGCCTTGTGAAGCCTAAATTTACCACTATCAAGCCTTGAAACATCCAATAAATCCTCAACCAAACTGGACAGACTCTGAGTATCCTCATAAATCTGCCTGACAAAGTTTAGTTGTTTGTCAGTTAGTTTACCTACTTTTCCGGAAGTTAGTAACGACAAATATCCACCAATTACAGTTAAAGGAGTCCTGAGCTCATGAGAAGCGATTGAAATAAAATCAGAACGCATTTGATCAACTCTTTTAGCATCATTTATATTTCTTGCAAAAATCACAGTTGAATCTTTATCAGATGAATCGACCCTAGTAAACGAGCAGCTAATCCATATTTTCTCACCCGATTTTTGCTCCATTAGTAGCTCAATATACTTTTGGTCAGAAGAAGACCCGTCTTCATTTACAAATCTTTTTATTGAAAAAACAGAAACTCCGTCAATTTTAAATATTTCGTAGATACTTTTACCCAAAGAGTCTTCTTGAGAGTATCCCGTCAAAATTTCAGCAGCAGGATTGACAAGCTCAACCACATCGTCATTATTTACAAACAAAATTGCTTCAGACGTATGGGTAAAAACCCGACTCCACTGCTCACGAGTGATATAGTCCATAGCACAATACTTTATACTATTAATACAATA
>Ga0163144_10012385_pt1 | contig 17922 bp, 13 predicted proteins | sample OliLak19BULKMAT1_FD_123175 | JGI IMG/M metagenome (GOLD analysis project Ga0163144, IMG submission 123175) | Freshwater microbial mat bacterial communities from Lake Vanda, McMurdo Dry Valleys, Antarctica - Oligotrophic Lake LV.19.BULKMAT1 | ecosystem: Environmental > Aquatic > Freshwater >...
ACTAAAAATTGGCTGACATCAGATGAACATTGTCAAGCTGAAAAAAGAAGAAATCTGAACTGGTCTGCACATTTCATCTGCTTCAGGGAAGATTCTCGTGCCGAAGTCTGCGTTTGAAACATGGCAAAGAAAACATTTTTTTTCTCGATGTCTGCACACAGAGTGTGCACAATTTTGTGCATTTTCTGATGCAATTCTTGCTGTCACGGGTTGCTTCTGGACAATTTTTGAAAAACGGTGAGGACACCTCAATGATGTCAAATTGTGTTTTGCCATGCTTCTGCCAACGAATGCATTTGGGTTCAAGAAAAAAGCAATTTTCATCGTTGATGAATTGCTGGACATGGGCCACAAATGTCAACGTTGTTGAGAATGACACATGCATGACTCTTTTTGTTTCATCAAAGAAAGAACGACCCATGCTGGAGAAGATTGTTTTGAATGTGGTTACAAATCAAAATGGATGAGCACATCAGAAAATTCTGAATGATTCAATGTTTGGATTTTGGTTCCGGTGATTGTTTCGAAATCATCATGAAAATTGCATTCCAGAGAAGCAACTGACTTCAGATTTGTTTTGAATCTCTGCATCAACCAATTTTGTTACTTCTTAATCTTTGCAAACCAGCTGCAACTCAAAAGAAGAAATCAACAAGACACTGCAACAAAGAACTAATCTTGACACAAGAAGAGTTTGCAAACCCAACTTTGTCCGAGTGCAGAAGCAATCAATGAACAAATGAAGATCAAAGTGTTTTGATTCAAAACAAGAGGTGATCGTCATGCTGCCTGACCCATTAGCTGTTAGAACTCTAAGATTGATTTTGTTAGAATTTTGTATTCGTGGTCCTTAATTTGCTTATTTGATGGATGGCCCCAATTCCTTTTTCCATCATTCTCAAGATTCTGCCCTGATTTCTTAAGACTGGGGACACTTAAGCAAGAGATCAGGTGCGCGGCCCTTTCACATCCGGGACATGAAAACACAATCGTCATGGTTCATCGTGCTTTATCATTTTGGGCGAGAGGATCGAGTTCGATCGTGCTCTCAAATCACCCAGTATTTACCTAGTAAAAAATAATAAGAAACGAAGACAGACAGATTCAAATATTATGGCAACACAACAACATACTGCATCCATGCGTGTAAGCCGTCTCTCTTGCTCACAGAATAATGAATGAGGCCCCATCTAACCAATTTAGTTAAGCTACTAAGGAGCAAAGACAACACCACCACCTCTTGACTATAGCTAATTATTCAATAGGACAACTACAAAACAAAACAAGAATGGACGAAAAAGACCCCATGTTGACCGTTCCGGATGGCGGTGCCGCCGAACCCATCAAGGCTTCTTCTTCCCCGGCCAAAGGAGCAGGAATGGCCACACCCAAGATGATTGGCATGGGTGCTTTGTTGATAGTGGCAGCTACTCTTCTCATTGTCTTGCCTCTGACTTTGACCAATCGAGACAACACTAGTTCCAATGGTAGTAGTAGTGACAAGGATGTCCTGATCCCCGTGGAAACATCCTCGCCGACTAATACGACGGGCGGTACTAGTACGACTGGAGACGAGAACCCCAACAACAACCCCAACAACAACAATATTTTCAATCACAGCGACAGCACCGTCACAGCAGCGCCCTCTTCTTTGTGGGAGGACAACGGCACGACTACTAGTAGCAACAACAGTAATGACAACAACAACAATACTACAGCGGAGGACACGATTGGCAAGGACGGCCTTCCCTTCTTTGGCAAGGGCATTACGCGTGGCTACCAAACGCCCCTCGAATTGGAAGCGGCCTTGGCGATTGCCTTGACACGCGATGCCCAATCCTACGCCCAGCAGCAACTGGTCACCTACCAACAATATGTCAACAACAACAATAACTACGGCTCGGATACAGTAGATTACCTTCCCATCGGAACGAATGCGACGGATGCCATGGGGTCAACCGATGCACAGGTCCCCATGCCTCCACCCACAGCCGCAGGTGCGCAAGCCGAGCAAGGGAGTGTTGCGGCTTCGAGCCTGGTGGCCGAAGACGCCGGTGGCGATGCGGGTCGAGAGACGGCCGGCGCCGGCGACACCACCACCGATTATGCCACCAACAATCAAGAATTCAATGTCGATGAAGCCGATGTCATTAAAGCGGATGCCAAGTATGTCTATGCTGCCTTTGGTAATTATGTCGTCGTTTGGAATTTGCAAGGCGAAATTGTTGCTCAAATCAAAATGCCCGATATTGAGTTACCGGAAAATTGGGGACAGCCACCCGAGGGACAGCCCATGCCCATGCCTTTAGAAGCTGCCGTAGCCAAACAAGCAACCCAAGAAGGCGTGGAGCAAGAAATCAACGTAGCCAAACAAGACATAGAAGCTCTGCCACCCGCCGAAGACATTGCGGCAAGTCAACCCTACTATGTATGGAAACCCAAACCACAAATTCAATCCATGCTCTTGACGGACAACCACCTCGTAGCCATTGTCACGGGCTACAATGACAATTATTACAACACGTATGGATATTACAACGATCCCGCCCAACAAGGGAACGCTTCTTCTTCCAAAATCGAACCACACGTCTTGAGCAATTACTTGTCAACGCAAATTCGATTGTACGAAATTTCCGAGGCCACGGGCAATTTGACCTTTGTCGCCCAAAAAGACGTCCACGGATACTTTGTCGATGCCCGGAGTATGGAGGGCGTCGTCCATTTGGCGACGGCCTCGAGTGTCGATTTGTATACCCATTTGTGGCAGTACATGGATCCTTGGCAATTTCCACCCAACATGACCTTGGAGGAGTATCAAAATTATGCGGCCGAAGTCGCCGCCAAGGTGGTTCCCCAATTGGCGCAAAAACTCACACAAGAATTACAAGCTGTCAGTCCCGATGGCACCTTGCCGCAAATGTTGCAAGTCAATGAATGGATGACCGCGACACCACCTGAGGAGGAGGACGAGGATTCTGCTGCGACAACAGACGCAACGTCAGCAGGCCGTCCGACTATGGATACCTTTATGATGATGCCCGAGTATCGTGTCATTAACAATGCCGCCTTGGTAACATCGTTCCATGTCCAAAATGCGGTCACCACCGACGGCACCAACCAAGAAAAGGATTTGGTCATTTCGTCCAGTGCCTATTTGGCACCGTCCTACTTTAGTACCTTGTATGGGACCACGGACAAATTGGTCTTGGCGACCTCCGGATGGGATTGGGCACCCTGGCGTGGCAGCAGCGAACCGACGACCTACTTGGTAGCCTTGAAAGCCAACAATGAGGATGCGTCCACGGAATTTTTGAGCGTCGGACAATTGAAGGGGCATTTGCTCAATCCATACGCCCTGGACATTGTGGGCGAGGAACTCCGTGCCGCCACGACGATTGATTTGAATCAATGGGGTTGGGGAGGCGGACCCATCATGATGATGGAGGATGTCGCCGTCGGCATGCCCCTGGCCATGGCCAAACAAGGTTCGGGTGCCGAATGTCCTCCAGCCGACAGTGAGTGTATGGACAAGGTCAATTATGAGACATGTGTCCTGCTTTTGGAACAAGGGTGTTTGGATCTTTCCATTATGGAATCGTGTCCTTTGCAGTTTGATTGTCTAATGTGGGATGCGGATGATACAGCAGCCGAAACCATGCCACCACAAGAGGATGAAACGAAACCTCCACAAGATGATGCATCACTGATACAAGAACCAATACTACCGCCAGAGGAACCAACATCACGGACGGAAAATTACATGATTGTCATGAATTTAGTGAGTGACGTGGAGGGTCAAATGAGTGAAAAAGGCAAGGCCCAAGTAGGCTTGCCCAATGAACGCATTACAGCCGTTCGATTCTTTGACAAGATTGCCTATGTGGTAACCTTTGAACAAACCGATCCCTTTTATGTGGTCAACATGACGGGAGTCGATGGTCCTACCGTATTGGGGGAACTCAAACTGCCTGGCTTTTCGAGTTATTTGCATTCCATGAATGAGGACAATACCATGCTGGTAGCGGTGGGACAGAATGCCAGTCAAGATGGTCGAACCACAGGATTAATGGTGACGGTCTTTGATGCGACCGATCCGACAGCCCCCAAGACACTGGCCAGTCATGTCTTTGGGGATAGCACGGAGGGTGCTTATACCAGCAGCAATGTCCAATGGGACTACAAGTCCTTTCGTTTGGTCAATTCCAACAAGCTGATTGTGCCCTTGGATGTTTGGTACAATCAAGAATGGGATCCCGTCACACAAGATGTCGTGCCCTTGCCGGAAGGTGTGGAAAATTTTCAAGGCTTTGCGGTTCTGGATGTTTGGCCGGACGAGATTTCCGAATCCTTTCGTGTCTCGCACATGAACACGGATCCCGGGGGTTGTTATTGTGGTGGTGGATATGTCCCCACACGAAGCTTTGTGTATTCCGGCGACCTCATGACGGTACGTGACAATACAGTGGTCAGTACCAACCTGGATTCGGGCAAGGAAGTATGGAGAATGAAGTTGAAGGTGGAAGACGATGCCGAGGATTGTGGCTGTTATTAAAGTTGGCCGTCCTCGACGACTGCATCAGCCCCAAGCTTGTTTGTACTGTATGACCCATGCAGTTGTGTTTCTATACATCTTTGCACATTTATAGTTATGGAATTTGGCACCGATATATTTCATGTAAATTCTCTATGTAATTTAAAAATATTAAGTCTTCCATGTGTACAAAAATGGAATCGATATTCTGCTCGGCTCGGATGGATAGGGCGGATGGTTTATCACTCACTCACTCCCAACACACACAAGCGACTCCTTACTTTTATGAACAGTTCTCATCGTCTTGTCTACGATACGCGGTTCTCCACATATCGGCAATCTTTTCGACTTGTTTGCTGGAGGAATCCTCATCGTCCAAACCATTTAAATTTTCATTGGCCTTGGACATGAGTTTCACCACACTGCTCAGACTTTCGGCGACACTATTTTAAAAGAAAGCCAAAAATGATTCAAGTTAGTGAGACAAACAACCAATTTCCATCTATCATTTGAAGTCCTGGCCATGCTACCAAAACGCACCCATTCAAAAGAATTTTTCTCTCTTCTTCAAAGGCTCTTCGAGCTTCATCGGCCTCGGAGGATACACCCACAGATTGGTTCGTGGATCGTTCGGATTCGCTGTTCATTTTTATAGTATTGCTTGTGTATTATTGCCAATGAATAGGTCGTTTCGTGTATTGTGAATTTGGATGTGTTTATGCTACTGGCAATGACCGTGTTGTGTTGGTCTCTTTGAGAGTTGTAGGGTATTCCACAAAAGGTGAATATGCTTTGCTGCCTTTCGGGAACTACTGTAACTCAGATCAGCAAATACAAAGGTAGAGTGGTCAAGGGATACGCTAGCTATTATTATTATTGCGGGCGGTTGTGAATAACGATGGAGCAGAATAGATTGTTTGGTTAGTTGGAAATCAGTCGATGGCAAAAGAGAACAGGATGCTTTCAGTCATACGGCTTGATAGCAGTCATGCAGTGTGTGTTCTCAGTGGTTTTGTCGAATTCGAATTCGAACGGTGTCATCGAAGATGAAAACAAAGCACTCTATTCTATTCTTGCTTGCTACGAAGCGGTGCTGTCGGCAGCACTGGAAATGAGCAAAAGAGGCCACAAGACGATCTCCCAATTTTCTGTTTGACTTGTCCGGGTGGATGCTTAATCTGCGATGCCAGCAATCAGGAGATTCAAAGATGATTCACTAACACTAACGGTCGAATGAATCAATCGTGCTTTATAACACGTCATCTGGCATGATGTTTTGCTCACAAAGTGAAATTGCGCGAACAACTTCAATCGGGTGAAACGGCAATACCGTGATTGTAGTTTGGCAGCCTGCCATCAACCTTTTGACGTCGTTATGAACTGTGGCAGCAGATGCATGGATGGATGTGGTGTATCAGTATTGCACTGCATCGCACAGCCGGCGGCCGATGAATTATCACTTCCTACCTACGCCTTCTTCATATCTTCGACGAGGAAATTAAACATCATTAACATTTGCTATTTTTATTTTGTTAGCCCAATTGTGTTACTGAACAATACAATCACTCATCTTTTTGACACTATAATTATTATTGACAACATGACAGCAACTGCATTATCACCATCCTCGCCCAACAATACCAGGGCCGTTGCCGTATCAATGGCAATATCCTTGTCGGCCTGTCTCTTATGGATCGCAACCACCACGACTTCCAATCACAACGACGGCGACAGCATCACTCCCCTTCTGGATGGCGACGCCTATATGCATCGTCGTTTGTACAGTATTTTAGCAGAAGATCACAAGGTTCCTGAGTTGTTTCCCTTTGAACCCACCGATTATGTGGGGTTCGTGGCGATGATTCTAGGACTCATCTTGGCGGCGGGCGCCGGGATTGGAGGAGGCGGATTGCTCGTGCCCATTTTTATCTTGGTCTTTGGCTTTTGCATCAAACATGCCATTCCCTTGGCCAGTGTCACGGTACTGGGCGGTGCCATTGCCAATAATTTGCTCAATGCCAACAAATGTCATCCCAATCATCCCAGTCGTCCGGCCATTGATTGGGATTTGATTTTGCAATTGGAGCCCATGACGATTGCCGGTGCCTTGATTGGGGCCGATTTGAATGATGTGTTGCCGCCCCAAGTTTTGGTGGTTCTCTTGTTTTTGCTCTTGTCGTTGACAGCTTACAAGACATTGCAAAAGGCTTGCAAGTTGCATCAACAAGAATCGGAAGCCTTTTTGAAGGGAGAAGAGTTGGATGGTCTCATCAAGTCTCCGGATGGTACAGCGTCCACGTCATCGTGTAATAACAGCGTGGATGACGTCGAGCGTTCTCATATTTATTACAATGGGAATGGTGCCGAGACCAAGTACGGGTCCGTGTCTGCCACCAGTAATGGCCATGCGGTGGTACTGAATGCCCAGCCATCCTTTGGACCTGATCAAGTTCAACAAGCTTTTGTTTCTGCCTCGAAATTGACCGCCCTATTTGCCGTTGTGACGATTTTGAATTTGCTCAAGGGAGGACCCGGAGAAGACGGTGGAGGCCCTGCTGGGTTGCCACAGTGTGGTCCCAAATGTTTTTGGATGACGGAAGTCTTTATTTTCGTCCTAATTATTGCCTTTGCTTATTGGACGCGACGAACGATCCTGAAACGCATGGAGGAAGGAGGACCTGCTCTTTCGGAAATTGAATGGAATGAACACAACACCTTGGTGTATCCATTGTATGCCAATGTGGCTGGATTGGTGGCGGGAATGTTTGGTGTGGGAGGAGGTATCATCAAGGGACCCTTAATGCTAGCACTAGGTACGTGCCAGGTCGCACATTAGGCTACAAAAAGATGTTGCGCCCAATGCTCATTGCTAACATTCTATGAAACTGCTTGGCTGTGCTTCTTATCAGGTGTCCATCCCGCCGTGGCGGCGGCAACCTCGGCCTGTATGATTTTATTTACCAGTGCAACGGCCACGATTTCGTATACCATTTTTGATTTGCTCATTTATGATTATGCCGGTGGTTGTTTGGTGGTGGGCTTTGTGGCTACGCTGGTCGGGCAAACTTTGATGAGCATGTTGATGAAAAAGTACAATCGGAACTCTTATATTGCCTTTTGTATTGGCATTGTTGTTGGTCTCTCGGCCATTGCCATGACAGTGGAATCCGTCTTGTCCCTGGTCGGCTAGCTAGTGGTATAGCTTGTAGAATGATGTGTTCTCTATCGGTTTAAGTTTAACAAATATGTATAACTGTATTTTCTATATCTTGTATTCATTCGTTTTGCCGCCCCACCCGTGGCGCTCATATCAATAACTAAGCATGAGCCATCTCCATTTGCCCTGTGGTTGGATTTTAAACGATTTCTACCTGACAAAGCTTTTGATATTCTTCTGGCTTATCAGCAATAATAGCCGGCGCATTCCCATGATGATGCTTTCTGCTCAAGGCTGCACTAGCTATACGGAGCCTTGACTGCAACAGTGCCATTTCCTTTTGTATTTCCATGGCTTCGTGATTTCGTTGTTCTGTCGGTATGCTCCAACAAATCGCCGTCAAGGCCAGGATACCACACGCAAGACAAACAAATCCCACCAAAAGAAGCATGGGACAAGGCTCCGTGACAATCTTGATGTCAAAGGATTTGCTTTCTACGAGGGGCATGCAAAAGTAGTCGCCAGTGCGCATGTCCGTGTAGGGCAAACGTTCATAACAATAACATTGATGGTTGGGACAATTCTTGGTAGCAGCACCACTGTTGGCGTTATTAAAGTTCATGGGACAACAATAGTCCTTGTCGGGTTCACAACCACAAATGGGTTCTTGAACGACATGCGTATACTTGCTTCCCGCCAAAAAGGTTGGTAGGCCCAAGATTACCAAAAAGAGCGCCGCATAGGTCCATCGCCGGTAGTTTTTCCAAAAGTAAGAGTGAAAAGGTTCTTCCTCCTCCTCGTCATGTGTTCGTGGTTCCTCCTCTTCATCATCGTGATGATAAGGGTGATAATGAAAGTAATGATCGATTGTCATGGTGATGATGCAGTATGCAGTGCTTGTGTAGTTTTTGTTGGTTTTCGGTTTCGGTTTTATGGTGAGAAAAATAGAAAGATGATGGTAGACTTTCACTGTGTTCAGATCCTTCTCTTCTGTTTTGCGAACATGTCTGCAAAGCTTGGTTAGTTGTCAATCCATATGAGAATCCTACTACTAGTAGGAAGCTTAGCTATTTACTACACTAGTATCAATCCAATCTGAGAAAGCTTAGTTACCAAGCAAATAACACCAAAAGACCCCAGGGTGGTGGTCAAAATGGTCACACCATGTTCTGTACCCGGCGCAATGACTTTGTCACCGCAAAAAGCGAACTCAAAGGAGTGAGATTCGAACCTTCAACCATCCACTTGTAAAAAGTGACCATTTCAATGTCCACTGGCGTTCTCACCTTCAGGGCTAAGGTTAGTTTGTGCTGTCTGGCAATTGCTTGCTAGCTAGTAGTGGAGACAGCAAAACTGTCAGGAGCCAGCAAGCCATTGTTCTTGCTACTAGAAATAATAGGTTTATGATTTTTCACATTGACCAGCTGAATCTAAAGTGAAAAAGCACAGTTTGGAAATGATTGCCATTTCAGGCACACATTGCAAAGCTGACTGTCAAACACAAGAGCTGAAGTGGCCAACAATGCCTCACGAATGATTTGTCATTGCAAGTTGAACATTTTAAAGCCTACACTGAAACAAGCCTGGGCTTGCTTTGTGGTTTGTAAATGGATTTTTTTTATGCACAAATTGAAATTCAACAAATGTTGCTCAGTTGAGAATGTTGTCCTGTCAAATGAAGAATTCAATGAAAGAAAAAGCCTTGCACCCAAAGATGGTGGAGCAACCAATGCTGAAAAGTTATGGATGTTTTTGATGACACCAGAAGAATTCTCATGTGTGCAATTGTTTTTGCAATTGATTTCCCAATTGATGATTTTTGGCAACCCCTGTTGTTTTGAATGGGGAGTCATCCTTGGGGCTAGGGGACATCAAACGTTTGTAACAATGAATGTTGCACTAGCAAATGTTTAACCAAAGATGACTTGACATGACTGACAATGGACAAAGGGCTATCCCTTGTTTGTTTTGTAGCAGCAGGCTGAATGCATGGTGTGAGGGCTGCAGTGCCTTTTGGATTGGATGGAATGCATCACAATTTATGCTAGTAATCAAAAGTTTGTTGTCTATGCTAGCAGTAGGGGGTGGTTCAGCAAGAGCTCTCTGACACAGGTGCTACTGGCACTACTAGCTAGATGTTGTACCTACCACTGCAGTGGTAGGAGACTGGCAGACGTGACAGCACTTAAAGAATGGGTGTTGTAGGGTTGGAGCTCCTACCCCGAAACAAATTAGGAGCTGGCAAGCAAGGTGATGGTGTCAGATTTACTTTGTCGGCTGTTACAGTACTGGCCCAGTCCCAGGAAGTCTTATGGCGCAACCGACAAGTCCCACTGACTCATGATGTTTATGGATTGGTTTCCTTACCACCCTTCAGTTGCCCTTTTCCTTCAACGGGCGCAGCGATCAGCGGGTCGAGCGATTGGCATGAACTGAATGGATCTACACAAAGTAGTAGTTCACGGCCTTTAAATGATAGTATTGTGCTCAACTGACGAGCGTGTGCATCGTGGGAAAATGAGCACAACCTACTTCCACCTTGCTGCGATAAGATTGTCGGAGTAGTCTCCAAATGATAGTATTTTGCTCAGCTGACTAGCGTGAAACGCTTGCATCGTGGGAAAATGAGCCGAACCCCCTGTCACCTCCCTTCAAATACATTGTTGAGGCGGTCTTCAAATGATATAATTTTGCTCAACTGACAAGCGTGAAACGGTTGCATCGTGGGAAAATGAGAAGAACCCTCGCTCACCTTCCTGAAAAAAGATTGTGGAGACAGAAACGAAATCCAGAAATCATTCTTTCGAGCTCACAAAAAAGTTGCTTCTAGCATTTTTGCTTCCTCGCTTCATCAAATCCTCTGATTCTTCAACGTCCTTTATTATCTTTATTTTCCAAGACATCGACCATGACCAAGGCTACTAACAAGACCAAGGCATCGCCTGCCAAGGCGAAGTCCAACGAATCCAAGAAACCTCGCTCCGATACTGGCAAGAAGAGTAAGAAAAGTAGCAGCGGCGATAGCGGCGGCAAAACAGCTGAGCAGCAGGTCGCGGAAGTTTTGGCCAAGTTTGTCGCCCGTGGTAATCGAGAACCGGAACGTGAGAAAATTGAGTCTATCACCAAGCTCAAGAAAAAAACGGTTGCAAACATTATGACAAGCTTCAGGAAGAAGGGATGCGTTGAATTGAAGGGTAAAACCGTCAACGTAACTGATAAGGGTGTAGAATACTTTGGCCCCATGGCTGAAACAGGGGGCGCCACCAACGCCGAAGTCCAAGCCAAAATCAAGGAAGGCCTAAAGGGCAAGGCATTGACTCTTTTCGAAGTACTTGAGGGCGGAAAAAATGATCGCGAGGAAGTCGCCAAGGAGTTGGGTTACGACAACGGAAAAGTCAAAGGCTTTCTGAACTTGTTGAGCGCCTCCAAGTATAGCGAAAAAAAGGCTGACGGTTTCATCGATTATGACAGTAGCACCGTCCAGCTCAACCGCGAGGTATGCTTCCCCTGGGATGAGTAAAAACTGCAAGGTCTTGATTTTCTTTGCTGGTTGAATTGAGTAGAATCCATGATGCTAGAGTCTTTCGGGTATATCCATGATATTAAAAATTAAAGTGACTACTATGCTGTATTTCTCTATTTTGCGTTATCAAGAAAAATTGCGCAAGGCTTTCCCAGTATAACCTTTTTCTAGTAGCGGATTTTCAAGCGACGTCCCAGATGAGGCGTTCAGCCGAACTACGTCGACAAGACCCTCCGAGCGGCAGAGCTTGCAAGCACATGTACTAAAAAAAAAGCATGCAATAAAACGTTTCACTTGCTGGCTCCAATACAAACGACTCCCCCAAACCATTTTGTATGCGTACTTTTTTCATTGCTGAATTGATTATTCGCTTGGCGCTGCTGCGTCTCCCATGATGCTCGGAAAGAGGTGTTCGGCATATTGAGGATCTGTGCGGGGATCTTTCCACGCCCACGTGACCAGCAGCCACTTGTCATCAATAGCAGCGCTGCCTTCGTGTTCTGTACGATCATCTTCCTCAAATCCAGTCGTTTCTGGAAAGTGAACCACTGCCATGCCCTTGCGAGGAGCAATGGACAAGACTTCGTCGCTGCCACTGTCATTGGGTATTCTCAATTGAGGGAATCGCGTTTCTCCGCCCTCGGGAACGTTATTCAAATAGCAAAAGATGGTGACCAGTCGCCCCGATTGTTCAAATCCACAAGCTGTCGTGGGACCTTGAAAGCCATCCGTGTGTGGGTAAAAGAATTGTCCCTTGGTGTACTTTAAGATTTGCAAGGTTTCCAGGTAAGTCGCATCGGGACAATGGGAGAGATGAACAAATTTGTCAACAATGGATGGAACGTCCGACTGCGGCAGGTTGGCATTGGTGCTGGTACGACTGGGATCTTCTTGGACTACGCCCGTTGTTGGGTGCTTGATGACACAGGGAATCAAGTGAGATTGTGCATTGGTTGTGATCTTGTCGCATTCCTCTTCGGTAAGAAAATTATCAATGGCTATAATGTCTGGATTCCGATGAAGATAGCGCAGTCCGGGATAGTCCAAGTTGATGGTATGGAAGGGAAACTTAAAGTCGCTTGCCGCTTTGGGTGTATCAGCAGACTCTTCCGTGTAGGGTGGTACAACATCTGCCTCCTCGCTATCTTTATCATTTGTGGATGACGGCGGTTGATTGTAGAACGGCTGCAAGGGTGTTGCTTGATAGGCCATTTGTAAGTAGGTTCCCAATTCCTGTAGTTCATTCTTGTATTTTCTTTGTATCATTGTTGCGTAATCAAATTCATCTAGCCCCGCTTCTACCAATAGTGGTGCCTCAGCAATCAACTCGGTTCCTTGGTCCATGTCGGAAGTTGCCACCAAGGCACAGAGCGGAGCGGCACCAGGAAGTGGTATGACTTTGCAATTGACCTTGCCGTCGGGAGACTGCTGCTGTTGTTTGGTCGCCAAGTGTCCCATCCAGCCTGCTTTGGATGGCTGCCGACGGATTGGATTAATGTCTACGAAAAGTTCATGTGTTTGTTCATGTTGTTGCGAATTGTCATGTAACACTCTTAATGGGACGGTCACTCGATAATCCAAGTACCCCAATGGCTGAGATTTCGTCAAGGACTCCGATAATTGGGATTGAAAATAGGACCCGTCTTTATCCTGATCAAAGACAACAAAGTCTTTTACTTTGGGAGAAGCGGGAGGACGCTCGGGCATGATTTTGAGTGGCTTTCTTGTAGTAGTCGTGCTACTACTACTTTGGGTTCGTAACCCCAAAGCATCCAAAGGATACAAGGTCAAGATATCGCCCTTTTGGACGGGGTTGGCTGTCACTAATTTCATTGGTTGTTGTTGTGGTGGTGCACCGTCGTTTTTTTGCAGCACAACTTGATCCGCCCATATTGGTGTATAGAGGTCCGGATTTTGGATATGAGCACAAACGGAAAATAAATTCTTGACCAAGCCTTTGATCGTGAGATCGTCTTCGCCCCTTTTGGTTGCCACGGCAATCTTTTTATTTTTATTTTTTGTGGCCCCCTGACTTGGTTTCTTTTTGGCTGGAAGTGGCATTATCGAGTTCCTCCCAATTATTGATGATGCTGTTGTGGCACAATAATAATTCCATGGCTGGCGAACGGCACGCCCATGTCGGGAAGAATGACGGTTCAAGGAAAAAGCGTTGGTAATGCCCGGCCTTTGAAGCCGTAGTAGTAGCAGCAATGGAAGGAAGGGTAGAATAATAATGGTGGTCTTCATTTTTTCAAAAGAATGCCAAGAATCCAAGAACCTTGTTTTGGAGTTGAAGAAGAATTTTTTGTCCTATCAGATGAGGTAGTACTAGTATCTATCGCAAGTTCCAGTAGTCGTTTGTTACTAATTATTAGGTTATAGTAGGTAGCTGCGAAACTCGGAGTAGTTAATAGATGGCAGCACTTTGTGAATGGATATCATGGCGCCATGGTGCACCTATTTTTTGGATTCATTCTCTTGTATGATTGATGGTTGTCATGAAGGATGGAGTTGGAATGCACTCGAATTGAATGGATCTTTCGTTTGTGCTCCTTTGATCGCAGGCTTGCTCTCAGAGTGGATCCTTCCGTTTTTAGGACGCAGAGCTGCTCGCGCCTGCACTCTACCGGAACAAATTTTGACCAAACCGCCAAACGGTTCCAAACGCAAAATTTTGTCGAACAAGTCAACTTCCCTTTATTCGGGCAATGCAACGGCACCAAGCTACTTCGGGTGTGAGTAGACCAAGTTTTTTCACAAAGACAGATACAAAGTCAATAAGAAAAAGAAGAAGAAGACGATTCACAGTCGACATTGGACTCTAACTTTGTCAAAAAATAACAAGACGAAATACCGAGTAAATTCAGGTTAGCTAGCAAAGTACTTAACTAGAGATTGGATATCATTTTAAAGATGAAGATGATGATATCGATTCGACTAGCGTTACTGCTATCGATAGGAGCCCTATGGTCACCCCAAGTTGTGAGGGGAGAGAAATTGCGGGCTACGACTAGCACCGGCAAAGAAGACAAATTAAACAATCGATTGGAACGAGAGCGAGTGCTCAAATCGTCCAAGGGCCGCTATGGCGGTGGCGGTTATTATGAAGACGAAGAAGAAGAAACACATGCGCCGGGACGTTATGGTGGTGGTGGTGGCTATGAGGAAGAAACACATGCCCCCGGACCAGAGCAGGATGATTTTTTTGCCGAAGAGGACGATGATTATTATGCCACAGTGGGTCATCATCCAGGTGAGGTGATTGGAGAACATGCAGTAGGAGGAGGAGGAGGAGATCATGTGAGTCCCTATCTTGGATTTCATGACTATGATTACCTTCCCGATAATATCCGCCCCAAGCCCTTTATCAATTGTCTTCCGGAATCATGGATTGAGCGACGTGGTGGACGAGGAGGCCGCAAGCATCACCATGGCGATGGCAACTGGGATCATCATCCTCATCCACATGAACACAAGAAAAAGGGACATCACGGAGGAGGAGGAGGTGGAAGATACAAGACAAAAGGAAGCAAGGGCTCCAAAGGTAATTACGAAGGAGGAGGAGGCAAAGGAGGTTGGGGCGGTAACAGTAAGAGCAAGAGCAAGAGTAGCAAAGGACGTGGAAAAGGAGTGCACTACTACAACCGAGAAAGAGAGTTGGGTGGGCGCTTCAGAACTCCTCAAGAAGTTGCAACTCCGCAAGCTCGGCATGGTTATAATGCAGCCCCGCAAGTTCGAGAGTATGGTGGCAAGGGCGGATTCCAAAGAGGACATCCAGGTCCTCGAGGACAGACCAACACGCGAGGTGGCAACGATTATTATGGTGGAACCAGTACAGGCTATCTGGTTGATCAGCCTAGCTACAACGAAGGACATGACGACCCAGCCATCGAGGGCGTCAAGAACAAGATTGCCAAGTATTATCACGACAAGGAAGGCACAAAGGGAGACAAGGAAGCCAGAAAGGGGCCTAAAGGATCCCCCCCGGAGCCACATCATCATGACGCCCCCACACCAAGAGGTCTTCCCATATGTCCACGACCAGGTCGAGGAGTCGTTCCTACGATTTCCCCGGTGAACGGGACGGATGCAGATGGAGATGATATAGAGGACCTCATGATGTCCGATGGTGCTCCCGTGAACATTCCACCTGGTACCATGCGCATTCTGGTCAAGTCTGCCTTGCAGTATGGTTTCTTTGACACGGCTACCTTGAGAGAGCCGACACAAGCAGAACTTGACGGCATCATGGCAAAAACAACAGAATTTTATGAGACGATCCTGCGACAAAGATATCCTAACTTGGACTCTTTCCAGGCCGTTTTTATTTCAACAGCAACTGATCTGACCATGGCGATGGGGACTCCCGTTAGGATTGACTTTGATGCGAATGCCTTTTTTACAGACGGAACAACGATCCCGTCTCCTAATGATGTTTTTAATGTGCTGGATCAAGCAGATTACCAGGGTAAGTTACCGAAGCAGGTTCAACTTTTTGTGTTGTGTGAGTGTGCCCATGGTGTATCCAATCGCGGTTTTCTGACTTTTTCTCCCTTTTTACTTGCTGCTGCCCACTAGTTTATATTATGGACTACGCATGGATGGCAACACCGGCAAACGGTCTCTTTAGTGAGGCCCAACGGACCATGTACACAGCCTCTGTCATGGCCGTACCCTAAGTTACATAGTTTGTGAGAAGCAGCACAGTTTGGAACTTGCTGATACATGTAATACTATTAATATGAACTCTTCCCAGTCTTTATTAGCATGCGCAATAACCAATCGTATTTATCTACCACGAGTTGTTCATAAAAATATAAATCAAAATAGGCGGTAGGCCTTTTTTATGCGGAGGAGCAGTTGCTACAAGAGCAGCCACACAGCAAGGAGTCGGAACAGGAGAAATCCGTAATTTCAAAACCGGTGCACACATTTCCCTGAACACCAAAGTAACTCAAACACTTCATGGCCACTTCCTTGACACCATAGCAAAGTTCATCGGGGATGGAACCTGTCAGATGTGTCATAGACACTGTAAATGCCTCTAGAGCTGTCATGGCCACAAGATCCTGGGGAATGCTACCCGTCAGTTCAGTGTTGTGCAACAACAGTTTACCTATCCCTGTCATTCTACCAAGTTCCGAGGGGATAGTGCCTGTAAGGGCCATCATGTTGAGACCCAAGCGGGTCATTGCTGTCAACAAGCCAAGTTCTGTTGGGATAGTTCCGCTCAGTTGGATGCCCCCATTGTTACCACCAATGGACAAGAGGCTGACGTTTGGCATGCGTTCCCACGGCGTTGATGGAAGTGTCCCTGTCAGTCTGTTGCCGTTGATAAAGAGAACCTGCAAATTGGACATTTGGCCAAGTTCATCACTGGGAAAGGGTCCAGTCAAAAAGTTATCATCCATATCGATTCGTCTCAGACTGGTTAAACTCCACAGCTCCGATGGAATGGGACCCGTAACTTGGGTGTTCCAAAGATTGAAATTGAGAAGATTGGTCAGCAACCCAAGTTCTGTGGGTATAGTGCTCTTGTAAGGAATGTCATGGGCCACAAATTCTCGAAGATTGGAAAGCTTCCCAATGCCCTCAAGAGTGCCACCCGTCATGTTCAATGATTGATGGATCAAGTACTCTTCCAAATTGGTCAACAGGAACAGTTCCGTGGGTACAAATCCCGTCACACTGGATCGCTGTGTGCTAAAGATCGTCAACGAGTTGCTCAGCAGTCCAAACTCGGACGGCCGCTGCGATGACAACGGCAACAACAAAGACCCCCCAAGAGCTCGTGGAATGTTCTCGTAGGTGGGGTTCCGCCGTATTGCTGGAGGAGGCAGCAACCCCAGGAGAGCTTTGAGTTGATGAACGCATGGAGGACCGCATAGAGGAGCGAATTGAGAAACGTTGAGTTTTCATGTTAACGGGATGGGCCTGAAAGATTGGCTCCTCTTCATTGACGAGGCGTGCTTCGGCCAATCCTTCTGTCGAATAGGACGACAGTCGATCGATGCTGGTAGCACCTCCAGCGTCACCAGGATTGCCGATCTGGGTATTCGAATAGGGCGAAAGTGGATCTGTGCTAGTAGTACCTCCAGCGCCACCAGGATTGCCGATCTGGGTTGCGGGTTCAATACTTTGGCTTTCTGCGGCAGCACCACCACTATCCAGCGCTGATGGAATGGACCCTCTGTAGTTTTTGCGGAGGCCACGAAATCCATGGATGACTGCCACAGTTCTACCAGTGGATCCGTTACCCGTTGAAGTCACCATGGACCCCTTATGGTTCTGGCGGAGACCACGAAAACCATGGGTGATTGCAACAGTTCTACCAGTGGATCCACTACCCGTTGCAGTCGGAAGGGACCCTTTGTAGTTCTTGCGGAGACCACGGAATCCTTGGAATGTTGCCACATTACTAGTGGATGCCGCAGGTGTGGCATGACTTCCAGGTAGTTGGTGCTGAAGCCCGCGGAGACCCTTGACATGCATATTCTTCTTTCCCTGTAGTGGACGGGAATGCTTGGCCCCTGTGGCACAGTTGGACTTGTCGTTAGGCGTCTTTTGGTCTTCGTTGTTCATTGTGAGTTTTGCCTTTCGGTATCAACAGACGTGAGCTCCGTCCTTGCCTAATTGATGGGTATCTTTTCTCTCCTTTTGTGATATTAAGTGAGTTCGCTTGGGAAAGGAGTGGTGCTCTGCTCCACCTTC
>Ga0163144_10012387_pt1 | contig 17920 bp, 16 predicted proteins | sample OliLak19BULKMAT1_FD_123175 | JGI IMG/M metagenome (GOLD analysis project Ga0163144, IMG submission 123175) | Freshwater microbial mat bacterial communities from Lake Vanda, McMurdo Dry Valleys, Antarctica - Oligotrophic Lake LV.19.BULKMAT1 | ecosystem: Environmental > Aquatic > Freshwater >...
TCATTCCCACTCAATCGTGGCCGGGGGCTTGTTGGTCAGGTCGAAGAAGACAGCGGCGATACCGGGGACTTTCATTAGTTTGGTTGTCATTTCTTCAAGGAGTTGGCTTGGCATGGGGACGGCTTTCGCTGTCATGCCGTCTACGCTGTCGATTGGTCTCAGCACCACTGAGTCAGGTTTGCCTTCTATTCCGCAGGGGAGGAGAACTACCGGGAATTGCCAGATTCTTTCTTCGAAGCCGCTGTCGTAAGAGAGCTTTCTCACTATCGAATCGCAGTCTCGAAGTCGCGTGAGTCTTGTTTCGTCTATCGCTGAGATGTGGCTCTGGAAGTCGCTTAGGGGGGCGACTCCTCGGACTAGCGCTACTACCCGGTTTACGTCCGTTAGTTGGTTGATTAGCTCTGTCGCTGTGGCGAAGGCTTCTTCGGTGTATTGTTCGAGGGCGAGGGTCGAGCGGTAGGTTCTGGAGTCGCCCTGGACTCCCACGCTTAGCACAGGCAGGACGTAGCCGGAATCTACTTTTCTTGAGGGTTCGGCTTTTGCTGTCGACAGGCAGCGTATTGCCAGGCCTGGGCCTGGGAAGGGGTGGCGGTCCAGGAGGTCGTCGGGGAGGCCGATGGCGCGTCCTACCTGACGGACTTCGTCTTTGTAGAACTGGGCTAGCGGCTCGATTAGCCTGCCTTCTTCGATCAGCCGCTGGATTCCGGCTACACGGTTGTGGTGGGTCTTGATTACCTCTGCCTTGGCCGTGCCTCCGCTTTCGATTGTGTCTGGATAAATGGTGCCTTGCCCCAAGATCCATTTGCCGTCGAGGAATCGGCCGCTTTCCAGGATCCGCTCTTGCGTGGCTACGAATTCTTCGCCGATGATCTTACGCTTGGCTTCGGGCTCGACAACTCCGGTTAGCTTTGACAGGAATTCTTGCTTGGCGTCTACTACTTCGAAGGAGTCCCCGGCCATTTTGGTGAAAACTTCTCTTACGAAGTCCGTTTCGCCCTCGCGCATCAGGCCCGTGTCAACGTAGGCCGCATGTACACGCTCTTTGCCTAGTGCTTTGAGGCAGAGCGAGAAGGCTACTGTCGAATCGACTCCGCCGGAGGCGAAGAAGAAGACGTTACGGCCTCTGGCGGTGCGGCGGATTTCGTCTTCCAGCTCTTCGAGCTGGCGGGTGGGTTCCCAATCCTGCTCGCAGCCGGCAATGGTGAAGAGGAAGTTGCCCAGAATGATCTTGCCGCCCTGGGTGTGGACGACCTCGGGGTGGAACTGGATGCCGTAGAGCTTGCGCCAGTCGTTGGCCATTGCGGCTATCGGACATGTTTCTGTGGTTGCCGTGACTATGAAGTCTTCGGGCACTTCGCCGACACGGTCGCGATGGCTCATCCAGACTTCAGAGACAGCTTGGAAGTTATCGAACAACTTGTCGTGCTCGGTGATCTTCAGATTCGCGAGGCCGTATTCACCTTTGATGCCCCTGGTGACTTTGCCGCCAGGGATCAAGTGGGCCATCAGTTGGAGGCCATAGCAGATTCCTAAGACCGGGACTCCTAGCGAGAAGATTTCAGGATCGACAGTGGGGCTGCCGGGCTCGTAGACGCTGGCGGGGCCGCCTGAGATGATGATGCCACGACGGTCTTCGAGCTTGCCTGCCGGGGTCTCGCTGGGCAACACTTCGGCGTAGACGCCGGCTTCTCGCACTCGACGGGCAATCAGGTGACAATATTGACCGCCCGCATCGAGCACGGTGATTTGAGGTTGTTTCGTCAAACTAACAGGATAAGGCTTATTTGCCCGGTTCCGCCATGCGCTGGACGATCATCTTCTTGGCCTTGTCGCCCAATTCGCGTGCCTTGGGGAGGGCGTCGATGGCCTTGAGAATTTCAGGATCGACTTCCACCTCATAGCGGGAGGCTTCATCGATATCAAACGCAGTCTTGAAAAACTCGGTCTGCAGGGTGGTCTTCACCCATTCAATGTTCGCCTTGAAATCTTCTTCGGAGAAGGTGGCGTTTGCCTTTTTGAGATAGGCTTTGAACTCGTCGAGAACCTTCGCATCCGGTGACCAGCCCTTGGGAAGCTTGGCTTCCTTGTTGCCAAAGTAAAGGGGCGTGAAGCTGAAGAAAGCAGCGCGGCGGAGGAGTTCGATCTGGAACTTATTGTAGGGCGTGGGGACGAACTTTTCGTCGGGGGCGATTCCGTTACCACCGTAGACGGCGCGACCGGAGTCGGTCATCTTGACGTCCTTCGGATTCTTGAGTTCGGTGTCTTTGCGGTAGTAGTAATCGAAGAAGCTGATGTTGGAGTAGTCGCGCTGGATCAGGCGACCGCTGGGCGTGTAGTATTTCGCAGTGGTGAGGGCGAGGCCGCTATTTTCGCTGAGCGGATAGACGGTCTGGACGAGGCCCTTGCCGAAGGTATCTTCGCCAATCACCCAGGCGCGATCGTGATCTTGTAGGGCACCTGCGACAATTTCAGCGGCCGAAGCGGAGTATTTATTGACCACTACTACGATCGGGTAGTCGAAGGGGCCGGTTCCGCGGCGCTCTGTGTAGCTGCGCTCGGGGTTGGCGCGGCCACGGTGGGAAACGACGAGCTGGCCTTTCTGGAGAAAGCGTCCGGCTACGGCGACGCCTTCATTGAGGAGGCCACCGGGGTTGGCGCGGAGGTCAAGGATGAGGCCCTTGACGTTCTTCTCGCCCAGGCGCTTGAAGTTTTCGTTCACTTCGGCGCTGGTGTTTTCGTTGAAGCTCTCGACATCAAGGTACATGATGCCAGGCTTGACCCAGAAGGCGTCCTTGACGCTCTTGCGTGGGATCTCGTCGCGGGTGACGTTCAAGACGAGTGGCTTGTCGACACCGGCGCGCTGGATCTTGATCTGAGCCTGCGTGCCACGGGGGCCACGGAGGAGATCTGCTACGTCGGCAGTGGTGAGGTTGTCCGTCTTTTTGTCGTTGACTTCGGCGATGATGTCGCCGGGCCGGATGCCAGCTTTGTAGGCGGGCGAGGCCGGGAAGGGGGCGAGGACAATGATGCGACCGTCGCGGGCAGATATGGTCATACCGACGCCGAAGTAGCGTCCGCGCTGATCTTCGCGCATCTGGGCGTACATCTTTGGGTCGTAGAAATTCGAGTGGGGGTCGAGGGTGCGAAGCATGCCGGGGATAGCGCCCTGGTAGATGGTGCGGTCTGCCGATATCTTTTCGGCGAAGTTGTCTTCGACTACTTCATAGACTTTGGAGAAGACCCGGAGGCCGGCTTTAATGTCGTCTTCGGTGGTCGCTGCGCTGACTTGGTCCAGTTCAGGACCAAAAACGCCCCCCATGAAAGAGCAGAGTGCGACTAGCAAAGGAATTACCAACCATGATGCACGGCTACGCGCCATATAATTACAGGCCTCCGATTTTGACTTTAGTATATGCCAATGTCCAGTGGACGTGTTCCGACCCCGACTCGTTACGTCGCCTCAGCCCACAGGAATGCGTTCGTCCTGCGGGAGATTGTCTTTGGCTATTAATTCGGCCTCGTAATCTCTGAGGATCTTTTCGGCAAGTTCGGCGCTGAAGTAAGGAATTGATTTAGGTTTGTTTTGCGGAACATTGTTTATGACGGGTGCGTTGTTAATGTCAGCCGCGTTGTTGGAATCAGCTGGAGTTTCGGTGCGGCGACGGAGTTTTGGTGGATCGGAAATCCCCAACTGCCATAGCCATAATTTTCCAAACACCGTAAAGGAAAACCGGCTCCCACACGCCTAACGGCAAGCTTAAAGCAGCCACCAACTCCCTCAAGCACAGCCTCCATTCAATTGACTTTACAAAACAACCGTCGCCCGAACTGCGCCTCGTGGATTACCCGCCGCGATGCACACCTCTTAAAGGTTTCCCAACCCACTAAAAAGAAGGAGGTTTACTCCCGGACAGCAAAATGGAGACAATAGAGGCAGATCGATGCGATTCCTGTTTTTTTCCGACATCCACTCCGACCTCAAGACCCTCGAAAGGTTGGTGGACCAGGAAGCAGACTACTACTTCTGTATCGGCGATCTGGTCTCTTGGGCACGTGGCCTCGACAAAGCGGGAGAGATCCTGCGGCGAAGAGCAGGAAAAGTATTTGTGATTCCTGGCAACCACGAGTCGGCTCGTGACATCGAAACTTTCTGTAAGGCCTACGGCCTCGAAGATATGCATTCTCAATCGCGACAATTCGGATCGGTTCATTTGGCCGCTCTTGGTTATTCAAACCCGACTCCCTTTGACACCCCGGGTGAATATTCAGAAGAAGAGATTGCCGCCCGCCTCGAACCCTTTTCCGCATTGAATCCACTGGTTCTGGCCTGCCATTGCCCGCCCAAAGACACTCCTCTCGACCAAGGTTCAGGCAACCGCCACTTTGGATCTACAGCCATCTCGAGCTTTATTGACCGTGTTTCGCCGCGTTACTTCCTGTGTGGCCACATCCACGAGGCAGAAGGCGTTCAAGCCAACTTAGGAAGCGAGGGCAAAACGATCGGCATCAATGTCGGCAAGCGCGGCTACATGCTCGATCTGTCCACCCTCTAACCGAATGAAATTTTTCCAAATCACCAGCTTGGCGATTTTAGCTATTCTCCTTGGCTCCTGCCGATCCGTTCAATTGAAGGCTCCAGTTGTTTTCGATCCTCTAAGCATCGGGCCAGCCGGTCCCACTCTCGTGAAGTACCTGGAACGAAAAGAGACTAATCCAAAGCGATCCCATGCCTTGGTGTCGGTTGTAAAGATCGAAGCTTCTTTGCCCGGTCTCGAGAAGAAAGGTGAGATGCTGGCCGAAAAGACGGTTGCCCCGAACGGGCATATCTCCTACGAAATGAAATCTTTCACTGGCGATAACCTCATAAAAACAAAGGTTATTGGCCTCTACTTGAGCGCAGAGCAGGAAGCTTCAGAGGCCACTCCCCCGGCAATCACCCCTCAAAACTACAAGTTCAAATTTAAGCGCAAAGATAGCCTTGGTGACCGGATTGCCCTTATCTTTGAGCTTATTCCAATCAAGAAAGTAATCGGGCTTTTTAAGGGCGAGCTTTGGCTGGAAGAAAACACCGGTTTAGAGCTTCGACAAGCTGGCCGCCTGGTTAAAAACCCTTCTGTACTTTTTAAAACTGCCGATTTCTCGCGCGACTTTGAAACTCGAGACGGAATCACTTACCTCTCTAAAGTGGATTATCAAGCCGAGACCCGCGTTATCGGCAAGGCTATGCTCAAGATGGAATTCGAGCCGCCCAAGCCCATTTCAGAAACAATCCCGCATTTGAATCCGTCCCGCTTCTAGAGACTGATCTTGAAAAACCTTTTATTTTTTGCCCTAACCCTCCCAGCACTGGCTCAGCTCCCCCTCAGCATCGGGCTCAAGGGTGGCTTCGTCCATAATAAACAACCGGGCAGCGAGATATTCCCGCTCAAGGCCGGGCCTTATGTTGAGCTGAATCTCCCTGTGCTCCCTACTTTTGAGACTGGCCTGATGTTTGAACGCTACAAGTTTGGCTCTCGGACGGCAACCGTCTATCAGGTGCCAATCCTCGTCAAGAAGCGCATCAACGCCATTGCGATCAAGCCTTTCTTCTCAGGTGGGATTACATTGCGCAGAATCCCTTCCCTCAATGAATCCGGCGGTGGCGTCACTTTTGCTGGCGGCGCAACAATCGGCCTGCTACCGATTAAGATCGAGCCCGAGATACGCTATACGCGCTGGCTGGGCGCTGACTACACCCCGAGGTCAAACCAGACCGAGTTCCTGATCGGCATCCGCTTCTAGGACCGCCAAAACTGCTAAAATGAAAGCGTCGGCAATACCGTACACATGCGCACACTATTTCTGAATCCTCCTTCGTTTGAAGGCTTTGACGGTGGTGCCAGTTCCCGCTGGCCCGCAACTCGAGAGATTGAAAGCTACTGGTACCCCGTGTGGCTTTGTTACCCCGCCGGCCTCCTGCCCGACTCGAAGGTGGTGGACGCGCCTCCGCACAAAGTCACCATTGAAGATACCGTGGCCATGGCCCGCGACTTCGAGCTCCTCGTTCTCTTTACCTCTACCCCCGGCTTTCATGTCGACGTAAAGATCGCCGAGATGATGAAGGATTCCAACCCCAAGCTGCAAGTCTGCTTTGTGGGCCCTCCCGTCACCGTTGAGCCTGAAAAGACCCTGCGCGCCTCAAAGGCTATCGACTTTATCGTTCGCCGCGAATTCGACTACCAGATCGTCAATTACGCAAAGGGCACTCCCCTCGCTGAGCTTCCCGGCGTCAGCTACCGCAAAGACGGCGGCATTATGCATAACCCTGAAGGTGGCTATATCGAGAATCTCGACGAACTGCCTTGGGTATCGAAGGTCTACCAGCGAGATCTCGATTTCAAGCGCTACAACGTACCCTTCCTCCTGCATCCCTTCATTAGCTTTTACACCTCGCGCGGCTGCCCGGCCATGTGCACCTTCTGCCTCTGGCCCCAGACCCACTCTGGTCACCGCTGGCGCCTGCGCTCGGCACAGGACATCGCAAACGAAGTCAGCTGGTCACTGGAAAACTTCAACGGCCTCAAAGAAATCTTCTTCGACGACGACACCTTCAACTACAAGAAGGAACGCACGATCGAACTCTGCAAAGAACTCAAGAAGCTCAATTTCACCTGGTCTTGCACCAGCCGTGTCACCACGGATCGCGAAACCCTCGCTGCGATGAAAGACGCCGGCTGCCGCCTAATGATCGTTGGCTACGAATCTGGTGCCCCGGAGATTCTCAAGAACATCAAGAAGGGTGCAACCATCGACATGGCCGAGCGCTTCACGCGCAACGCTCATGAACTCGGCCTCACCGTTCACGCCGACTTCATTGTTGGCCTCCCTGGCGAAACCCCCCAGACTATTCAGCAAACCATCGACTTCGCCAAGAAACTCGATTGTGAAACCATTCAGGTTTCGATCGCACACCCCTACCCTGGCACCGAATTCTACGATTACGCCCAGAAGAATAACCTGATTCAGCTTGATGCCGCGATGACCGACGAGATGGGCCACCAGTTGCCCACCGTTGTTTACCCTGGCCTTGATCGAGCCGAACTGGTTGACTCTGTCGAGCGCTTCTACGGTGAATATTACTTCCGCCCCAAGGCTGCCTGGCGTGTCGTCAAGAAGGCCATCTTCAACACCGACGAACGCCGCCGCCTTATTAAGGAAGCCCGCGAATTCCTTGCCCTTCGCAAGAAGCGCAAGAAGTTCGTTGCCGACCAGAAGAGCCAGGCTAGCTACGTCGCTACCGGCGACTAATGCACGCCTCGAGAACTCGCGTTTACCTGCTCACAGCCTTTGTCGTAGCAGCAAACGTTGTTGGAAATTTTGCTCTTTCCTGGGGTATGAAACACCCTGCCGGTTGGGCCCCTACTTCCATCGAACCGATCAATGCACTGCTAAGCCCATGGGTCCTGCTCGGTATCGTTCTTCTCGCAGTCTGGACTCTATCCCGAGTCACGCTGCTCTCCTGGGCTGACCTTTCCTTTGTTCTGCCGGTTACCAGCATCGGCTACGTCCTCAACGCCGTAATCGGCTTCGCAGTTCTCGGTGAACATATATCCTGGCTGCGCTGGATCGGCACTGCCTTCATCCTCAGCGGCACGATCATAACCTCCGCTACCCCACCTAAGGCCGAAGACTCATGAAGTGGGCGCTTGTATTCGGCATCGTTGCTTCCACCATCGTTTGCGACTACCTGCAGTCCAGCGCAATGAAGTCTCACGGTGAAGTTCACTCGGCCACCGTCCTTGCCAAACTCTTCGGCCAGTGGCGCCTGGCCCTCTCTATCGTCTTCATGGCGATCAGCTTTTTCTGCTTCACGCAACTCCTCGCCGTCGCTGACCTCAGCTTCGCCGTCCCCGCAACTGCGCTTACAATTCCTGCCGAAACATTTATGGCTCGCTATGTTTTGCGAGAAAATGTAGGCTTGAGAAGATGGGCGGGTGCCGTACTGGTCGCCATCGGTGTTCTTTTCCTCGAACTGTGATCTATCTCCTGACAGCGATTGCGTGCATCTCGGCAGCCTACCAGCTCACCGCGTTGATCGCCTGTCTGCGTCAGTTGCTCATGCCGGCGACGATTGTCCGCAATCCCCAACCCATTTCAATTCTCAAGCCCGTTCGCGGCCTTGACCCCGATTTCTATGCCGCAATCCGCTCCCACGCCACCCAGGATTATCCTGTTCCCTTTGAAATCCTCTTCGGCGCAGCCGACCCCGCCGACCCCTGCCTGCCGGAGGTCGAGAAGCTGAAACGGGAATTCCCGAAGCTCGACATACGCATCATCCACTCGACAACCTATGCCCCAAATGCCAAAGTAGGCGCATTGATCGACCTCGCCCGCCAAGCTCGCTACGACATTCTGCTCGTCAACGATAGCGACATTATGGTTCCTCAGAGCTATCTGAAGAAAGTTTCGGCGCCCCTCGACAATCCACAGATTGGGATGGTTACTACCCTTTACCGCGCCACCGCCTACAGCCTGCCCGGCCGTTGGGAATCACTCGGCATCGCCATCGACTTTGCCCCCAGCGTCCTCGTGGCCCCTCTGGTGGGCATCAAGGAATTTGGCCTCGGCGCTACTTTGGTCTTTCGCAAAGCAGACCTCAACGCGATCGGTGGTTTTGAGGCGATCGCCGACTATCTTGCCGACGATTATCAACTCGCCCGCCACATCACGCAGCAACTCAAGAAGCGCGCTCACATGTCGGAGCTTGTGGTGGAAACCTCCATTGGTGACGACACCTGGGCCGGCGTCTGGGAACATCAGATTCGCTGGGCCCGCACGATCCGCGTCTCCCGCGGTGGCGGCTATCTGGGCCTCCCAATCACCCACACCGGACTTTGGATTTTTCTCGCGATCCTCAGCGGATCGTGGAGTCTTGCGGTATTTTTGACGATGTGTAGATGGATGACCGCACTCGTCAGCGGAGTCTTCGTACTTCGTTCTCCAATCGCCCGGCGGGCCTTTTGGCTGGCACCCATTTGGGACCTTTGGGCCTTCCTCGTTTGGATTGCCGGCCTCTCCGGCTCAACGGTAATTTGGCGTGATGGTGTGCTCACCCTCACCAGAGACGGTAAACTTCTTCGACAGGTACCTTGATGCGTATTTCACTTTGTTTCTTCACCGCTCTTACAGTCCTGGCGCAAAGCCCAAAAGGCGATTCGGCGAAAGCCAGAAAGTCTTTTGATCGTGCGATGCAGGCCCAAGAAGCCGGCAAGTTGGAGGACGCCTTCAAGGCTTTGTCCGACACCTTGGAGGTCGATCCGAATTTTGCTGCCGCCTGGCGTGAACGCGGGAGGCTTCGTTGGCAACTGGGCGAAGTGGAGTTTGGTGCCGCAGACCTCAACCGCTCCCTTGCCCTCGATCCGGATAATTTCGAAGCCTGGATGCTCCGTGGCGAAATCCTCTCCTCGGCAGGTAAGTATGAAGACGCTCTCAAGGACTACAACAAAGCTGCCGGCTTCGGACGCGATACCGCCCAACTCTACAGTGCCCGCGGCGTAGTTGAAGTTCGCCTCCGCCAATTTGACCGAGCCATTGAGGACTTCACCAAGTCCATCAGGCTTCGTCTAGACAACCCTGGAACCTACAAAGATCGCGGCGTCACCTTAACCATGATGGGCAAGTTTCAGGATGCCCTTGAAGATTACAACCGGGCACTCTCACTTAAGCCCGATTACGCCGAAGCATATCTTGAACGTGGCTACGTCTATGGCCAACTCGCTCAATTTGATCGCGCCATTCCTGATTTCACCATGGTCCTCAAGTCTCAACCAGACAATGTGAAGGCCTACACCTTGAGAGCTGCCGCCTACCAGCAGATGAACCAGCCCCAGGCTGCCGTCATCGATTACTCCGAGGCCCTCAAGCGTCAGCCTTCTGGCCTCAGCATCCTGCTGGCCAGAGCTGCTGCCTATGCCGAGATGGAGCAATTTCCAGCAAGTCTCGCCGATCGAGAAAAGGCTGTCGAATTGGCGCCCAAGTCCGCAGAAGTTTACATCGCCCGTGGCGGCTCCCACCACCTGATGGGCAATCACGACAAGGGTTTCGCAGACCGCGACAAGGCTATTCAACTCAACCCGAAACTGCCGGAAGCCTGGCTGGCTCGCGGCAGCGCCCACTACCTACTCGATCATTTTGACAAGGCGAAAGCCGATCTCGAAAAAGCTCTCGAGTTGAATCCTGCTTTAGATGAAGCCAAAGAAGTGCTTGCCCGGACCAACGAAAAGCTCAGTACCCTCAAGACTCCCGTTCTCGCAAAAAAGCCTGAAGAGATCAAGGAATCCTCACTCTCTGCGGTACAGACTTTGGCTGAAAAACAAATCGCTGAAGCCCCCAAGACAACAGCACCCCAAGCCGCCCCCCCTCAACCCATCGTAGCCAAGCAAATTGCTCCTCCGGCGTCAATTGCCGACGCCAACGACAAACAAAGCCTTTCGGCCGACAACCTCAATTTTCTGGCTCGAGAACTCAATCAGACTGGCGACTTCCGCAAGGCTATCGATCTTTTCGCTCAGGCTGTTGCCAAGAAGCCAGACTTCCCGATTGCCTACAACGGCCGTGGCTACGCATACATGCGTCTGGCCGAATATAAACTGGCCGAAGAAAGCTTTACACTCGCCATCAAATACAATCCACGCTACGCCAATGCCTACATGAACCGCGCTGCCGCCAGAGTCAAACTCGGCGATGTCGCAGGCTCGCAGCAAGATTCGGCGATGTCAAAGCAACTCGGTGCCAAATAGCCTCAGGCGCTACTGGCATCCAACCGTGACAGAATAAGAGCCATTCCTATGGCTCGAATCCTGGTCAACGAATGTAAGCAGGAAGTCTCTTCCTTCAATCCGGTCCTGAGTCACTACCGGGATTTCCTAACCGATCGCGGCCTGGGCATTCTCGATTACCACCGCCCCGTCCGCTCCGAAGTCGGCGGTGCTCTTAGCGTCTTCAACTCGCGCCCAGACCTCGAAATCCTCGGAGGCTTCAGCGCCCGCGGCATCACTTCCGCCGGCACCCTCGCCGAGCCCGGTTTTCAAAGACTGGCCAACGAATTCCTCAACGCGGTCCGCGAAGCTGGTCCCCTCGATGGAATCTATCTCTCGCTCCATGGCGCACTCGCCTCTGAAGAAACTGAAGACACCGAGGGCTACCTCATTGAAGAAACCCGCAAGATCGTCGGGCCAGCCATCCCCATCGTTGTCTCCCTCGACCTCCACGGCATTCTCACCGATCGCATCCTCACTTACAGCGATGCCGTAGCTGTTTATCACACCAACCCGCACACCGACTTCTACACCACAGGCCAGCGGGCCGCGCAACTTCTATTGAATTTGCTCGACGGCAATCCACGCCCGGTGCAGATCCGTATCCCCATTCCCGCCCTCGTCCGGGGCGCACAATGCATCACCAAGACGGGCCTCTTCGGTACCTTCGTCAAACGAGCCGTGGAGATCGAAAACATCCACTCGGCCGGCCTCTTCATCGGCAACCCCTTCACCGACATCGAGGACCTCGCCTCAAACGTCCTGCTCGTCTGTGACGAGTCCAACCTCGACAAAACCATCGAGCTAGGCAAAGAAATCGCCGAGGTCTTCTGGCGAGTCCGCGCCCAAATGCAGCAGCCCCTCACTACGCTCGAACAGAGCATCCAGATCGCTAAATCCACTCCAGGCCGCATTGTTCTGGTAGACGCCGCCGATGCCACAAGCTCTGGTGCCTCAGGTGACAGCAACGCCATCCTGGCCGAGTTGTTGCGGGCACAATGCAAGCGCACTGCCCTCCTGCCGCTCGTCGACGCCCCTGCCGTCGAAGCCTGCTTCAAGGCCGGCATCAATGGCCAGCTCACCTTCAGACTCGGCGGCAGCCTCGATCCACGCTTTACCCCGGTCGAGGTCACAGGCCGCGTGCGCCTGCTCTTTGATGGCAATCTGCGCAGCGAGTCCCACGGAGAAGCCTGGCAGGCCGGCAACACCGCTGTCCTTGAAGCAGGCCCCATCACCATCGTCCTCACTACTCGCGCCGTCAGCCTTTACGACCGTACGCTCTTTCTGGCCTGCGGCCAGAATCCAGCCACCTTCGACATGACGGTCGTCAAATCTCCTCTCTGCCAGCCCCGCTTTTTTGAAGACGGTGCCGCCCTCGTCATCCACGTAGACGCCCCTGGAGCAACAAGCGCTAACGTCCGCTCACTCGGCCATACTAGAGCCGCCCGCCCCCTCTATCCGCTCGACCCGGATATGACCTACACCCCACAACCCCGTATCTTCAGGCCTGCCTGATGCCTATCCTCTTCTATCTCTGGATCGCCTTCGCGCTCAACTACATCGACCGCCAAATGGTCTACTCGATGTTGCCAGCCCTTGAGCGCGACCTCGCCTTCAGCCCAGTCGCACTTGCCTGGGTCGGAACTGTCTTTCTCTGGTCCTACACGCCAGCCTTGCCGCTGGCAGGCCTGCTGGCCGACCGTTACAAACGCAACCGCCTCATCCTCTGGAGCCTCCTGCTCTGGAGCGCCGCCACTATCGGCTGCGGTCTCTCGCAATCCCCGGCAGGCTTCCTCTTCTGGCGCGTCATCATGGGGCTAACCGAAGCCCTTTACTATCCCACCGCAATGGCACTCATCGCCAGCCACTACCCTGAGGCTAAGCGCTCAAGGGCCCTCGGCATACACCAATCGGCTCAATTCGCCGGGGGCGTGATCGGCGGCTGGTACGGCGGCTGGGCGGCAGACCATACAGGCTGGAGAAGCGCCTTCCTGATTGCCGGTGCAGCGGGCCTGCTCTACAGCCCCTGGCTCAAACGAGGCCTCCCAGACTCACCACCACCAGCCAGTTCCAGCACAGAAGCAGCCAGCCCTTGGGCTCTTGCCAAATCAACCCCCTTTCTGCTCCTCGCCGCCACTTTCGCAAGCTACTGCTCCATCCAGTGGATCTTCTTCGCCTGGTTCCCCACCTACCTCCAGGACCGCTTCCACCTTTCGATGACCGACAGCGGCTGGGCCTCTACCCTCTTCGTCCAGACGGCATTCATTGTTGGCATTCTTCTCGGTGCTTACCTGGCTGACCGCACTCAAGCCCGCCTTCTCGTCACCGCCGGAGGCGCCTTCTTCTGCGCGCCCTTCTCCTACTTCGCCTTCTCAGCAGAATCCCTGCAACTCTCACTGACCTGCGCCACTAGTTTCGGCTTCTTTGCCGGCGGCCTGTCGGCCAACGCCTTTGCGGGCGCATTCGATCTTGTAGACCCGAGGCTGCGCGGCCTCGCCGCAGGCATCCTCAACATGTGCGGTGGCTTTGCCGCCGGCGGCATGATCCTCATTGCCGGCATGCTTCGCAAGACCATCGGCTTCGCGCCTCTCCTCTTTGTCGCCATGGTCACCACAATGTTATTGGCCACCCTCTTGGCATTCTTCGCAACAAGAGCTAAACTCATCCCATGCTCACCCGCCGCCGAGCCATCTCGAGTCTAGCCATGCCAGCCCTTCTTACTGCCAAAGAAAAAGCCAAATCCAAGGCCTTTCACTACGCTGAAGTCGAAGCCAAAATCGCCCGTAAGGACTATAAGGGCATCACCAAAGAGGACCTGCCCACGCCCTCTCTCGTGATCGACAAATCGATCCTCGAGCGCAATCTCAACTTCATGGCGAAGCACTGTCAAAGCACCGGCATCAACATCCGTGCGCACTGCAAAATCCACAAGAGCGTCGACCTCGCCCGCCGCCAGGTCGCCCTTGGCAGCCTCGGTATTTCCTGCGCCACCATCGCCGAAGCAGAGCTTATGTCGGGCTCGGGCATCCGCAACATCCTCCACACCTGCCAGCCCGCCGGCAAGAACAAAATCTGGCGCGCCGCAGATCTGGCCAAGAAAGACCCAACCGCCCTATTCGTTGCCGACGATCCCACAACTGTGGAGCTGCTGGACGAAGCCGCCGGCGTTCTCGGCGTACGCATCCGCACCCTGGTTGACATCTACGCCGGGCTAACGCGCCACGGCCACGCCGCAGGCCAAGCTGGCCTCGCCCTGGCCCAAAAAGTAGCAAGTTCAAAGAACCTGCAATTCAGCGGCATCATGGGATACTCCGGTGCAGCCAGCCACACCAAGGGCTGGGCCGAACGCCGCGCCCATTCCATGCAGGATGTCGGGCCTGTTGTCGAGACCGCCCGCCTCTGCCAGAAGTCCGGCCTCGACGCCGCAATTATTACCGGCGGCAGTACCGGCACCTACAATATCGATAAAGAAATCGGCCTCACCGAGCTACAGGCCGGTTCATACGTCTTCATGGATTCCGCCTACAACCACATTGGCAAAAAGAGCGGCGACACTCGCTACGATGATTTCTCAACCTCACTGCATGTGCTCACCACTGTCATCAGTCGTAACCATCCGAACCAGGTAACAATCGATGCAGGCAATAAGGCTATGCTCAAGCCCACCGATCAGGTTGCTAACCGGCCCGAAGTGAAGGTTGAGAATCAGGGGGCAGAATTCGGAATCCTCCGCTGGCAGGACGGCAACGGCTTTACCCTTGGCGAAAAGGTCGAGCTGATCACCACCAACCTCGATACAACAACTAACTGCTACGACCGCTACTACGTCTGCGAAGGCAATAACCTCGTCGACGTCTGGCCCATCATGGGCCGCAGCGGTGCATTGCAGCGCTAGGCCTCGCCACACTCAACCTCAAATTTTCGCAACGCTTCTACAGCGCGAATTAGAGATGGCGGCATACCTGGTGGCAGAGCGGCATTGGCTCTGCTCCAGTCATAAAACTGGCTTGCCAGTGATTTGCAGCCAGCGGGATCTGCGCTCGGATGGGCACGCTTTTCGCGGTGGTCTTCATCCAAGGCCTGCCCCGTTTGGGCGAACTCGATCCAGGTTTCGATGGAACGTTTTGGCAAGAGCACGAGCAGACAGTCCTCTTGCTCAAAAGTTCTACACTCTTCGGGCAGAAGTGAATCCCGAAGCTTCCTTCCAGTCGCTTCAACCGACTTCACATCACAATCGATCAAAACAATCAGCGCGATTCGCATAAGCTGCTTCCGCTTCAAATAAGCACGAAACTCAACCGGAAACTGTTTTTCGACATAGTGCTTTCCGGATCCAGAGCCAGCCTTCAGAAATCGCGGAGCCCGTCTGAAACGCTCACCAAGCTTCTCGAGCAACCGCCGGGCAAACCCCTGGTGCTTCTAGTCCTCGCACAGCACTACTATCTCGGTAATCCGTGGCATCAGTTGAGTTCCCAGCCTCTCGCAATCACCTCCGCCGGACTCAGGCCGTATTCCTCCACATCTTTGAACCGCTTCCATCCAATCCGGCCATCTTCGCCGCGTGAAAGGACAATGCCGTAATTCTTGGCGAGTTCATTAAACAACTCAGGATGGTGCGAAGCAATGATGAGCTGAGTCCCGTTCTCCTGCGCTGCGTCGAGTAATGCGTGAATTAGAGGCTGCACCTCTGCCAAGGCTAGAAAGTTCTCCGGCTCATCCAAAAGCATCACCGCAGGTGGTGGCGTCCTTAACCAAATGAGAGCGCAAAGGGCAACCAGCACCTTTTGGCCATCTGAGAGTTCCCCGAAATCCAGTTCATACCCGAAGTTAGCTCGCGCCTCAAAATAATTGAGTTTCAGCCGTGTATCCAGATCGACTTGTGAAAAGGAAAGTTTTTGAAGCCCAGGCAGGAGTTCTTTCAATTCATGCTCAAATCTCGAAAACGTTGCCGCATCGAACGACTCTTTTGATCTGAGCCAGCCGATTAAGTTACTTGCATCAGATTTCAGTCGAAGATGAAGTTGTGCGTCTCCAATGCTCTTGATTCGTGCAGGATTCGGAAAAAACGTAAAGAGACCCTGTAACGCCTCACGAAACGACTTGAGGGAGTTTTCGCCTTCGAGGTCACGAACTGCTCCAATAACCGAGTTTCCCGGCTGAAGACTAAACTCAACTGGCAAACCTTCGCGGGTTTGGAGCACTTCACCATCTTTGGCTTCAATGACGCTTTCCCCCTCTCGCGTCAAACTTTCGAAAACTCCCGTTTGGATAAAAGCCTCGTCGAAAGTGATTTTAAGTTCATATACGAAGTTAGCGCCCGAGTGACTGATGTCGAGTCTGATCTGGACTACAGCCCCGGTTATTGTAGCTCTGAATATTGATTGCGGATTGAATAGACTCTCGATACTTCGATCCCCTTGCAGCATCAGCCGCAGGCCCTCAAGCAGCCCAAACAGCGTCGACTTCCCTGTCCCGTTCTGCCCAATCAGAAGGCAAATCTGGTCTGGATTCCAGTCGAAATCTTCAAAACACCGATAGTTCTTCACTCGCAGCCGGGTAATCATGAGCTTCCCTCATCATACGAACGGCGTATCATCAAAAGATAGCGATGTCTCAAATTGAATACCAAAGCCGCAGCGGCATTGCCGTTTCGCGTTCCACCTCGAAGCTCCCTTATTCGAAGGGCCTCGTCAAGTGGCTTCGCGAACTCGACAAAAAGCGCGGTGTTTTCCTTTCCTCCGGCTACGAATATCCGGGCAGGTATTCCCGTTGGGATTTCGCAAGCGTAGCCCCTCCCGTTCAAATCATCGCTCGTGGCCGCGACATGGAATTCCAGGCCCTCAATACCCGCGGCGAGATCATCCTGGCCATGCTCGTAAAGGTGCTTGAATCTCATCCCCACTGGGACGCTTTCACCGTCGAGCCCACCATCCTTCGTGGCCTCCTGAAACCTCTCCCAGCCCTGTTTAGCGAAGAAGAACGTTCCCGCCAGCCCAGCGCCTTCTCCATCCTGCGCTCCCTGATGCAGGAATTCTCCAGCCCCGAAGTCAGCGACCTCTTTCTGATTGGTGCCTTCGGCTATGACCTCCTCTTCCAGTTCGATCCTATTGAGCTGAAACTCCCCCGCGAAGGAGTCAAAGACCTCCAGCTTTTTCTCTGCGACGAAATCTACCTGATGGACCGCAAAAAAGAGGCCATCGAGCGTGTCAGTTTCGACTTCACTCACGGCGCAAGCTCCACCAAAGGCCTCGCCCGGGAAGCCGGCCCTGTCTCGAAGCCCACCAAGCGCAAGCCCCGCCCCATCGAGGCCGATCACGAACCCGCCGAATACATGGCCAAGGTGGAGACCTGCCGAAAAGGCTTTAAGGCCGGCGACTTCTACGAGGTCGTCCTCCGCCAGACCTTCTCCGCGCCCTATTCCGGCAAGCCCAGCGAACTCTTTGAGCGCATCCAGATCGCCAGCCCCAGCCCCTACGAATTCCTGATCCAGTTTGGCGAAGAACAACTCATCGGCGCTTCACCCGAAATGTTCGTCCGAGTCGAAGGCGACCGTGTCGAAACCTGCCCCATCTCCGGTACAGCCAAGCGCACCGGCGACCCTCTTGTCGATGCCGAAAACATCAAGCAGCTCCTCAACTCGGCCAAAGAAGAGTCAGAACTCACCATGTGCACCGATGTCGACCGCAACGACAAGTCGCGCGTCTGCATCCCCGGCACTGTGGAAGTGATCGCGCGCCGACTCATCGAAAGCTACGCGGGTGTCTTTCACACGGTCGACCACGTCATCGGCACTCTCGAGCCGAAATACGATTCCCTCGACGCCTTCCTCACTCACATGTGGGCAGTGACGGTGATCGGTGCGCCAAAGAAAGCTGCCGCCCAGGCTGTTGAGAATCTTGAGAAGACCGCCCGTGGCTGGTATGGTGGTGCCATCGGTATGATCAGCCTCTCCAGCGGTGACATCAACACCGGCATCCTCATCCGTACTGTCCATCTGAAGGACGGCATCGCCAAATATCCCGCCGGCGCCACCTTGCTTTACGATTCAGACCCGGCTGCCGAAGAGAACGAAACGCGGATGAAAGCCACCAGCTTCTTCCGCGCCCTCGAACCCAAGACCGAAA
>Ga0163144_10012388_pt1 | contig 17919 bp, 9 predicted proteins | sample OliLak19BULKMAT1_FD_123175 | JGI IMG/M metagenome (GOLD analysis project Ga0163144, IMG submission 123175) | Freshwater microbial mat bacterial communities from Lake Vanda, McMurdo Dry Valleys, Antarctica - Oligotrophic Lake LV.19.BULKMAT1 | ecosystem: Environmental > Aquatic > Freshwater > Lake...
AAACAAACCACCTCGACATCAAAGCTGCAGGTAATTTGGTGACCTGCCATATCTGTTATCGTATAGGTCACCGTTGAAATGCCTTCCATAAACATGGTTCCACTGACGTCATTTATTCCTGATGCAGTCGTTGCACCCGTGATGTTATAGCTGACATTTAACATCGGACAATTGTCGGCAGCCATCGGGCCGATATTATTCACCATGGCTTTACACTGACCCGAAGCGTTGAGGGTACCAAAATAAGACATACTCAGTGGACAATTGGCCGTGGGTGGTTGATTATCCACTACAGTCAGTGTATAATTACAGTTTGGGCTTTGGTTACCGCAATCGTCTCTGGCAAAACAAGTGATGGTGTTCACGCCTTTAGGAAATTGAGTCTGAGGCGTTATCAGGATAGCACTACCTGAAGTAATTAAGGAACAAATGAAGTCCAGATTTTTATCACAGCTATCTTTTCCAGTTGGTTGTGGCAATGTTCCGGTATAATAACAGAGTCCTGGATTAGTGTTGACTATAGTATTGGGAGGACAAACGATGGTCGGTGCAATAGTGTCCTTGAAAGTAATCGTTTGCACGCATGAGGAGATATTGCCACAAGAGTCTTTTGCCTGCCAGGTTCTGGAAACAACAGCGTTACATGGCATATTGCCATTCACCACATCTGAGAATGTGATCAAAATAGCATTGGTGGGTGTACAATTGTCCGTTGCAGTAGCAGTACCTGTTGCAGGTGGAATTATATTGGTGTTGCAATGAAACTTTAGGTTAGGTGGACATACAATAGTAGGTGCAATGGTATCCCGGATGATGATCCGCTGCACACAAGTAGCAATATTTCCACAAGAGTCTTTCGCCTGCCAGGTTCTGGATATGATTGCATTGCAAGGCAAACTACCGGTCACCACATCCGTGAAAGAAATCATAATGACATTGGTGGGTGTACAATTGTCCGTTGCAGTAGCGGTACCTGTTGCAGGCGGTTTAGTATTAGCATTGCATTGCAAGTTGAGGTTGGATGGACATACTATGGTTGGAGCAATAGTATCCCGAATAGTTATGGTCTGCGTGCAGGTAGCGATATTGTTGCAGGCATCTTTGGCCTGCCAGGTCCTGGTGATCGTGGCGTTGCAGGGTAATACACCGGTCACTACATCCGAAGAGGTGATGACGATGGCATTGGTGGCGGTACAGTTATCCGTCGCAGTCGCTACTCCGGAAGCCGGGGGATTGACATTAGAATAACATTGAAGTTTGAGATTCGGTGGACAAACAATGACCGGTGCAACGTTATCCCGGATCACGATGGTCTGGACACAGGTCGAGATATTGCCACATAAGTCTTTTGCCTGCCAGGTTCTGACGATCGTAGCATTGCAAGGCATGGTGCCCGTTACAACATCAGAGCTTGTGATCACAATAGCATTCGTGGACGTGCAGTTATCTATTGCAGTCGCCACGCCTGTTGCAGGAGGGTTGATATTGGTGTTACAGGTTAGGTTGAGGTTGGGAGGGCAAACAATGACCGGTGCAACATTATCCCGGATGACGATGGTCTGTATACAAGTCGAGATATTGCCACATAAGTCTTTTGCCTGCCAGGTTCTGGTAATTGTGGCATTGCAGGGCATCGCGCCGGTCACTACATCAGAACTTGTGATTATAATAGCATTTGTGGGTGTGCAGTTATCCGTTGCAGTCGCTACCCCGGTTGCAGGTGGATTAGTATTGTTGTTGCATTGTAAATTAAGATTGCTTGGGCAGGTAATCACCGGTTTTACATTATCAAAATAAGCGACGGTCTTACAAATAGAATCGATGCATCCGGGACTATTGGTTTTGAGGCAAACTATAAAATCTCCGCATTTACTAAATTGATGAGTCGGGTTTTGAGCTGTCGATGTATTGTTGCCCCCACTGCCGGGATCCCCGAAATTCCAAGAGTAGGTCAATGGCGCCTGACCAGTGGATTGGTTGATAAACTGATAGTTTCCGCAACTGCCAAGAGTTGAACCTGAAAAGGCAGCATCACAAGGCAAGGGATCAGAGCATACTTGTGTAATCACGGTGCACGTTCCTGCGGTGCCCAGGGCATTATAATTATAACTCATGACCAGGGAATCCGGGCTATTACCGCCCATCAGACAGAATGAAAGCGGAGAAGCGCCTCCCACGGGAATAAATCCTGAATTATGAGAAAGAAGAATATCCATTTGAGGGGTCTGACTCACTATCCAGCCGGAATTAATCTCGACAACGATATTTTTAAACGTAGCCGTTCGGATATCCAGCTTGATCTGGGTAATGGCATTTTTGAGTTTATTATCCAGAATTAACTGAAAGCAGCATGAAGGAGGTACGGTTCTCAATTGCTGAACAAACAAGGTAACGCTGTCGCAAGCGGCATCGGGTATATAAAGTTTTTCAGCAGGCAAATAAATGATGGAAGCAGGTGATATTTGCTTCGTGTCGGTCACTACTTTGAGTATCCTTGTGAATACCGAAAGCACTAAGGTTAGGGCGATGAATAAAACGGATTTCATGGTAGAGAAGTTTTTGAATAAAAAAATTGCTCGCTGAGCCCTCCGTTCTGAACCTACGCTTTACTAGATTTTCAAAGTATCATGCCATATTCATATTCAATCTGTAGTAAAATATATATTTCAAGTTTGTATTATTCACACGATGGAATTCATCTGAAAACCGGGAATCTATGTCACATCTGCTAACCAGGAGATGAGTTTCCATTGGCCTGCTTTTAGCGATTTGTATATTTAGTCAGAGTAAGGCCGTGTTGAATTTAAGGATAAGAATACTCAAAACCAAATTTATTTTTTTAATACTACTCCCTCTGACATTTTTTATATTTCCGGATCTCACAACCCAAAATGTCCTTATAAATGTTGATTCGATCACTTATTCCACGATATCGGAGCCTTTGATGAAATTCATCCAATTGATTACCGTTTGACTATTCATTCCATCTTTCATTTGTTGCAATTTCAACGGGAATTGAATGCAGTATACTCTGCAATAATTTCCTGTCTCCTATAAACCCGGACCCTTTACTCGCTTAAACCCTACTCCTTATTAATATTCTTTTCACCACAGTATTACCTTTGGAAGTTAGTTTAATCAGGTAAGTACCACTGGCAATTCCGGGTATATGGATCTTCAAAGTTCCTTCCCGTGGTATCCTGAAAAAAATTTGTTCCATCATTTTCTGCCCAAACAAGGAATAAATTTCAATCTTCTCAACATCAGTCCCGTAATCGTGCAGTTTAATAAAAAAGTGGTCGATGGCCGGGTTGGGAAATATGGAGATCAACGAGGATTGATTTTGGTTAGTAACCGCTACGGTGGAGCAGGACCATTGATTCATTCCCAATTCACCACCCGTATACAGTTTACAGTCGATATCTTCTGATGACTTATATGAAACAATCGTCCGTACCCCACCGGTTGAGGGATGTAACATGCCTGTCCAGTTCATACCATTATATTTGGCCAGGTGATTGACGGGTTGGTTATTGATCCGGGTAAATTTTCCACCAGCGATCAGATCGTCGCCAAAAACTTTTATCGAATAGACGCCACTACCCAGGTCTACCCCTGTGCCGGCTGACAATCCAGCCCATTGACTGCCATTCCATTGTGCTATATGCCGGGTTCGATGATTATTGGGCAATGAGTCCGTCATGGTATTGAAAAACTGGCCCCCGGCTATCAACTGATCCTTATAAACGGCCAGGGTGTGCACCCCATCATCAGGATGGGGAGTGGCGGATTTAATGTTTACAGCCCCCTGCTCTCCCAATTTGGTCCATTCTCCATTCCAGATTGCTATATTATTGAAACCGCCCGGAATGTTACCAAATCGGCCCCCGGCGACTATTTTCCCCTGGAATAAAGCAAGGGCAAACACCGGGCCATCCAGATTGGATCCCATCTTTGCCCATCCGTTTCCGGGATTCCAGGCTGCTATGTTAGAAACATTTAATGCAGGATCACCGACTGAGGTAAATTTTCCTCCCACAATTAACCCCCCTGAGGTAGCCAACAGTGCATCTACATTAGTAAAATTTCCATTGATACCTCCATGAGAAAGCGCAGACCAGGAGGATCCATCCCAGGCTGCAATTTTATCGGCTTCAATATTTCCAGCCTGTGTAAAATCGCCACCTGCGTATAATATCCCGTCATGTATTTCAAGGTCATTGACTTTGTTGTTTAGTCCACCTCCTTCCAGTGCCACCCAGGTATTACCATCCCAGGCGGCAATATTATTGACAGGTAAATCTTCCCGGCCTATAATAGAAAATAAACCAGCTACAATCAATTGGCCATTATAGAATTCCATATCCTGAATCAAGGTGGCATTAAAATGGCTCCAGGTGCTGCCCTGACAATAGTCGTTGCAGACCTCTGCGATCAGACAGGGGGAAAGATAAATGGTAACACTGCATTCACACAATTGCTGTCCACATTTGGATTGAATGTTTAATTCGTAAAGACCAGGATTTAATAAATACGGTATTTTAATTTTAAAATTATCCGGGGATACAAAGTCTTCAAGTTCCAGTTCGGGACCTGTTAAAGTCCAGAGGATTTCGGAGTCACTGCAGGCATTCGTTATACAATTAAAAAAACGTTTAAAATCAAGGCTGACTGGCGTTGGACAAGCAAGGGCTATTAGTCCGCCACACTCCACAGAGGATTTAATACCATTCAGGTTTACGGTCAATGCATAGTTGCCGCATTCACAGGTGCAGTCCATTTCTGCCTGATACTTCATCAGGGTATCAAAACAGGGGTCTCCATTGGGGTCAAATTCTACTACCGGAACCTGGATTTTATAGTTTCCGGTTTCAGTGTACGTATGGGTAATGATTCCATTCGAATAGGGACCATAATCCAGTTCACCATCCCCCCAATCTATAAAATATACCGAATCGCATCCTGGTAATTGATCGACAATAAGCTTGACCTCACACATTGAATCTACCACTTCGAGTTTGAGGGAATTTCTAACATTTTGGCCAAACATTTGGGAATTCAGACAACAAGTATCGGCATACCATTCCCCCGTATTCACAGGGTATTCGTTGCTGGCTGTCCATGAAGGTGAATCATCAGGGTATACGTTTTCACCCCGGTGATAAAATATACCTGAAAAGGTCAAAAGTATAGCTAGGAGATAAACAGGATTCATGCTGATGTAAAGCTCCAGACAAAACTAACAATTTCTGAGGCATTTACACTATAAATTTTTTAATAATATGAATCCACTTCGTTAGTTTAAATGCCAGAGTCCTGGTACCAATGGCCACTACTCCATCCCCGCCGTGTATAACTACCAGGATAGGCGAATTTGGTTGCGCAGCCTTGCTGTAGTCAGGCTTTTGCAATGGTCATTACCCTGGATTATATTGGATTGTATAGACTGACCGATCAGACGATAAAAGAATAGGATACGGAAGATGCGTAAAATAGTTTTCATTGTTTTACATTACCTCTGACCTTTAAATCAGGTAAAGTTTAATCACGGTAATTAAATTCTGCGGTCGAAGAAATCAAATACCGGAGTGAATTGCCCTATCAACCTGGGTCGGTATCATAAGTCAAAATCAAATTTGTTGATCACTTTCCGGTTTGTACCAATCTTCCAATAGCATCTTTCGACTCCTTCGTCATGACCAGGGTGCCGGAGATGGCGGACCTTTTTTCCAATAAATCATTCCATTCCGGGGTATCCGACCACATCATTTTTTTTAATTCTCGCATAGCTTCTCCGCTATATTTCTGGAGCTCATCAATCTTGGCGGCTATCCTTTCATCCATAGCTTCGGTAATATGAAACACTTCATTAAACAAACCGTGTTCCATAGCCCAGGATGCAGCAAACCAGGACGCCGGATTCAATGCCAGATGATTAAAAGACGAGAGTCCGGTTTTTCGCTCGATGGCAGGACCAACCACAAAAGGCCCAATGCCATTGCTCAATTCACTCAACCGTATAGAAGCCTGGTCCGTTGCAAATGCCAGGTCAGCAGCCGCAATCAATCCCAGTGCCCCACCTACCGCTTTGCCCTGAACCCTGGCAATTACGATCTGAGGACAGGACCTCATGGCCATTATGACACGGGCAAACCGGAAGAAAAAATTTTTTGCTTGCTTCTCATCCTGTAGATTCATTAATTCATTTAAATCGGCTCCGGCACAAAAACTACGCTCACCCTGGCTTTTGATGAGGACGGTTTTAACATCGGGCCGTTGTTTAATTTGAATTAAATGATTGGTCATTTGCTCCAATACCTGGGAAGGCAAAGCATTGTGTGCAGCGGAGCCAAATTCAAGAGTAGCGAGTTGATTGGAATACTCTAATGTACAATAGGAATCCATTTTACCGGGGGTTCAGAATATTTGAACAGTAAATATGCATCAATTTTTAACGCTTTGGTCTAAGGGCTTACCCAATTGGATATAAAGGTTTTTTCGTCCTGCTTTGTCTTTGGTCAGAATTTCATGGGCAAATGCTGCCACCTGAAGGGCATGTTCCCTGGGTACGGAAATAACTCCGTCACCATCTGCCACCAATACATCTCCTGGTCTGACTAACACACCGCCAATAGTTATTGGTTTGTTGACCGACTCCAATTCGTTTCGCCCCGGTCTGATCCCCCTACCCCTTTCCATAAAATCCAGGTAAACGGGTATTTGTTGTTTGATCAGTTCATCGGTATCTCGAATGCCTCCATTGGAAATAATTCCTCTGGCCCCTTTGCTTACCCAAAATAATCCATTGAAGGAACCCACAGAACCTACGTCCCCATCACCTTGTACATCCAGGACAACCACGGATCCAGGTTTTAAAAACTCCACAAATGCTTCGGTGCTGATCTTGCCATACCAATCTCCTTCCCATTTCTGGAATTCTTCTTTGGCCATGGGGTTCTTAACAATCCTCGTCGTAGGCACATACCGAGCAGTGACGGCAATACCACAAAACACATGTTTCATGCTATCGATGTCTTTCCATAAGGCTTCAATACGCTGGTTCATCAATCCGGCATCACGCAGCCCGACCATATCCATGCCATCGGAGACATCCGCTACCCTTAAGCCCTGATAAGCTTTGAGGATGCTCTCATCCGTAATTTTTTCCTGTGATTTTGCCCATCCGCAAAAACAAAATATAAAAAAGAAAATCAGACTTTTCATAAACTTAAAATTTAAGATCAATAAACTTACGGAAAATGGACGAGGGCCGGGAGGTAAATGTTGAATCGTTGAATCGTTGAATTGTTGAATTGTTGAATCGTTGAATTGTCGATCCTCACTTTTCATCCGATGCTTCGGATCTTCATTTTTCATCCGATGCTTCGGATCCTCATTGTTCATCCGATGCTTCGGATCTTCATTGTTCATCCGATGCTTCGGATCTTCATTGTTCATCCGATGCTTCGGATCTTCATTGTTCATCCGATGCTTCGGATCCTCATTGTTCATCCGATGCTTCGGATCCTCATTTTTCATCCGATGCTTCGGATCTTCATTGTTCATCCGATGCTTCGGATCTTCATTGTTCATCCGATGCTTCGGATCTTCATCCGATGCTTCGGATCCTCATTCCTCAATCCTCAAATCCTCCATGGTCGATTCCAGATAATTTTTATAGGGAGGTGTACTGATGATACGGGTATACACCAGGTATTCCACATATTTCTCCATCAGGTCCTTTTCGATCCGGATGATTTCTTCTTTCCAATCCAGTATGGTTTCATCAATAAGCAGGATATCCTGGGGTTTGACCAAAGGGTTTGATAAAAGAGCTGGTTGCCGGAATTTGCCTTCAAAAGTTGTTAATTGTTTCTGTTGTTCTTCTAATCGGTCCAATAGGGATTCCAGTTCCAGTCTTAACGTTGTTGTTTTAAGTTTATATTGGTCCTCAGACCTGGCAAGTTCGGATTCGATTTGCATTTTTTCGAGTACGATCATGTTTTGATCTCTGCGTTTTCCACCGGCAAAGGGTAAACGGATACCGGCACTTAGGGATATTTTTTCTTTGATCAGTTCATCATTCACATTATTTCTCCATCGCGCTTGTAAAAACTCCAGTAGGTTCCAATGATCTGATTTAAGCCTCAACGATTCAAGCTCCGCTTGCGTTTTGTTTTGCAACAAACGAGCATAAGAAGCTGAAACAGGAACAGGTCCAGGATCATTCTGCAATAAAATCCTGATCTGAAAGGGTTGTATCCAATGAAATCCATCAAGCCCTATGCTTACTCCGGAGCCGATATGTTTGGATTGCTGGTGAGCCTTTTTTCGGGTATCTTCCACTACCGCCGATTCGTGTTTGATTTTTTCATTTTTCCGGTATGCCTGAATAAGGTCTTTAAGTTCAGCATCCAGCTGGTGTTGAAACAGCGATTCCAGATAAAGTTTCTTTTTTAGTTGCAAAGTCTGTTGTTCCCTGTATAAACTATCTTGTTTATCAATCCAATAATAATCAACTAACAAGCGGTACCGCGCCGCTAATGCATCGTGCAGGGCATCTGCCGATAAATGCCTGTACAGGTTAACGTCAACGGATTCCATTCGTTTCCGATAAATGACCTCGGTAGGGTCACTGGCAGAAAACCGCAGGGCATATTGTTGTTGTTTAAAATTAAAATCATTGGTCTGTGTCCTGAATTCCCATTTATTGAGCCAGGGTATAGTGAGCGGATGCCGGGCACGGAAATCAGCTTGCGCCTGTATCTTTTTATAGGATGAATCTTTCCAGGCTTCAGCCAGCCACCCACCCGGAGCGCGTTGAGCAGCAAGAGTACAAAAAGATAATCCGGCTATTAAACCAATAATAAACGTATGCTTTGAACGTATCAATTTAAATTTTCTTTGGGAAGAAATATGACCTTTACTTTTTCACCCTGAATAAGCCGGTTGTCAGCAGGAATCTCAATCTGTACTTCCCTTCCCCAGGCTTTTAATTCAGGTATTTTTTTCAGGCGGTCTGGCACAACTGCTATTCTGGAGCCTAAATTAAGGATACTCCCTTTGAGTTGATAACCGGTTTCACTGATCGATTGGACAAGGACTGAATCTTTAAAGGTTACTTTGCCCAGGTAGCCTTCGTTTATATAGGCCGTGACCAGGTTGGGATGTGCACTATAAATCTTAATCAGGCTTTGATAGGCGGGCACCGGGTCGCCGTTCTGTACTTCCAATTGGCCAATCATTCCTTCCGTATCAGCTAATAAAACAAGTTCTTTTTGTTGTTCTTCCAGCCGGGAGACTTCAGCATGAATACTGGATTGTTTTTCCCTGGAAGGATCGGGTGATTGTGACATAGCCCGCTCCAGAGCCATAATCAGATTTTCATTGTTTTTAATATCGATTTCCTTCATTTCGTCCAGGGTTTTGATTTCGGAATCAAACCGGGAGTTGTTAACTGGTGCATTGAGTACCAGACTGGCCAAAGAATCGGTTATTTTTTTTTGCCGCCACAACCGGTCTGTTTTGATCCGGTATTCTTCCGGGATAAGCACTTTTTTCGATAAAGCCTGGTCCAGTTGTTGCCGGAGTTGAAATTGATCCGACTGCCGGTCGATGTCAATCAGTCTGGATTGTGAAGCGAGGTCTTCTTTTTTATAAAATAAACTTTTAGGTTGAAAAATCATCAGGGTATCCCCTGCCAAGACGGATTGTCCCAGTCTTACCCGGATATTTTGGACCGTGACGTCATTGGGGCGGGAGTAAGAACGGATTTGATTTTCAGCAATACCATAAAACTCTTCAGAATATTGCAGTTTATTTTTGACTTTCGGTAAAAAAAATATAAAGGTCAGTAAGGCCAAAAGATAGATCCAGGGGATTTTATTTCTATACATATTGTCTACAAAATATAAATAATGCTCGTCTTCCCAGAAAGCTGGAACGTTGAATTGTTTGATGAAATGAAGTCATTTCCGAATTAATTTTTAACTGATTTTTCGACCTGAACATTATTTTTATTCAATGTGGGGTTGGTGATTACAAACCGGCCTTTACCATTAACTTCCCGTGCATAGGATTGATTATCCTGGAGGGCAGGTATTTCAATATGATCCACGATGTTCCCCTTGGCATCTTTCAAGCTGATGGATTCACCGGAGGCCGAAATTTTAAAGTTAGCATGAAGCCCGATTTGTTTGCCATCCTCGTCTGCCCAAATGACCAAATACCCTTTAGGTGTAATTTTAGTGCCTGAAGGCAAGCGGTATTTATCGGGTATGGCGGGGTTATCGGTGAGTATCCATTTGCTCAGATCTATTGTTTTATTCGAAGTATTATACAATTCGATCCAATCATCATACTCTCCATCCTGGTCCGCCACGACATGGGTGTTGGCAGACATGACTTCATTAATCACTACCTCTTTAGAAACCACACCTCCCGGATTTACCCGGTAAATATAAACATCGTGTTCCGCTCCCTGAGGTTCAAAAACCACGGTTCCGAAGCTATCATTTGCAATAGCTTCAATATAATATCGGACATAAGTCCCGGCGGCATTCCCGGGAATAAAGGCTCCGTAAACCCCATCATTGGGTAGCTCGTCATTATTTTTACCATTGTCATCCATGACTACCCGGGTAAAGGCACCGTCATAACCCGGACAATAATGCAACACCAAATTAGAAACAGTCGTCTTATTCACCACGGATACCCTGACACTAACTTTTTCAGCCGCGGCAGGAGGCTGGGTGTCTGCTGAGCAATAAACTTCAGATAGTACGGGAATGGTCCGGGTTACTTCCGGATGACTAAGGATAAAATTTCTTCTGCTTTGCATCCAGGACTTGAGTTGTTTTTTGCCTGCGACGAATTTTTCATATTTCATTAATTTTTTCCCATCCTTTTTAACCACGGTATCGATAAGATTAAAATACCTATCGATCACCGGTATGAAAACACTATCCCGGAATAGGTCATTTACGAGAGTCCTGACGTGGGCAAGGTAGCGCTGTCTGAATGCGGGGATATTAAATAATTTATTACACAGGGGGAAAAGGGTATCTTTTTCCCTTTTGAATAAATCCCAATCCCCTTTGGGGCTATCCATGATGCTATTGTTGTCATAAGACAAGGGGCAAAACCGTTGAGTTTCCTCATCGTAATAGATATAATAATCCATTCCCCCACCGTGGACATAGCCGTTCTGGTCTTCAAATAAAATTTCTTTAGCCAAAAACCATAACGTACGGTCGACATCGAGTACCGCATTCAGGCTATCGGGCTCCTTAGTATCGTTTAATATCCGGATAAACTTTATGAGGTCGTTCCAGGGCTCAGGTAATTTGGAGTGTTTGAGTGTATAATTTTGTCGATAGGATAAATTGTCTTCTCCCAGGTATTTTAAAGTGGTAAGTCCAGGTTGCCATTTATCAACAAATCCAGGGGATTCAGCTCTCCATCTTGAACCATCATTACTCTGGAACCATTCTTTAATAAATTTTCCATCCAATGCCTGGATGTGCGGATAGAGTCCCCAATCGGCTCCATTGATATAGAGGTGAACAAAAGCTGCTTTCAGTGCAGGGCCATACTTTCTGGTAAGGTTTTCATAAAACACTTCCTTTATAAAACTGTCATCGAATGCACCATTATGAAAGTTAAGCGTTTGATATCCTTTTAAATTCTGAGTCGAGTCCAAATAATCCATAGTAATGTTAAATGATTTTTTGAGCCCATTTACGGTGTAAAACGAACTGAGCCCTTTAAGTCGCAATCCAACATTTGGATATGATTTACCTTCAAAAACCAGGGTGGCCGGCAGGTCAGTTTTAGTAGAGTGGTTTTTCAACAAGAGCTGCCAGTTCCCAAAATCAAATTGGAGGTCAACCCGCTTCAAAACTTTGTCATCGTATAAACCCTTTGCATCTTGATTACCGCGAATCAAACGGCGCCCATCCTCAGAAAACCTATACTCATTAGGCAGTCGCTGACTCAGCAGGCTGTTTATTGAAAAAACAAACATCACGGGAATTAAAATGAACGTTTTCATATCAGAGGGTCATGGGAGGTGTTTGTATTCAGTTTATCTTAAAATAAATTTATCAAAGTAAATTATTAACCGAGTAAAACAAAAAATATTCAGAATATAATTTCAACTGGTTAGCTGTTTATTTTGCGTTATTGAATGACCAGTTTTTTTACTTCCTTTCCGCTTTTAACAAAGTATACCCCTGCCGGCCACTGACTGATATCAATTTCTTCTTTGATAAATAATTTTTGGTATATACGCTGGCCACTGGAATTGAATATCCTGACAGGCTGAGCGATCAGGCTATTGGTTTCAATTTGAAGCAAGGTGTGAGCAGGGTTGGGAAAAATCTTCATTCCACCTCCCGTCACTATTTCACCAATGGGCGTAGTCCCGTCATTATTTTTATTAAACGTTGCCTGTTTGATGACAAAACCCCCGGAACCATTAGGTTGCCTGGCATAAGCTATATCATCGTTTAAAGCAGGGATTTGGACCATATCGACCTGGTTGCCTGAACTATCTAATAAGATCAATGGCTCACCGGCAGCAGAAAGTTTAAAATTAGCATGCAGCCCTGTTTGTTTGCCGTTTTCATCCGCCCATACAATGAGATATCCATTGGCCGGAATTATGGTGCCCTGCGGTATCCGGTATTTATCCAGGTTGGCCGGGTTATCTGTAAGAATCCAACGGGTCAGGTCTATGGCAGTATTCGATTTATTATATAATTCCAGCCAGTCATCAAATTCATTGTCCTGGTCTGAAACCGTTTTGGTATTGGCTGACATGACTTCGTTGATGACTATATCGTTGATCTGCGAATTGACCAGATTGACCCGATAGATATAAACATCATGTTCTGCGCCCTGGGGTTCATACGTGGACGTGTTGAAATTATCATCGGCGATTGCTTCAATATAATAGCGGACGTAAATCCCGGCATTTTGCCCCGGTATTATGGCCCCAAAAATACCATCATTGGCCTGGGCATCCCCGCTGAGCCCATCATCAGCCATCGGCAGGCGGGTAAAAACGCCGTCGTACCCGGTGCCATAGTAAGCATAAACCGCTTTGGGGTTTTTTGTACTGCTAATAGTAGCCCTAATCGAAACGGCTTGTCCTGCAACCGGTGATTTAAAAGAAACCGCATCGGTATGGTATTCCGTGTTGGAGATGGTCACCCCGGTGCGATTTACTTCCGTATGGTTCAAAACAAAATTTCTCCTGTTGTTCATCCAGGTCTTTATCCCTTCCTTGCCGGTCACAAACTGGCTATAGGTCATCAGTTTTTTATTGTCCTTTTGAACCAGGGAATCGATGAGGTTAAAGTACTGATTGATCCGAGGTACATAATTGGCTTCATTAAAAATATCCTGGGCCATCGTCCTCACATGTGCCAGATAACGTTGCCTCAATGCTGGAATTTTAAATAATTTATTACATAATGGAAACCGGTTATCGTTTTCTTTTAAAAATATATCCCAGGTACTGGTATTATTCTGCATAATCGAATTGGCATCGTATTCCAGGGGGGTCAACCTTCCCGTCTCCGCGTCATAATAGACATAATAATCCATCCCGCCTTTGTTGACATAACTATCATCATCTCCAAATAAAATTTCTTTTGCTAAAAACCACAAGGCACGGTCTACATCCAATACTTTATTGAGACTATCCATCTGGGTTGAACTATTCAATACCCGGGTAACCCGGACAAGATCTGCCCAAGGGTTGGATTGCTCGGTCCGCTTTAAGGTATAGTGCGGTTTGTATAGGCTGGTATCTTCTCCCAAATAGTTTAATGAAGACGTACCGGCCCCAAAACCACTCCCACCCGGTGCGCCTCCACCAGGAGGAGTGCCGGGCCCGGCGGCACGTTCGCACCTCCATCGTGTGCCATCGTTGCTCAAAAACCATTCCTTGATGTATTCTCCATCTAAGCCCTGGATATGCGGGTACAAGCCCCAATTGACCCCATTGATATACAAATTGACAAAGGTCGCTTTTAATGATGGCCCGTATTTACGTGTAATATTTTCATAAAATACCTCACGCATATAACTATTGTCTTCAAAACTATTATTAAAATTCAGCGTCTCATATCCTTTGAGGTCCTGATCCGGATCGAGGTAATCCATGGTGACGTTAAATGATTTTTTATCTGAGGTTACCCGCTGATAGGAAGTCTGGCCTTTGTACCTAACCCCTACATTGGGATAGGTTTTACCATCCATGGTCAGGGTAGCCGGTAAATCCGTTTTTGAATTATAATTTTGTGCCAGGATAAATTGCCAATTGGTTTGGTTAAACGTAAGGTCTATCCTTTTTATCACTTTATCATTGTACAATCCTTCTGAGGAGCCGGTGCCACGGCTAAGTCTCCGCCCATCATACGAAAGGACATATTCTGCCGGCGGATTCTGGCTGGTCAGAGTGGAGTAACCCAGTAGTAATATTAGTGCAAGGATTTGTTGTTTCATCATCTTCAAATATTAGGGTTAATCATTTTCATTTTCTGATCGGGACCACATCCTGAAATTGAGTTGATCATGGAGTTGTCCCAAATCATTCAATAAATCTGTTTCAGCCATTAAAGGTTTAGTAAAAAGAAAAATCAGCTCTACGCTTTTTAACTTAGCATCCTGGCTAATTTCTTTCCGGATCAGTTTAAACTGGTGGGTATATTTTTTTAATACTTGTTCTATTTGTTGTTGATTGATATTGGCTTCCAACGGATAATTAATGCGCAATTGTTGCCTCAGCTCCGGAAGGGCATTGAGTGAAGTAAAACGGAATACCAGGGCCAAAACGGAAAAAAGGGCTGCACCGATCACCGCAATATTAAAGCCATACATTCCGCAGGCCATACCTATACCCAGGGTACAAAAAATAAATACGATGTCACGTTGTTGCCTTAAGGTTGTCCGGAAACGGATGATAGCCAGTGCCCCTAAAATGCCCAATCCTCTGCCAAGGCTATCCCCTATGGCCAATACAATGATTGCCGCTCCCAAAGAGCCCAGGATCATGGTCTGAATGAACTGGCCGGTCCGCGGACTGCGGGGAGTGGTCAATTGATATACCAGGGCCAGAACGGAGGAAAGTGCAAATGCCATCAACAAAACATAAGTCACCGACCAAAGCGATGGATGGTCCGTATTAATGTCTTGTAATGAAAAATCAATCAATTATGCAGTTTGTTTCAATCAGGATATCCGTTGGACGCGAATGCGGAACCCGGTCATACGATTGGTACGCTCCAGGTTTAAAGGTTGCATTCAGCGTTGAATCTTTTTCTTCAGCGCAAACACTTCGTCGCGGTATTGAGCAGCACTGATGAAGTCGAGATCTTTGGCCGCAGCTTTCATTTTTTTCTCCGTTTCGACTACGAGTTTCTCCAATTGATCTTTTCCCAGATATTCGGTTATCGGATCGGCTGCTAATAACCCTCTGTCCTGAGGTTCAATATAGGCTTTTTTAGCCCGGATATCCAGAATAGATCGCTGGCTGAGGATTTCTTCTTTGCTTTTAGCCATTGATTTAGGCTGGATGTTGTTTTCTTCATTATATGCAATTTGTTTGGCCCGGCGCCTTTCCGTTTCATCTATGGTCCGCTGCATGCTATCTGTGATCTTATCCGCGTAAAAAATGACACGCCCATTAATATTTCGGGCCGCCCTTCCAGCGGTCTGGGTCAATGATCGCGCATTTCTTAAAAAACCTTCTTTGTCTGCATCAAGGATAGCTACCAGGGAAACCTCTGGCAGATCCAGTCCTTCCCGCAGCAGGTTGACGCCAACTAAAACATCAAAATTTCCAAGTCGCAAGTCCCTCAGGATTTCCACGCGGTCCATAGTCAAGACTTCGGAGTGGATGTATTTGCAGTTGACGTCGAGTTTGGAGAGGTATTTACTCAATTCTTCAGCCATCCTTTTGGTTAGTGTTGTTACCAGGACCCGTTCATTCTTGGCCACTCTAAGATTAATTTCATTCAACAGATCATCGATCTGGTTGAGGCTGGGACGGACGTCAATGGGTGGGTCGAGCAATCCGGTTGGCCGCACAATTTGTTCCACTACTTCTCCCATGGTTTTTTCAAGCTCAAAATCTCCCGGAGTAGCACTGACATAAATGACCTGGGTGACCAGACTTTCAAACTCTTCAAAACTCAAAGGGCGGTTGTCGATAGCCGACGGGAGCCGGAATCCGAAATTGACCAGGTTGAGTTTGCGGGCCCGGTCACCTCCCCACATTCCCCGGACCTGGGGCAGGGTGGCATGGCTTTCATCGATGACCATCAAATAATCTTCCGGAAAATAATCCAGCAAACAAAATGGTCGGGTACCTTGAGGACGACCATCAAAAAACCTTGAATAATTTTCAACCCCGCTGCAATACCCCAATTCCCGGATCATTTCCAGGTCAAAATTGACCCGTTCGTGTATACGTTTTGCTTCGAGATGACGGCCTTCCGAATGAAAAAACTTTTCATGTTCGTGCAGTTCGTCTTCTTTATCCCGGATGATGTATTTCAACCGTTCACGGGGAGCTACATATAGGTTGGCGGGAAAAATGGCCGCATTGTCCATAGATTCAATCCTTTTGCCGGATTCGATTTCGATTTGTTCAATGGTTTCGATTTCATCCCCAAAAAATATAACCCGGTAACCATAATCGACATAAGGAAGATAGATGTCGACCGTATCGCCCCTGACCCGGAAGCGCCCCCTTTTAAGCTCGATATCGGTGCGGGAGTATAGGCTTTCTACCAGTTGATGTAAAAATGAATTCCGTGTGATTCGTTTACCTTTTTCGATGCGGATGATGCCTCCTTTATAATCTTCCGGGTTGCCCATACCATATATACAGGACACCGAGGCCACGAGGATAATGTCCCTGCGACCGGACAACAGGGAGGAGGTAGCCCTTAATCTCAGTTTGTCAATTTCTTCATTGATGTTCAGATCTTTTTCAATGAAGGTATCGGTTACGGAGATATAGGCTTCCGGCTGGTAATAGTCATAATAGGAGACAAAATATTCCACAGCATTGTCGGGGAAAAAATCGCGGAATTCACCGTAGAGTTGGGCAGTGAGAGTCTTATTGTGGGATAAAATCAGGGTAGGCTTCTGGACTTCCTGAATGACATTGGCTATGGTAAATGTTTTACCACTTCCTGTTACCCCGAGCAAAACCTGGGCCGGATCATTGTCCTTTACTCCCCGGACCAATTGTCTGATAGCCTCGGGCTGATCGCCGGTGGGTTCGTATTTGGAGGTGAGTTTGAATGGCACGGCGCAAAAATAGGGCAATAAAAGGGTAAGGCAAAGGGTAAGGGTAAGGGTAAGGGTAAGGGTAAGGGTAAGGTTAAGGGTAAGGGTAAGGGTAAGGGTAAGGACCTTAACTTTGGCTAACTCCCGGAAAATCAGGCTTAAAGCAGTTTTTCTGAGATGGATTAAATTGAAAAACTTATTTTCTGTGTAACCAATTAAGATTTCAGCAGTTTCCCTAATGAATTAACGTGATAGAAGAGACGGATAACGAGTTGATGTACCAGGTACGGAGCGGCAAACTGGAGCGGATGAGTATCCTGTTTGATCGATACCAGGGTATGCTATTTGGGTTTTTCAAAGGAATGACCCAGGACAAAGAGCTGAGTGCTGATCTGGTACAAAATGTCTTTTACCGCATTCTGAAGTACAGGAATCAATTTCAGGGCGGTCAATTTAAATCCTGGATGTTCCACATTGCCCGGAACGTACATCACGATCAGTACCGGAAAAAGAATAAACCGGTGCATGTTTCAGTCGATGAATACAGGGATTTGCTGAGGGATGAAACGGAGGCAGACTTTGACCTGCATTCCAAAGAACAAATTCAGCAGC